>Ga0335083_10003115_pt1 | contig 21652 bp, 22 predicted proteins | sample Lox_Sample_42_FD_206716 | JGI IMG/M metagenome (GOLD analysis project Ga0335083, IMG submission 206716) | Soil microbial communities from Loxahatchee National Wildlife Refuge, Florida, United States - Lox_Sample_4.2 | ecosystem: Environmental > Terrestrial > Soil > Wetlands | place: USA...
TGATTTGGTGCGCAGAAACATTTAAACCCTTATCAGAACGAAACATACGATTTTTATGAAGAAATTCGGGTTTGTTACAACCCTCGCCGTGGCAATGGCTGCCATGACTGTCCGTGCCCAATATTTGGAACTGAACCTCAATTCCGATTGCAACCAGGATATCCAAACTTTTACTGACGGAAGCAATTATGCCCTGGGCGGAACACAGTTCAGCGTTAATGGAGTTCCCTTTGAACTGGGCCTGCTGAATAATAATCCTACGACGACTGGTGTTATTATGACGTCGGCTGGCAATCAATCTTACACGTTTATCGTCCCGTCCGGTACATACGCCACCTCCTTGTACACGCTGATGAATACGGCGTGGGGCGAGCCTGGTCAAAACGAAGGAAGCATTGTCGTAACGGGTTCCCATGGAGAAACCGCCACGCTGGACCTGACAGAAGGCGTCAATATCCGCGACCATTATAACGGATACTTCGTGAACACCCTTTCGGATCCGGCCGTGGTTTCAACGTACTTTGTTAATCAGTCAGTAAACCCGTCTGGTTCGGTCCGCCTGGACCGGCAACAATTGGTGCTGCCTGCTTCGTTCAATGGCGACACTGTCACCTCAATTACCTTCGACGGCGCAGACAATGATGAACCGAATGGGGATCCGTTTCTCGCCGCGATGACGCTCGCTGTGGTGCCGGAGCCGACGCCATACCTGATGTTTGGCCTGGGCGCACTGGTGCTTGCCTTTGGCCGCTGGCGCGCCTCGCGCTCTCGCGGGACGCGTCAATAGCCCTATAGTCCCGGACGTTTGGCCGGGACAGAATAATTTGCATTCCAGGTATAAAGCCAGAGGTTGTCCAGTTTGGAAGATTCTTCGTGGCCGTCAAATAACCCCACATTAACCATACCCGGCAACGGATTGTCTGTATCCACGTTGTTGTACGCCTTTCCAGGAGTCACGCCGTGGCGCGCAATAGTTACGACATTCATTCCCCCGCTTTGGTTTTGCGTAGGATTTAATTGAAACAAATCGGATGGTGCCTCGTCTCCATCTATCGGCCAGGCGTCCGGCCAGACACCATCGGCGAAAACCGGAGTGGTCGTTGGATGATGAATCGCACCTTCGTTCGGAAAATAATAAGGGAGTGTGTCAGGTCCTCCGCCGTATCCGAATTGAGTGACGACTGCCGTGGAATACAACCATGCGTTCAGCGTGTAACTGCCGTTGGTTTCGTCCAGGGCTGAACCGAACCACGACCATGCATTGATGGCTGAACCGCTGACATAATTATTGGGTCTGGATGCCGCCGGCATTGACGCTGTGGGGCAAAGCATCACATCTCTTTTCCACGACAAGTTTTCCATGACCGCTGGCAACCAGACAGAGTGCAGGGAAGGATAACCGATGGGGCCATCCTGGTTGAAGTACATGTAAGCCCCAGTGGTGAGCTGTTTAACATTGTTTTTGCACTGCGTCTCCTGCGCCCGGCGTTTGGCCGCCGCGAATGTGGGTAATAAGATCGCCGCCAAAATCGCGATGATAGCGATAACCACCAGCAGTTCAATCAATGTGAATGCCCGACTATTTTTGCGCCCCGTTGCCGTAATATCTGGCAGACGTGTACGCATATCCAATTACGGGGTATCACCGTTGTTATTCTTGGCCCAGAGGATGGAGGAGTCGGTCCGGGGCAACTCGTAATGGATGGCGCTGTTGCGCAACTGGAGAACATGACCGTCGAAAAAGGCGGCATTCACCCGTCTGCTGTGCCGTGGAACTGAGCGGGAATCTCCGCCGGGATAGGAAGCAGCATCACTCGGCACGCGAAAATAGGAGCAGCCGGTGGCCGGGATTTCCTCCCAGTTGTCAGCATCATCTTCATCGGGATTCGAAATCGCCGCGGCATCCGCAAAGACGATAGACTGGCTGGGCGAACGCACTTCGTTTTCATGAGGGGGATTATATACGGGGTAAGGGAAATCCGGCGCGGTATCAATCCAGCCGTATTCTGGATAATTCATGCCGATGCCCAATGCGTTATTGGTACTGGTAGATCCGCCGTGCGTCTGGGTGGCCGGAAGGTTCAAGGCCGGGCAATCAAATGTCTTTGCCGATGCCATGAAACCGTTCTGGCGCAGGTTATCCTGCCACCAGAAAAAGAAATAGGCCGAGGAATCCTGGACGATGAAGTTTGGATTGGGGGCAACCCAGCCGCCGACGCCCTGCTGAATCCATAGCGGAACCATCGAGCCGTGGTTGTCGTCCATATACAGCTTAGCCGCGGTCATGATTTGTTTGGTGTTATTGAGGCAGGCGACTGTTTGGGCCCGCTTTTTGGCTGCGGACATCACGGGAAGCAGAATGGCTGCTAAAATGGCAATGATGGCGATGACGACGAGCAGTTCAATGAGCGTAAACGCGCGCCGTAATTTCACATTGATTACAACATCGCCAACGGGAAATCGTTTCATATTTTTGGGCAGGGAATTTCTATCCCAGACCCAATCCTAATTTTGGCTATTTGCCCAATTTATACAGTTCGGGTGTTGATTGTGCCATCGCCAGAATTGGCTAGTTGATTGAAACCGGCAGGGGAAGGTTAACCACTACTGCCCAATCACGGTGATAATATCTCCTGCCTGGAGCGGCATGTCTTTGCCATTGAGAAGGGCCTTGGGATCGATTGGCGTCTGCTGGTCGCCGCGTTTTACGATAATCAGCTTCGGGTCGTGCATGCCGGTGTAGTTGGCCGTCCCGATAGCCTGTGCGAGGGTCAATCCCTCTACAAAGGACACTTCGTGCTTTTGGACGTCTCCCAGTACGACGACGGTTTGTTGTGTGCCTGCGCTTTTATACGCTGCCTCTTGCCCGGCGAGGTAAGCGGCGCGCACCCGCGCGTCGGCATGGGATTTAGTTTCACAGCCGGTCACGACCAGCGCCAATGCAAGGATTCCCAAATAAAGTCTCATTTGAAAATTTGACAGCGGCATGTCCAAAACGTTTTTAATCTTTTTTGGCCGGGGTTTCCACGGTTTTTTTCCACGCGGCCACGGCGGATTTTATTTCCGTGGCGCAATCGGCCAAAGGCTGCACGAAGCGCGGTCGAAACCAGGGAAACATACCCACTAAATCGTGGGTTACTAAAATTTGTCCGTCACAGCCGTCACCGCTGCCGATACCGATGGTGGGAACGAGAATTTTCCCCGAGATCTCCCGGGCCACGGGCGGCGTGACCAGTTCAAGGACGATGGCGAACACGCCGGCGTCAGCCAGAAGGCATGCATCCTCGATTAGTTTTTGGTGTTCACTTTCGATTTTGCCTTTGACCCGGTATCCGCCTTCTTCGCGAACACTTTGTGGCAACATACCCAAATGCCCGCAAACCGGAATGCCGGCACTCAGGATGGCTTTGACTTGCGGCAACATTTCGCGGCCGCCTTCCAGCTTCACAAATTCCGCGCCTGCGGCGGCGAGGCGTTTGGCGTTATTCGTTGCCTCCTCGACGGTCCCGTAGCTTTTGAACGGCAGGTCAGCCCCGAGCAGCGCATTCGTTTTGGCCCGGGCGGCAGCGCGGGTGTGGTGCTCAATTTCTGTCATCGTTACCTGCGTGGTGTCTGGATAGCCCAAAACCACCATGCCCAGGGAATCGCCCACAAGGATGAAGGGGATGCCCGATTCATCGAGCAGCCTGGCCATGGGATAATCGTAAGCCGTGAGGGCCGCCACGCGCTCGCCGCGCGCTTTCATGGCGCGAATGGTTTCGGGAGTGACTTTGGAACGCGTTTCCATGCGTTCAATGATGGTTGAAGCTCTTCAGCAATTCTTCCGCAGAGGTTGTGGCTGTGCCAATCTTGCCAACGACAATCCCGGCGGCGTGGTTGGAGAGAATGGCCGCTTCTACCGGCGAGGCCCCCGCTGCGATAGCGAGCGAGAAAGATGCGATCACCGTATCGCCCGCGCCGGAAACATCAAAAACCTCCTGGGCGACGGTCGGGATATGAAATGGTTTTTGGCCGCGCTGGCAAAGCAACATGCCCAGTTCTCCAAGCGTGATGAGCAAAACGGCGGGGCGCAGTTCATTGAGAAGCCGTTCTGCGGCCTGCATCAGATTTTTATCGGTGAGAGGGTTGGGCCCGCGCGTATCATCCGGCAAATTTGCCAGCTCAAAAGTCTCTTTGCGATTGGGCGTGATGAGCGAAAGATTACTTAGGTTTAAATGGTGCACGGGTTTTGGATCCAGGCTAAGCCAGATGCCGCGTTCCCGGCACAATGCCTTAAGTTCATTGAGTAATGGCTGTGTGACCACGCCCTTGCCGTAATCACCAACAATCACCGCGTCCGCCTCGCCCAATTTTGATTTGATGGCGTCCAGCAACTGGCCCGTTAGTTTTGCATCCAGGCCACCGCGCGTCTCGCGGTCAATGCGCACCACTTGTTGCATGTGCGCCACGATGCGTGTTTTGACACTCGTATGTCGGGAGGCATTTTCCACCAGCCCCCGACAACCTACTTTTTGTTCCGCCAAAAGGGATTTCAATTGCTTCGCCGCAGTATCTTCGCCAACGACGCCAAAAATTTCCGTGCCGACGTCCAGTGCCGTTAAATTGCGCGCCACATTGGCCGCGCCGCCCGGCATGAAGCTTTCCCGCTCAAAATCCACCACCGGCACCGGCGCTTCCGGCGAAATCCGCGCGACGTTGCCCCAGATAAACTGGTCCAGCATGACGTCGCCGATGACCAGCACGCGAGTTTTGGCTGCGGCGGACAAAATTTCCCGGGCGCGTGGGGCTGATAAGATGGCTCGATTCACAACGTATCTTTAACCCGATTCGGGCGGCGAAGAAACAAAGATTTTTTTGTTTTTACTGCAGAGACCGGCCACTGGGGGCAGTGAAATAACAACCGTCAGAAATTAACCGAAAGATCGATAAAGATGCCGTGAATATAGATGCCGGATTGCGTAATGCTATTTCCATTGATGTGGTACTGCTGGTCCAGCGTGGTCATGAATTTATAGTCAAGGCCGAGGGAAGCGCTCGGGTTAAAGACGTAGTTCAGTCCCGCTTCCGCCTGGAGGGCAGGCTCAACATCATGATCGTTGCCGCTCGTTCCATTGTCACTCAAGTAAAACTCGCTGATGTTCGCACCACCGGAAACGCCAACGTAGGGAATAAAATGGGTCCGGTTAGGCAACTTGAGCGTGAGGCCAACCAGAATGGGGAATGAATAGATGTTAACATCCTGGTTGATCGAGCTCAACGAGACGCCGTTAAAGGTGTTAATGGAGTTCCACATGAACCCGCCGCTCACGTCGGCCGCTAACCAGTTGCAAAAGTTATAGCCAATGCCGACGTCAAGGCGGGCGCCGGGATAGAAGGAAACTTTGCCATTGCTGCCGAAGCTCTGGCTTACATTGGCGTCCTGCTGAAATACCGCGCCGACATCGTAGCTCACATACATGTTTTTCTCGAAGTCGTCCTGTGCCTGTGCCCCGATAGCTGACACCAGGATTGCAATGATGACAATGGAACGGATAATTTTTTTCATGATATGGCTTTCAAAAAGATGTCGATTGCCCGGTTAATTGACAAAAACAAGACTATTCTCTTGCCGAATGAAACTCGAGACTAATCCAAAAACGCCGTCAATGGACTCGTCGGGCTGGCCGTTTCGCTTGATTGGCCGAGTCCGGATTCAAACGCTGCGCGTCCTGCTTCAACGGCCATTTTGAAGGCGACTGCCATGCGGTTTGGTTCATTAGCCACGGCGATCGCGGTGTTTATCAAAACCGCGTCCGCACCCATCTCCATCGCTTCGGCAGCATGGCTGGGCGCGCCTAATCCTGCGTCCACGACCACGGGCACGATGGCCTGCTCGATGATGATGCGAATCTGGTCGCGCGTTTGCACACCGCGGTTTGAGCCAATCGGCGAGCCCAGCGGCATGACGGTGGCGACGCCTACATCCTGCAGGCGCTTGGCCAAAACCGGGTCGGCGTTGATGTACGGCAGCACGGTGAACCCTTCTTTCACCAGAATTTCCGCTGCACGAAACGTTTCTACGGGGTCGGGAAGCAAATAACGCGGGTCGGGATGGATTTCGAGCTTTACCCATTTGGGCAGGCCGGCAGCGGCGGCCAGGTGAGTGATGCGGACGGCCTCCTCGGCGTTCATGGCGCCACTGGTATTGGGCAGCAGCAGGAATTTTTTCGGATCAATAAATTCAAGGATGTTCGCGAAAGGATCGCCTTTGCCGGACAAATCCGCACGGCGCAGGGCGACCGTGACCATTTCCGCGCCGCTGGCTTCCAGCGCTTCACGCATGGCTTCCGGCGACGAAAATTTGCCCGTGCCCATAATCAGGCGCGACCGGAAAATCCGCCCCGCAATCACCAATGGCTGGTTCGAAATCGACATTGCCTCAATTTAAGAAATTGGGGCGATTTGTCGAGGCGAACCAAACTTCAAAATGGCTCGCAAAAAAGTTCCAGCGGGATTGCTCCCACTGGAACTATTTCAGGCAACGTAACCTCCCTTAACTAAAAAACGAGTTAACGCCTTATCCCGCTATCGCCGAAGCCCCGGCCAAAACCGAACGGGGGCGTTAAACCGGTGAAATCGCCGATGACTTTGGCATCGTAAGGCCAATTGATTCCTTGTTGTGTGTTTTTGTTGCTATCACCGGCATTGTCCCCAATGGAGCCGCCGCTGGCCAGGGGCAGCCCATAGGCCATGAGAATATCTCCAGCCCTGTTCACAAGAAGGACGCGATTATTGATTTGGTCGGCGATTAGTGTATCGCCATCGGCGAGCCGAACGGCGTGCGACGGTTGCGGCGCTGGAAAGCTCAATGGGTCGGTATCGGTGTAAAACTGCCAAACCGGTTTGTCATTGGCATCTACTTCAACCACCCGGGCATTGCCGGAATCGGTCAACAGCGTATGGCCATTTGGCAGCCGGCTGGCAAAACCCAGCACGAAAATCGTACCGCCGGCGGTAAATGTTTTGACGATTTTATCCCTGCGTGTGACTTCGATGGCCCGGTTATTATTCTCGTCAGCAATCAGGATATTCCCATTCGCCAGCAGTTCGGCTGAGTTGGGGCTGTTGAGCTGGTCGGACGCATTGGTATTCGAACCGGGATATTGCCATACGATTTGCTTTCGCAGGTTCACTTCGATAATCCGGTTGTTGCCCTGGTCGGTAATCAGGACGTCCGAGTTGGGCAACCAGGTGCTTTGTACTGGAGTATTTAATTGGTCCGGGGCCGAGCCCGTGACTTGAAACTTGCCGTACTGCCAGACAATCCTGCCGTTGGAATCAACCAGCATGACACGGTTGTCCGCCGCGCCCTGCGGCAAGGCGCTGTCCAAAAATGGCGCGAGGCCAGTGCCGGAAATGAGCGTCAAATCCCCGACCCGCTCAGCGTCATTGACGCCAATCACGGACCGATCAGTCAGATCATTCGGACCCACACCAAATTGCCAGATGATTTTGCCGTTTGGTTCCACTTCGATAACACGATTATTGAACTGGTCGGCGATTAAAATGTTGCCGGGCCGGTTGAAATGAGAATGGTCTCCAAAAGAGAAGATTCTCTGCGCCGATGCCCCGGGTGAAACCAGGGCCGTGACTGCAAGCAAGCCCAAGCGTATAAGGAAGATACGCCGAGATGCGGGGAAAAAATTTACGGGATGTTTTTTCATAACGTTCGTTCGATTCGGAAAATAAGAGAACAGTTTTTTAAAAAAGTTCCCCCAGATAATTTTTTAAAATGGAATTTTATTGGGAACTTTTTTTGAGGATGCGTCTCGCGAAAATGACACTGTCTGCGGACAAAACCCCTTCAGAAACAGATGGGGAAATTTCTACGGCGAGATTTCTACGTGATCAAACATCACTGAGTTTAACTTGGTATTGTCGTGCGAGGAAACGACCAATCCCACATAGAGTTTCTTGTTCATGGACACGGAGATGGTGTCGATGTGCGTCCAGGTTTTGCCATCCGGCGAGATATAGCCGGTGAATTTGTCGCCCTGGCGGACGAGCTTTACCCAATATGGCGTGGTGGTCGTGGGGCCGTCGGTGTTGTGCATCAACTGTCCAGGCTGCGGACGCCATTGGTACGAGGAGAAGCCGCCGGCAGTAATGACCATCATGTCGTGCTTTGAGCCGGGCGTCAGGTCTTCACGGAACATCACGCCCGCTTTGGCCCAGGGATCGGTGTATTGCATAGACCGGACGCGCGCGATGATTTGGCAATCACCCTCGATGGTGGTGTAGGCATAGTGGAATCCATCCACGTTAAACCAAATGTCCGTGCCGGTGGCGATGACGTTGTACTGGCCATTTAAGAAACTGGCATCGCCTTTCACGCCCACGGGTCCAATATCCTGGTGTGCCCAACCTGCGGGAAGCGTCGCCGCAACTTGCGGCATTGATTCAATCCATTGTGAGATCGCCTGGATGGCATTGGTGTCATTGACATTGCGCGCGAGCGGGGGCATTTCGAGAGGGCCAGTGGTACTGATGCGTTGTATCAAAATGGATTTCGTGAGGTCACCCGGCACCACGATTTTTGCGCCAGAAATACCCATGGGATCGCCGACCGGGCCGTTAATGATGCCCTGATTTTCCAACGGCGTGTCAAAGCGCGCGTCAAAAAATGCCTCCGCGCCCCCGGGCCGGTGGCACTGGGCGCAATTCGCATCGAAGTAGGAACGCACCCGCAATTCCAGCGGCGCCTCCCGGTTGGTCAGGGCCACCAGTTTCTCGATGTGAGGAATTTCTTCCTCCTGCAAGGTCACGTCAAAGAGGCCAACATGGTTCCATGCGCGCAATTGATTATCCGTCACGCCGTTGGGATATTTGAAATCGCCATTAAGCTGGCGCGCTTTCACGCCCAGCACGCCGCCGGACGTGGGAGTATGGCACGTTAAACAGTCCTGCCGTCCCGGATAAAACCAATGCTGGATACGCGTACCGGTCGCCGATTTAATCGGAATATCCTCGGTTGTCCCGGCTTCCACGATGTCAGCGTCCGAGTTATCGCTGCGCCATTTATAAGTTGCGCCATAGACGTAGCCGTTGGTGTCGCGGACGAGCAGGCGCGTTTCCAGGCGGCGGAGTTCCGTGGGGTCGGTGTCGTTCACCGGCAGTTCAAAGGTTTTGACGAAGACCGTTCCCGCCGGGAATTGCCATTCGCCTTTTTCGGCAAACTGGACGTGCGTGTTTTCCGGCAGCGCCATCCAGCGGTGCTTCACCGCGCCGTCCGACCACAACGGGGTGTTGACCGTGTAAGGAATTAAAAAGTCCGCCGGCGTCATGGTTTTCAAATCAGAAAATACGCCGGTTTGCGAAAGGCGCTTCGGAATCAAACGTGCCGGCGGCGGCGGACCGCCGCGGGCCAAAGTGAAGATGCGCCCGCCGATGCTGCTCATCTGGCAAAAATAGAGTTCGCCGTCAGCGTCCAGGCCAAACGACGACAGGCCAGTGTAGTCCGAGCCGGAATTGGGGCCGTTTCCTTTGGGCATGACGCAGAGAACGCGCTTGGCCACGGGAGTGGTCGTTTCGTCCATGGCCCAAACAATGCGGAAAACGTTATCGCCAAAAATATATTTTCCGCCGAGGTCACGCGCGAATTTTTTGCCGCGATAGACGTAGCCGCCGATGACGGCACGCCCGTCCGTGTGCGGATAATCCAAAACAGGGTCACGGCTGATGCCGATACAGGGGAGCTTCATTTGGCCCAGCCGGCCTTCGCGGTACGGCCATTGGAAATTCAGGCCCTTTTCGCCCGGTTCAATGATATCCACTTCCTCGCGCGCGCTTTCGCCGACGTCGCCGATGAAAATCCGTCCGGTGCCCGGGTCCTAGGTCATGCGGTGCGGGCTGCGTAAGCCAATGCAAAAGAATTCTTCGAGGGCATTCGGCTGACCGACGAACGGGTTGTCGTTCGGAATAAAATAACCCGCGGTATGGCCGTTGAGCGGTTGGCGCGGAATGGGATGACTGATGTCTCCGCCCCGGCAGTCCACATCAATTCGTACCACACCGCCGAACAGGCTTTTGTTGATGATCTGGTCGTTGTCTGGCATCGAATTGTTTCCGATGGTCAGGTACAGGAATCCATTTTGGGGATGAAAAAACATGCCGCCGCCGTGGTGCCAGACCGTTTGGTCGGTAAGATCAATCAACACCTGCTCCGAACCGGGAATCGCCACGCCGTTATCATCCAGGGTAAAACGCGAGAGGCGGTCGTGGTAGGTATTGGGCAGCGTCGGATTGGGCCGCGTATTCATGTCGCCCGTCACTGTGCCGGGCTTCACCCAGGTATAATAGACGTACATGAAATGGTTCGTGGCGAAACCCGGATGAAAGGCCACTCCCAGCATGCCCGAATCATCCCAGCCCTGGCACTGGTCGTGGATATCCAGCACCAGTTTTTTTTCGGTTACGTTGGATGAATTTTCAAACGACCAAATGCGGCCTTCCCGTTCCCAGACACAAAGCTGGCCGGTGCCGGGGATAGATGTGATCCCGACGGAATTGGTAAAAAGCAAATTAGGGAACGCTTCGACCGCCGACCAGTCGCCGGAAATGGCGGGCGCGGTGTAAGGCATTACATCATTAAGAAACGGCCCAATAGGAGCCCGGGAAGTCAGGCCATAGGGTTGAGCACACAAATCAAGAAGGAAACTGCTGAACAAGAGAATCGCCAGAAGCCCCTTGCATTTTCTGATCTCGCACTTTTTCACTCTGCTACGTCTTGATTCTCCGCTCATATTGTTGTGGCGTCAAACTTTAAGTCTAAAATCGGGAATTTTTTGGGTGGGATTGAAGGGACCTGCCGTGTAGGGGAATCCCCTACAAGATTCGGTCCGGTTTTTGTGTTTTTTTTATCCCCCATCAAAGGTTGAAACTAATTCATTTTTTGGTTTGTTTCGGTTTGGTTTTGGTTTGCACGGTTCAAATTCTGCGTGGTTATTGGGCAAATGAAGTGTCGCTGGACTGATAAAGGGTGCTTTAACAAGGTGTTCTCAACCCAAATCAAGGGTTCTAAACCTAAATCAACGGTTGATATGGGGTTAATATTTAGCTCGCCCTCACCTGTATCCTCTCCCCCAGGAGAGGACATACCTGCGATAGGTTTCTCATTGGCGAATGACCTTTCGGCCACGCCTGTCATTTTTGTTTGCATGGCAAACATTCGGGCATTTTACCAAAGGACGGGCGAAAGTCATAGTTAGTCACTAACGCAATCGTGCGTGCCCCGGTTAATACGTTTTCGTTGCTTATACGGGGGCAGATTGGGAATCTTGTAGTAAAATTTTAACAAAAAATGGAAATAAAAAACGCGAACAGCTTTCGCCGTTCGCGTTCGTTGAATTTGTTCGTGATTAGGCTTTCTCGGCCATTTCTTTGTCGCGATCTTCCATCGCGGCTTTGCGCGAGAGGCGCACACGGCCTTTTTCGTCCACGCCGAGGCATTTCACCGTGATTTCGTCGCCGACTTTCACGATGTCTTCAGTCTTCTTGACGCGGAAATTGGCGAGCTCGCTGATATGCACGAGGCCGTCCTTGCCGGGCAGAAACTCGACGAACGCGCCGAATTCTTTCACCGTCACGACTTTGCCGCGATAAATCTTACCGACTTCGGCTTCCGCGGTCATGCCCTGGATGGCATCGCGCGCGATCTTCATCCCTTCCGCCGAGACGGAGAAGATGTTCACCGTGCCGTCGTCCTCGATATTGATTTCGCAGCCGGATTCTTCCACGAGGCGCTTGATATTCTTGCCGCCGGGGCCGATGAGCGCGCCGATCTTTTCCGGATTGATCTTGATGACTTCGATGCGCGGCGCGTACTTGCTCAATTCCTTGCGCGGCTCGGCCAGGGTCTTGGCCATTTCACCGAGGATAAACAGGCGCGCGACGCGGGCTTTTTCAATCGCCTCAGCCATCATCGTGTGCGGCAGGCCTTTCAACTTCAAATCAAGTTGGAAGCCGGTGATGCCTTTTTCCGTGCCGGCGATTTTGCAATCCATATCGCAGTAATGGTCTTCCCAGCCGATAATGTCAGTCAGCATCTTATAACGCGAAATGCTTTCACCGCTGTACTCGGTGCAGATGCCCACGCTGATGCCCGCCACGGGACGAATCATCGGGACGCCGGCATCCATCAATGCCAATGTGCCGCCGCAAACGGTCGCCATGGAAGTGGAACCGTTCGATTCCATGATCTCGCTCGTGACGCGGATGGCATAAGGATATTCCTTCAGCGGGATCATCGGCTCGATGCTGCGCTCGGCCAAGGCGCCGTGTCCGATTTCGCGGCGGCCCGGGCCGGAAATACGGCCGGTTTCGCCCACGGAAAAGTTCGGGAAGTTATAATGCAGGATGAATTTCTTGGTGGTTTCGCCGCCGGTGAAGGCATCGAATTCCTGGACGTCATCGCCGGTGCCGAGGGTCGCCAGCGTAACCGCTTGCGTCTCGCCACGCGCAAAAATCGCGGAGCCGTGCGCCCGGGGCAAAACACTGACTTCGCTGGAAATCGGGCGGACCTGGTCAAAATCACGGCCGTCGAGGCGTTTGCCATTATTCAAAATCAAACCGCGAACGGCTTCTTTCTGGATGTAGTAAAACGCGTCTTTGACGACGAAGTCATTGACCTTTTCTTCGCCGAATTTTTCGGTGAGCTTGGTACCGACTTCGTCCTGGATGGCTTTGACGGCTGATTCGCGCGCCAGTTTGCCGGGCGTCAGGAGCGCGGGAACAAAGCGGTCGCCCACCAGGTTCTTGGCTTCCTGTAAAATTTCATCGGGAACGACGTTCAGCGTGATCTGGCGTTTCTTCCGGCCTGCCTTGGCGGCGAGTTCCTTCTGCGCCGCGATCAACGGCAGGCAGCATTCCTGGCCAAACTTCAGCGCGGCATTGAAGTCCGCTTCGGTGATTTCTTTGGCCGAACCTTCGTACATGACGATGTCGGTTTCGTTGCCGACGTAGACCAAATCCAGGTCGCTTTCCAGCATGTCGGAGTGCGTGGGGTTGGCGACAAATTTTCCGTTGATGCGTCCCACGCGCACGGCGCCGAGCGGGCCGGCCCAGGGGATATCGCTGACCATGAGCGAGGCGCTCGCGCCAATGATGCTCAAAATGTCCGGGTCATTCTCGCCATCCGCGCTCAGGACGACGGTCTGCACCTGCACTTCGTTGTACCAGCCCTTGGGGAAGAGCGGGCGAATGGGGCGATCCGTGAGGCGGCAGGTGAGGATTTCTTTTTCCGTCGGCCGGCCTTCGCGTTTGAAATAGCTGCCGGGGATTTTTCCGGCGGCGGCGGCTTTCTCGCGGTAATCCACGGTCAAGGGGAAAAAGTCCTGGCCTTCTTTGGCCTTGGTGGCCGCGACGGCGGCTACGACGACAATGGTTTCCCCCAATTGTACGGTCACGGCTCCATCAGCTTGTTTGGCGAGTTTCCCTGTTTCGATAGTAATCTGCTTGTCGCCCAGTTGGGCGGTTATTTTCTCTGGCATATGGTTTTGCTCCGCGCTGCCAGAGGAACTTCAGTGAACCCCGAAAGTTTCGGAGCTGATTGAAATTTCCCGGCAGAGCGGCATTTTCGTTCGCGAAGTTTGGTTTAAAAGAATTGGGCCGTTCGCGTTTCAGCCCAAGCTTGCTTGCCGCGAGACACGTCCTCCGGAAGGAGCGAAGTGTCCCGCAAATTGTTAGTGGCGCAGTTTGAGTTTTTTCGCGACGGCCTGGTAGCGTTTCACATCTTTGCTCTGGAGATAATCCAGCAGACGGCGGCGCTGGCCGACCATCATCAAAAGCCCGCGGCGTGAGCTGTGGTCTTTTTTGTTGCCCTGCAAGTGTTCCGTCAAATGATTGATGCGCTGCGTCAGCAACGCGATCTGCACATCCGCCGAGCCGGTGTCGCCGTCATGTGTCTTAAACTGCTCTATCGTCTTTGTTTTGGCTTCCATAAAAAAATAAGTTTAGTCAGGTGCCGTGACCATGTAAAGCGAATTGCAAGGAGCGTTTCGACAGGCAAGCCAGGGCGCAAAAGCAGATTGTCGAATCATTCTGAGAAAATGCTTTTTTGGTTTATACAACCTTATTTTAGCGGTTCTGTTTTTCGTAAGTAGTTTATTTGGAGCAATTTATTTTTATTGCATATTCAAGGATATCGGTCGTAAGTTGTAGTATAATTTATGTCGAACGCTACGAAAGTATCAGCTTTAGCGAACGATTTGTTGAAGAACTCCTCGCTTTATAGGGAATTTCAGGCAGAGCGCGAGGAAATTCTCAAGCACAAGTGGATTGAGTCGGAAAAAGCCGGTCATGATATTGGGTTTGAGCGTGCCTTGACAGATTGGATAATCAAACACAGGACAGCCTGGCGGAAAGCCCGCCAAAACGCTGCTAATAATTAAAAAACTGCTCCTTTAACGCAGCCCCGTGAGGTTGCGAAGGAAACATGAATACGAAACGCGAAACGCGAATCGCCTGCGCATCATGGCCAGGTTCGATTCGCTTTTTAATTTTTAAAACCTTCCTGCCTTCTGCATTGGTATTGCCCGTTGGTCTATTAAACATGGTAGGGACGCGCTCCTGCGCGTCCACGGCCGACCGGGAGGTCGGCCCTACCACGATTCACGAGGTGACGCATGCCTGAGTCCACGATCATCCTCGATGCCACGGCGATTGGTCGCGCGCTGGCGCGTATTGCGCATGAAATCGCCGAGCGCAATGAAAATTCTGCAGAGGTCGCGCTGGTCGGCATCCCCGCCGGCGGCGACGCGCTGGCGCAACGCCTAGCCCAATTGCTCTCGGACATTTGGAAGCACTCCGTCCCTGTTGGCAGCCTCGATGTCTCCATGCACCGCGACGACCTTGACCGCCGCGCCGCGCCCAAGGTCCATCCTACGGTCATGCCCTTCGACGTGAACGGCAAGACGGTGGTGCTTGTGGACGATGTGCTGTTCAGCGGCCGGACGATTCGCGCGGCCATGGACGCCATTAACGATTTTGGCCGGCCGAAAAAAATCCAACTGGCCGTGCTGGTGGACCGGGGTCATCGCGAGCTGCCCATCAAGGCGGATTTCGTCGGTAAAAATGTGCCGACTGCGTTGGATGAAAAAATTCGCGTCCGTGTTGGTGAAAAAGACGAAGTGATTTTGGAGCGCAAATGAGCTGGAACAAAAAAGACCTTCTCGATATCGAATCGCTCACGGCGGAGGAAATTACGACCGTGCTGGATACGGCGAGGGCGTTCAAGGCTGTCGGCGAACGTGCGATCAAGAAGGTTCCGGCGTTGCGCGGGAAAACGGTAGTGAATTTGTTTGTCGAGCCGAGCACGCGCACGCGCATCAGTTTTGAACTGGCCGAGCAACGCTTGAGCGCGGACATTATTAATTTTTCCGCCGAGGCATCGTCATTCAAAAAAGGCGAGACGCTTAAGGATACGGCGCTGAACCTTCAGGCGTTGAACGCGGATTTCATTGTCATCCGGCACAGTGCGAGTGGCGCGCCGCATTTTCTCTCCCGCGTTTTGGATGCCCGCATCATCAATGCCGGCGATGGCGCACACGAACATCCCACGCAGGCGTTGCTGGATGTCTTTACCATTCGCGAACGGAAGGGGAAAATTGACGGGCTGAACGTGACCATCCTGGGCGACATTCTTTACAGCCGCGTGGCGCGTTCCAACATCTGGGCGCTGATGAAAATGGGCGCAAAGGTCACGCTGTGCGGGCCCTCGACGCTCGTGCCCAAGACTTTCGAACAGATGGGCTGCCGCGTGACGTACAGCGTGGATGAGGCGCTGCGCGACGCGGACATCATCCATCTCCTGCGCATCCAGCATGAGCGCCAGCGCAAGACGATGTTTCCCGGCATCGGCGAATACACGCAGCTCTTCGGCCTCAACAAAGCGCGCCTGGCGAAGACCAAGCCCGACGCGCTCATCATGCATCCCGGGCCGATCAATCGCGGGGTGGAAATTGACAGTGAGATTGCCGATTGTGAACGGTCGGTCATTTTGGAGCAGGTCACCAACGGGCTGGCCGTGCGCATGGCGGTTTTGTTTTTGCTCAATGGCGGGATCGGGCCGCAGGAAGTGGCGTGATTGCGGTGAAGCACAACGTAACTCTTTCTTACGAGTTACGATTTTTATTTTTGGCGACAGCAGCCTGGTCTAGAAGTTGATGCCGGCTACTAATGTCCCATGAGGAAAGCCCAGACGGCGTAAGCACCATTGAGCGATGAGCAAAAGCCGAAGGTGGTATATTGGTCTTTCGGGCCGGTCGGCAAATCGGAAACGTTTCTGATGGAAACCCAATTTTTGAATCCAATCGCCTGGCAGGCTTCCGCTACAAATGCGTCATTTTCATCAAGGGTAGCGCCCATCTTGCGATACTGGTCTAAGTTCTTGCTTTCCTCGTCAATGTGATCGTTAGTGATGTGGGAATTGGTGACCACCGTGGTTGTTTCGCCGGCCGGGGCCTGATAATAAATCTTCGGTTTGCCGCTGGCCGGCTTTCTTCCGTCGGCAGCGCCAAGATTGGAAATAACGCACGTGTCTTGGTCAATAATGTGATTGTTAACGTAGTCGTACCAGCTGTCACTGCCGGCGGGAGGGTTGCTGCCTTTAATATTCGCCAGGCCGGTGAAGTGCATATTTTGTTTTTCCGCCGACAGGGTCAATCCGTAACGGGCGAGGTTGGTAACGACCACGTCTCCCACATCTATAATTTGCCAAATGCCGCCGCTGGTGCCGGTGGTGATAAGAAATTGGTAATGATGGGGCGCCTTTCCAACCACCTGCTCGAAAAAAGATTCTGAGGCGGCGGGCTGGGCTTTGGGGTGATACTCGCTTTTGAGCAAGACAACTGAGGCGCCGTTGACTTCAGTCTGGAAAAAGTAACCGTGGCACGTGGGTTTGGGATCTCCCGCCGGCAGCGCCAAATCTTTCAAGACCAGGGGAGTAAAATTATTCTCCTTCCCGGTTGTAAAATGATATTTGCTTTGTCCCAGAACCTTGGCGAGAGCGCCGGTTTCCGCCTCGGTCCAGGTGACGATCAGGAATTTCGCCGTGGGCAATGCGGCCACAGTTGCCGTGCTGGGTGCGGCAGCGGAAACCTTCAGGTCAACGGCGGTGGTTACGGGGCATTCTCCACATTTCATATAAGTCTGCTATTAATCACGGTTTGGTTTTGCGGGCAATGCCAATGAGTTGCCTGTAGCGGACATTTGAGTTATCGGGACAGAAGCGCCGGAATTTTTTTGCTTTTTAAATTCCAGGGGAGAGGCGCCGTAACGCGATTTAAACGCGTGCGAGAAATGTGAGACGGTCTTGAATCCCAAATCGAAAGCGATGGTCTTCACCAGCTTGTTATTTTCCAACATGAGGGCGGCATCCGTTAACCTCTGTTCATTCAGCCACTGGCGCGGGCTGCTGTTAAATAATTTGCGGGTATAGCGGCGGACCTGGCGCGGGCAGACTTCGAGCAGGTTCGCCAGTTGCCGGGTATTGTAGGTCGCCTGCCTGGCGATCTTTGGCCACTCTTCGACCGCGTTAAAATCTTTGCGAACCATACCTGTCGTTTTGCCTGCTTGCGGGACGAGGGGAAGATAATAACCAATAACCCGGTGCATTAGAACAGGAAATCATTGTTACGTTTGCCCGACAAACGTGTTACGTCCGGCTAACGTGGTCTTGCCAGGTTGGCTTTTGATTAAATAATAATGAACTGACCTTTAAGCTGAGAAGATATGAAGGACGGGCAGGTCTCTAAACTATTTGCGGCAACAGAAAATCTCTTCTGCTTTAAACCCCGATGGGATGCCACGCGGTCTTAAATTCCACGGTGTCCAAAATCCAATAGGGATCTTCCACGGCAGCGGCGAACCAATCTTCGGGCGCGTGCTGCGAATAGCGTTTCAAATTGATTGCCGTGCCGCTTTGTAATTTCGTGCTCAGTTCCGCATCGCCCGCGCCGTCCACAATGGCGTTCACATCCATGTGCGAAGCAATGTGCGAGGCGAGTTCGGCGCGTTTGCCGGCGAGGATGTTCACCACGCCACCGGGCAAATCGCTCGTCGCGAGGATTTCCGCGAAGGTCAGGGCGGGCAAAGGAAATTTCTCAGACGCAACGGCAATCGCCGCATTCCCGCTCAGGATCACTGGTGCGATGAGCGAAACCAGCGAGAGCAGCGATGGCTCGTCCGGTGCAAACACGACGACGACCCCTGTCGGCTCCGGCGTCGTGAAATTAAAGTGCGATGAAGCAACCGGATTTACGCTGCCGAAGATCTGCTGATATTTATCCGTCCAGCCGGCGTAGTGCACCAGGCGGTCGATGGCCACGGTGACTTCGCGTTTCGCCTTTGCGGCGCTGGCGTTAGTCGAGCGCGCAATTTCGTTGATCAATTCACCCGCACGGTTTTGCAGCATCTCGGCGGCACGATAGAGAATTTGCCCACGATTGTAGGCGGTCGCTTTGTTCCAGCCATCGAAGGCCCCGCGTGCGGCGGTGACGGCATCGCGCGCATCCTTGCGCGAGGCGTGTGAGAAGTTGTCGAGGTGTACGCCTTTAGCGGACTTCGCGGGCAGATAGCGTCCGCTCTCGCTGCGCGGAAATTTCCCGCCGATGAACAGCTTGTAGGTTTTTTTGATGTCGAGGCGCGTGCTCACGGTTTCCTCCTGGGCATCAGCCCTAAAAGAATTTCTATGGCCCCGGCGATGGTCAGCACGATGCCACCGATCTGGAAATAGGTTTCCCGGTTGCTCGGCGCGCCGGCCCATGCCTGTTGGATCTGTTCACCTAAAGCGTGCGCCATGTCGTGCGCCCGCACCAGCAGGATAATTCCAACAGTGAGGAGAACGGCCCCGATGGCTAATTGTATGATTCTTTTTTGCATATTTAGTTACGCGCCCTTGCGTTTCACAAAACCGATGATGAGCAGCAGTACCACCGCGCCGACGAATGCGGTGACCAGGGAGCCGATCAGATTATTCGCTCCCAGACCAAGCAGGCTAAAGATAAATCCGCCCAGGACCGCCCCGACGATGCCGACGATAATATTGCCGATGATGCCGAAGCCGTGACCTTTCACCACCGCGCCGGCGAGAAACCCGGCGACCAGTCCGATAAGAATAAACCAAACGAAGTTCATATGATTAATGGGTTATGGGTTAATGGTTGTTATCGTGCCTAACTTATCCGGCAATACCCCGCCAATCCCTGGACCCCGCCTTCACGGCCAAAGCCGCTTTCCTTGTACCCGCCAAACGGGCTTGTCGGATCAAATTTATTGTACGTGTTCGCCCAAACGACGCCAGCGCGCAATTTATTGACCAGCTTGAAAATCTTGCTGCCTTTGTCTGTCCATACGCCCGCGCTTAGGCCGTAAGGAATATTATTCGCGCGCTCGAACGCCTCCTCCGGCGTGCGGAAGGTCATCACACTCAGCACCGGCCCGAAGATTTCCTCCTGCGCCACGCGGTTCGCCATAGTCACGCCCGTGAGGAACGTCGGCGGAAACCAGTAGCCTTTCGCCGGCAGCGGGCATTGTGATTGCGTCACTTCCGCGCCTTCGTCCGCGCCGCTGCGCACGAGCATTTTGATTTTCTCAAGTTGCGGTTTGGAATTAATCGCGCCGATGTCTGTGTTTTTATCGAGCGGATTACCCACGCGCAACGTGCGGATGCGGTCGCGGAGCTTGCGGATGACCGTGGGGAAAATTCCTTCCTGCACAAACAGCCGCGAACCGGCGCAACACACGTGCCCCTGGTTAAAATAAATGCCGGCGATAACGCCTTCGATGGCCTGGTCAATCGGCGCGTCCTCAAACAAAATGTTCGCTGCCTTCCCGCCGAGTTCGAGCGTTAGTTTCTTCTTCGTACCGGTGATCGCCTGCGCGATGCGTTTGCCCACTTCTGTGCTGCCTGTGAAGGCGAGTTTATCAATGCCCGGATGATTCACCAGTGCCGCGCCCGTCTCGCCCGCGCCGGTGACGATATTCACCACGCCGTCCGGCAATTCTGCTTCCTGGAAAATCTGCGCCAGCCGCATAGCCGTGATGGATGTCGTTTCTGCCGGTTTCAGGACGACGGTATTGCCGCAGGCCAGCGCCGGGGCAAGCTTCCAGGCTGCCATGAGCAGTGGGAAATTCCACGGGATGATTTGTCCCACCACGCCGAGCGGCTGCGGATTTTTCCCGGGGAACGCGTACTTCAATTTATCCGCCCAGCCCGCATGATAAAAAAAGTGCGCTGCCACCAGCGGCAAATCGATGTCGCGGCTTTCCTTGATGGGCTTGCCGCCGTCCATGGTTTCCAGCACCGCCAGCTCACGCGCCTTTTCCTGGATGATACGCGCGATACGGTACAGATATTTCCCCCGCTCGCGGCCCGGCATTTTGCTCCACACCTTTTCGTATGCCGACCGCGCTGACTTCACGGCCTTGTCCACGTCAGTCGCATTGCCCGCCGCGATTTCCGTCAGTTTTTCTTCCGTGGCCGGGTTGATGGACGGAAAATATTTTCCCGAATGTGGCTTCACCAATTTCCCGCCAATGAACAATTCATGCCTTGGCGTGATGACGTAACTTTTCGAATCCTCCGGCGCAGGCGCGTAGTCCCATTTGCCGTCAAAATTCAATCGCCGTTCGCGCAGGGGGACGACGGGCTGAGAGGAAACGGTCGCGACGCGTTTCGAAGAAAGTTTGGTAGGTTTTAATTTATTTTTCATAACACCGGCGCAGGATTCGTCCCTATTCGTTTAGTCGTTTCTATCAAAGCTGAACGCTTAGCCTCCCTCTCCCCCGATGGGGGCGAGGGTGAACGCAGCGGCGCATGTGTGCGTTTGCTGGAAAGCTCTTGGGGCTTGTTTTTCATTTTTTACGGCAGCGAAAAATAATCCCCGGCCTGGTAATTCCCGTCCACGGTCTTGGCAATTTGCATCAGTACATCGTTCACCAATGTGCTGGCGCCGAAGCGGAACAGCTCCGGCGTGAGCCAGTCATCGCCGAGTGTTTCTTTCACCATCACCAGGTACGCCAGCGCCTGCTTCGCGTTGCGGATGCCGCCGGCCGGCTTCATGCCCATGCGTACGCCCGTGGCAAAGAAATAATCGCGAATCGCTTCCAGCATCACTAGCGTCACCGGCATCGTCGCCGCCGGGTTGACCTTGCCCGTGCTGGTCTTGATAAAATCTCCGCCGGCCTGCATGGCAATTTCGCTGGCCAGACGCACGTTGTCGTACGTCACCAATTCGCCCGTTTCTAAAATCACTTTCAGATGCGCCGGGCCGCAAGCCTGTTTTGTGGCAGCGATTTCATCGAACACCTTCGCATAGTCGCCCGCCAAAAAATCTCCGCGGTCAATCACCATGTCGATTTCATCCGCGCCATCGCCGACTGCGCGGCGCACTTCCTCCAGCTTGGTGCGCAGGGGAAATTGTCCGCTCGGAAAACCCGTGGCGACGGAGGCCACATGGACATCTGAATTTTCTCCGAGAAATTTGACCGCGTACTTCACCATGTTGGGATACACGCACACCGCCGCACACGACGGCACGGCGTATTTGGATTCGGCGGGCTGGAGCGCTTTGCGGCAGAGATAGGCCACCTTGCCGGGGGTGTCTTTGCCTTCGAG
>Ga0335083_10003116_pt1 | contig 21651 bp, 24 predicted proteins | sample Lox_Sample_42_FD_206716 | JGI IMG/M metagenome (GOLD analysis project Ga0335083, IMG submission 206716) | Soil microbial communities from Loxahatchee National Wildlife Refuge, Florida, United States - Lox_Sample_4.2 | ecosystem: Environmental > Terrestrial > Soil > Wetlands | place: USA...
ACCCGCCTCGTAAACGGTTGGCCTCAGTCATGCATCGACGAGCTTATGCCCTGGTGCTGGAAACCCCCAGCTACGGCCTGACTCCAAAGTCATCACCAAAATCAAAGGGCCAGAGAGCACCGCTTACGGTCATAGAGCTGGGGGTCGCACAACTCGCACAACTCCTAAGTTGCGCGACATTTGGTATCGGCCAAAAACGCCCCTCGGGCAATGGCCGAGCTGAGGTCGGTGTCAACTTAACCAGCAATGTGCTGCATCAACGCCCGTTGGCGTGGGTTACCCGGCCAACACAGGCTGCTGAGGGACAGAGGCGAGACTGACGTGGTCCAATCGCCACCTCTTGAGTTGCTTAAATACTTGATACGTCAAAGCTGCCTCCGAAATCGCGTCGCAGAAACGCAGTTCAATATGCTGCCATTTCTTAGTGGAATTAAAAAGCTTTTCTTTGAACGCCTTCTCGATAGCAGAGACAGCCTCGTTGGCAGCGTTCTCCGCAGATATAACGTCAGGTTCTGACGTGTACAAAACAATTATGTCCAGCATGTAGGTGTCGTCAGGGCCGTTTCGGATAACGTCTTTTCCACCATCCACGTCGAAGAAGACGCCAGAGATTAGATCTCCGTGGGGCTTCACGGCATTAGAAATTTTTTCAGCTAACTTTGCCTCTTTTGTGAGGCGCCGTTCAAACTCATCAGGAAATGCTGAGCGACGGTATCGACTTGCTAGCCACATCTGAAAAGTATTGTAGTTATCAGGGGACAGACGAGACGCTGTACATGGCGTGAAAGAGGCCAGGTCCGCCTTCTTGATAGACGTCTTGGAAGTCGCCTCAAACTCCACCCACAATGGGGAGTTGCCCCCGAACTCAATGTGTAGTTTTCTGGCGTTCTTGGCGTGAGTGTTGTTGCCGTCCTTGTTCTCGGAAGCAATGACTTGGCCTACAAACACTTCCACGCACGGCTCCTTTTCAGGAACCTGGACTATATCACAGTCGTGTGTTGCAACAACCACAACCGTGTTCTCCGGCATAGTCGGGTGACTGAAACCCAACGCAGTGATAGCGTCCGAGCTTAACAGATGACCTTGCCGCCACTGTGTGTTTCGCGTCCACTCAACCATGTTTTACCCTCAAATATGGTCGTTTGACGCGGGCAAATCGAAATCGGCTGTCTCAGGTGTTTTCTCTCGGTTGGCAAACCGGGCGATGACGCGCTCACGTTGAGCCCTCTCACGTTTGCAAATCTGAACCAACAGCAACGCGGCGGCGTGCGCCGATCCTCCCGCGTGACTCACTTGCAGTAGCGTCATTCCGTTCGTAAACCTTCGCTTAAGTAACGCAGCGTTGACCGTAATCCCTTCATGCGCCAGCACATCAGCTGCTTTGGCTAGGTCCTGCAGCTTAGCTGAGTTCCCCTCTGCAACCTGCTCGCCATTGAGCCAGTTGTAGACCGACTGACGTGACACGCGGAACGTAGTTGCGAGATCCGATACGGCGGGGTTCAGCACCTCACGAATGCGTTTCAGATTTTCACTGGGTGTTCGGATGAGCTCAACCTCAGCTATTTCGACAACTGCTGGCACATGCTGCATGTACCAAACGCCTTGCTGTAGGCGCTCAAGCGAAAGCTCACCACCAGTACCGACGGAGGCTAGTGCGATACCAACCGCTGCTGCCATCCCCCCGACGAAGCGGACAAGGGTAGAGATTCCTCCAGTCTCGACGGGGCGTTCGGCAACCCATCCGCCGTACGTCAGCTCAGCGTTCATGACATTCCCCTCTCAAGCCCAAGAGGCCAACGCATGGTCAGTTACCGTTGCCCTGAAGGATTTATCGATTTCTTCGTGGAGCGCGGTCAAGCGCGACTTTATCTTGGCTAGTTCAAAGGCATCTCGATGGGAAATGGATGAATCGGTATCGATAATGGCATGTAAATCCTCCCGTTGCGTGAAACGAGAGTCAATAGCCGGAGCTAACCCGCTGAGTTCCATTGGAAGTCCAACTTTACCATAACGAATGACGACACGCGAGACGAGCTGACCTGCTTGGGTTGTAGTGGTTGTTTCGCTGACCGCGTGCTGGAGCCGTCCTTCGCCACGCAGCGCCAGCCCAAGCACCTCCGGCACAAGGTAGTCACGGAGCGTCTCGCTCTCTTTGAAGGGTTGAACGGCATCCAGGTATCGAAGGCCGATACGCTCGACGAAGTCGAGACCCAGCGCTTCGTGCAAAATGCCTAATCCCTTCAGTAGAATCGCAGAGAAAGTCTCGAAGGTGTCGTAAACAGTGGTCTGAAACGACATCGCGTTCGTCTCAAGCAAGAACAGAGATTGGCCAGAGATGTCGCCGAACAGATAACGGGACTGAGGGGTCATGGCGGGCGCTGCCATCTGGGCCACTTCTATGCCACCGAAGGGCAGAACAAGGCGCTGGGAGAGCGCCTGCTTGAAATCTGGAAAATGCGCCTCGCGCATCTTGGCCTGAATGGCAGGGAGGTAGCCCTCCAGATTAAGGATTGGGTTAAATTGGACTTGGGCAACAGTGTAATAGACTGGCGCCTTGTTAAGCTTTTTTCCCATGGCTTCTTCGGCTCCGCACTTGACAATTGACTTGACACTTTACACCTAGATTGACAGGTGAGCAACAGAGAGTTGATTACAAATGCCCCCGCTTCTCCAGGTCCTGACCTGATGGCGAATGGACGGTTCTTGGCCCTGCTGAGATATACGGTGTCGCACAACTCGTAACTTATGCGACAATTTTCTCATCCGCAGCCCGCCTGGCCTCGTCTTGTCGCATATCTTTGTCGTTGGTTTTAGATAATACGCGACATAACTTGCGACAGATGGCATCATGCTCAACATGCCCACCACCGCCCCTCTGATCGGCTATGCCCGTGTGTCCACCCAAGGCCAGGGCCTGACCCAACAGCACGCTGCGCTGCTGAAAGCTGGCTGCACCCGCATTTTCGAGGAAAAGATCAGCGGCGCAAAACGTGACCGGCCCGAGTTGGGGCGATTACTCGACCATTTGCGTCCCGGAGATGTCGTGACGGTCGCCCGCCTGGACCGCCTGGCGCGCTCCACCCGCGATTTATTGGAGATCGCCGAGCGCATCAAAGAAGCCGGTGCCGGCCTGCGCTCCCTGGCCGAGCCATGGGCCGACACCACGACCCCGGCCGGACGCATGGTGCTGACCGTGTTCGCCGGCATCGCCGACTTCGAGCGCTCCCTGATCGTGGAGCGGACCAGCGCCGGCCGAATCGCGGCCAAAGCCCGTGGGGTTCGGTTTGGACCGCGCCCCTCTCTCACGGCCGAGCAGATCGCCCATGCCTGCCAACTCGTTGAACAAGACGGCAGGCCCGTCGCGGAGGTCGCGCACTTGCTGGGCGTCCACCGAGCCACGCTCTACCGAGCGTTGGGGGCGAAACAGCGGGCGACGACTCTGTTTTGAGAAGTCCGGAGAAAATCTCTGGTGCTAACTGGCTTACGCTCTTGCCGCCTTAAGTGGCACTATTCCGATATGCGGGAGCTGGGGAGACTTTCTCTCCTGGCTCATCCGGCCTAATCGACTAAACGGCCCGTAAGGGGCCGTTTTTCTTCTGGAAGGTTATTATGCTCGTCTATTCACGGCCTGTATTTATCGCCGGCCTCGTCTAGAATTTTCTCGCGGACCGCGCTGGCAATAAAACCGGATCGGGTTAGACCGCTCTGTCGTGCGGCCTGGTCGATCGCCTCCAACAAGGCGGCATCCAAGGACAGATTGGCCCGCACGGGGCGCCCGCGGTCGAGCAGCACGGGGATATTAACGATAACCTCGTTTGCCTGAACCTCCTCGCGCACAAGTTTGTCGAGGGGGGTAGGAGGGGGAAGGGCTTTGCCCTTCCCCGCCCTATGTTCGGCCCATTCTCGCGCTGCGGAGATGGCATCCGCAAGCGCCTCGCGGGGATTACTGCCGCCACCATGGCAACCAGGAAGATCGGGAATCCGAACCCCCCAGTTGTCGCCGCTGCCATCCATAATCCCATAAAACTGCGCCATCTTACTTTACCTTTTTAAATCCACCCGGCTCGCTTTGCGATCGAGCGCGCAACGCCTGGGGATAATTCCTTGTGCCGGGGCACGACAATCAACATTTCTGGTCGGTCGGGGTGTTCGTACTTGTCGTGTTCTCCGCCTTCTACGCTAACCCAGCCATCAGCCTTTAAGCGGTTGGTCACCTTGCGTGTGTTTGTTTCAGTCACGTTTAATCATTCCTTAAAAAAACATTCTCATTCGTCCTTTCAGGTGCCCCACGCTAATACGAAAATACGCAAATACTTGCGCAATTCCGTTGTAAAATACCCATACTAAATGCGCAAATACTTGCGCATCAGGAGTCTTGTTTAACATACCCATACTAAATGCGCAAGTATTTGCGCATCATGTGTGTCGTGGCACCAGCCGTTTAAAGAAGTATTCAAGCCCGCCATTACCGTTCCAGCTCGCTAAGTCGGCCTAGGTGATCGGCTCCCCCCAGCTCTTGCAGGCGCGGCGGTCGATCAGCATAGGCCCGCCAGCAAAGCGGCGAGGGCACGCCGCCAATGCTGATCAATATGGATCCGAAAGGCTATGCCGTGCCTTTATCCGAAATGCCCGTCAATATTCTACTGGCTCAATATGCGCCCGATGACCGGCTTGGGTCGATAAAGGACATTATCATATAGGCACGAGAACTGCTTACCCGCCTCAAGCGAGACCGCGCTTCACTCGTTGATGAGCTACAAGACGAAGTCTTTAAATTTCAGGATTGGCCCGGTGTTATTCGAGCCCTCGGGCAGGCCGAGACATAGCCAATCAGTTGGCAAGTGGAGTTTTTCGGTCATATCTTATGGATAACGGAAACCCATTGATCCGACCGGATCAATGGGAGTTTCAGAAAGTCTTGATTTTCGGAATGGGGAGAGAACTGGCTTGTCCGCTCACGCGGCCTTCCGCCGCGTCATCAACGCTTGATAGCGGTCTGCAATCTGTCCGAGCTTCTGGTCTGCTGGTGTGCCGCCAAGGATTTGATTGACGGCGCCGCACGCGCCCAACATCGCGTTGCAGGACCAATCCCACGTCATAATTACTTCCTCGTCCTTCGGGACGGGAACCACGTCGATATTCCACGGAAAGTCTGCGGTGACACTTGATAAATGCAGCGCACCGCACAACCAGCACGTTATTCGCTTGGCAGAAATCTTTTGAAGCTAAGCAAAGATTTTCCAAGCTTCCATCTCACCTTTTTCATTTTTTACATATATATTTTCGCCTTTTTCGGCACGCTTTATAAGCTCTTCGTAAATCTTTAGAGAATTTCTAATAACGAAACTGTAGTTTGATTCCGTTATTCTTTTGAGATCTTCGAGGCGGTGTGCCGAGTCTTCTGACAGATCGATCTGAACACGCCGCTTCCCGCTAAGAGATTTGACTTCTGCTACCATGCATTTTGAAGAAGTAACCGGCAACCCACCCAAGCGGCATACTTGCGACAGACCACACTTTTGGTACGGCACTGAAATCATCGTGCATCCAACCCCAAACAGTGGCGACACACAATGCCACCAGTAGCGCAGCCACGATCGTATATGCCAGATTGAGTCGACCGACCCCTTCCCTCCTTTCCAACTTGGTTTGCTCGAGCTTCTGCATCTCCTTCAAGAGCTGCTCGGGCTTACCGCCATCGCCTTCAAACTCAAATACCTCGAGCTCCCAGTCGGAGCCGACGACCACACGGAATTTTCCAGTTGTCGCCTTTTCGTTCGAAGCAACCTTTGGTTTCTTACTCCGCCCTTTATTCGCCTTGCACGCCATATGTGTTGCCCTCAGTAGAGAGAGCCACACAGAAGCCAGCCGCTGTTTTCGCGCCTCAATCTCCTACCCCTGTGGTCGCCGACTACTGTGTGACCCTAAATGTTTACTTTTTAGGCCAAACAAATCCGAGACGCGAAAACACCACAAGAACAGGCCGGACCCAACAAAATGCGTCAGCAAATCATTGGCTTAGACAAAGACATTCGTTATTTTGACGAAAGTCTGTGTGAACGAAGAATCGTTACCATCGCGAGGACGCTATGCGCGCCGTCGGCGCGATGGTTCTGTCCACGGGGGCGATTATCAATAAGCGCGCCATGTTCTCTCTCCTTCGTTTTTGGCCTTAAAGCCGTCAGTTTCATGCAAGGACTATTAGGACTGATACCTCGGCGGTTGGCCGAAGCATTTCTTCTATAGGGTGTTTTGAGGAAAAACGCAACAATATTTGAGTGGGAAACAAGTTTTTTATAACTAAAAAACACTCATTTTATGAGTATTGCCCCGGAAGGGCAGCGTATTGGCATAATTCAGACCCTATAGATGGCCATTCGCGAGGCTACGGGGTGGCCTGCAGTAGGGTACCCGGTCACAGCTTTTGAAAGCTACAAAGCCTTGAAACCCAACGGCAGGGGCGATGCCAAAACTCTTAAATTTCGCTCCAGCCGAACATGCTCACTGGGCGCCGATGCGTGCGGGGGGCTGGCACCGGTGCTCCCAAAAATTTCAGGCTTGGCGGCGTGCCCCCTCGCCGGATCACGTTGATTCTGATACAGTTTTCTGGAGAATTTGCCAAAATTGCCGTGGAGCCCAGCATGCCCGTCCAGCTCGCGCTGTTTCCCGAGGTCGTGGAACTGACCCGCGTGCGGCCGGAACTGAACGAGCGGCGCTTCTATCGTCTGGAGATCCAGCCCGATCTGTTCGGCCGCACCCTACTTGTCCGGCGCTGGGGGCGCATCGGTACATCCGGCCGCCAGCGCCTCGAGCTTCACCCCGATGCCGGCACCGCGTTGAACGCCCTTGCTCAACTCGCCCGCAACAAAAGACGTCGTGGCTATCGCGCAGCTTAACCCTCAGGGACGAACGCCCCGATCACAACGCCCGCGACCGCATACCGTTCGCCGTTGGACTGCCAGGCCTTCATACTGATCGTGCTGGGCAGCTTGACCGCGCCGGACAGGCGCGGGGCGCTCGACCGCTGGCTCAGCCACAGGCGCCCTTCGGCATCTTCCTGCACCTCGCGCACGGTAACCTCCATCTTCAGGTCGACGAACCTCTGGATCACCATCCGTCGCCCCTTGACGATCTCACCCGTGAACCGGCCGATCGGCACGCAGAGGAGGATGGTCTTGTCGGGGTAGATTTCTTCTGCCCCGGGGCGGCGCACGATCGCGGCAAAGGCGCCGGCCATGCGCGCCGAATCATCCACCGGGAGCGGCAGCTCCTTCATCTGGTCGACGGGCAATGTGAACTGGTCCCGCAGCACGCCGCCCTGGCAGTGGGTTTTGAGCAGCACCGGATCGGATATCTTGCCCTTCGCCTTTTCGCCCATCAGCTCCTGCATCGTGGTGCCGGGTAGGTTCTGGGCCATCTGCTGATAGGTCGTCGCGGCCAGCGTCTTGCTGATCCCATTCAAGAAATTATAGATCAAGTTCGCGTTCTTCCACCCGCATTTCCGGGCGAGATCCGTGGGTGTCACCCCATGGTGTGCCATCGCTCGCTTCAGAGCGGCTCGACGGACATCTGCTTCTGCATTTTTTTCGTCCAAAAAATCTCTCCCACACACTAAATGCGGCGTCTGAGCTCTTAGGTAACACATTGTGGTGTTTTGACCATAGGCGGTGCAGAAGATCGATGAATTTGTCCAGGAAGTTATCTCGCGCGCGGACGCACTTGGCTTCTCCGAGCAAAGCCCATCAATCCTCGCAGGACGTCATAAAAATACCCTGCGGGAAATTAATGGCATGGATGGTCACAAACCACTACAACGTTGTTGGCCATTCAAGACGAAATCACAATATTTGAAATTTTGCCGCAAGAAAATCTGGCCGCCGCGATAGGCCGCCAAAGCCGGGTGAGACGGCACAAAGCCAAGCTGCTCCAACACGCTGGATATGCTCATTCCGCAGGCTCTCCGGTTTCATCGAGTATCGACCACACCACATCTTCGTGTGATTTTGAGGCATCGTCAACCCCCGCTGAAGCAGGCGAGAGCCGCCGCAGACAGCTTCGCCGCTTCGTCCTTGCCGACCTTCTTCGGGTAGGCCGCCCACCACTGATCGAAAGGCGAAATCGCGGGAAATTCCGAACGTAGTGAGGAATCTTTCTTTCTAGAGCTTCTAGAGCTTCTAGAGCTTCTAGAGGGGGAACCTATTTCAGAATTTTTGGTTAACCTATTTGGTTTATCTGCGCTCTCTTCCGATGGCGGATTCCCCTCCCCTTCTGGCTCCTCAGGGGCCTTCGTAAGCAACTTTTGATTGCCGCGGCGCTTTCAATTATTTTTATGGATTGCAGACCGCTCCCCCTCCCTAACCATGCGGCGGCAATAGATGGTCCCATCTTTGGCGCGGTCAAAAACCCATTTTTCTTCAAGCTATTGAACGAGCCGCCTCACTTCCTCCGCGCCCCCGCAGAGAAGCCGAGGCAGCTCATCATCGGCCACCGACTTGCCGTGAAGGGTGAGATATCCATAGGGCTTCCCCTCGGGCATCCGGCACAGCATCCGCATCCACAAGCCCTGCGCCGCGAACCGGCACATCCGCACGTCGATGTCGCTCTCGTAATCCCGAAACCAGAACTTTGCCCAACCCATTTTAGCCAATTTGATGCACTCCGAATTAAGCCGTTGGTTGAAAATTAGGTTAACCTAATTTTTCGAACAAAAAGATGCGGCACACGGCCAGCGCCAGAAAATACCTCACCACGATCCGGAGGCCTCATCCCCTGGCTGAACCGGGGACTGGACGCCGCAGGCAAACAATTTGCTTGGCCGTTTGGTTATCCTCATCGCGAACCAAACGCGTGCGCCGCGGTGACGCGCGTGCGCTTGCGCTCTTCCCGCAAATCCGCCTGCAGCTTGCGCGCCGCGTCGGCCTGGTGCGCCTTGCGATAATGCGCGCTCACGACGCCCTCGGTGATGCCGAGGATCACCGCCGCCAGGCCGGGGTTGCGCGGATCGGCCGCGGCCAGGGTGCTGGCGAGGGCATCACGGGCAATATGCGGGCCAAAGCTATGCTCGAATTCGCCCAGTGAGGCGCGGAACAGCATGGTCTCAATCGAGCGGCAGGTGAAAGCACCGCCCTTGCCATTGCCCCAGACAGCGTCGGTCTGCGCCGGATCCAACAGGCGGGGACGAATGTCCGCGAGGTAGCGGTCGAGGCAAGGGGTAAGTTCCGGCGGCAGGCTGTACTCGATCTCGCGCTTGTTCTTCACGATCGCGCTCTGCAGCCGCACCCAGAACTCCCCGTTCTGGCGATACAGGTTCGTACCCAGACGCATTTTGGCCAGCGCGCCGACCCGCGGCGCCCGGCAGGCCAGCAGGGCGATGATCAGGCCATTGCGGTAGGCACGGCAGATCTGCAGGCAGTCATCGGCAGACGATGGCCATGCCCCGGGCTCCGGCGCCTGCATCAGCCGCATGCCCCACTGAAACAACTGCACGGCGCTGGGGATGAAGGGTTTGTCCTTCGGCTCCGCCGGCAACAGCGCATCAAGCGAACAGCCGTCCGGCCGTGTCAGCCAGTCAAAATCCTGCTGTGGCACCATGATGCGCAGTGCGGTCCGCAGATGGAACAGCCGGCCCTTGATCGTGGTATTTTTATTGCCCTCGGCGCGCAGCGCGTCGAAGAACAGCGCAACGGTCTCGAAGGTCACGCGCTCGCCCGGGCCGAGTTCCGGATCGAACGGCCCCAGCGCCGCGAGCACGGCCAGGAAGCGACCATAGCCCTTCCAGGCCAGTTCGATGGAGCTCGGCCGCAGCGTCTCGGCATGCCGGCGGCGGCGGCGCAGTCCGGAGGCCGGGGCGGTCCCGGCCGCCCAGAGCGCTTGGTCCTGGGATGGCCAGGCGGCAACCGGCAGCACCATGGTCTGCGGGGCGGCGGGCGCAGAACGCTTGGCCATCACGAGCGTCCTCCCTTCGGCCGCCGCCGTGGCCGGTGATAGGCGCCCAGGGCCAGCAGCTTCGTCTGCTGCCGCTCCTGCGTCAGCAGGGCGTTCACATGCCGGGCAGCAGCGTCCTGCTCTAAGCCACAATAGAAGCGCCTGGTGGTTTCCGGATTCTTATGGCCGAGAATCTGCGCGGCGATTTCGTAGGCGCCGGGATGTTGGCGCAGATAGCGCACGACAGAAAAGTGCCGGGCGAGATGGCAATTGAACAGCGCGCCGATCTCCTGCTCGACGCGCGCGGACAGCGTGCTGCCGAATTCGGCGTCATCGCGATGGCTGTCGCCGATGCCGGGAAACAGGAATTCGTTGCCCGCCGCCGCCAGCTGGGGGCGGTATTTCTTGATGTAGAGATCCAGCAGGCGCGCGGAGTCGCGCTCGACCGGCCAGTGGATCGGCACCCGGTTCTTCACCATCTTGGCCGGAATGTAGATTTCCGTGATGAACCCGCCGCCGGCTGGCCGCCGCAAATGCACGTCAAGCCGCAGTTGCAGCAGGTTGCCGCGCCGGAGCGGCAGGAAGAGAAAGACCTCGAGCGCCGCGGCATACATGGCAAGCAACGCCGCGTCGCGCGGCTTCAGGCCGGGCTCTACCGCGTCCTTCAGCATCCATTTCTCAGGGGCGTGCAGGAGCATGGAGTACGCGGGGTCGGCCAGCAGCGCCTTCAGCCGCACGCGGTTCTTGTCGCTCATGCTCAGCTGCTGGTCGGGTCTGACCAGGCCGAGCAGGCCGTTGAGTTCCTCCATCTCGGCCGCCGGCAACTTGGCCACGAATTTGCCGATCTGGCGCAGCACCTCGCCAATGCCGGCGAGCGTGGAGTTGCGCAGATCATCCTCCGCCGGGTCTTCGCCGGCTTGGAGCAGCCGCTGGCGCAGGCGTTCGCGGTGGAAGTCGAGAATGGCCCCGGCATGGTCCAGCGGGGTGACCAGCACCGCCAGCGAGGTAATGCTCTCAATCGGCACGCCCGTGTGTACCAACGCCGTGGCCGCCAGCTTGATCTGGTCGCGCCGAGTTTGCAGCGTGCGCGGCGAGAGGGCGCGGCGTCCGGACCGGGGGCTTTGCGGCTTGGGGCTCGTCGGCGCCTTGTGCACCATCGCGGCATTGGCGGCGCGCGCGCGGGCTTGCGCGGCCAACCGCCGGAACGCGTTGTCACCCCCGGCCTGGGCTTGGGGATCCACCGCCAGACCGGCCAGGAACTTTTCCACGTCGGCGCGAAAAGACGCCGGGAACTGTTCGAGGGGGATGCCGTAATGGTCGCGCATGCCGGTGCGGATGAGCGCAACCTGCGGCCAGCCGGGGACGCGCTGCTGGGCAAACGACCAATTGCCCGCCGCCCGCCGGCCCATGCCGCCAGGGTCGTTTTCGAGAATTTCCGTCCCGCACCAGGCCTCAAAGCGGTCGATGACGTCGGGTGTGGCGGTCTCGGGCTCCACGCCGCTCAGTGTCAGAAAGCGCAGGAACAGCACCAGGCCACGCTGGCGCTCGACGGTCGGCAGCTGCTCGTACAAGGCCTGCCATGCCGGGCTCAGCCGGTTGCGGCCGTAACCGCCATCCGCGTGCAGGCCGAGCCGGCACAGCATGTAGCGCAGGCCGGAGACCATGTTGCGGTGGGTATCCTTGCTCAGCCCGTAGCAGCGCGGCGCCTGCGCCCAGAGCACGCGGTTCAAGCCGGCGCAGCTCCAGGGGACAACGCCCTGCAGTTTGTCGCGACTCACGGAAAGAATGTGCTCGGCATGGCGTACGGCCGTGAGCAAAGCGCGGCGGCGGGCTTCCGCAATATCGCCCCAGCTGGTGATCGCCTCCTGCAGCCGTGCCGCCGTGACCGGGCCGGAGAGTGGCGCAGCCGCATGGCGGACGGCATGATCCCGCACCGGCGTCTTCCGCTTCCGCTGGTGCTTACCTTCCGGGGAAGGAGCGGCGGCGGCGCCGGAAGTCGCAGTTGTTGCCTCACCTGCCTCACAAATATTTGAACCAAAAATTGCATCTGGAGCCGGGGGTAGCGGCGTTTTTGCTGCGGTTGGGGCCGGTTGCGGAGCCTCGAGCGCCGGTGGCAGCGGCGCTGCGGCCGGCGCCAGGGGGACAGCCGCGCGCCGTGGCTCGGCTTGGCTGGGCGGCACTTCCGGCAAAAACTCAAACATTTCAGCCTCTTCCTTCCTCGAGTGACAAGCCGCGGCAAAGAGCGGCAATTCGTGCAAACCTAGCACATTCAAATTACCAAGTAGGCTGTGGCCCCTTTGCATTTGGCTCGGCAATACACTGATATCATTCTGTTTTTTTGTCATTGCTCTTAGTCCTCCCCGCCGCTCTGCAGGCGCTGGATTTCGGCTTCGGGAATGTACCTGGCGCGCCCAATTTTGACGGCCTCCAGGTGGCCGGATTTGACCCACCATCTGACTGTCCGCACCGACCGGCAGAACATTTTGGCCACCTCGGCGTAGGGGTAGAAGCGCGGCCCGGTTGGCGGCTCGAACTCGTCATCAACAAGGTGCTCAGACATTTTTAGCTCCATGGCTTTCGGAGCTTCTCACAGGGCAGGCACTGGTCGCCCTGGCCACCAAGCGTTCCGGCGGCGAAAAATCGGCCCGCTTTTTTGCTTTTTCGTCAAATTCGCCTTGACCAGGCGACCACCGCTTCGTCGACCCTAGGGGCGGTGCCCAACGTGCCGCCCCGGCGGACGGACTGGCCCGGGCGCATCTGGAAATGCAGAGCGGACGCGAAGTCCCTACCCCGGAGCAAACCGGGGCAGGCCTTGTGTGGGTGCCGCCCGGCTCCGGTTCCTCCGGCGGGTGAACATCCTGCTCTCAAGGAAACAAAGGGTGCGCGCGCCGCCACTACTGCGCGAGACGTTGCCGGATTCTCACCCGCCACTGCGGCTTAAGGCTGCTGACGCGGACATCTCCGGTCCCTCCGACGGCGGTTGCCCGCCCAGGGGATAGTCGACACGAAGAAAGCCTGCGATGCGGGCTGCGGCGCGAGGGACGTTCCCCTCACCAGCACCGGGAGGTGTCGGACCGCAGAGGCGACGGAATGGCCATCCGGTGAAACAGGGTATGTCGACGATAGGCAACGTGAACAGGCAACACCGAGGGTCCGCACGCCTCCGTTGTTACGGCAGGCAGGTACGCGGAGGCGGAGGCATGTCCAAATGGCAGCCGGTGCGTGAACGTGCTTCTCTCTCTTGAGCCATTTGTCCAGGCCACCGCCCCGGACCGGTTCTGGGGGCCCTTCTCTCAGGAAAATTGTTTCCGTGTGGGGAAAGCCCGTGGCGCTTGTGCGCCAGAGCGAGCGCAACGCGGGAGCCGCATAGCGCGGCCGGCATGGCCGTCTGGCGCTGCCCATGCCGGCGCTATCGCAGACGCGGCCATGGCGCGGTCTGACGGGGTTGCCAGGATGGGGGAGTGGAGTTTCAGGGCAAGTCTTGCCAGGCGATTAGCCTGGTGAGGCCGTTTTCTCTTCCATGGCTCGTTGCAAACGGCTCAGCGCCTTTTCCAGGAGATCATCAGGGGCGAATTGGCGGGCTACGGCGTTTGTAGAAGTTATAGAAAAATCTTGATTCTGTGTTCCAGTGGGATTTTCCGACTTAGAAGTTTTGCCCAGGGAAACCGCCGATCTTGTCCCCGGCACGCCGGCTAGCGCACATGGCAACGGATCTCGAAACACATAGGCGTTGCTTGTGCGCACCAGGCGTGACCGCGGTGCCATTTTCCCACACAGATCACGCTCCCGGTACTGCACCCGCAACAGCCGGTTCACCCAGGTCAGGATCTCCGCCGCCTCCAGCGCCTTGATCGCCTCATACACCGTGTCCCGGCAGCATTGGGCCCGCGCTGCGATCGTCTCGTAGCTCGGAAAGCAGCGTCCATTCCGGCTGTTGTGGAAGCCCCAGAGCAGCACGTGCAGCACCTCCAGCGTCGCCCGGGTCAGCGGGCCGCGGTGTTGCCCAGGCCGGCGGTGCTTGGCCGACCAGGCGCGGGCATAGACCATGATCCGGGCCTTGGCATTGCGGTCGAGGGGCACGCCCCTGCCCTGCCCGAAAATCTTCTCCCGCCTGCGCCTTGGACGCGGGGGCAATACGGCAATCGTCATCAGAACTCCGTCGGGTTGCGTAGCAACCACGCCCGATGCGGCCGGAAATCGGCACAAGCCTGCCCGTGGCAAGAATCTTCTTGCAAAAGACAGAAAGGTAAGGGAAAACCTGTTTACCAGACATGATCTTCCCGGCCTTTGCCGGTATGCACGGCCCGCCTCTCAGGCGGGTTTTGCTATTTCTGGGCTATCTCTCCGTCCAGATGGTTGAAATTCACGAGGCGCGAATCACCTCGCATCAGCATGCATGCGACAAAAAAATATCCGTGCAAAGCCTTTGTTTTACTTGTTATTCTTTTGAGTATCAGCTCAATTGAGCTGATACTCTTATGAGTAAATGAGTATAAACTCAAATGTGTAATTGCATAAATATACAAACAAGTATTAACTCAAATATACACACCAGAGAATGAGGATTCGCATGCACGTTATCGCAGTTCTGAACCAGAAGGGCGGCTCTGGTAAAACCACTATCGCCACGCACTTGGCGCGCGCCATCCAGATCGCCGGTCATTCCGTGCTGCTGGTCGATAGCGACCCCCAAGGCAGCGCCCGCGATTGGGCTGCCGTGCGAGACGACCATCCGGTGCCTGTCGTTGGAATCGACCGGCCAACCATCGACCGTGACCTCAAGAGCATCGCCAAGAAGGACTATGTAATCATCGACGGCGCGCCCCAGGTCGTCGACCTAGCCGTGTCAGCGATCAAGGCGGCGACGTTCATCCTGATCCCCGTGCAGCCGTCGCCCTATGATATTTGGGCAACCGCCGAGTTGGTCGATCTGGTCAAGGCCAGGATTGAGGTGATGGAGGGCAAGCTGCAAGCGGCCTTCGTCGTCTCGCGTGCGATCAAAGGCACCAAGATCGGCGAGGAGATAACCGCCGCGTTGCTGGATTATGGTTTGCCGGTTCTAGAATCGCGCATCACCCAGCGCGTAGGCTTCCCCGGTACTGCCGCTGCCGGAAGCACGGTACTGGACGCCGATCCATATGGTGACGCGTCGCGCGAGGTGAGGGCACTCCTCAAGGAAATTACTCAGAAACTCATTTGAGTATCTGAGTTGATAAGCGGATAACTAATTAAGTAGAGGTACAAATGGGTAATCTAAATTTGCGGGCAGGGCGCCCCAGCGACGCCAAGAAGGCAGCGAGGCTCGCCGACCTTGGGGGTAAGACCCCCATGGTGCGCATCAATTTTGACATCGACCGAGAGAAGGCAGTCCAACTGAAAGTGCTGGCCGCTCAGTCCGGCAAAACCATCGCAGAGATTTGCCGGGGACTGTTGGACAATCTTCTTTCTACTCATGTGAGTAAATAACCAATTGAGTTTATACTCAACTATCTGCATTGGGAATTAACTCAAATGGACGTAATGGCGAAGAATATCGACGGCCAAACCGACCTCTATCCTCTTGGCGCCGTTTGCCGGCCCCGCCAGCAGTCATACTGACGCCTCATGAGTCCCGATTTGTTCCCTAACGCGCCTCGGCACCGCGCTCCAAGGCGGTGGCGCATGGCTTTGTTTGATGCCGGCGAATCTTCGTGTGAAACGATGCAGCCCGGCGCGTTTCTCGCTTCATTCAAGTGCGCCAGATGCGGGCTCAGGTCGGGATGGGTTCAGGTCAACACAATAGCAGAAGCCCAGCGCGGAATCCCGTGCCCTGAGTGCAACAAGGCCTAGGGTGTTGATTTCCGCTGAGACGTGGCCCGGGAGGGGCGGATAAGAACGCCGACGAGCGTGGACCGAATTTTAAGAATCACACACCAGCCGGAATCGCCACAGGCCAGCCTCATCAACAAATAATATCCTTGAATAACCCAACGGGTTGGGTTATTTCGTCAGAATGGTCACTGTATTTCGCGCTCACGGCCTGCGCGTGATCATCTTCGTCGACGATCACCTGCCGGCCCATGTCCACGTCTTCGGTGACGGTCATGCTAAGATCAATCTGCACGGTGCCGATGGCGCCCCTGAATTGGTCTGGGCTGAAGGCATGACCCGCGCTGAGGTCCGCCGCGCTATGCGGATAGTTCTTGAGCAGCAAATACTGCTGCTGGCCCGATGGGAGGAGATCCATGGCTGAATTGACTGACGCCCAGATCGACGCCGCGACGGAACGCGGCAAGGTCGCGCACCTGAATGAGCCACGCGCAACAAAAGCTCGATACAACAAAAAACTCGGCCGCGTGGTCGTTGAGCTGACAAACGGATGCACCTTCACTTTCCCGCCGCATCTCGCCCAGGGGCTGGAAACCGCAACGGATGAGCAACTGGCCCAAGTCGAAATTCTCGGGGCTGGCTATGGCCTTCATTGGGAAGCACTCGATGCTGATTTATCGGTTCCCGGCCTGCTCGCGGGACTGTTCGGAACCAAAGCCTACATGGCCCAACAGGCCGGTCGAGCAACGTCCGCTGCCAAGGCCGCAGCGGCACGGCTAAACGGCGCAAAGGGTGGACGCCCACCTAAGTCAGCTCGGGGATGACGGCGTGGTGCGAATTTTAAGAATTTTGCACCGGCGATTCCTATCCGAAAACATGCGCCTCGGCTTGGAGGCCGATGCCGCCAGCCAGAAACTGCGCGAGGCGCTGATCACCTCCCAGGAGCTGCGCCACACGCTCTGGCCAGGACGTGTGACCGAGCATGGGGCCGTAAATTCCTAGCAGCAGGGCCGAAATAGGGGAGAAAATCCCCAGCTTGTCATGGCAGGACAAGACTAAATTTCGGTCGGAACGGTGATATTCCAGCGACAAAACCCAGTCATTTCAAGAAAATGATCAGAGCAAGTGCGATGTAACCCAACCCAATAACAAGGTGCGCGGCGGCTTCAGGCATGTGAATCTCCTTACAAATGTCCGCCGTCTACGCTTGGCCTTAATCGGCCAGTGGAAAAGCTGGACCTATAGGTATTAGCGGTCCAGGAAACGAATTTTCGTCGTGACCGAGCGGCAAAAAAAAATGAATTTTTTAGGGGGGGTATGGTGAAAAACGAAGCTTCAGGGGGCTAATCAATATGACCTCGGTATTTTGGGGCTGAAAGGCGGAAAACATGCCTGCGGATTCGGATTGGAATACCGTGGATTGGCCGTTGGTACTGAAGCGGCTAGCGGTCTACGCAGCGTGGCAACTCCCGCGGCAGCTCTGGCGCGGCGAACGAAATGGCCGTCCGCCAGGGGCAGAGGAAGTTGAAGACCTTGTCCAGGACGCGGTCCTTCGTGCCTTTGAACGCAAGGATGAGTGGATAATCGGCCGACAGCCCGACCTCGAAAAGCTGACAAAAATCATGAAATCACGGATTTCTCATCGAATTGCAGGTCTGGCTGCCTTGCATGAAAATAAAAATCTTCGCCTTGAGGATCTTTTGGATAAAAATCCAGATTCCTGTGAGCTCTCAACTGACCCGGAAGCGACCTCGCCTTATGGCCTTGTTCCCGGCAGTATGATGGCGGCAGAAAAGAAAATTTACGAAGATGAGTTGAAATGTATTGCCCAAGCTGGCCTTAGCTCTGACGAGGAAGCCCTAGAAGTCTTTAAGATAGCGTTTGAAGATACAACGAAACCTAGAGAAATTTCAACTGATACAAAAATGACGTCAGCTGAGGTGGACGTCATAAAACGGAGGATCTCTCGAAAGCTCGCCCCCCGTTTTGACGACATGTTTCCTCGCCGTGAACTTTCTGGTCGCGGGCGAAAGCCCGACAAGGAATAAGACAATGGCAAAAAATCTCGTACTTGATATCTCTCGCGAGTGGTGGCTAAACGAAATTGATGGTGCGCCATCAATCATCGACAATATGTCCGAACGCGAGCTCGACGAAGCTCTAGCGCTGTTTCACATTAGTGTTGATCCAGCGATTGCTTCTGCACGCCATCTCTTCGAGAGCGTTCGAAGCGACTTGTTAGATGAGCAACCATCTAATGGTTCAGCCGATTCTTTTTCTGATCCATCACGTATAAAAGATGAGTATCTAGTCAGCCAAGCTTTGGAAAATATCGATGAAACCGAAATCGAGTGTCTGTCAGAATTTGAGCTTGATAAAGTTCTAGAAGATCTAAAAATTGACGTAATGCCGACGGCACATTTGGCGTCAGTATTAACATGTGTTTCATCGACAACTCCAAAGAACCTTGTCGTCCAAGCTCGTCATATAGAAAGAAGCCTACTGTTGGATTCTGTTTTGGCTAACCTTGTTCCTACCGTAGGACCTCTCCTTGGCACTAGTTCATTCCTGCCTTTGCGGGCTTTTTCTCGTGATAATCCAAAAGGCTTTGCGCAGTTGTGTATAGCTGACTGGGCACCGGCCGACATTCATATGAAGGTTTTGAGTTGCCTAGGTCCGAATCACTCGCTCTCGCGTCTATATGCACCATTCGTGGTTTCTATTTGCGGAGGTATTGGAAAATCATCCCCGATAGTGTTCTGGACGCAACACTTCGTTCCCGTGGAATCGACAGCCGATAACGGCAGTACAGCAAATCCAGGGGAACTACCTGTCTCGGTCAGAACAATAGGTTGGCAGCATCGTGCAAGTCATTTTGGCTGGGTGACTTTCGGAGCGGGTTCTCTGCAAGCCAATTTTGGAGGTGAGACTGAATCCAGACCATCTTTAATACTCAATATCTTTGGAATGGAGTTTGAAAAGCTTAAAAATATGAAATCAACTTATCCATTAGATCAGATCGCTCTTAGAATCTCTAATTCACTATTAGAGCCAGCGTTTCCCATATTTTCTTTAGAAGGTAATGTCGGAATCATGCCTTGCAGTCATGAGCATCATGAAGATGAAAGGCATTTGATGGCGATATCCTTTTTAGAAAATGACGGTTGCAATATAGGAACGATGGTGCGTTGTTATACGTTAAAATTGAATACTCACTTTTTAAGTGGGTGCGACAGAACGGTATTTGCGGGAACTTCAAGCGAATTGGCTGGTGGTCTTGTTGCGTTCAATGCGACTAGTGGGAACGGTCGAATATGCCGTTTTTTTACAGAAAAAACCTCTTATTCTGCAGATTGTTACTACAGAGAGACATGCGAAAAGAGCGACATTTTCGTGGTTTATGATAGTAGATGTCTTGAGTCTCTTCTGGTTTCTGATGGACCCTCGCATACGAACTCTGCTGAGGAAGTGGTGTTGACTGCTGTATGCCCCCTGAGCGAAGTCAAGGGCTTTAGCGCAACTCGATCAGAGTATGCGATGACCTCTGAGAGTAATTACTCAGCGTACGACACTTGTGACGGTGTAGGACAAATGCGTTTAGCTATTGAAAATAGTGCCGCTACCGTAGCTCCCCATGCACGCACTTTACGCCGGTCTCGTTAACGAAGGAGAGCCTTGATGTGTCTTAGAAAGACTAAGACACATCAAAGCCTCTATTGCCTATGTTACAGAAGCGGCCAACATAGCGTTGGCACATAATTCACAAATTCTGCACCAGAACCAATCCCAGGCTTAAAGCGGGGTTTTCCGGCGCAGAAGTCCGGTGAAAATCACCCATGATCTGTTCGACCTCATCGAGGCTGATCTGGTCCAGGCGGCGGTCATAGGTAAGCGGTGGTCCCTGACCATTCTTCTCAGTCAGGGCGGATTGTGATTGTCGTGCGTGATGCAGGAGGCTTCGCGCTGACATTATGGACGACGTTAATGATGACGCTAAGGTTGGCTACCGGCGTGTTGAGGTTCTGACTGGTCCTGGCCGCCGGCGGCGCTGGTCGGTTGAAGAGAAGGCGCGGATTGCGTCCGAGGCGCTGGCACCGGGAGCGGTGGTTTCGCAGATTGCCCGGCGCTGGCAGGTGTGCCCTCAGCAGGTTTTTGCCTGGCGCCGCGCCGCGCTCCTGGGCCCGCGCTGCGATCCGGCGGCAACGGCGCCGGAGTTTGTGCCGATTATCGCGGCCCCTGCGGCCGCGGCTCAACCAGCGGCGAAGCCTGGGGCGAGCACGCCTGGGATCGAGATTGATGTCGGCGGCACGGTGGTTCGGGTTGCCGGCGGCGTGGATGTCAAAACACTCACTGCGGTGTTGCGCGCGGTGCGGGCATCGCTGGCATGATCACGATCCCGACGGGCGTTCGCATCATGCTGGCGACGCGCCCGGTGGATTTTCGCCGCGGTGCACATAGTCTTGCCGCCCTGGCCGCCGCCAGCCTCGGCCAGGATCCGTTCGATGGCGCGCTCATAGTTTTTCGCGCCAAGCGCGCCGACAGAGTCAAAATTCTGCTCTGGGACGGTAGCGGTTTGGTGCTGATCTGGAAGCAGCTTCAGCACGGCGCCTTCCGTTGGCCACCCATCGTCGATGGGGTGATGAAGCTCACCTCGGTTGAATATGCCGCCCTCTTCGACGGCATTGATTGGTCGCGAATTTTATCTACCCCAAGGATTCCCACACCGACTCAAGCCGGGTAGACTCGGCGGCGTGACGCACGCCGATGGCAACCGGATCAACGCGCTTCCCGAAGATCCCGCAGCATTGCGGGCTTTGTTGCTGGCGGCCTTGGCCGAGCGCGATAATGTTGTTGCCGAACGCAACGCGCTGGCCGAGCAGAACGAGCGCCTGCAGCATTTGCTGCTGAAACTCAAACGCCTGAAATTCGGCGCCAAATCGGAACGGCTCCCCGAGGCGCAACTGCAGCTCGCTTTGGGCGACCTCGAGACCGCCATCGCGCAATTGGAGGCGCAAGGCGAGAAGCGTAACCCCGAGCGCAAACGCGATGGCATCGCCAAGCGCCGGGCCAGCCGCGGGGCGCTGCCGGCGCATTTGCCGCGGATCGAGGTGACGCTCGCCCCTGACGATACGAACTGCCCCTGCTGCCGGGCGGTTATGACGGAGATCGGGCATGATGAATCCCAGCGGCTGGACATCATCCCGGCCCAGTACCGGGTGCTCGTGACCCGGCGGCCAAAATTCGCCTGCCGGACGTGCGATGGGGTGGTGGCGCAAGCGCCTGCGCCGGCGCGGCTGATCGAGGGCGGCCTCCCCACCGAGACCCTCGTGGCGAATGTGATGGTCTCGCGCTTTGCCGATCACCAGCCGCTGTACCGCCAGGCGCAGATCATGGCCCGGCAAGGCGTTTTGATCGACCGCTCGACACTGGCCTTTTGGGTTGGTTACGGCGCAGCCGAGATTGTCCCTGTGGTCCGGCGGATGAAGGACATCGTGTTGTCCTCTGCACGGATCTTCGCCGACGAGACGAAGATGCCAGTGCTCGACCCCGGCCGCGGACGAACCAAGCAGGGTTATTTTTGGGCGGCGGCACGCGATGATCGGGCCTGGGGTGGAACCGAACCGCCGGCGGTCATCTATCAATATGCCCCAGGCAGGGGCACACGCCATGCCGATGCGTTGCTCGGCAGCTATCGCGGTATCGTGCAATGCGACGGCTATGCCGCCTACAAGCAACTTGCCGGTGTAGCGCGCGATGGGCCGCCGGTGACGCTCGCATTTTGCTGGAGCCACGTACGACGAGGTTTCTACGATCTTGCCAAGGGCGGCGCAGCGCCGATCGCCACAGAGGCAATGGCGCGGATCGCCGCCCTCTACCGCATCGAGGCCGGTATCCACGGCAAGGATCCAGCGCAGCGTC
>Ga0335083_10003117_pt1 | contig 21641 bp, 23 predicted proteins | sample Lox_Sample_42_FD_206716 | JGI IMG/M metagenome (GOLD analysis project Ga0335083, IMG submission 206716) | Soil microbial communities from Loxahatchee National Wildlife Refuge, Florida, United States - Lox_Sample_4.2 | ecosystem: Environmental > Terrestrial > Soil > Wetlands | place: USA...
GACCGCAGTCGGTGCCGGAGGTTCCGAACAGGCTGCCAGCATCAACAAGCACAACGAGGACAAGGCCGGCCATTGTCTCATAAAGCCGCCCCCGAATCAGGCTCAAACGCCTCCGGCCGGTGATCGCGGTAAATGACTCCGTCTTCCATGTCGAGCACACGATCGGCATGCTGAATGAGTCGAGGATCGTGGCTGACGCACAGCACCGTCGTGCCGTGGTTGCGGGCAATGCGATGCAACAGACCGATGACAGTGGCGCCACTGGCGGCGTCGAGCGCACTGGTGGGTTCGTCGGCGAACAGCAATTGCGGCAGCTTGGCCAGAGCTCTGGCGATGGCGACCCGCTGCTTCTCTCCCCCGGATAACGCCGCGGGCAACAAATGTGCGCGTTGTGACATTCCGACTTCTTCCAAGGCGGTCAATGCCCGTTGCCGTGCGTCATGCCTGGTTATCCCCAAATAGTTGAGCGGCAATTCCACTTGTTCCAATGCCGTCAGTGCCGGAAACAGGTTGAAACCCTGGAACACGAAACCGGTATGCCGCAAACGGAATCGCTCCAGATCGGTTTTGCCGGCTTCGCCCAGATGCTCTCCCAATGCCTGCACATGTCCACTGTCCGGCTGCTGCAGACCGCTCAGGATCGACAACAATGTGCTCTTGCCGCACCCGGAGGGCCCTGCAATCAGCGTCAATTCGCCCGGCATGACGGCCACCGACAGGCTGTTGAGCACCTGCGTGCGTACGATACCAGAAAAATAACCCTTGCTGATGTCGCTGGCCACGAGGCTGGGTGTGGTCGAAGAAGCGTTCACAGCCACCTGCTCCTAGCGCAACAACTGCACGGGATCGGCCCGCAGCAGCCCGCGCATCGCGAACAATCCCGACATCAGCGCGATGCCGAGCACCAGCAACGTACAGACGCCGGCCATCGTCACGCTCATCGCTACCGGCACGTCCCGACTGGCGGCGAGCAACAACAACGCGGAACTGAGCGCGGTACTCAGCAGCAGACCGCCGCCACCAATCCAAGCCGCTTGTTCCAAAACCACGGCGCGCAATGCCCGAATGCCGACCCCTAGCGCATTGAGCGTGGCATATTCGCGGGCCGAGCTGATCACCACTGCCGTCAACGCCTGGCTGGCCACCACGATGCCGACCAACAACACGATGGCCGACATGAACAGTACCGCTACGCCGGCGCCGGTATCGAGGAACCAATACAGTTGCGAACGCAGCGCAAACTCGTTGGCGGTCCAGGCATCGAACGCACCGAAAGCCGTTTTCCCGCCCAGTTGATTTACCACGTTAGGCGCCTGTGCCGGTTCCTTGAGCCCGGCCACCCAATAGGCCGCGCTGTTGGCTTCGAGCGCCTTGCTGTCGAGCTCGCGCGCGGTATCGACCGAACACAGCACGTTGACGCCACCGAGCGCTCGCAAGCCGCTGATGGTGGCGACCACATGCACACGTTTGCCGTCGATGGAAGCATAACCGCCGACACCGACTCCCAGTTGCGGCAGATCGGCACGATCGACGATCACGGCACGCGGCTCTCGCAGCAACGTGCGCGTCGCTGCCGTCAGCAGTTTGTCGAACAGCATGCTGTTGGCCTGCGTACCGATGCCGACCACGAACACCGGCACGCCACCGGTGTTGGCATCGCTGTGCCAATCGGCGTCCACCCACACCAATGGCTCCACCGCGGCCACTTGGGGATTCATCATCAGCATCATCTCGAGATCGCTGTTGACGTTGCGCCCGTAGTTGACGCTCTGCGTGCCAGGATAGCCAACCCATACGTCGGCCGAGCTCGCCGTCACGTACAACGCGGCGCTGCCGAAAATCCCCATCACCAAGGCCAGCTGTATCGTCAGCAACAATCCGGCGAAGGCGACGGCCAGCACGGCGGGAACGAAGCGGCGCCATTCGCGCTGCAAAGTGCGGCGGGCCAGCGACACCATCAACGCGCTCCCTCATCCGGCAACGCGGAGCCACCCAGCGCCTTGTACAGCGCGATGAAGGCCAGGCTCTCGGCCATCTGCGCATCGAGCACTGATTGCTGCACCTGTTGCAGAGCTTGCTGTGCCGTCAGCACGTCGAGCTTGCTGGCAAAACCCAGCTGGCGTTTGCGATCGACTTGCGCCACCTGCCGCTGTTGCAGCGCCAGATTGTCAGTGGCCTGCTGCAGCAAACGCTGCTGCCACTGCAGGCTGGACAACGCGAGTTCGCTTTCGCCCACCGCGTCGAGCACGGCGGCGCGGTAGGCCAGCAGGTTTTCGTTCAACGCCATTTCCCCGGCACTCACCGCGGCACGGCGTTGACCCCAGTCGAACAACGGAATGTCGATGACCGGCGCCACCGCCAATCTGGAATGATTGGCATCATTCAGATCGAAGCCGTGAGTGACGTCGACCGCATACAGATAGCTGGCTCCCAGCGACACATGCGGATACAGCTCGGACCTGGCAACGCCCAGTTGCGCTGCCGCTGCCAGCACAGCGGACTCGGCACGGTGCAGCTCCGGCCGATTGCGCAACAACTCGCCGGGCACGCCTGCGATAGCAAACGGCGCCAACACCGGCAACGACGCCGGTGCCAACCAGTCTTCGTCGGGCCTGGCGAGACCCAGCAGCAGGGCCAGGCGTTGCGCCGCTGCGTCCGATTCTCTGCGCAGTTCCGTTTCACCGGCCAGCAACTGGCTCAAACCTTGTTCCGTTTGCACACGGTCGGCCTGCGCTGGCAGATGCAGCTTGGTACGCAGGTCCAGCAAGCCCAACCGCTCCTGCAGCAACTGACGTTGCTGCTGCAGATCAGCCAGTTGCCTTTGATGCGCACGCAGTTCGAGATAGTTGCGTACCACTTCGGCGATGACGGCGACACGCGCCGCTTCAGCATCGGCACCAGCTTCCGCGACTGCCGCCTGGGCGAGTCGCTGTTCGCTCTCGCCGCGGCCGAACAGGCCAAGCTCCCACGAAGCATCGAGGCCGTACTGGAAATAGCTGCGGGTGGCGTCGGGCGTATCCACCGCCTGGGTACGCGCATGCAACGCCGGCAGGAACTCATCGCCGCTGTGACCCAGCAGCAATCGCGCCCGCTCGATGCGGGCCTTGGCTTGCGCCACGCTCAGGTTGTTGGCGAGCGCCTGCTCGACCAGACGATCCAGCAGCGGATCATGGAAATGCCGCCACCACGAGTGCGGATCCAGCACCGGCGCCTGCGGCGCGGATTGCAGGGCATGGGACCATTGCGAAGGGATATCCTGTTTGGGCAGGGTCGGCATCTGCTGCGTGGCGTTGCACGCGGCCAGCGCCAACAGCGCAGCGCAAACCGGCAAAAGCCGCATCGCTGCAAATGGCTTGTTGATGACCTTGCCCGACCGCAAACGGACTCCTCCGCCCTGAAAAACGCAGTCTGCACGGTAGCAGATTTCCCGGCGGCTTGCCTTCCCGAGGGGTAGGGAAATTCAGGCCCGTTGCTGACACAATGCCCGCATGCCGACGCGATCCGGACGACCTCCAAGCGATGACGTGCTGACGCCAGCCGAATGGCGCGTGCTGCACGCGACCCAGCACGGTTTCAGCAATCGTGCGATGGCTGACCGGCTGGGAGTCAGCGTCAATGCCATCAAGTTCCACCTGCGCAACATCCAGGGCAAGCTGGGTTTGCCCGACAAGAAAGCGTTGCGGCGCACCTTGATCCGTTCGCAACATCCGCATCAATATCTCCATCAACCCGCACATGAGCCAACTGCAATGACGACCACCGCCAACTTCGGCTGCCTCGGCCAGATCGCACGTACCGTCGGCAACTGCGAGCAATCGCGCAACTGGTACGAACTGGTGCTGGAACTGCCCCACCTCTATACCTTCGGCACCATGAGCTTCTTCGACTGCAACGGCACACGACTGATGTTGATGCAGAAGGACAAGGCCAATCCCGACGAGTCCATCCTGTATTTCAAGGTGCCCGACATTGCAAACAGCTTCGAGCAATTGCAACGCAAAGGTGTCGAGTTCATCGCCGCGCCGCACAAGATCCACACCCATGCCGACGGCACCGAAGAGTGGATGGCCTTTTTCAAGGATCCCGACGGCCGGCCACTGGCGCTGATGGCGCAGATGAAGCCATAGCGCGGCTACAATGGCGGTTCCGATCCGAGGACCGCATGCCCACCCGCCATTACACTCATCGTTGCCAGACCGGCGGCGAAACCGCCATCGATGCGCTCGCCGCCGTCAGCCAGTTGCCGAAGCAGCGATTGAAAGACGCGATGAACAAGGGCGCGGCATGGCTCAGGCGCGGCAACACCAACAAGCGCTTGCGGCGCGCCACGACATCACTACAGTCCGGCGACGAAGTGTCCTTGCACTACAACCCGGAAATTCTCGCGCTGGCTCCAGTCGAGCCGAACCTCGTTGCCGACGAAAAACACTACAGCGTCTGGCATAAACCGGCCGGCCTGCTGGCGCAAGGGACGCTCGAAGGCGATCACTGCTCGCTGCTGCGCCTCGCCGAACAGCGGCTGGGCCGCGAATGTTTTCCCGTACACCGGCTCGACCGCGAAGCGGAAGGCCTGATGCTGATTGCCCACACCGGCAAGGCTGCTGCCGCGTTGTCGGCGCTGTTCGCGCGCGAAGGCAGCACGAGCTTGCGCAAACTCTATCGGGTGGAAGTGCGTGGCCACGCAGCGAACAGCGGCGAGATCGACACACCGCTCGACGGCAAACCGGCATTGACGCGTTACCGCCTGCTCGAATATTTGCCGGCCAGCGACAGCAGCGTGGTGGAAGTGGAACTGATCACCGGGCGCAAGCACCAGATCCGCCGGCATTTCGCTCAGGTGAACCATGCCGTGCTCGGCGATCCGCAATACGGCACCGACAACAAGGATGCGCGCGGCCTGCAACTGCGCGCCACCGGCCTCGCGTTCGAGTGCCCGCTCACACGGAAACCGCGCGACTACCGCACGTCTTGACGAGCGCGCTCACTCGAACCGCGGCTTGTCCCTGCCGACGAAATCCAGCAAACGCGCCAGCGCGGCCCACAGCACCATGAACGAATCCACCATCACCTTGACGGTGACCCACAGCAACAATTTGCAGCGGCCCTGCCAGCTCATGCCCATGAAACCGTGCGAACTTTCGAGATAAGGCGTCAGCAAGCGCGCCAGCGACGGAAACCGCTGCAGGTGCCGCGCGAACGACGGAAACATCGCACCTGCGATCATCGCACCGAAGGCCAAAAAGAGCAGGCCCGGAACGACGGGGAGTATGAGCCCCACCATTCCGAGCCCAAGGCACAACAACAACAGCAACAGCGCGAGGAATTTGGCGACCCAGTGCGGCGCGTCCGCGGCATACGACGCCTTCACCAGTGCGCGTACGGTGTGCGGGCGCATGCGTTCGTAATCGGTGCGGTAGTGACTATCTTTCATGACACGACTGTCTCCGGTACTGGCATCAGTAGTAAGGGTAGTAGCGTGGCCGCGGTTTCAGCGGCGCCAGGAAGAAGTAGAACACCCAGGCGAACCACGACAGGAAAACGATGGCCAGGATCCAGGCGGCTTTTTCACCGCCGGTGGTCTTGTCGGAATTGGCGATGATCAGGATCGGCAACAGCCACACCAGCAAACAGCCGCCCGCCACGATCAGGGCCAGCAGGAAACCCAGCACCGGCAGCAAGGCGGTGACGGCACAGCCCAGCAGAATCAGCACCAACAAAGTCACGATGACGTTCATACCCTTCTCCTCACGAGTGCGGTTTGTAGTAGTGACCAGACCTAGCCAACTCTGTGCCAGCTTGGGTTTTCTTTTTGGTTTCAAGCAGTTGAAGTTTTTTGTGGCAAGAATTGGCTTGCCAGGTGGGGTAACGGCACCCAAGAGTTGGCCAATTTGGCCAGCAGGAAACCAGTTCCGCCGAAGGTCAGTACCAGAGCCGCAGGCCCACGACCCAGCGGGTTTCACCGGACTGATGTTGACCTCCGACGTCGTGCTCGACGCCAAGGTAGGGAGCGAATTCGCGCACGATCTCGTAACGCAGCCGCAAGCCAAGGTTGCTGTCGTAGAAACCTTGCCGCAGCGTGCCGGCCATGTCGTCATTGAAGGCGTAACGCAACTGCACGCGCGGCTCCAGTATCCATTGCTGCGTCAGGCGCAACTCGTAGCTGGTCTCCACCCTGCCCTGCCACAAACCGTCGTCACCGGCGAACAACGCGGCATCGACATGGAACCAGTACGGCGCCAGCCCTTGCACGCCCAGCGCAGCCCAGGTGTGCGCGGCACCGCCGGCCTCGCTATAGCGCATGCCTGTCTGCAGGTCCCAGAACGGGGCTATTGCATGGCTGTACAGCAACTGGCTATCGCTGTCATCGACCTTGTGTTGACGATCGAGCCAACTGCCCTCGGTCTTCAACCAGAATTTATCGAGATCGCCGCCATACCAGTAATCGGCTTGCCACTGCCAGGCATCTTCGCCGCTGCGTTGCTGGCGCTCGAAGCGTTCGACCAGCAGCAACGAATCCGTCGTGCCGCCGTGATCGCGCATCGCCATGTCCTGCGCCGGCGCATCGGCCGGCATCGTGTCATTCATTGCGGCCATTGCGGCATGGTCGTGTTCATGCTCGGCGGCGTTCGCGCACAACGGCAGCAACAGCAGGCACCACGGCACTCTCATGTCTGCGCTCCGTCACCGACCCGGAATATCCGCATCATGCCGGCGTGCATGTGGTACAGCAGGTGGCAGTGGAACGCCCACGGACCCGGCGCATCGGCGGTGAGATCGACCGATGCCTTCTCGCCCGGCTTCAGCACCAGCGTGTGCTTGTGCGGCTTGTTGGCGCCCTCTTCGGTCACCAGGTCGAAGAACATGCCGTGCAGATGCAGCGGATGCGGCATCATCGTGTCGTTGACGAAGGTGAGCCTCACGCGCTCGTTAAGCGTCAACGCAATCGGCGTGGTGACCTCGGTGAATTTGCGACCGTCGAAGCTCCACATGTAACGCTCCATGTTGGCGGTCAGATGCAGTTCGAGTTCGCGCGTCGGTGCACGCTGATCGACATTGGGCTCAAGGCTGCGCAGTTCGGCGTACACCAGCACGCGATGTGGTTCGTTCTCCAATCCCAACGGGCGCTCGTGCAAACGATGGCCCGGATTGGTCGCTATGCTGGCGACGCCGGGGCCGAGTGGATGATGATGCGCCGCCGGCTCCATGCCGCTCATGTCCATGCCGGCCATATCCATTCCGGCCATGTCGTCCATGCCCATGTCCTTCATCGTCAGCAACGGTCGCGGCCGCAGCGGCGGCACCGGTGCCTGCATGCCGGCGCGCGGCGCCAGCGTGGCGCGGGCGTAGCCGGAACGGTCGTTGCTTTCGGCATACAGCGTGAACGCCTCAGCCGATTGCGGCTGCACGATCACATCGAAAGTTTCACCGTTGCCGATCTGCAGTTCGTCGGTTTCCACCGGCTGCACGTATTGACCGTCGTTCAGCACCACCGTCATCGGCAGTCCCGGAATACGCACGTTGAAGATCGTCATCGCCGACGAATTGATGAGCCGCAGCCGGATGCGCTCGCCGGCCTTGAACAGGCCGGTCCAGTTTTCGGCCGGACTGTGGCCATTGACGAGATAAGTGTAGGTGGCACCGGTGACATCGGCGATGTCGGTGCGATTCATGCGCATCTGGCCCCATTGCATGCGCTCCGCCAGCGTCGGCCCGAAGCCGTCCCGCCTTGCGTCGCCGAAGAAATCGCCCAGCGTACGCTGCTGGAAGTTGTAGCTGCCGCTCATCGTCTTCAACTTGTGAAACACGCGCTCGGGATCTTCGAAGGTCCAATCCGACAGCACGATCACGTATTCGCGCTCGTACGCAAACGGCTCCGGCTCGCGCGGATCGATGATGATCGGCCCGTAATGACCGCTCTGTTCCTGCATGCCGCTATGGCTGTGATACCAGTAAGTGCCGCTCTGCTTCAGCGCGAAGCGATAACCAAACGACTTGCCCGGCGCAATGCCATCGAAACTGATGCCCGGCACGCCGTCCATTTGCCAAGGCACCAGGATGCCGTGCCAATGGATCGAGGTCGGCACGTCGAGCGCATTGTGCACTTGCAACGTCAAGGCATCGCCTTCGCGCCAGCGCAGCAGCGGTGCCGGGAACTGGCCATTGAGGCGGATGTGTCGTGCAGTCCTGCCGGCGATTGGCGCCCGCTCTTCGCTGACGCGCAGCTGAAAATCGGAGCCTTGTTGCCCCGGCACTCCGGCCAGCGTGGCCAGACCATTGCTCTGCGCCCATGCCGGCAACAGCGATTGCCAGCCGAGAGCGCCGCCCAGCATCAGCGTCGAGCGCAGAAAGCGGCGTCGTTTCATGTCGATTCCCGAACTCATCGCCTCAACTTCCTTCGGATGGCCCGGTGAGCGTCGTCAGCCACGCCGTCACTGCCAACACCGCCAGCGCCACGACCATCTCCGCCGTTATCGAAACCTGCAAACGCCGCAAAAGGCCCGGTCGTTGCAGGCGCGGCACCAGCGCCAGCTTGTTGGTGGCTGCCAGCAGCAGCAACAAACCGACGCCGGCGAGTTTCAACAACAGAATGCGGCCATAGGAAGTTGCCCACGGCGTCAGCGGATCCGGCAGCAATTGCGTGGCCAGACAAGTTCCGGTCACCACCAGTATCCCGACGATGGCCACTGCCAGCACCCCAAACCGGCGCATCGACCGTTGCACCTGTCCCGGCTCTGCCGCCCTGCTCATCATCAGCAATGGATACAAGGCTCCGATCCACGCGAATACTGCCAGTACATGCAATACCAGCAGGATGCGCGCGACAGGCGACAATTCGCTGACGTGGCCGGTCAGCGCAAACGAAGTGCCCAACAACGACGCGGCTGACAGCAGCGCGACGATGCCGCTCCAGCGGCGAGTGACAGAACAGGTACTCGATGGCAATGCCACGCCCGCTGCCACCAGCACGAGGACATAGGCCAGCTCGCGCACGCGCAGGGCGTTGCCCAATTGCGATTGCAGCAGGATGCCGCCCATTTGCAGGTCGAACATACCGGCAAATCCGCTCTGCTCGATGCCGCCTATTTGCAGCAACAGCAAAACCGGCACGCTGACCGCTCCCAGCAGCGCCGATACTTGCAGGTAACTGCGCAACTGCCGATCGAGCGACAACCCCGACCTCTGCGCCAGCAACAGGCCGAAGCTGCCGCCGACGATGCCGGCCGACGCCAGCAACTGCAGCCACTTGCATGCTACCGTCCACAGATCCCATGCACTGTTCGTCATGCCGATCGGCACCGGTCGTCAATGATGATCGTGTCCGCTGGCAGGCACGGTACCGACGACCTCGCCGGCTTCGGGGTTCACTTCAAAACCCACATGGCCTTCCACCTTGTGGCCGTCCTCGCCGAGGATGGTCCAGCTCACCTTGTACGAAGTCGGCACCAATGGCGGCAGCGGAATCGAAAAAACCTTGTTCGCCTTCGCCACCGGTTTGAAATCGACCGGCTGTACCGTGCCGGCCGCGTTGGTGACGACCAGCTTCAGCAATTGCACGGCCTCGCTGAAGCCCAGCTCGAACGTCGCCGGTGCCGCGTGCATCACCGCGCCGTCGCCGGGCACCACCTTCGATACCTGGGTATGCGCCTGCAACAGCGACGACGCCAGCAACAGCGCCGGCAGCAAGCCAAAAGTTTTCGTGAGTTTCATGGTATTGCCTCCTCCGGATTCTCCGGTTCAGTCCTGCAGTTTGCTTTGTTTCAACAGCGACGAATTGACGATCACCGACAGCGAGCTCATCGCCATCGCCGCCCCGGCGATCATCGGGTTCAGCAAGCCGAATGCGGCCACCGGCACACCGATGACGTTGTAGAAAAACGCCCAGAACAGGTTCTGCCTGATCTTGCGCATCGTCGCCTGCGACAGACGGATCGAGGTAACCACGTCGCGCACGTCGTTGCGGATCAGGATGATGCTGCCGGTTTCCTTCGCCACGTCGGAACCGGAGCCAATGGCGATGCCGATGTCGGCCGTGGCCAGTGCCGGCGCATCGTTGACGCCATCGCCGACCATCGCCACCACTTTGCGTTCGTTTTGCAGATGCCGGATGACGTCGGCTTTTTCGTGCGGCAGCACTTCCGCCTGCACGCGTTCGATACCGGCCTGCGCGGCGATCACCTGCGCCGTGCGGTGATTGTCTCCCGTCAACAGCACCACTTCGATCTTGCGCGCTCGCAGGGCGCGGATCGCCTCCGGTACTTCCGGTTTCAGTGTGTCCGCCACCGCTATCAAGCCGAGCAGCGTCTGGTCGCGTGCGACCAGCATCGCCGTCTTGCCGTCGGCTTCCAGCGCGGCGAGCTTCGCGTCGGCGGCTGCCAATGGAATTTTCGCCGCGGTGAAAAGGCGGCGGTTGCCGAGACGGACTAGTCTGCCGTCGCTCATGCCCTGAATGCCTTGCCCGGTACTGTTGTTGATGTTGCTCACCGCCGGCAGCGTCAACATGCGCTGCCGTGCGGCCATGACGATGGCGCGCCCCAACGGATGTTCGGAACCGCTTTCGACGCCGGCGGCCAGCGCCAACAGCGTGTTTTCATCGCTGCCGTCGAGCACCACGATGTCGGTTACCGCCGGTTCGCCGCGGGTGATGGTGCCGGTCTTGTCGAATACGACGGTGGTGAGCTGCTCGGCCCGCTCCAGCACTTCGCCGCCGCGGATCAGGATGCCGTCGTCGGCACCCTTGCCAACACCAACCATCAGCGCCGCCGGCGTGGCAACGCCGAGCGCACACGGGCACGAAATGATCAGCACGGCGATGAACGCCATCAACCCTTGCGAAAAATTGCCGGCCAGCGTCCACCCGATCAACGCCAGCACCGCCACGGTTACCACCGACGGCACGAAGTAGCCGGTCACCCGGTCGGCGATGCGTTGGATCTTCGCCGTGCTCGCCTGCGCTTCCTCCACCAGCTTGATGATCTGCGCCAGCGCGGTATCGGCACCGACGCGCGTGGCCTGCAGTTTCAATACGCCGGCCTGGTTCAGCGTGCCGCCGGTCAACGTGTCGCCGACACGTTTGTCGCTCGGCATCGATTCGCCGGTCAGCATCGATTCGTCCACGGTCGAGGCGCCTTCGAGCACGGTGCCGTCGGCAGGAATTTTTTCACCCGGGCGGACGACGAGGATTTCGCCCGCCATCACTTGCTCGGCCGCGATGTCCTGCTCGCGCCCGTCGCGCACCACGTGGGCAAGGGCCGGGCGCAGATCGAGCAAGCGCCGCACTGCCGCCGACGACTTGGTCTTGATGATCTCCTCCATGTACTTGCCGAGCAGCACGAAGGCGATGATGACGGCCGAGGTTTCGAAATAGACGTCGTGCCGGCCGGCTTGCATCGGCAGCAGGCCTGGCGCGAACAGCGCGATGACGCTGTAGCCGTACGCCGCCGACGTACCGAGCGCGATCAGGAAGTCCATGTTGATGCTGCGGGTGCAGAGCGCCACCCACGCGCCCTTGTAGAAACCCCAGCCGCCGATGAACTGCACCGGTGTCACCAGGATGAACAGCCACATGCCCCAGGTAAACCACGGCAGCGACGACACCGGCGCCCACGACAGCAACGACGCGCCGGTCGCCAGCGCGACATAGGCGCCGGCACGCAGCAGCGCCAATGCCAGCACGCCGCTCATCGCCAGCGTGACGCGCTGCTTCATCGATTTCAGCTCGCGCTCCGGCGACTCGAAAGTATGCAGGCAACCCGTGCTGCAGAAATAATAGGTGCGGCCGTTGCGCTCGCTGCGCAGCGGCGTGCTCTTGTCCACCAGCATGCCGCAGATGGGATCCTTGGCCTTGTCGACTGCGGCGGCAGGGGCCGACACCGACGTACCCGGCGCAGGCTCGAACAAACTGCCATGGTCGTGCTGGTGATGATGATGTTCCTGCATTGAACGACTCCTCCCGACTACATCGTCCGGCGTTGCCAGCCTAAACCTTACCCTCGCCGGAAGGTAAAGCGGCTTTATCCAGCCGCACCGGCCAAGTGGTTTACACTGGCAGGCAATATCAGGAGTTGCCCATGTCCACCAATCCCGCGCTCGACGCCGTCATCGTTCCCAAACTGCGCGACCTCGGCGATTTCATGGTGCGGCGCGCGTTGCCGGCGGCGCAGCGCCAGCGCGTCGGCCCGTTCATCTTCTTCGACCAGTTCGGCCCCACCGTGCTGCAAGCCGGCCATGCGCTCGACGTGCGGCCGCATCCACACATCGGCCTGTCGACCCTGACCTGGTTGTTCGCCGGCGAGATCCAGCACAAGGACAGCCTCGGCAACGACGTCACCATCCGCCCGGGCGAAGTGAACTGGATGACGGCGGGGCGCGGCATCGTGCATTCTGAACGCAGTCCGCCGTCGCAGCGCCAGGGCAACGCGCCGCTCGGCGGTACCCAGGTGTGGCTGGCGCTGCCGCTGGAAAAAGAAGAGATGGCACCGGCGTTCTACCACTACAGTGCGGCGGAAATTCCCAAGCTGAGCGACAGCGGCATGACGCTGACGCTGATTGCCGGCACCGCGTTCGGCCAGACTTCGCCGGTGCACACCGAGAGCGACACGTTCTATGCCGACCTGGTGCTGCAGGCGGGCCGTCGCCTGCTGGTGCCGCGCGAGGTGGAAGAGCGGGCGATCTACGTCATCGAAGGCAGCATGACGATAGCCGGCGATCGTTTCGACGCCGGCACGATGGCGGTGCTGAAGCCCGGCAGCGACATCGACGTGCAAGCGGTCGGCGCGAGCCATTGCGTCATCCTCGGCGGCGCGCCGCTGGAAGGCGTGCGGCATCTGTATTGGAACTTCGTCTCCAGCCGTCACGACCGCATCGAACAGGCCAAGGATGACTGGCGCCATGGCCGCTTCGCCAAGGTGCAAGGCGACGACGAGTTCATCCCGTTGCCGGACTGAACGCGTTCACTCGTCGAGCTTGGCCTGTAACGCCTTGCAGATCGTCTTCAGGACTTCGACGCGCGCGAACTTCTTGTCGTTGGCGGGGATCAGGTGCCACGGCGCCACGGTGGTGCCCGTGTGCGCCACCATGTCGTTGACGGCAAGCTTGTAATCATCCCATTTGTCGCGGTTGCGCCAGTCCTCTTCGGTGATCTTGTAATACTTCCATGGCGTAATTTCGCGCTGCTTGAAACGTTTGTACTGTTCTTCCCGGCTGATGTGCAGCCAGAACTTCACCAGCACGATGCCGCTTTCGCACAACTGCCGCTCGAAGTGATTGATCTCGGCGTAGGCGCGCTGCCATTCGTCGTCGCGCGCGAATTTTTCCACCCGCTCGACCAGCACGCGGCCGTACCACGAACGGTCGTAGATGGACACGTAACCGGCCAGCGGTATGTGACGCCAGAACCGCCACAGGTAATGGTGCGCCGCTTCTTCGTCGGTGGGGGCGGCAGTCGAGATCACCTTGTACAACCTGGCATCGATACACTGCGTGATGCGGCGGATGGCGCTGCCCTTGCCGGCGGCGTCCCAGCCTTCGAACATCAGCACCAGCGAGCGTTTCTGTTTGCGCGCCAGCCAGGTCAGACGATTCAACTCGTCCTGCCACTTCACCAGTTTTTTGGCGTAGGCCCGCGGGTCGAGCTGTCGATCGAGCTCGACTTTGTCGAGCACCGTCAGGCCGGATTTGCGTCCGGGTTTGGCGGTTGCGGCAACGGTTTTTTCCGCCGGCTTCGCCGCTGCTTTGGTTTTTGCCGGTTTCAGCGCCGCTTCCGGCGCGAGCCTGTGCTGCAAGCCTTCGAGAATGAGCTGCCCGGCGGTGTAATCGCGATACTGCACGTCGCCGGCTTCGATCACGTGCCACGGTGCCGTGGCGACGTCGGTGGTGCTGATCGCGACTTCCGATACGTCGACGAAGCGGTCGTACTGTTTGGCATAGCGCTTGGTCCACGGCGACTTTTCCAGGATGTGGTGCGAGGTGCGGGCATCCTTCTTCAGCTGTTTTTCCACCTTCGACTTCTTCAGGTGGAACCACAGCTTGATCAGCACCACGCCGTCGTCGGTCAGCATCTGTTCGAACTCGACGATTTCTTCCAACTGCCGCTTGTATTCGGCATCGTCGATGCGGTCGAACGCCCGCTCGACGATGGGTTTGGTGTACCACGAACCGAACAACAAACCGATGCGGCCATGCGCCGGCAACGTGCGCCAGAAGCGCCAATAGCGCGGCCGCAGCAGTTGTTCGTCGGTTTCGTCCCAGAACGCGTTGGTTTCGACGCCGCGCGAGTCGAACCAGGTATTGAGGCGGTTCACCACTTCGCCCTTGCCGGCGCCCTCGACGCCGGAAATCACGATGACGGCGGCATGGCGCGACTGCCGCAGTTGCTGCTGCACCTTCAACAGAGCCGTGTGGAGTTCGCGTTCCTTGTCGGCAAACTCCTGCTTGCTCATCTTCATGCCGAGTTCGGCCACTTCAAACATGGAAGTCTCCGCTGGTCAGGATTATTCGAGACGTTCCTGCTTTTGCGTCTGGGTGAGAAAGCGCGACGCCAACTGGCAACTGCTCATTTCCTGCTGCATGTCCTGGTCGATCATCACGCCGGTGGTGGTGCTGTTGTGATCCATCCACTGGTGATAGCCGCCCACCATGCCTTTGACCCGCTCCATGATGGTGGCGCTCAACGCGTCGATGTCGCTGTCGAGTTTGGTCACTTCCTTTTCCATCCGCGCTTCGAGAATGATGACACGCTGGGCGAAGCGCAACGCTTCGTCGCGGATGTGCTGGGAACGCTCGGGCGCGAGTCCCGCCAGTGCCATGTTGAGCGCCGTGCAGCGGCTCATCACCGTTGACATGCGGCGGGGGTCGGCTTCGCTGATACTGCCGACCAGCAATTCGGCGATCGGCGTCCACGCCGGTTTTTGCGCATGGACCTGGCCGCTGAAGCCCAACGCCAGCGCCATGACTGTCATTGCAGGTTTGAAGGCGCGGCTGAGGATCATGGCGGGGTCCGGCAAGTGGAAGTCGCGACTAGCATAGCGCAACGACTGACGACCGCGCTGCCTGCGGCCGCCACCGTGCCGTGATGCAGATCATTCGAACTGCAGATAGGCCACGCCGTTGCCGGCGGTGAACCACAGCTTGTCGGTCAGCCGGTCCGGCGGTTGGCGGTCGCTGCCGGCGGTGAGGCCGACGGCGCGGGCTTGGCCTTCCGCAATCGGCAGTTCGGTAATTTCGCCCTTGGGCGTGACGCGGCCAAGCTTGTTTCCCTTGGTGTACCACACGTTGCCGTCGGGACCGACGGCGATGTTGACGGCACCGGGCTCGGGTGTCGGCAGCGGGTATTCGGTGATCTCGCCTTGCATGCTGATGCGCGCGACGCGGTTGCCGTCCGGCTTGAGGCCGTCCATCGTGCCGGACAATTCGAGCAACCACATCGCGCCGTCGGTGCCGGCGGTGATGTCGCCTGGCCCGCTGTTGGGGCGCGGCAGCGGAAATTCGGTGATTTCGCCCTTCGGCGTGATACGTCCGACCTTGCTGGCCTTGAATTCGGAGAACCACACATTGCCATCGGGACCGGCGGCAAGTGCGCGCGGACCCGAGTCCGGGGTCGGAATGGAGAATTCGCTGATCTCGCCTTTCGGGGTGATGCGGGCGATCTTGCCGGCGGCGAATTCGCCGATCCAGATGTTGCCGTCCCGATTCAGCGCAATCGCGCGCGGCTGGCTGTTCGGCGTGGGCAACGGAAACTCGGTAATCTGGCCGGCAGGCGTGATGCGCGCCATCTTGCCGCTGCCGTGTTCGGAGAACCACATGTTGCCGTCGCTGCCGAGCGAAATGATACGTGGGGCATTGTCCGGCGTCGGCAATTTGTATTCCTGATAGCCGGTGAGATCCGGCTTGATGCGACCAATGGCGTTGCCGCTGCTGAGCGTAAACCATACTTCGCCATTGGGTGCCACTGCCAGCGTGGTGGGGCCGCTTTGCGGCGTCGGCAGCGCAAAGCCGTGCACCTTGCCGTCAGTGTGCGGGTGGAATTGCGCGCCGCACAACGCGGTGGCTGTCAGTCCCAGCGCCAGCAGCGTCGGCAAACGGGCCTTGTTCGTCGTCATTTGTCTTCCCCTTGCCGGACCGGTGTCTTCTTATTGCGGTCTGCGAAATTGTTGCGGCCGGTACCAGAACTGGGAGTGGCAGCCTTCGCAGGCCTGATTGAGCGGCACGCCCAGTTCGGTAAAACCGTTGAGATCGCGCCTCTCGATGGTGCCGATCAGTTGTTGCGTGGTGTTCTGCAAACGCACCGCGTATTCGCGCCACGCGTTCTGGTTCTGGCTGCGCAGCTGTTCGATCTCGGCCGGCGTGTATTGATAATTCGGCGTCTTGCCGGCCGGCGCATCGGCGATCTTCAGCACGGGCAGCATCAAGGTTGCGCTTGCCTTGACCAGCACATCGGCCCGCTTGCGCAAGCCGGCCCAATCGTCGTCGGTGGTCGGCATGGTTTCGGTGGTGCCGGCTTCGGTCGCCACGTAACTCACCGCCATCCACAACGCCTGCGCGGAAGGATCGATGCTTTTTTTCATCAACTCGCTGACGGTGATGCCGGGCACGAGAGAGGCGGGCAACGGCGGCAGTTTCGGCGCACTCTGCGCAACCGCGAACGACGATCCGATCAACAATGCCGATGCCAGCACTGCCTGCACGCTACGCGAACGGAAACGCGGTAAAAAGAATCGCATCGGAAAATAAGTGGTGTTTGCCAAGGCGTCGGCATTCTAGCAAAAGGCGGATTAGAATAGCCGCGATGCCGAATTCTTCCTCAAATGCCGCGCTTTCGCGGCCCAGCGCTGCTCCGCCCAAGCGATTGATCGTCTGCGCCGACGACTACGCATTGAGCGCTCCCACTTCCGCCGCAATACTCGAACTGGCCCGGCCCGGCCGCATCACCGCCACCAGCGCGATGGTGTTGTCGCCGCTGTGGCCGCGAGCCGCCGCCGAGGCGCGCGATGTCGCACCCTACATCGACATGGGCCTGCATCTGGATTGGACCAGCGAGTTCGCCATCGCCGGTGGTCATGGCCGTTCGTTGCCGATCCTGATGCTGGCCACATCGCTGCGACGTCTGCGTCCGCACGACGCCGAAGCCGTCATCGAGCGCCAGCTCGATGCTTTCGAACGCCACATGCAAGCCATGCCCGATCATGTGGATGGCCACCAACACGTGCACCAGTTTCCGCAGATCCGCGACGCGCTGATCAAGGTGCTGGAACGGCGCTATGCAGGCAAACGCAAACCCTGGCTGCGCATTGCGCGGCCGCCGGCGCAACTTGCGCAGCTCAAGCCGCGCGTCATCGCCCTGATGGGGGCCGACACTTTGCAGCATCTCTGCGATGCGGCCGGCTTCGCCCACTCCAATCATTTGATCGGCATTTACGACTTCACCGGTGGCGAACGGCGCTACCTTGCGCTGCTTGACGGGTGGTTGCGCGCCGCCGCCGAGGGTGACGTGCTGATGTGCCATCCGGGGCACGGCGAAGATGCCGGCGCCGAATTGGCGGCGGCGCGAGGCTGGGAACAGAAGACCCTGGACTCGGAATCTTTTCCTCAACTGTTGCAACGAGCGGGCATCGTGCTGCAACGTGGCAGCCGTCTCTTTACCGGAACCATCACTCCATGAGCGTGCAAGACCCGCGGCGCGAACGCTTGCTCTCCTGGCTGTTGCTGCTGTTTTTCTGGGGACTGCTGCTGGCGCTGGCTGCCACGCGCCCACTGGCGGTGCCGGATGAAGGCCGCTACGGCGACATCGGCCGCTGGATGCTGCAGTCAGGCGATTGGCTGGCGCCGCGGCTCGATGGCATGCCGTTTTTCCAGAAACCGCCGCTGCTGCACTGGCTGCAAGCGACGTCGATGGCGGTGTTCGGCGTACACGCGTGGAGCGCCCGCCTGGTGCCGGCGGTGCATGCGGGACTGATGATGCTGATGCTGTACATGATCGCACGCCGCAATCGCGGCGAAGAGCAGGCGCGCAACATCGTGGTGATCCTCGGCAGCAGTCTCGGCTTTCTGATCGGCGGCCAATACGTCAACCACGACATGCTGGTGGCAAGCTGGATCGGCATCGCCATCCTGTGCTTCGCAGAGGCGTTGATCGGCGACCAGCGTCCCGATGTGCGCTGGTCCTTGGGCGGCTTCGCCGCCTGTGCGCTCGGCCTGCTCAGCAAGGGGCTGATCGGTTTCGTGCTGCCGGGCGCGGTCATCTTCGTCTGGTTGCTGTGGACGCGCCGGTTGTCGCGGCTATGGCAATTGCCGTGGCTGCGAGGCATCGCGGTATTCGCGGTGATCGGCCTGCCGTGGTTCGTCGTGGCGCAGCGGCAATATCCGGGACTGTTCGATTACCTGATCATCGGCCAGCACTTCCGCCGCTATACCGGCGAGCATTACAACAACCAGTGGGGAGCGTGGTTCTACCCTGCGGTGATCACGCTGATGCTGTTCCCGTGGAGCCTGTTGTTGTGGTGGCGCGCCTTGCACATACGCAACCTCGTCGCCTCGTGGCGTGCACAAGGCACGACGGCGGACACGCGCTGGACCAGTCTGATGTGGATCTGGTTGCTGGTGATTCTGGTCTTCTTCTCGTTGCCGAAATCCAAACTGGTCGGCTACATCTTTCCGGTGCTGCCGGCAGTGACGGCGATCGTGGCGCTGCATTTTCCGTCCTGGCCGCAGCTGACGAAACAACGCCGCGCCAGGTTCGCCGGACTCTACGGCGGCATGATGGCGGTATCGCTGGTATTGGCGCTCGGACTCGACCGGGCGGCGATACCGGAAACGCTCAAGCATTCGAGCCAGGATGTGGCGGAATTCCTCGGCTGCGCCCTGCAACCGGGCGAGCGCGTTTACGCCAGGGAAGATTATCCGTACGACTTGCCGTTCGTGGCGCGGTTGCAACAGCCGCTGATCGTCGTCGCCGATTGGCCGGCGGCGCGCAAGAACGACGCCGACAATTGGAAACGCGAGCTGTACGAAGCGGCAGATTTCGATCCGGTCGCTGCGACCAACCTGCAATCGCCTGCCGCGCTCGAACACCCGGCCGATGGCAGTTGGCTGGCGTTGCCTGCGCAGGAGGCCTCACCGCAGTTGCCGCCGGGCTGGAACCCGGTGCTGAAAGGCAAAGCCTGGCAGCTATTGCGATTCCGTACGGCGGTGGCGGAAGGCCCACCAGCGGCTCAGGATGAAAGTCTGCACCGCTGCCAGCAGTAACGCGCACACGAGCACGATCCATTCGTACCATTGCGTCCACCACAGCAACAGCACGAAAGTGATTTCGTTGGTGCAGAAGCCGGCGATCGCCGTCAGCAGGTAGCGCCACAGGCTCCGGCCCACCGGCGCGCTCGATCCGGAAAAAGTGAGCCAGCGATGACCGCAATAGCTCACGCCGAACGCCACCACAAAGCCGATCACGTTTGCCAGCTCGGGCCGCAGCCACAAACGCGACAGCAGATAGACGAGAAGATGTACCAGCGCAGCCGTGGCGCCGACGACGCCGAACCACACCAGCGACCTGACGATGGGAGGCAGACGCTGGATCACTGCCGGCCCAGGCCTGTACCGGTTTTGTCGCGCACGAGATACACCGGCCGCCGCTTCACTTCCTCGTAAATGTGACCGATGTAAGCCGACATCACGCCGAGCGCCAACAACTGGATGCCGCTGAAAAACATGATGCTGACGATCAGCGTCGCGTAGCCGGGCACCGCGATGCCCCAATAGAAGTATTCGAACAACACTTCCAGGATGTACAGCATCGATACCAGCGACAGCAAGGCGCCGGCCACCGAGAGGATTTTCAACGGCAGCGTGGAGAACGACAGCAAACCGGTCAGCGCCAGCCGCAGCCCGCCGGCAATGCCGTAGTGGCTTTTGCCTTCGGCCCGCGGCAGTGGCTCGTATTCCAATCCGATCGACGAATACCCCACCCACGAATACAAGCCCTTCATGAAACGGTTGCGCTCCGGCAGATGCGCCAGCGCCGACACCACCTTGCGATCCATCAGGCGAAAATCGCCGGCATCGGGCGGGATGTGGAAGCGGCTGTTGTAGTTGACCAACTGATAGAAGATGCGGGTGCCGAGCGAGTACAGCGCCGACTGGTCGGTGCGGGTTTTGCGCACGGCATAGACGATGTCGAGTCCGCTGCGCCATTTTTCCACCATCGCCGGCAACAGGGTGACCGGATGCTGGCCGTCGCCATCCATCAGGATCACGGCATCGCCGAGTGCGCAATCGAGTCCGGCCGAAATCGCCGCCTCCTTGCCGAAATTGCGCGACAGATCGATCACCACCAGCTGCGGGCAACCGGCGGCCAGTTGTCGCGCCACCCTGGCGGTATCGTCGCGGCTGCCGTCGTTGACGAGGATGATCTCGAACCGGTCCGTCAGCGCCGACAAGGCGCCATGGATGTCGGCCAGCACTCGCTCGAGGTTGCCGGCCTCGTTGTAGGCGGGCACGACACACGAAAGCGCGAAGGTTTGCTCGGGGTGTTGTTGCATCGATGACGATCCTGCGGAATCCGGCACGCTCGTCCCGGCGACCGGCCAAAACGGGCTTCCAAAGCCGCAATCCTACAGGGAAATCAGGGGAATGGCAGTCGGCGCCGACGGCAACCGGGCCTGCAATGGCTCCACATGGTGCGGCGCGCACTGTTACGACACATCTTTTTTCATCCTGTAAACCCGCATCGTACTTGCTGCGTTATCAGCGAAAGAATCCGCAGGTAGCTATTGTCCCACTTTAATTGAGGACTTCATTGCTTCGATGCGCGGCGGTGGCCTTCGCTGTCGCCGCAATGGGAAAATTTTGCGAGCCATTTCAATTTCCGGAATATTTTTTTATTATCAAATCTGTCGGAATTCAAACTTGATGCACGAATGGATATGGATATGCCAGCAGTTTCTCATGAGGAAATTTTTCTCGCGCTCGGCAATGCGTTCTATGACGTAGTGCCGGAAAAATATCGCACGTATTGCGCGCTTACTTCGCAGATCAGCCAGCAGGCGTTGAAATACTTCGGTATTGAGAGCACCGTCGTCGCATGCGAAGTCTGGTACGTGAGCTCCACCGGCAACTTCGTAGTCGGCAATCACGCCACTCCTTCATCCGAAAAATGGCCGGGCCACGCCATTTGCCTCGCGGAGGACTGGCTCATCGACGCCGCATTGCATCACTTCAAACGGCAATTCGAACTCGAGGTTCCTGACCTTGTGGTCAAGAAAACGTTCGGGATCGACAGCAACGTCATCGGCCGTTTCGATGCCGGCCCGCAGGACAGAATCTGGTGGCACCGGTTGCCGCATACCATTGTCATGAAGATTCCGCAGGAACCGGAGGACATAGTCTCGCGATGCGCGCTCGATCTGGCCAACGAGGTCGAGTCACGACTGGCGGGCAAGGAGCGGTTGTCGGCTTGAGTCTGATCGGGGCAGAGGCGCCCCGATCTTTTTGTTTTGGCGCGCCCGAGGGGATTCGAACCTCTGACCTTTGCCTCCGGAGGGCAACGCTCTATCCAGCTGAGCTACGGGCGCATTAACCTGCTTGAACGATGGCGGGCATGATACCGGAGGCTCCACCGAATTACACGCAAGCCGGCCTCGGTTCGCGAGTGA
>Ga0335083_10003118_pt1 | contig 21641 bp, 20 predicted proteins | sample Lox_Sample_42_FD_206716 | JGI IMG/M metagenome (GOLD analysis project Ga0335083, IMG submission 206716) | Soil microbial communities from Loxahatchee National Wildlife Refuge, Florida, United States - Lox_Sample_4.2 | ecosystem: Environmental > Terrestrial > Soil > Wetlands | place: USA...
TTTCCCCGCTCCGCAATCCACTTCCGGTGCGGCCAGCGCCCCGGTGTCCGCCGGCGTGCTCGCCTACGCGCTGTTCGGCATAGGCGCCGTTCTGGAACTCGCCCGGTCGGGTCTCGCGGCCCCCGCGCCGCTGATGACGATCTTCGGCATCGTCGCCGTTGTCGTCTGCTACGTGAAGCGCAGCGACGCCGCGGGCACCTGGGTGGCGTCCCACTTCACTTGGCTCATCCGCACGTTCTGGTGGTCGTTCGTCCTCGGGATCATCGGGTGGATCCTGTTCGTCACGCTGATCGGCATCCCGATCGCCATCGCGATCTGGGTCGTGGTCGCGATCTGGGTCATCTACCGCGTCATCCGCGGCTACCTCGCCTTCAAGGATAGCCAGGCCATCCCCGGCGTCTGATCTTAAGGGCGAGTGCTTCGAGCCGCGCCTCCAGCAGCGCGAGCTTGGCGAGCGCCCGACGCCGCTCGGGCGTGTCCGCGGTTGCGGCGACGAGCTTGCGCAGGCTCGCGGCCTCCTTGCGCTCCTCGATCTCCGCCGGCACGCAGCCCGCGTTCCTGAGGATGCGGTAAGCCATCCGGAGGTCTTCCGGAACGAGCTCGTCCTCGGTCAGGTCGAGGGGCCTGCCCGCGCCCGGCAGGTTGTCGAAGACGCCCGCGCGCTGCGCTTGCTGGATCTTGGCCTCGATGATCGCGTCCCAGCCGTCCATGTCCGAAAAGGGGTCAGACCCCATTTCAAGGTGTTACAGAAAATGGGGACAGGCCTTGTAATGGGGTCTGACCCTATTTTCAATGCCGCAGCACGGGATCGTAGCTCCCCGCCTGCTGGTAGACCCACTGCACGAGGTAGTCGAGCGCGGGCGCGCCGCGCGCCGCATCCGGGTGATTGATGATCGCCGCAATGATGAATCGCCGCCCCTCGGCGTTGATCACGTAGCCCGCGAGCGCGCGCACGCCTTCGAGCGAGCCCGTCTTCAGAAGCGCCTGGCCGGCCACGCTGCCGTCGCGGAAGCGCTTCTGCACCGTGCCGTCCATTGCCGCGACGGCGAGCGAGCTCGCGAATTCCTCGCGCACTTTGCTCGCGTCGGCCGACGCCAGGAGCTGCGCGATGCCGGCGGCGGTTGCGCGCTCCTGCCGGGACAGACCCGAACCGTTCTCGAGCACGAGCCCCGGGATGTTGATCTTCTTCTCTTTCAGCCACTTGTGCACGACGTCGGCGGCGAGCGCCGGCGTGGCCGGCGGCGGGTGGCGCGTGGTGGCGAGCGTGAGGAAGATCTGGCGCGCCATCACGTTGTTCGAAAGCTTGTTCACGTCGCGCACGATGTCGTACAGCGGCGCCGATTCCATCACCGCGAACGGCTGCGCGTTGCGCGGCGCGCGACCTTCCGCGACGTCGCCCGCGAACTGCCCGCCCTTTTCGCGGAAGTACGCCGTGAACATGCCGAGCACATAGTGCGGATGGTCGAGCAGCGCCACGTACCAGTCGCGCTCGCCGCAGGACTGCGAATAGCGGCCGGGAAACGCCGCGCTGGCGCTGCTGCCCGAGTTCACGTACTGCGCGGCGAGCGTGGCGTGCCAGTCGCCGCAGTCGCCCTCGACGAGCTGCGGCGCGCCGCTGAGCGCGATCTCCGGCAGCGGCGGATCGGCCCGGATCGCCACGGCGTTGCGAACCGGCTCCGGCGCGAAGGCGAAGCGCACCGCGTTGAAGTTCACGAGGAGCGCGTCCGGCCCGACGTTGTAGGGCCGCAGCGGCTCCTGGTCGAACGCGGCGGGGTCGTGCTCGGGCAGCTTGAAATACGACCGGTCGAGCACGAGGTCGCCGCTGATCGCGGCGAGGCCCTGCGTGCGCAGGTCGCCCATGAACCCCTGCCACTGCTCGATCGTGATCTTGGGGTCGCCATAGCCCTTCAGCACGAGGTTCCCGCTGAGCGTCCCTTTCTTGTCGAGCTTGCCTGCGAGATAAGCCTCGGTCTTCCAGCGGTAGTCGGGGCCGAGGAGGTCGAGCGCCGCGTACGTCGTGACGGTCTTCATCACCGACGCCGGGTTCATCGGGCGGTTGGGATCGTGCGAGAACAGCGCCTGCGGCTGTCCGGCCTCGCGCACGACCACGGCCACGCTCGAAAGCGGGATGCCGGCATTGAGGAAGGCGCGGGCGATCGCGCTCGGCATCGCCGCTTGCGCGATGTTCGTCAGTGCAAGGAGGGCAAGGGCGGCAGCGACGCTTGTCATTGCAGTCGATCGAGAATGCCCGCCACGCGCTCGCCGAGCATCATCATCTCATCGTCGGTCACGATGTACGGCGGCATGACGTAAAGGGTGCGGCCGATGGGGCGCAGGAGCAACCCCTCCTCGAGCGCGGCGGCGAAGGCGCGGCGCGCGAAGTCGGGCCGTACGGTGTCCACTTCCCACGCCAGGATCATGCCGCGTTGACGGAAGTTTTGCACGCGCCAGTGGCCCTCGACGGGCGCGAGGCATGCCCTCCAACGGCGCGCCCTGTCGCGGTTGCGCTCGATCACCTTGTCGTCCGCGAAGATGTCGAGGACTGCCAGCGCGGCCGCGCACGCGAGCGGGTTGCCCGTGTACGAGTGCGAGTGCAGGAAGCCGCGGGCGACCTCGTCGGCATAGAACTCGGCGTAGACCGTGTCGCTGGTGAGCACGCACGACAGCGGCAGGTAGCCCCCCGTGATGCCCTTGGACAGGCACAGGAAGTCCGGCGCCGGCGCGCCTGCCTGCTCCCACGCGAACATCGTTCCCGTGCGGCCGAAGCCGGTCATGATCTCGTCGGCGATGAGATGCACGCCGTAACGCGCGGTGATCGCCCGGGCGAGCGCGAGGTAGCGCGGGTCGTACATCGTCATGCCCGACGCGCCCTGAACCAGCGGCTCGACGATGAGCGCCGCAGTTGTGGCGTGGTGGCGCGCGAGATGCGCGTCGAGCGCCGCGGCGGCGTCGTCGACGCCGATGCCGAAGCGCGCGTCGGGGCAGGGGGCGAGCGTATTCGCGCGAAGCAGCGGCGCATACACGTCACGGAACAGCGCGACGTCGGTGACCGACAGCGCGCCGAGCGTCTCGCCGTGATAGCTGCCGGCGAGGCTCACGAACCCGCGCTTGTCGGGGTAGCCGCGGTTGCGCCAGAAATGGAAGCTCATCTTCAGCGCGATCTCGGTCGCCGACGCGCCATCCGAGCCGTAGAACGCGTGCCCGAGCCCCGGCGGCGCGTGCGCCGCGAGCCGCTCCGACAGCTCGATCACCGGACGATGCGTGAAGCCCGCGAGCAGCACGTGCGGCAGGCGCTCGAGCTGCTCGCGTACGGCGGCGTTGATCCTCGGATTGGCGTGCCCGAACAGGTTGACCCACCACGAGCTCACCGCATCCAGATAGCGGCGCCCCTCGAAATCGACCAGCCATGCGCCCTCACCGCGTTCGATGGGCACGAGCGGCAGCGTCTCGTGCACCTTCATCTGCGTGCACGGGTGCCACACCGCCGCGCGGCTTCGCGCGAGCCAGTCCGAATTGGCGTCAGAGTCGGCCAAGATACAAGTAGAAGCTGCGCTGGCCGCCGCTCGCGAGGCCATACGCGATGTAGAAGGGGCCGAGCCACGTGTCGGCGGCGAGGAACACGCTGCTCGCGGTGACCATGCCCGGGAAGCCGATTTCGCCGCTCGTCTGCCACGTGTTGCCGGCCTCGAGCGAGCCGCCGACGTAGATCGCGCGTCCCACGATCGGCAGGGTGGCGATCTGGTGATACCCGACCACGCGGCCGAAGCCCATGTAATTGCCGGAGATCTGGTTGGTGCGCAACCCCGACAGCTGCAGGAAGCCGCCCAGGTTGAAATCCTCGAGGATGTTGTCGCCCTTGGCGTTGAAGATGCCGCCGGCGCGTGCCTGGAAGTTGAGGAACGTATCCTGGGTGATCGGCAACGCCGCGTCGACGACGGCGCCCGCGCGCGAGCTGTTGTCGTTGTTGATCGTGATGTTGAAGAACGAGGTCTCCCGGCTGCCGTAGAAGACTTCCGCGTTGGCGCGCAGGCCGTTGCGAGGGAAGTAGGGATGGTCGAGTGTGTCCAAGCGCAGGAGCAGGCGCACCCCTGTCTCACTGGTCTTGATGGTCGGGAAGTTCTCGTCCGCGATCGTCGGGTCGCCGCGGTAGTGGACCCACTTGAAGCCCGTGCGCAGCTCGCCCGACGTGCCGAACGACCACCCCACGTCGGCGCCTGCGGTCTCGGTCAGCACGTCGTACTCGGCGACCCGGTTCTCGCCGTTGAAGATGAACTCGGGCGCGCGCTGCACGAGGCCGTAGCCCGACACGAACAGGTTCTGTCCCACGAGCACCGGCTGGTAGAGCTCCGTCGCGTAGCGTCGCGTGCTGCCGAGGATCACCTCGTTGGTCCACTCCGCGCCCAGACTGTTGAGCCAGACGCGGCGGTGGCCGAGCATGAGGTTGAAGAACGTCTCGCCCTGGAAGTCGGTGGACAGCGAGGTCCCGAAGCGGAGGAAGTTCGGGCCCCACGACTTCTCCATGACGTTGATCACCGCGCCGGTCTGCTTGCCGACGGTGGTGATCTGGTAGTCGATCTGCTCGAACTCGCCGCGCCCGTAAAGCCGCGCGAGGTCGGCCTCCAGCGTGGACAGGCTGAAAGGCTGGTCCGGCTTCGTCTTCATCTGGTCTTCGAGCACTTCGGGGTTCGAGTAGTGCGTGCCCTCGATCGTGACGAAATCCAGCTTCTCCGGAAGCTTCTCGGGCTTGACGGCGAGCGTGCGCTCGAACGCGGCGTAGCGCTCGGGCGATTCGGCCAGCGCGGCGAGCTGCGGGCGCACCGCCTCCGCGGCCTTCTCGCCCAGCTCGACGAACTTCGGCGCCGCCGCGAAGTCGATGAAGGTGAGCGCGCCCAGGTCCGGCGAGATCAGGATGTCGGTCGGCTTGAGCAGCGCGAGCTGGGCGCGCACATTCTGCTCGGTCAGGATGTTGAGCATCTGCGACGCGTAGCCGACCACCGACTGCAGCTGGTCACGCGACATGAGCGGCGTGCCGATGTTCACGGCGATCACGATGTCGGCGCCCATGGCGCGCACGATGTCCACGGGCAGGTTGTTGACGAGGCCGCCGTCGCCCAGGATGCGGCCGTCGACCTCCACCGGGGCGAACATCCCGGGCACCGACATGCTCGCCCGCATCGCCTCGTAAAGCCGCCCCGAGGAGAACACGACCTGCTGCCCGCTCACCATGTTCGTCGCCACGGCGCGGTAGGGAATGGGCAGCTTGTCGAAGTCGTCGATGTGATCGACGTTGCGCGTGAGCTCGTGCAGGTACAGCTCGAGGTTGGCGCCCGACAGGGCGCCCTTGAACCACAGGAACTCGCCGTCCTTGTAGCCTATCTCGAAGGAGAGTGGGAACTGCGAAAGCTCCTCCTTGCGGCGGAAGCCGACGTCGCGCCGCTCCGGGCTGTCGGACAGCATCGTCGGCCAGCTCACGGCGCCGAGCTGCCTTTGCATCGCCTCGGGCGACATGCCGCTCGCGTACAGGCCCCCGACGATCGCGCCCATCGACGTCGCGGCGATGTAGTCGATCGGAACGTGCATGTCGTGCAGCACCTTGAGCACGCCGACGTGCGTCAGCCCGCGCGCGCCGCCGCCGGACAGGACGAGGCCGATCTTGGGGCGCGCCTTGGCTGCGAGCGCCTCGGGAGTCGCGGGCGCCGACTGCGCGCACGCGGGCAGTGCTAACCCTAGAGCGAGGAGCAGCGCCGCCAGGGCGGGAAGAAAGCGGGCATGCCCGCTGTTGGCCAGGGGATGGACGGCAGCGGCCGACGACTCATGAGGCGGGGACAGCGGGCCGGGCTCGGGCTGGCGCAAGGGCTTTTCGCTACGGTGCGCGTTTCGACGGGCGATTATAGCGGCGCGAATTGCCACGCGCCGGGCTTGCCCCGACAATGGCGCGCCATGGAGCCGAAACTCATGCGGCTCGTTGCCCTGGCGTGGGTGTTCGCGTGTGGCGCGGTGGCAGCGCAGGAGCGCTACGAGATCGACGGCACGCACACCACGCCGATGTACGAGGTTACGCACGCGGGCATGTCGCTGCAGCGCGGCTTCTTCACGAGCGTCCAGGGCAGGGTGGTGCTCGACCGCGAAGCGAAGAAGGGCAGCATCGACGTCGTGATCAGCACGGGGTCGGTCACGACGTCCTCCAGGGTCCTCAACGACGTGCTGAAACGCGGCGATTACTTCAACTCCGAGAAGTACCCCGCCATGCGCTACGTGTCGAGCGACGTCGTGTTCGAGGGCGGCATCCCCGTCGCCGCCAACGGCGAGCTCACCCTGCTGGCCGTCACCAAGCCAGTGCCGATCAAGATCGCCAATTTCCATTGCGGCACGCATCCTTTGTTCCGCCGCGCGGCCTGCTCGGCCGAGGTCACCGCGACGCTGCGCCGCTCCGACTTCGGCATGACCGGCGGCCTGCCGTCGGACGTCGGCGACGACGTGCGGATCGTCATCCCGGTCGAGGCGATCGCGGAATAGCCTTGGCCGCGCGAAAGCTCCTCCTGCGCTGCAGCGCGCTCGCGCTCGCCGCGGCGCTGTACGCCCTGCCGTCGCTCGCCGAGCCCGCGGTCTATCGCATCGACCCGGCACGAACGCGCGCCGAGTTCACGGTCGAGCACCTGGGCGTCTTCCATGCGCAAGGGCGATTTCCGAACGTGTCCGGCCGCCTGCTGTTCGACGCCGCGGCGCACGCGGGCTCCGTTGACCTCGAGATCCCCGTGAGCTCGGTGGCAACCGGATGGGACGCGCGCGACGACTTCATCCGCGGCGCGCGGATGTTCGACGCCTCACAGTACCCGCGCATGCGCTTTCGCTCCACGCGCTTTACGTTCGAGGGCGAGCGGCTCGTGCGCGTCGACGGCGACCTCACGCTGCGCGACGTGACGCGGCCGGTATCGCTCACAGTGCGCAGGCTCGACTGCGGGCGCGGCACGGACGACAAGCAGGAGGGCTGCGCCGCGGAAGCGGCCGGCTTGATCCGCCGGCGCGAATTCGCGATGGACGCGTGGTGGCCGATCATCGGCGACGAGGTCGAGCTTCGATTTCACCTCACCGCCGTGCGCGAGCAGGTTCCCTAGACGTCGAGCTCCCAGGTCTCCCCGACCAGCGGGACGCCGAACATCGCGTGCTTCTCGCGCTCGACGAGCGTGAATCCGGCCGCCTCGTAGATGCTCCGGGCCGCCGTCAGGTTCTGCTGCGTCCACAGCGTGATCGTGCGATAGCCGCACTCGCGCGCGAAGCGGATGCACTCGCCGACGAGCTGCTTGCCGAGGCCCAGGCCCCGCGCCTTCGGATCGACGATGAGAAGGCGCAGCTTGGCCACGGCGGCCGACTTGCGCACGAGGAATACGCAGCCCACGCGCTCGCCGTCGCGCTCGGCGATCCAGCAGCGCTCGCGGCTCGCGTCGAACTTGTCGATGAATTCCGCGGCGATATGCGTGACCAGGCCTTCGAACCGCTCGTCCCAGCCGTATTCCCGGAAGTAGAGCTCGCCGTGCGCCTGCACGACCCACCCCATGTCGCCGGGTCGGTGCGTGCGAAGCACGAACGGCCCTTCCGCGACGCCGTCCAGGATGCGCTCGATCGCGCTCATCGCGCCGGCGAGCCGGGCTTGCTCCGATTCCGCAATGGGGGCGAGCATTGCGGCGACTTCCCTCTGCGAGCGGCGATCGAGCGGCACGAAGGCGCGGCGCCCTTCCGCGGTGAGGGCGAGCGGCCGCTGCCGGGCATCCGTGGCGCCCGTCCCGCGCGTGATGAAGCCGCGCTTCTCGAACGCCTGCAGGATGCGGCTCAAGTAGCCTGCGTCGAGCCCAAGGTCGCGCGCGAGATCGCGCGCCGTGAGACCGCTCGCGTGCGCGAGTTCGTAGAGCACGCGCACCTCGGTGAGCGAGTAGGAACTGTGCAGAAGGCCTTCCTGCAGCACGCCGATTCTCCGCGTGTAGTAGCGGTTGAAGCGCCGCACGGCCGCTACACGTCCCGGATCGACTCCGCCCATAGATGCTATCGTCAACCTGATAGTTGACGATGTCAAGTATATGCCGGTCAGCCGAGGCGCGCCTGCATCCGGCGTACGGCGGCAACGAGCTCGCGGGTGATGCCGGGCTCGCGCACCGAGTGGCCGGCGTCGGGCACGACGACGTACTCCGCCTCCGGCCAGGCCTGGGCAAGGGAGTCGGCGGTGACGGGCGGGCAGACGATGTCGTAGCGGCCCTGAACGATCGCGCAAGGCAGGTGGCGGATGCGCGGCACGCCGCCGAGGAGCTCGCCCTCGCGCAGAAACGCCTCGTGCACGAAGTAGTGGGCCTCGATGCGCGCGATGGCGAGCGCCGCGGCGTCGCTGTCGAGCCGCGCCGCGGCCTCCGGCTGAGGCAGGAGTGTCGAGCACGCGCCCTCATAGCGGTCCCATGCCTGCGCCGCGGGCATGTGGATCGCGGGATCGGGATCGGTCAGGCGCCGGTAGTAGCTCGCGAGCAGATCGCCGCGCTCCTCCTGCGGCAGGAAGGCGGCGAACGCGCGCCAGGCTTCGGGAAAGATGGCGCGGATGCCGTGCATGAACCAGTCGATCTCGCGGCGGGACGCGAGGAAGATGCCGCGCAGCACGAGGCCCAGCACGCGTGAAGGATGCGCCTGCGCGTAGGCGAGCGCGAGCGTGGACCCCCAGGAGCCGCCGAACACGAGCCAGCGATCGATGGAGAGCGACTCGCGCAGGCGCTCGAGGTCGCGGATCAGGTGCTGTGTCGTGTTGTCGGTGAGCGAGGCGATGGGGCTCGAGCGCCCGCAGCCGCGCTGGTCGCAAAGCACGATGTTGAAGAAGGCGGGATCGTAGTAACGCCGGTGATGCGGCAGGCAGCCGCCGCCCGGTCCGCCGTGCAGGAACACGACCGGAACGCCGCTCGCGTTGCCGCACGCTTCCCAGTGCATCGTGTGCAGGCGGTCGAGCGGCAGCCGGCCGCTCGCGTACGGCTCGATCTCCGGGTAGAGCGCGGCGTCCGGGGCGCCGCGCCTCGTCGCGTCGGTCGAGATGGGGGGCGTCACTTGGCGAGCGGGTCGCGGAAGCGGTCGTCGACGTCGATGCGGTAGCCGTTGGCGATACGGTTGGTCGCGTTGGCGAGGGCGACGACGGCCAGAAGCTCGTGGAACATCGCGTCCGTCATGCCCTTGCCGCGCGCGGCTGCGGTGTGCGAGTGGATGCAGTACTCGCAATTGTTGGTCACCGACACGGCGACGTAGATCATCTCTTTGACCAGCGGGTCGAGCGCGCCTTCGCCCATGACGTCCTTGACCTGCGACCACACGCGCGCGAGCTGCACAGGGTCGTGGGCGAGGACCTTCCAGAAGTTGTTGACCGACGGCACGCGGCGCGTGGCCATGATGTCGTCGTACACCGCACGGACCGCGGGCGATGCGGCGTCGTATTCGATGGGAGGCATCAGTGACATGCTGAATCCTCGACGTTACCCCGCGGCCCACGGCGTCTTGAGCCGCGTGAGCTCGAGGCGGTAGACGGCGCGCTCGATCGATTGCGCCCCGTGCGCGGCGAGCGCGGGTGTCAGGTCGTCGGCCGCGCCTTCGACATCGGGGACGCTGATGCCTTCGATCAGCACGATCCATAGGGGCACGGCGTCGGGCGCGCCGCGCGCCCTGCGCTCGGCCGTCTCCATCGCGCTTGCCGCCTCGTCGGCGAGGCAGAGGTGGATCCCGGCCACGCCTTTGCGATAAAGCAGCGGCGGAAGCACGCGCCGGCGCAGGGCGTCGATCGTGCCGTCGCGGCGCGCGGGATCGATCGCGAAGCGCAGCGTGAGCATCACGCCGCCGCTGCCCACGCCGTGCGTGAAAGCCACGCGGCACACCGCGCGCGCGACGTTGCGAAACGACGGCAGGATGCGCTGCGTCCACGCGCTCGGCGCGTTCAGGCGGTTGACGTAGTCCTGCCCGGCGAGTATCTCGGGGCTGTCGGCCTCGTGCAGCGTGAAGAATTCGGGCTGCCCGCTGATCGCGACGAAGCGGCGGCCGCGGCGAAAGCCCGGGATGCCCACGCGCTCCGGCAGGTGCTCGCGGGAGTGCCACTCGTGGAAGTCGTCGCGCGCCTGCGGCGCGACGTCGTGCCAGATCGCGACCACGCCAAGTCCCGCAAGGCTCAATGGGCCCCCACGCTCACGAAGAGGCTTCGCTCGCTGCCCCCCGAGGGGGAGCAATTCGCGGCTCGGGGCGGCCCTTCGCCGCTCATGTTCATTTTCTGACGAACGTCACAGCGAGCGAGCCCAAGTCGCCGAATCCGAAGGTGAGCAGCTTGTCGAGCGGCACATCGACCACGCCGCAGTACGACCCCGTGGTCACGATCATCCCTGCGCGCAGCGGCGTGCCGTGCTCGGCGAGATAGTTCGCGAGCCAATACAGCCCTCGCAACGGATGGATGTCGGGGTGCTTGCCGTCGCGAGTCGCGAAGATGCCTTCCGGTGTACGCACGGTGATCGGAAACGCCTGCAGGCGCGCATCCCACGGCGGCGCGAGCGCGGGCCCCACGAAGAGCGCCTGGTTCTGGAGGCTGTCGGCGAGGTGCTCGGGATAGCTCACGGAGGGCAGGTCGGCGTAGCGCGAGCCGAGGATCTCGAGGACGAAGCGCGCCTCCTTGATCGCAGCGCGGACTTCATCCTCGCCGTACGGCCTGTCGCGCGCGGGCAGGTCGCGCGCGAGCACGAACGCGATCTCCGGCTCGGCCCGCACGCCGCCGCCGCTGCCGGGCGCGGGACACGGAGAGTCGCGGTAGATGGCCGGCGCGAAGATGGGCGCGAGCGCCACGGGGCGCGGCTCGCTCGGGACCGAGCACTTGTAGCCGCCGATCGGCTGCCCGACGAGCTGCGCGATTCGCGACTGGATAGCAAGCGCGTCGGGGATCGTCGGCGGGCGGTATTCCTCCGGGATGCGCGGCCCCGGGGTTCCTCGGTTGCGCGCGGCGAGCAGGAACTGCGCGGCGGACTCGTAAGCGGAGGCGATCATCGTCGGACTATCGGTAGGGCCGCCTATTCTGGCATGGATTCTCGACGGGGCGCGTGGGTTATGCTTCGCGCATGCACGATCGCCTCATGCCTGGCTCGACGCTTCCCGTCGACCGCGAGCGCGCGCTGCTCGTCGGGCGCGCTTTCGTGCCCGCCGCCGGCGGTGCCGTGCTGGTCACGGTTCGCGGCGACGACCTCGTCGACGCGACCAGCGTTGCGCCGACGTCGAGCATGCTCGCGAACCTGGCGGACCCAGCGGCGGCGCTGCGCGCCGCGCACGCGCTGCCGCGCGTAGGAAGCGTAGCCCACATCCTCGCCAATTCCGCGTTCGATCACCGCGATGCCACGCGGCCGTGGCTCCTCGCCCCGTGCGACCTGCAGGCGATCAAGGCGGCCGGCGTCACCTTCGTCGCCAGCATGCTCGAGCGGGTGATCGAGGAGCAGGCGCGCGGCGACCCGGCGAAGGCCGAGAGCGTGCGCCGCGCCATCGTCGCCGTAATCGGCGACAACCTCTCGAGCGTGCGGCCGGGCTCGCCGGAGGCGGCGCGCCTGAAGGACGCGCTCATCGCGCAAAAGGCGTGGTCGCAATACCTCGAAGTCGGCATCGGCCCCGACGCCGAGATCTTCACCAAGTCGCAACCGATGTCAGCGGTGGGCACGGGCGCGCAGATCGGCATCCATCCTAAATCCGAGTGGAACAACCCCGAGCCCGAGATCGTGCTCGTGGTCGGAAGCCACGGGCGCACCGTGGGCGCCACGCTCGGCAACGACGTCAACCTGCGCGACTTCGAAGGGCGCAGCGCGCTGCTGCTGGGCAAGGCCAAGGACAACAACGCGTCCTGCGCGATCGGCCCCTTCATCCGCCTGTTCGACGAGCAGTTCACGATCGACGACGTGCGCCGCTGCGAGCTCGCAATGCGGGTTGAAGGGCCGGACGGCTTCGTGCTCGACGGCGCGAGCTCGATCGCGATGATCAGCCGCGACCCGCTCGACCTCGTGGCGCAGGCCACCGGGCCGAATCACCAGTACCCGGACGGCTTCGTGCTCTTCCTCGGCACCATGTTCGCGCCCACGCAGGACCGCCACGGCCCGGGTCAGGGCTTCACGCACGTCGTGGGCGACGTCGTTACCGTGTCGACCCCCGCGCTCGGCGCGCTCGTCAACCGCGTGAACACGTCGGACCGCGTCGCGCCGTGGACGCTCGGCGCGGGCGAGCTCATGCGAAGCCTCGCTCGCAGGGGCGTGCTGTGAGCGTGCCGGCACCCAGGCCGGCGGCTCCGGCGGGTGAAGCGGCGATCTTCTCGAAGGACGACAAGCTCGTCATCGCCGCATGTGCGATCTCGATGCTGATCGTGCAGATGGACTGGTTCGCGCTGAACCTCGCGATTCCCGCCATCGCGAAGCGCTTCGACGTGCCCGCAACCGACCTGCAGTGGGTCGTGAGCGGCTACATGCTGTCGATCGGCGCCCTCATGGTGACCGCGGGACGGCTCGCCGACATCTTCGGGCGCCGTCTCGTCATCGTGATCGGGCTCGCGGTGTTCGGGATCGTATCGATCGTCTGCGGCAGCGCCCCGGACGAATGGTTCCTCATCATCGCCCGCGTCGTGCACGGCGTGGGCGCCGCGCTGATATTCCCCGTCGCCATCGCGGTCGTGTCGAGCACGTTCAGCGGGGTCCATCAGGCGCGCGCGATCGGCGTCGTGCTGGGCGTGTCGGCGATCGGGCAGGCGCTGGGACCCTTCGTCGGCGGCACGTTCTCGGAATTCGTGAGCTGGCGCGGCGTGTTCTTCATCAACGTGCCGTTTTGCGTCGCCGCGATCTACCTCATGCTGCGCTACGTGAAGGAGTCGCGCGACGAAGCCGCGGACCGCCACATCGATTATCCCGGCATGCTCACGGTGACGGGCGGGCTCGTCTGCATCAGCCTCGCCTTCGACCGCGGCGAGACGTGGGGGTGGACGTCGCTCGCGACGATCGGAACGCTCGCCGTCGGCGTGCTGCTGCTCGCGGTTTTTGTCGCCATGGAGGCGCGCGTGAAGTCGCCGCTCGTGTCGCTGTCGCTCTTCCGCAACCGCGCCTTCGACGCCGTCGTCATCGCGGGGTCGCTGTCGAACGTCGTATTCTGCTTCGTCGCGGTCTTCTCCGCGATGTACCTGCAGCAGGCGCGCGGCATGTCGCCGTTCGACAGCGGGCTCGTGTTCCTCGCGCTGTCCGCCGGCGCCGGCGGCGCGAGCTATTTCTCGGGCGAGCTCGCGGAGAAGTTCCCTGCCGATCGCATCATGGCCATCGGGATGCTGATCAGCGCCGCCGGCATCGTCGCCCTCACGGGCGTGAACTCGCTTTGGCTCTACACGCCCATCTTTTTCGTCACCGGCGTAGGGCTGGGCCTCGGATGGGCGCTGTCACAGGTGGCCACCCAAGCGGTGGTGCCGCCAGACTACGCGGGGGCGGCCTCGGGTGTGACGCTCACCGCACTGGTGATGCTGGGCGCGGTGGGCGTCGCGATCGCGGCTGCGATGCTCGAGATCATCGCCGGGTCGCCGCAGGCCGCGTCCTACGACGCGGCGGCGATCGACGTGATCCTGCGCGCGGGCGCCGCGCTCGCGTTCGTGGGCGCAGTCGGGCTGCTCCTGTTCGGGCGGCACCCGCCGGCGGCCATGGCGTCGCCGGTGGCCTGAGGCGCTAAGCCGTGCCCTTGAACGCGACGATCTTCTGACGCTGCTCGCCCAGTCCCGCGATGCCGAGCGTCACGACGTCGCCGGGATGCATGTACTGCGGCGGCTTCATGCCGAGACCGACACCCGGCGGCGTGCCGGTGGTGACCACGTCGCCCGGCAGGAGCGTCATGTACTGTGAAACGTCGGCGACGAGGTCGGCGATGGTGAAGATCATCGTGCGCGTGTTGCCGGTCTGCTTGCGCACGCCGTTGACGTCGAGCCACATGTCGAGGTTCTGCACGTCCTTCACCTCGTCGGTCGTGACGAGCCAGGGCCCGAGCGGGCCGAACGTGTCGCAGCCCTTGCCCTTGCTCCACTGCGAGCCGCTGCGCTTCAGCTGGAACTCGCGCTCGGACACGTCGTTGCAGATGCAGTAGCCCGCGACGTAGCGCAGCGCGTCCTTCCTGGCGACGTTACTCGCTTTCCGGCCGATCACGAACGCGATCTCGACCTCCCAGTCGATCCCTTCGGAGCCCTTGGGCATCATCACGTTGTCGTTGGCGCCGACGATGCAGCTCGGCGTCTTGTAGAAGACCACGGGATTCTCGGGAATCGGCGAGCCCGTCTCCTTGGCGTGGTCGACGTAGTTCAAGCCGATCGCGACGAACTTGGACGGAGTCGCCACGCACGGCCCGAGGCGCGGCTTGCCCTTCACGAGCGGCAGCTTCTTGGCGTCGAGCTTCTTGAGCTTGGCGAGCTCGCCCGGCGCGAGCGTCGCGCCGTCGATGTCCTTCACCTTCTTCGACAGGTCGCGCAGCTTGCCGTCGGCGTCGATGAGGCCGGGCTTCTCCTTGCCGGGGGGGCCAAAACGTACCAATTTCATCTGTTACCTCCCTTAAAAAGACGGGCCGGCCGCGCCGGCCCGTTTCCAATCAGAAGTTTCAAATTGTCATGCCGCCGTCGACGGAGAAAACCTGCCCCGTCGCGAACGCGGATTCATCCGATGCGAGGTAGATCACGATAGGCGCGATCTCCTCGGCCTTCGCGAGACGCCCCATCGGCTGCCGCGCGATGAACATCTTGCGCGCCTCGACCGGGTCGGCGAAGGCGTTGATGCGATCCCCGAGCGAAGGCGTGTCCACCGTGCCCGGCGCGATCGCGTTGCAGCGGATGCCCTTCTGCACGTAGTCCGCCGCGACGGACTTGGTGAGCCCGATCACCGCAGCCTTGCTCGTGCCGTAGACGAAGCGGTTGGGAATGCCCTTGATCGAGCCCGCCACCGAGGCCATGTTCACGATCGACGCGCCACGGCCGGTCTTCTCGTGGCGGTCGAGCATCTTCGGCAGCGCGGCCTGGATGGCGACGTACATCGCGCGGACGTTCAGGCTCATGCTGAACTCCCAGTCCTTGGCCGCGCACTCGAGGATCGTGCCGTGGTGCACGTAGCCCGCGCAGTTGAAGAGCACGTCGAGCGGCGGCAGCTCCTCGAAGGTCTTGCGCACGGCGGCGTCGTCGAGCACGTCGAGCCTGCGCGTGCTCACGTTCGACACGCCGCGGAAGCCTTCGAGCAGCTCGGCGTTGACATCGGTCGCATGCACGGTCGCGCCCTCCGCCGCCATCTGGAGCGCGCACGCGCGTCCCATGCCTTGCCCGGCAGCCGTGACCAGCGCCACCTTACCTGCCAATCTCTGAGTCATCGGACTACCTCAGTGCGGGCCGCAGCGACACCGTAGGGTCGGCCCATCTCGTGTTGGGGATGAGAGGGTACCATCCGGGTCGCCCCGGATCGCGATCGTAAGGATAACCGCCCAGCTCGCGGTAGAGCTCGTGGTATTGCGCGAGCTTGCCGCGGTCGAGGGTGACGCCCAGTCCCGGCGCGTCGGGCACGCGGATCGCCCCGCGTTCGTAGCGCATGAGGCCGCCTGCGATCACGTCGTCGGTGAGGTGATGGTAATGCGCGTCCGCCGCGTAGCCGAGATTCGGCACGACGGCACCCATGTGCAGCATCGTCGCAAGCTGGATGCCGAGCTCGCCGGAGCTGTGCACGGCCACGCCCAATCCCATGGTCTCGCACACGCCGGCGGCCTTGATGCAGGGGCGGATGCCGCCCCAGAACGTGGTGTCGAGCAGGATCACGTCGACCGCGCCGTTGCGCACGTTCTCGGCGAGCTGCTCGAAGTTGATCACGACCGTGTTGGTGGCGATCGGCAGCGGCACGAACTCCTTCAAGCGCCTCAACTGCGTCATGCCCCAGACGGGATCCTCGAAGTAGTCGTTGCGGATGTCGGCGATGCCGCGCCCGAACGCGATCGCGTCGGCGAGCGAGAGTGCTGCGTTGGGGTCGTAGCGGAAGCGCTCGCCCGGCAGCGACGCCGCGAGCGCGCGGTAGCAGCCGAGCTCGTACATGGGCGGATAGACCCCGCCCTTCAGCTTGTGCGAGGTAAATCCGTACTTCGCCTTGAGCGCCGCGGCGTTGGCCACGAGCTGCGCGGGCGTGCGCACCTCGCCTTCGCCGGTCTGCGGATTCGCGTACCGGAAGAAAAGATAGCTCGCGAACTCGACCGCGTCGCGCACCTTGCCGCCGAGCAGCATGTGCACCGGCACGCCGAGCTTCTGGCCCATCACGTCGAGGCAGGCGAACTCTATCGCGGCATGCAGCTGCGTGCGGTTGTTGTACAGGCTCGCGGTCGGGTTGCAGATCGCGAAACGCATCGCCTCGAGCGCGAACACGTCGTGCCCCGTCAGGTACGGGAGCAGCCCCTGGAACGCGCGCGTCGCCTCCTCGCCGCCGCCGCCCATCTCGCCCAATCCCACGTAGCCGTCGCTCGTCTCCACTTCCACGACGGTGCGCACGAAGCGCCCCCAGTGCGCGCCGTTGCTGTGCAGGAGCGGCGCTTCGAGCGGCACGGTGACGGGCGTGGCGCGGATCGCGGAGATGGTCGTGGGCATGAATCAGTCGCAGGTTAGCCGGCGCGCCTTGAAGGTGCCGCCAGGGATGATTGCATCGAGGCGCGTCCGGTTCAACGCGCCAAGGCAAATTCTACAAGAATTGGTAATACCACTTGACCACTTTTCACGCCACCGGTAGCCTTGCGATTCCGTTACGAGTCTTCACGCGCGGCTGTTCCAAGCCGCTTCCCCATGCCGTTCCAGAGCATCGAGCCGCGCCGGCTCTACCGCCAGATCGCCGACCAGATCCGCACGCTCATCAAAAGCGGCGAGTTCCCGGCCGGGGCACGCCTGCCCCCGGAGCGCGATCTCGCGAAGCAGCTCGGCGTGTCGCGGCCGTCGGTGCGCGAGGCGCTGATCGCCCTGGAGGTCGAGGGCCTGGTCGAGGTGCGCATCGGCTCCGGCATCTACGTGCAGCCGGGCAACGAAGGCGCCGCGGGTGGCAAGGCGCACGAGGCCGAGGCCGGCCCCTTCGAGCTCCTGCGCGCGCGCTACGTCATCGAATCGGAATGCGCGGCGCTCGCCGCGAAGTCGGCGAGGAAAGGCCAGGTGCAGGCCATCGCGGACGCGCTTGCGGAGATGCGGCGCGAAATGGACGCGGGCGAGCATCACCCGCTCGCAGGGGACCGGCTGTTCCACATGCGCATCGCCGAAGCCACCGGCAACGGGGCGCTGGTCGCCGTCGTCAAGATGCTGTGGGACGAGCGCACGGGCCCGCTTTACAAGCAGCTCGAGCATCACTACGATTCGCCCGCGCTTTGGGAGGCGGCCATGACCGAGCACAGGGCCGTGCTGAAGGCGATCGCCGCGCGCGACGCGCCCGGCGCGCGCGCCACGATGCAGCGGCACCTGAACCAGGCCTACAAGCGCTTTTCCATCGGCTGGGACAACCTGCAGTAAACGAGGAGGCACCATGCTCGCCTGCCGCATTCACGCCAAGGAAGACCTGCGCATCGAACCCGTTGAGGTCCCGCAAGCCGGGGAGGGCGAAGTGCTGCTGCGCCTCGGCGCGGCGGGCATCTGCGGGTCGGACCTGCACTACTACTACGAGGGGCGCAACGGCAGCTTCGTCGTGCGCGAGCCGCTGATCCCCGGCCACGAGGCCTCCGCCGTCGTGGCCGCGGTCGGGCCCGGCGTGACGCGCGTGCGGGTCGGCGACAAGGTCGCGGTGTCGCCGTCGCACGCGTGCGGGCGCTGCGACTACTGCCGCGAAGGCCGCGAGCACCTGTGCTCGCACATGCGCTTTCTCGGCAGCGCGAGCCGCTTCCCCCACGTGCAGGGGATGTTCCAGGAGTGCTTCGTCATGGGCGAGCGGCAGTGCTACCCCGTGACCGGCGACGTCTCGCTGGGCGAGCTCGCATTCGCCGAGCCCCTGGCCGTCGGCTTGCACGGCGTGAACCGCGGCGGCGATCTGCTCGGCAAGTCGGTGCTCGTCACCGGCGCCGGCACGATCGGCTGCGTCACGGTGATGGCCGCGCGGCTCGCGGGCGCGCGCAAGGTCACCGTCACCGACGTGCTCGACCGGCCCCTTTCCCAGGCGAAGGTCGTCGGCGCCGACGTCACGCTGCGTGCCGACCGCGAAGCCGATGCGCTCAAGGAGCCGCAGTTCGACGTCGCCTATGAGGTGTCCGGCAACTTCAACGCGCTCAAATCCTGCGTGGCGGCCACCAAGCGCGGCGGCGTGGTCGTGCAGGTGGGAACGCTGCCGCACGAGCCGCTGCCGTTCGTCGTGAACGAGTTGATGGCGAAGGAGCTCGACCTGCGCGGCGCGTTCCGCTGGGGCATCGAGTTCGACTGGGCGGTCGACTACCTCGCTTCGCGGCGGGTGGACGTGCGCCCGCTCCTGTCGGGCCAGTATCCCCTGCAGGACGCCGTGGCCGCGTTCGCGGCCGCGGCGGACAAGAACAGGAGCACCAAGGTCCAGGTGGTGGGCAGCGAAGACGGCGCGCGGCATTAGGCCCGCGGCAAATCACATCGCGCGGCATCGCGCACAACGGAGGAGTTGTTCATGCGATTGATCTGGAAGCTGGCCCTCGCGGCCATGACGGTGGCGGCGCTGTGCGCCGGCGGGCCCGCGCTCGCGCAGCAGAAGTTGAAGTGGGCGCACGTGTACGAGACGAGCGAGCCCTTCCACAAGTGGTCGGTCTGGGCCGCGCAGGAAATCGAGAAGCGCACCAACGGCCGCTACCACATCGACGTGTTCCCCGCGTCCAGCCTGGGCAAGGAATCGGACATCAACCAGGGCCTGACGCTGGGCACCGTCGACATGATCATCTCGGGCCTGTCGTTCGCGGCGCGCACGATGCCGCGCATCGGCGTCGGCTATTACCCGTACACCTTCCGTGACGGTGATCACCTCATCGCGTGGTCCAAGAGCCCGGCTTTTTCCGAGATGACCGACGAATACAGGAACAAGACCGGCATCCAGATCACGGCGATGACCTACTACGGCATCCGGCAGAGCACCTCGAACAAGGACTTCAGCGATTGCGCGGGCATGAAGGGCCTCAAGATGCGCGTCCCCGACGTGCCGGCGTACCTCGCGCTGCCCAAGAGCTGCGGTGCGAACCCCACGCCGATCGCCTTCGCCGAGGTCTATCTCGCCTTGCAGAACGGCACGGTCGACGCCCAGGAGAACCCGCTCACGACGATCGAGGCGAAGAAGTTCTACGAAGTGCAGAAGAACATCATCCTGACCGGGCACATCGTGGACTCGCTCGCGACACAGGTCGCGCCGCACGTGTGGAACAAGCTCTCGGATGCCGACAAGAAGGTCTTCGTCGACGTCACGCGGGAGGCCGCGGCGAACGCGACCGCGGAGATCAAGAAGCGCGAGGGAGAGCTCGCCGACGAGTTCAAGAAGAAGGGCATCAACGTGCACACCGTCGACAAGAAGAGCTTCCAGGACGCCATCATGAAGACGGTGTCGCTGGAGTCGATGGGCTATTCCAAGGCCGACTGGGACAAGATCCAGGCGATCAAGTGACACGAGCGCGGAGGGCCGCCCGCGCGGGCGGCCCGCTTTGCGAGCGGGAAAGCAAGGCATGACTGAAGAGCTAAAAGCCGATGCCCAGGCAGGCGCAGGCGGCGCCCACGTGATCGACGCGAGCGGGCACGTCCATCTCCGCGACGAGCCGATCGACCTGTCCCCCTACCCCCTGGAGGCGTGGGCGGCGCTCGTGCTCTTCTTTGTCCTCGGCCTCGTCGTCTTCTACCAGTTCTTCACGCGCTACTTCCTGAACGACTCCGCAGGCTGGACCGAGGAGATCGCGCGCTACCTCCTGATCGCGACGGTGTGGATGGGCATCGCGGCGGCGGTCCGGCTCGACCGCCACATCCACGTCGATTTCCTGTACCACTTCCTTCCCCGCGCGGTCGGCAGGGCTCTCGCGACGCTGGTCAACCTGGTCGAGATCGCCTTCTTCGGTTACGCCTCGGTGCTGACCGTCCAGCTCATGCAGAAGATGGCGAACTACCGAATGACGATCGTCGACCTGCCGATGAACCTCGTCTACGGGGCGTGCCTCGTCGGGTTCGCGTGCGCGTTCGTGCGCGCGGTTCAGATCGCGTGGCGCGATCACCGGCGCGGCTACTCCGCCCTCGAGCGCCACGACTCCGAGAACGTGGACGCCTCGGCATGACCTCGGCGTTGCTCGCGAGCTTCCTCGCCGCGATGGTCGCCGGCGTGCCGGTGGCCATCGCCATGGCGGGCGCGGCCTTGCTCTACGTCCTCATCACCGGCGACACGCCGCCGCCGGTCGTCGTGCATCGCATGGTGAGCGGCCTCGACAGCTTTCCGCTGCTCGCGGTCCCGTTCTTCATCTTCGCCGGCAACCTCATGAACAACGCCGGCATCACGACGCGCATCTACAACTTCGCCCTGTCGCTCGTGGGCTGGCTGCGCGGCGGGCTCGGGCACGTCAACGTCATCGGGTCGATGATCTTCGCCGGCATGTCGGGAACGGCCATCGCCGAAGCCGCCGTCCTCGGCACGGTCGAGATCAAGGCGATGAAGGACCAGGGCTACGACGTCGAGTTCGCGGTAGGCGTCACCGCGGCGTCGTCCACCCTGGGTCCGATCATCCCGCCGTCGCTGCCGTTCGTGATCTACGGCATGATGGCCGACGCCTCGGTCGGGCAGCTCTTCCTCGCCGGCATCCTGCCCGGCGTGGTGATGGCCGTGCTGATGATGGCGACGGTCAGCTACTACGCGTGGAAGAACAAGTGGGGCGCGGACATCCCGTTCGAGTGGCCGCGCGTCGGCAAGGCGATGCTCGAGCTCGCCATCGTGTCGGTCTTCCCCCTCGGCGTATGGGCGCTCGTGTCGGTCGGCGTGCCCTTCGACCCCGCGTTCGGCGGCGCCATGGCGCTCCTGCTTCTGCTCGACTGGCGCTACCGCTTCGATGCCGTGCTGCCGATCATGACGCCCGTGCTGCTCGTCGGCGGCATGACCACGGGCATCTTCACGCCGACCGAGGGCGCGATCGCGGCATGCGTCTGGGCGCTGTTCCTTGGCCTCGCCTGGTACCGCACGCTGTCGTGGAAGATGCTGGTCAAGGTCACGATGGAGACGGTCGAGACCACCGCGACGGTCATGTTCATCGTCGCCGCGGCATCGATCTTCGGCTGGCTGCTCACGGTCACCAAGGTCACCGACGCGTTCACCGCCTTCGTCCTGGGCTACACGCATAGCGCGTGGGTCTTCCTGCTGCTCGTCAACCTGCTCATGCTCTTCGTCGGCTGCTTCCTCGAGCCGACGGCGTCGATCCTCATCATGGTGCCCGTGCTGATGCCGGTGGTGCACCAGCTCGGCATCGATCCCGTGCACTTCGGACTCGTGATGGTGCTGAACCTCATGATCGGCCTGCTGCACCCGCCGATGGGCATGGTGCTGTTCGTGCTGGCGCGCATCGCGAACCTCTCCTTCGAGCGCACCACGATCGCGATACTTCCCTGGCTCATTCCTTTGCTCGCCGCGCTCGTGCTCGTGACCTACGTG
>Ga0335083_10003119_pt1 | contig 21635 bp, 21 predicted proteins | sample Lox_Sample_42_FD_206716 | JGI IMG/M metagenome (GOLD analysis project Ga0335083, IMG submission 206716) | Soil microbial communities from Loxahatchee National Wildlife Refuge, Florida, United States - Lox_Sample_4.2 | ecosystem: Environmental > Terrestrial > Soil > Wetlands | place: USA...
CGAGGTGACCGCATGCGGGACGGAATCGGTAAACGTAATCCAGGTGGATAACGCGGGAAAATCGAAATTACTTTGCGGGCAGGTGCGTTGATAATCCTCGTTAGACTTCATCGCATCATGCAGCGCGAGCATATAATGGTCGTACAGGCTGCGGCGTCCGCGCGTGACGCGAAACAACTGCATGAGCGTCCGGGAACCGGGCGCAGGCGAGGGGACTGCGGGGGCGAATCGCGCCGAGACCTGCTCAAACGGCTCGCCGATGCGCCAGCTTCGCGGGCGGCCGGAAGGATTCACATTGGTGAACACGCGCAAGATTCTTTTTCCGTTCAGCGGCGTGGAGGGGAAGCTATCCACATGCAGGCGGGTATCGTCTTTGCGCCAGGAGGAGGCGCGTCCCGCGGCTTCCACCGGGCGCAGGCTGGAGCGTCCCATTTTCAGCTTGGGCTTGTAATCAGGCAGGAGATTTTCCACGAGCGCTTTGGCCTGCCCGGAGAAACGATGCATCATTTCGACGACCTCAAATTTATCCGCCTCGGAGCAGGCACAATGGCTGATCTTGCGGGTGGCGTAATCATAGCTGACGTTTTTAGCGTCGCCCACCAGTTCCGGCGTCAGGAATCGCGCCTCTTTGTCGGTTAACTTAAACGCCAATTGTGGGAAGAACAAAACCGAGCCGTCCTCGAGCGCGGCGACTGCGGTTTGTTGCAAATCGCGGTCAACCGATTGAGTCCAGTCCGTCGTGGAGATTTGAGTTGTTGGTCGCATAATGAATTAACCAATTATATTACCGGAAGAATTCCGGCAAATAAAAATTCACCACTTTTATTGTGCGTCTGCTTCGGTGGTGCCGCAATGGCTGCCCACGTGCGCTTCTTCCTTTTGCGAGAATGCGCCGCGCGCACCCGCTGCCGGTGAATTAATCGCTGCCTTGGCTTCGGCCAAATGTCCTTTGCCGATGGTCACGCCGTTGAAGGCGCGCTTCTCCAGTTCCGGCGAATAAGGATACGCTGCCGGTCTGGGCCAGAAATTAAATTTGAAGTTTTTCCAATTGTCACCGCGCTGATAGCAAGTGCCGAGCGCGCCGCTGGGATCGTAGCCGCAGTGTACCATGCAATGCTCGCAACGCGGGTCGCGGGCTTTGCCGTTCACGACGCCGTATTTGTCCCACTCCACCTTGTCGAGCATTTCCTGGTAGCCGTTGTAATGGCCGTCGGTCATCAGGTAGCACGGGGCCTTCCAGCCGCGGACGTTATAAGTCGGAATCGCCCAGGCGGTACAGGTCAATTCGCGTTTGCCCGCGAGAAATTCCTGGTAAACCGGCGTGCCGAAAATCGTGAAGGCTTTGCCCCAGTCCTCGATCTTCGCAAATTTCTTCCGCGTCATGTCGCGCGTCAGGAAAAAGTCCTTCGGATCCTTGCCCAGGCGCTTGACCATGTCTTTCTTGGCCGCGTCATAATCGTAGCCCGGCGAAATCGTGTGCCCATCCACCTGGAGCGATGACAGGAACTTGAACATGTCCTCGATTTCCTGGACGTCGGTTTCTTTATAAACCGTCGTGTTGGTGGCTACCTGGTAACCGAGAATTTTTGCCATGCGAATGGCCGCGACGCATTCCTTGAACACGCCTTCGCGTTCCACGATCAGGTCGTGGGTAAATTCCAAACCGTCCACGTGGACGTTCCAGTACATCCATTGCGTCGGGCGGATGACGACTTTCTTTTTGGCGGTGGCATCGGCCGCGCGAATCGCCTCCGCCTCTTTGTCCGAAATTAATTTATCTTCGAGCAGCTTTTTCAGCTTCGGCTCAACCTCCGGCGAATAGATGGCCGCCAGGTAATCCTTCATTTTTTTCCGCATGAACATTCCGTTCGTGCAGACATAAATGACGCGGCCCTGGTCGAGCAGGCCGTTAATCAATTCTTCGATCTTCGGATAAATCAGTGGTTCGCCGCCGCAAATGCTCACCATGGGCGCGTCGCATTCCAGGGCAGCGCCGAGGCATTTTTCCAGCGGCACCATGTCCTTGAGGCTCGTGGAATATTCGCGGATACGGCCACAGCCGGTGCAGGTGAGGTTACAGGTGTGAAGGGGTTCCAATTGCAGCACCATCGCAAACTTCGGCGTCTTGCAGAGCTTGTGTTTGATGATGTGACTGGCAATTTTTTTTGTCAGCGCGAAAGGAAATCGCATAGAGATTATCGGGTCGCAGAGGCAAAAGCGGTAGACGGGGAGAAAACAGCCGGCGCGTTCGTTGCGGGCGCCGTGTCATTGCGCAAAAGGCCCGGCAGGAAAAAGGTCGCCGGCGACACAGTCGTGCCGGCATTAACGCCGCCACAGCCGCCGGTTAAAAAAGGCAGCGGGAGCAGCAGGATTGCCAGCCAGATAACTTTCCAATTTAATCTCACATCGTTATTATATCGGAATTCGGCTTGATGGCAACCGAATTAAACGATTAATTCCATTGGGCCCCGGGGGCGCGACATGAAAAATAACGGAAAATCTGACCGGCGAAAAACATCATTACCATTACCGTGGCGGTTTTGGGTTTTTAGCCTTTGCCTGGGGATTCTTTTGGCGGCAACGGAGACTCTCCTGGCCATCACGGGGCAGGAGCAAATTTTTGCCCAGCGCGCCAGGGCCACTTATGAGAAGGCGCTCGCCGAATACTCATCGCAAACGAACAACCCCGTCGTGGCATGGCAATTTGCCCGAGCCTGCTATGATTGGGCCAACTGGGCCACCAATAAATCTCAAAACACCATGATCTCCCAGCAGGGCATCGACGCCTGCCAGCGATCGCTTCTGATCACCAACAGCGCGGCTGCCCATTACTATATGGGTCTCAACCTCGGCCAGCTTGCGCAATCCGAAACGTTCCACGGCCTCCGGCTCGTTCGCGAAATGGAGCGGGAATGGCAGGCGGCGGCGGCTTTGGACGAGCATTTTGATTTTGCGGGTCCCGACCGCAGCCTGGGATTGCTTTATCGGGACGCGCCGGGCTGGCCGTTGAGCCTGGGCAGCCGGCATAACGCCCTGGAATTTCTTCAAAATGCCGCGATGCTTGCGCCCGACGATCCGGAAAACATCTTGAACCTGGGCGAGACCTATTTGAAATGGGGTGATACTGCCAATGCCAAACGCGAATTGAAGATCCTGGATGCCATTTGGCCCAAGGCGCAAAAGAACCTGGCTGGTGAAGCCTGGGAACCGGATTGGCACGACTGGCTCAAACGCCGCGACGCCCTCCGGCAGAAATTAGACCAAAACTGACCTTCCGATAGGCCGGTTTTCCCTCGTGCTACTATTTAGTTGCCGCCTGTGTAACCGTTTCTTATGTTTCCCCGTCCTTCTTTAAAACCGTAAACTTTATGAAAATCAAAATCGCTCTTCTCGGTTTAATCGCCGCCGGCCTGCTGGCGTTGCCCGCGCTCTCGTACGGCCAGGACGCCACCAACTCACCGCCCGTCAAAGCCAAGCACGGCGCGCCGTTTCATGGCACGGTAGATGGCATCGATACCAATGCGATGACCCTGACCGTTGGCAGCCGCACTTTTCAAATCACTTCTGAAACGCATATTATGAAGGACGACAAGCCGGCGATTTTGGCCGATGGCGTCGTAGGCCAGCCGGTGACCGGCTATTACAAGCCTGACCAGGACGGTGCGAACCTGGACGCGGCTTCAGTGTATTTCGGCACTCACGCCAAGGCCAAGACGGCATCGCATAAGAAGAAGAAAGCTCCCGCCGCTGAATCGAGCGTCACGAATGCCCCGCCGGAAGCGCCGGCGACAAGCCCGGTGCCTCCTCCGCCACCGGCCATGACGCCGCCTCCTCCATCGACGGTACAACCAGTAACCAGCACGAACTCTTAAAAGAGTCCGCTGGCCGCCAGCTTTTCCAGCAGCCGCGCGTCGGCTGCGGGGAACTTGTAATCAGCAAGTTCGTTTTTGCGGATCCATTGAAACGCGGCGCAACCGATTGCTTCCGGTTCGCCGCCAGTCCATTCACAAACAAAAAATTTCAAATGGACGGTCTTGGTTTCGTAAGCGTGGGTCACTTCCTCGAATAATTTACCCACGGCGATTTCCATCCGGAGTTCTTCGCGGATTTCGCGCGCGAGGCATTGCTCGAAGGTTTCGCTGGGTTCGCGCTTGCCGCCGGGAAATTCCCACAAGCCGCCGAGATGCGAATCCGCCTGGCGTTGGGTGATGAGCAACTTGCCCCGGTGAAAGATGAGCGCGGCGCTGACGTCAATAACCTGCCGTGGGCCGGCGGACATGGGCGTCTCCGTTATCGTCCGATGCTCTTGTAAATCCAGCCGCGCTTTTCCATCTCGGCCGGGTCAAAGAGATTGCGTCCATCGAACATAATCGGATGGGTCAGCGCAGCCTTCGCGCGGTCCAGATCGAGCGCCTTGAACTCTTCCCATTCGGTGGCGATGACCAATGCGTCGCAGCCTTCAGGAACGGCGTTCATGTCGTCCACGTAAGTGACGCCGGTATTCGGCAGGAGCGCCTTGGCTTTGTCCATCGCCTTGGGATCGTTCACGCGCAGGGCCGCGCCTTCCTTGATCAGCCGCTGGCACAAGTCAATGGCCGGGGAGGTGCGGACGTCGTCCGTGTTCTGCTTGAACGCCAGGCCGAGCACGCCGATTTTTTTGTCACGCAAAACCCAGAGCGTGTCGGTGATTTTTTTGACGAAGCGGTCCATCTGCTCGGAGTTGATGCGCTGGACTTCTTTGAGCAGGCGGAATTCGTAACCGACCTGTTCAGAAATTTTGATGAACGCGCTCAAGTCTTTCGGGAAGCAACTGCCGCCGAAACCGATGCCGGCGTTAAGAAAACGGCGGCCAATGCGTTCGTCCAAACCAATGCCTTCGGCCACTTGCTGCACATTCGCGCCTGCGGCTTCGCAGACGGTGGCGATGGCGTTGATGTAAGAAATCTTCAGCGCCAGGAAGGAATTCGCCGCGTGCTTGATGAGCTCGGCGGAATTGATATCCGTGACAATGATCGGCGCCTTGAAAGGCGTGTAAATTTCGGTCATCGCAGACACAGCGCGTTGCGAGCGTACGCCGATCACGATACGGTCCGGCTTCATCAAATCGCCGACGGCGAAGCCTTCGCGCAAAAATTCCGGATTGCTGACCACATCAAATTCCACTTTGGCCTTGCAATAGCGCTTGATGGTTTCGGAAACGCGCTCGCCGGTTTTGACCGGGACCGTGCTTTTATCCACGATAATCTTGTAGGACGTCATCGCAGCGGCGATGTCGCGCGCGACGCGTTCGATAAAGCTCAAATCCACCGAGCCGTCCGGTTGCGGCGGCGTGGGGACAGCGATGAAAATGACGTCGGATTTCTCCACGCCTTCCGCTGTATTATTGGTGAAAGACAGCCGCCCGGCGGCAACGTTCTTTTGCACCAGCTCCTGCAGGCCCGGCTCATAAATGGGAATGCCGCCGCCCTGGAGCAGTTTTACTTTGGCCGCGTCGTTGTCTACACAAATGACCTGGTGGCCGACTTCAGCGAAACAGGTGCCTGTGACCAAACCGACGTAGCCGGTTCCGATAATGGTTAACTTCATAGATTAGTGATTAGTGACTTAAGTTGAATGGAGCGGCCTTCGCAGGAGCGGGAGTTCCCGTTGCCGGTGTGAGAACCGGGGCAGCGGTTGACGCCGGAGCGGGCGTGCGGGACTGCATGCTATATAGGTATTGGGCGGCTTCGCTGCCCAGCGCGCCAAACCGGTCCACCTGCATGACCTTCTGAAAAAGTTGCTGGGCGTTGTCGAATTTCTTCTGCTCGAGGTTAATCAACGCCAGCGAGAATTGCGCGTTAATCACCGCTTCTTCATCCGCGAGATCGTTGATGACGTGTTCGTAGGTGCCAGCGGCGGCGTCCAGTTTGCCTTGTGCTTCCTGGCATTTGGCGACGCCCAATGCGGCCTGGCCGGAAAATTCACCGTCCGGATGCGAGTCCAAATAACGCTGGAAACTGCTCTGCGCGTCCGCGAATTTGCCTGCCATGAATAACGCTGCGGACCCCTGCATCAGCGCGCGCTGGCCGGCCATCGTGCTGCCGTATTCATCCGAAATGCCGAGGTAATGGCCCGCCACCTGGGAAGGCTCTGTGCCGGGCGGAACCGAAATCAGGACCTGGGTCATGGCGGTCCCGGCGTCAATCTGGGTTTGCTGGCTGTGCCAGGAGTAAAAGGAATAGCCAAGGACCAGCACCGCGACGATGACTGTCCCGGTAATAATCCGGTTTTTATTCGCTTCAATTTGCGGCCACCATTTGAACATTAAACTCGCCGCGTCGTTCGTATCCATAAAGGACGGCGATTGTTCCCTGCTACAAGGCAAAAAGCAAGCCAAAAGGGTGACGTTATTGGGACGTTTGGCCAGGGGAAAATGAAGAAATGGAGTCATTTTTAGGTATTTCTCATAGGGGGAGGGGGTAGCTGGCATAGGTTGGAAAAGGTGTATTTCTGGTGTTTGATGGAATGGAGGTGTGGTACGTTTTGCGTATTGCGTCAAGGATTGAGGGACAAGGCAGAAAAAATGATGGTTAATTTTATCCTTGGGAAGGTTGGGGAAGGTTTGAAAAGGTTTGGGAAGCCTGTGGTAAACAGAGTTCAGAAACCAGAAGCCAGAAATCGGAATATTGACCAGCGCGGACTGACGTCCGGAAAAGTATAGCTCTCCCTCACCCCGGTCCTTACATCCCCAAGGAGCGGGGGAATAGCAGGTCAGCTGGTTTGTAATTCTGGACGGTTTAGTCCTCCGGTCGCTATCTCGAAATGTCCGTGACTTTTTCAAGCAACGGACATTTTAGCATGATCCACCCCTGACTGGCATCGGAACTTGACTCCTGGTTGTTCACGGCCACGCGTGGCTCCTTTTGAATTCTTCGACAGGTGTGAGGTTTTTGGTGATCCTTAAATTAATCAAGGCACAATTTCCGGTGTTTTTGATTGGGCCAGCCCGGCAAAGCGCTTCAGCATTTCGATGGCCTTTTGCCGGATTTGCCTCGCCAATGACTCAAACTGTTCTTGGGTCGTTGATTCGTTGACCTTTTCTATAAGCTGAAAGATGCTTTCCATCTCTTTTAATTCATTCCCGGCCATATCCCATAGCCCCGGAAGGTTACGAACCTGCACCCGGTATGTACTGAAGTACTTAAGGAACTGGTCTTTATCGCCCGGCGCTTCCAGCGTGGCCTTAAGCCCGGCGTAGATATTTAGCCTCACGATACATTTATCAATAGCGTCAATTCGTTGTTCGATTTCATTGCCAGTGGCTGCCGTTATCCAATGAGCAATCATTTCAACGGACTCCTTCCAGTCATCGCCGCCAAGTTTGCCACAGGCAGTCTGCAGATTGGTGATGAAAACCCTGGCTACCACCGAATCGTCGCGCAGAATTCCCGCGACCTGGTCAAATCGGCCGGGTGGGTGTAGACGGCGTACGTTCGGATTCTGCATAAACCTTTTCGTGTCTCTCTCCCGGGCACCCCTCAATGCAGGATTGACCATATGACACGTAAAACTGCCGGTATGGAGGCCCACGTTTCCAGACAATTCCATGGCCGGCTGAACCAGTTCATGGCGGGACACCATGACTTTTTCAGATTCATCCCATGCGACAAAGGCTGTCAGGCGGCACAGCAGGTTGCTGGCGACCGATAGCGCGATGGCATCCTGGTTCCGTCCTTCGGCCAGGCAACGCTGGATTCGTGTTTTATGCCAGAGAAGAGAGGGTGAAGATTGGGAAACCGGGTGCGCTTGAAAATCCAGCGACACACGTTTGCCGGCAGCCGACCGCGCGGTGAGCTTCAGTGCTTTCTTACCAGAGGCCCTGGCGCTCAGGTAAAGAGTTTGCCCGGCATACAGGTCAGGAATTTTAGCGTCGGCAGGTTCCCAGGCAGCGGGCAGATTAAGATCGAACAGCACGGGTTCTCTCAGCGTCTTTCCGAGCTTGGTCACTTCCGCCTGGATGTTGTCACTGGGATTCAGGGAATGGAACGTGCCTCCCTGCTGGCGGGTCAGCGCAAGCAGCAGGGCGTCGTTGAGTGCGATGTCTATGCCAAAACAGTGCACAGCCATGTCCGCAGGGCGCATCAAATCGAGAATGGCCGATTCGTTGCCAATTTGCGCATCCGTAATCAGGATCAGGTTTTTTACGCGATCTTTCGACTTGTTAGCGGCGACTTCCAACACGTGCTGGAGCGCGGGCGCCAGGTTGGTGCCACCGCCGGCGCCCATCTGGTGCAATCCATGGAATGAGGGGTCTCCGACTACCTGCGCAACGGGAAGCGGCTCTTCCGCAAAGTCGCGATAGAAGTTTTCAAACAGCGTGATCATGGCCCGGTCGTCCGGTCCCAGGACGCGCACGCAGCTTTGGAGCGCCTCCACCGCTTTGAGCCATTTTTGCCCTCCCATGCTACCCGAGCGGTCCACCAGGAAATAGAAATCAATGGCGGTCTGCCGGACCTGGGCCTGCCGTGGCGCGCGGATTTCCAGCAGCGCATAAGTCTCGCCGTTCTTTTGATAAGTCCACGCGCGCGGAGCGATCCTTTTGGCCTGGATTTCCTGCCAGCGGAGAACGAAGTCGCGGTCGGGGACTTCGCTTTTGCGGGAAAGCGTGACGGTGAGTTCTTCTTTTAGCGAAGAGACTTTGATCGAGTGGCTTGGCGAAGCCAGTGTCCGCAGGCCGGCATATTCGGCGTCCAGCCTGCCGCGCACATCCACGTAAGCGGCATCGGGATGCCAGGCGTCAATGCGCGGTGGCGAGATGCGGGAGGCATCGGGCACCTCATCGGTGTCATCGATAACGCCCTTGCCCTTATTCGCGCGCAGCAATGGATTGCCCGGGATGTAGCGCACCCCGGGGCAAAAGGGAATTTCGATTGAATACGTTTGGTCCAGCGCGCGGATAGTCTGAAAATATTTCAACCGGATAATAATCACGTCGCCCGGCTGCACATTGCCAAGCCCCAGGGTAAAGAGATTGTCCCGTTCGGATTCCACCAGGACCGTCCGGAATCCACTGGTTTTCTTTTCGTGAACCAGATTTCGCGCTTCCTGCCGTTCCTTCACCATGGCGGAAATTACTTTCCCGTTAATATCCGCTTCGCAGAAATAAACGGAGGCATCGGCCGGCAACGGAAATAAATATTCACAATCAAACGGCGCATGGTTTTCCTGCCGGTAGATGTGGGTCATGCAGACCTCGGCCACTCCGCCGCGGATCGTGAAGTCGCACTCGACTCCTTTTAAGGGAAGCGCGACGCGCCTTGATTCGATGATGGCAAACAGCCCAAGCCGGCTGGTCCGTGTTAAATCGGGTATATTCATATTAATTCCTTTTTGAATCAGTCATGGTTTCGGAAGGGACGGCGGAGGAGATCAATTGGTTAATCTGGTCAATCACGGCGCGTGGGAGCTGGCAATTATTTCGCGAGACCAGGAGGAAGTTCGCGGCGAGCGGGGAAACCGACCATGATTCATCTGCGGCCGGCGGCAGAAAAGGCAGGGTGAATGGCGCCGCCTTCTGGCCGCGCCGGGTTGCCTGCTTTTCCAGGGCCGTTAAATCATCCAGGCTTTTGCCGTAGAGTTCATCCCGGATTTTACGCAATGGCAATCCCTGCGATTGAAAAAGCCGGATGGCGATCAATTGCAGTTTGTGTTTCTGTGAGAATGTCTTGGTGTAATTTCCCAAAGGGGGATCCAGCAGCCCGAGCGTCCGGTAATAGCGGATGGTCCTTTCGGTAATTTCCTCAGCCGCCTGCCCGTTGGCGGGAAAAATGTGATGTTTTTCCGACCATGCCTGCACCGCTGCGGCCAGTTCTTTCAATGAAAATTCACCCGTCATGCGGACACTCTAACATTTGACAGTGTTACTGTCAAATATATTTTTGTGACCTTGGCACGTGAATAACCAGGAGCCAAGTTCCAGTGGCAAAAAGCGGGAATGATTGTGCTTTAATGCTGGAGTTCGGCCTCGAAAGGGACGGCTGGTAATCCAGCTCCGTTATAAAGGGGTGTGGCTATGGGATAGTCGGCCCATGCATAGCGTACTTGCATTGGATCCTTAACCTCGTCACAGGCCAGCACCACTGTGTCATCCTGGATGACAGCCCTGGCCCAACGCCATTGACCGTCGGCGCCACATAGTGCAAAGCCTGTAAAAGCGCTGGCGTCCTTGTCAATTAATCCACCAGAGATGTGATCGAAATGGAGATAAGCCTTGCCGTCCTTTGCTTCACCAGAGCGGAACACGGGACCGCTGTATTCCAGAATGTTCGTACGGCCGTAAACCAGGCGAAGGGCCGGCAAGGCCAGGCGCTTGCCGAGATCCCATTTGTCTTCGGGATGAAAGCCCACCGCTCCGATATCAATGGTCACCGCCATGGCCGTGTTGGATAAGGATAGCGTTTGCGTCTGCGCCTCCCGCAATTCCGCCCAGGGACTGGCCGCCCCGGCATTGGGCTCGTTGGTACCGAAGCTGGCAATCTGGACGTAGATGAATGGAAAATCCCCTTCGTTCCAATTTTTACGGTAGTGATTGATCAACGACTGGAATCGCGACCGATACTCCTGCGCATTGCCGCCCACATCGCTTTCACCCTGATACCAGATGGCTCCACGGATGCCGTAGGGGATCACCGGGCTGACCAGTTCATTATACCATTTGCCCACCGATTTTTGACCAGCCAGCTTTGGGTCGGCCGCAATGGTCGCCGGATCCAGCCAATACCGGATGGCCGTGCCGGGACTGGAAGAAACGATCAGCCCCACCGGGACGCCCAGGTTGCGATAGAGATTCGTGCCAAAATAATAAGCGGTGGCCGAAGACTTCAGGCATACGTCAGGGGTCAGGACATCCCATTGGGAACGTTGCCGATACGCCATCGTCCGAATGCGAATATCGGGAAAATTTGCCCCGGCTGCGGCATTGGTATTTTGTCCCCCGATCTTTTTCATGGAATATCCCATATTACTCTGGCCGGCACACAACCAGACCTCGCCGACCATCACATTAGTGAGGGACAAGGTATTCCGGCCCTTGATGATCATTTCAAAGGGACCTCCCGCCTCCATGGGGTCCAGCTTGAGCTGCCATTTGCCGTCGGCACCCGTTTGCGTAGTCTTGGTCTGCCCACGGAACGTGACAGTGACCTCCTCACCGGGTGAAGCGGTACCAAAAACCGGCACAGACATGCGCCGTTGAAGCACCATATTATTCTGGAACATCACTGTGGAGACATCCGCCAAAACCGATGAACACGCCAGCAGCAAAACCATCACGGAAAGTAAGAGCCATTTCGTAAAATCCGATTTCATCATCTAAATAATTATTTGTTTGCCGGACCCTATTTTTATGACGCCGTGAATGGTGCAGTTCACCTTCCCAGACGGTCAATCATTATCAAGGGTATCCAAAAAGGCAGAGGAATTCGCTGTTAAATGATACGCGTCATGGCCCGGCTGGCGCTTAATTAGACTCCAAATGTAACCAATTTGGTGACATTTTTTATGCCAAAGTCAAAAAAAGTCGATAAAGGCCACTTTTAAAGGGGTTTTGAGCGTAAACCAATTCGCTTCACGAACTTGACACCGCCCGATTCGACCGTATAGTTCAAAACAACATTATATGCAGACTGAGATATTGGGCGGAGAGGAGCCGCCATCAGGTCGTCAACTCCAGAATTTAAAGGAATTTAAATCCGCCGGCCGGGGCTTTTGGCACGACGTATCCGACCAGGATTGGAACGACTGGCGCTGGCAGCTCAAGCACCGCATCACCACTGTTGAGCAGTTGCAAAAGTTTTTGCCGACGCTCACGCCGGAGGAATTTGCGGGCGCGAAACTGGCCAACCACAAGCTCGCCCTGGCCATTACGCCATACTTTTTTAACCTGATTGACCCGGCGGACGAGAACTGTCCCATCCGCCTCCAGGTCATCCCCAAGGAAGCCGAGACTCAAACCGCCCCGTGGGAAATGAGCGATCCCTGCGGCGAGGACTCGCACTCGCCCGTGCCCGGCCTCGTGCATCGTTATCCCGACCGCGTACTGTTCCTGGTCACGGACCGGTGTGCGAGCTATTGCCGGTATTGCACGCGCTCGCGCCTGGTGAGCAACGCCAGCGGTTACGATTTCCATCCGGAATTCGACAAGCAAATCGCTTACATCGCGTCGCATCCGGAAATCCGCGATGTGCTCCTGAGCGGCGGCGATCCTTTGCTCTTCAGCGACGAGAAACTGGAGTTTCTCCTGAACAAACTCCGCGCCATTCCGCACATCGAATTTTTGCGCATCGGCACGAGGATCCCGATTTTCCTGCCGCAGCGCATCACGCCCGAACTGTGCGCGATGCTGAAACAGTTTCATCCGCTGTTCCTGAGCGTGCATACGAACCATCCGCGCGAATTGACCACCGAAGCGCGCGCGGCCATCGGCCGCCTTGCCGACGCCGGCATCCCGCTCGGCAACCAAAGCGTGCTGCTCAAGAACGTGAACGACGACGTGTTTGTGATGAAGTCGCTCGTGCAAAAGCTGCTCATGTGCCGCGTGAAACCGTACTATCTCTACCAGTGCGATTTGATTTCCGGCTCGGCGCACTTGCGTGCCAGCGTCGCCAAAGGCCTCGAAATCATGGAGCAACTGCGCGGCCACACGACCGGTTACGCCGTGCCGCAGTATGTGATTGACGCCCCCGGCGGCGGCGGCAAAGTGCCGATCAATCCCGAATACGTCCTGTGCCGCAACGCGGGCCGTGTGCTCGTGCGCAATTACGAAGGCAAAATTTTCGAGTATCCCGAAAACGCCGACGGCACGCCGCGCAACAAACCACCCAAGAAGATCGAAGAGCCGGATTTGTGTAAGTGCTAACCTACGGTTTTTTGGGATCGTGAAAGCCTAAAAGTGTTGCATAGGCTTCTTTGAGGTTGGTCCACGTGCTGAAATAATTGGTGTCTGACAAGGTGTGGCGGTATGGCCAATTGGACGTCCCGAGAGAACACCGAACGTCTTCCCCGACGCGGCCGATGATATATGTTCCTCCCTGGGGACATCTTGGCAGTTGCCCTTTTGAATCAAGTTGTACGTAAGGAGTAAGGTCGTTTGCGGTGACCAGTGCTCCATAGGGCGTGCCAGTTTCCAAAGCCCATTCATTTTTTGCCCCATCAAGTATGCGAAGGTTGTTTATGCAAGGATTTGCATTGCTTACATATCGCGATGCGACCAGATCGGGAATCAAGACTGCAAAAATAAACCAGCCGAGAAGAAACATAAGGCCGCCAAACACGGCTTTGCTTTTTCTGGACAAGGGGCCTTTGTGATTTGAAATCAAAAGCAAGCCAACAAAACTGAACAGAGCAGCGGGAATAGAGAAGAAAAAGGCGATTGAGGGAAAATCAGACAGTAAACATGAAACGACGAGGAAGATGAAATAAAGAGCCACAATGAAACAACCTATCCCGGCAACAAGCTTTAGCGTGCGCATGGCAATTAAGAAGTAAACACCGGCGTGATGGTTTGGTTGTTAAAGCCCGTCCATTGCCAAGCAGTCTTTCAAATTTTTTTTCTCGAATTTGGATTCAATTCGTGTAAAGTCTTTCCCGGATTGGACCTATGAAAAACTTTACTCGGATCATCAAAACGGTAGTGGTGTCGCTTTTTGCGGCCACCGCTTTTTCAACTTACGCAGATCCGGTAGCTGCCACCGCTACCACGAATGCCCCGCCCAAATGGACGGGCGCCGCGTCCGCCGGTCTTACGATTACGCGCGGAAACAGCAAGACGACCCTGGCCACGGTGGTGGCCGCAGTGGATCGCAAAACAGACAAAGATGAGTGGAATTTTGGCGGAAACGTCACCTACGGCACCGCCCAGACCACCGCAAATGGAGTGAAAACTGACAGTACCACCGCTCAAAATGCGGACCTGTTTGGCCAATACAACCGTTTTTTGCTCACGGACCGCCTCAAAGACCGGTTCTACATATTTGGCCGTGCGGACGGTTATCATGATGACCTGGCCTCCATCCACTACCGGCTCACTCTCAGCCTTGGGCCCGGTTATTATTTTATCAAAAATACCAATACAGATTTAAGCGCCGAACTTGGCCCCGGTTTCATTAATCAGTCTGTCGGATCAGACGAGGAAACGTATGCCATCATGCGCGCCGCGGAAAAATTCAACCAGAAATTGAGCGACCGCGCCCGTCTTTGGGAAAAGGCGGAAATTGATCCTGACCTCGGAAACATCAGCAACTACATCATCACGTCTGAAATCGGCGTGGCTGCAGACCTGACCGCCAGCAAAACCCTCGAACTGCAATGCTACCTGGATGACAATTATAATAACCGGCCGGCTCCAGGCAGGGTGTGCAACGACTTGCAGTTGGTCATGGCCATTGGTTACAAATTCTAAGGCGAAGTTTCTCTTCGTGCCCGTGTGCCTTCATGGTTAAACTTGGAGGCCATGCGCGAAACCGCCAAAGAAAAAATTGCCCGCGCGAAAAAAATCGTCGCCGGCCTGGAAAAAACCTATCCGGAGGCGCACTGCGAGCTCGTTCACCAAAACCCGCTCGAGCTTTTGATTGCCACCATTCTTTCGGCGCAATGCACGGATAAGCGCGTCAACATTGTCACCGAATCCCTGTTCAAGAAATACCGCTCGGCTGACGAGTTCGCAAATGCGGACATTTCCGAACTCGAAAATGACGTTCGCACCACCGGCTTTTACAAAAATAAAGCGCGCAATATCAAAGCCGCCTCCAAAGACATCGTGGAAAAGCACGGCGGCAAAGTACCGCAAACGATGGAGGAATTGATCGAGCTCGGCGGTGTCGGCCGCAAGACGGCCAACGTGGTCCTGGGAAATGCCTTTGATATCAACGTCGGCGTCGTCGTGGATACCCACGTGGGCCGGCTCTCGCACCGGTTCGGATTTACCAATCATCGTGCGCCGGAAAAAATCGAGACCGACTTAATGGAACTCGTGCCGCAAAAGCAATGGACGCTGTTCAGTCATTTGCTGATTTGGCATGGCCGCCGCCGTTGTTTCGCGCGCAAGCCGGACTGCGCCAATTGCGAAGTCCTCAAACTGTGCCCGCGAATCGGGGTGAAAGAAGATTTAACGCAAAGGCTGAAGTCCGCAAAGGGTTAAAGCTTTAAAGCGATGAAGGCAAACCGACCCTCACCTCACCCTTTACCCTCTCCCCTCCCATTGGATGGGAGCGGAGAGGGAACAGCCTTCGGATGCTTATTGTTGCCGCAAATTCAAAGGCAGACGACAGACGGCATCCATTAAAATGAACCCCTGGCTCCTTCTCAATTCCGGCAAGAGCGAGGCGGCATTCAATATGGCGCTCGACGAAGCCCTGCTCGAATTCGCGCATCGCCTGCAAACACCCGTGCTGCGGTTTTATGGGTGGACGGAACCGGCCGCCACATTTGGCTATTTCCAAAAATATTCCAGCGTAGAGCGCGCCACGCTGCTGCGCCCGCTCGTGCGCCGGCCCACCGGGGGCGGTATTGTGCCGCACGATGCCGACTGGACCTATAGCTTCGTCGCGCCACCCGGCCATGAATGGTACTCGCTGGCAGCCATTGAAAGTTACCGGCGCATCCACGAATGGATCCAGCGCGCGTTCGCGAAATTAAAGATCCCAACCGAATTGGCTCCGTCCCAAAAAACAGCCGCAGGCAACCCCGATATTCCCGGCGAATGTTTTATCGGTCACGAAAAATTCGACCTGCTCTGGCATGGCAAAAAAATTGCCGGCGCCGCGCAACGGCGCAACCAGCTCGGCCTGTTGATCCAGGGCTCCGTCCAGCCGCCGCCCGTTTCACTCGGCCGCGGCGATTGGGAAATTGCCATGCGCGAGGTGGCGTCGGAATTCTTCTCCATTAGTTGGAATGATTTTTCTTCGCAGGAACATTTGCTCGCCCGCGCTGCTGAATTAACTCGACAGAAGTATTCCCTAACCAGTTATAATCAAAAGCGTTGAGCGGAATGGAGGAGAAATGTTTCCACATTGTCACGCACAACATAGTTTTTTGGGGTAAAGTAATCAGCTGTCGAACTGAAAACCATTTTGCCAACGTGAAGAGAAGTTATTTCCAATTAGCGCCGGGCATTTTTGCCGGGATTGCCCTGCTTTTTATTTCAACCAGTTTTTTATGCGCCCAGACGCGTACGCTCCGCATCGCGGCCTATAACATTGAGGATGACATCAACGGTGCCGTTTATCCGTTACCGGGTTTGATTGCGCCGCCGGGCAATACTAATAATTTCGCCGCTGGCGGCGCGCTCGAAGGCATCGGCGAAGAAAACGTCGCCGGCGACGCCGCGCAACCGCTGGACATTCTTGCCCTGGAAGAAACCACCGGCAATTCCATCACCGTCGCGCCCATCGTGAACGCGTTAAACATTTTTTACAATAAGCCGGGCATGTACGCGAACAGCCCCTACCAGGCTACCGAAAGCGGTGGTGATGTCGCGGATGGAAACGGCCCCAACGCCGTTGTTTATAATACGCTCACTGTACAGTTGGTGGCGTCAACTCCGGTGGATCCGTCGGGCGGCACCAGCCGGCTGGGCTCTGCCTCCGGTGAATACCGCGAAGCTATGCGCTACGAATTTGCTCCCGCTGGCGTCGCGCCCACGGCGGCCAATGAATTTTACATTTACGTGAGCCATTACAAATCCGGCGGCACCCTTAGCGATGCCGCCTCCCGCGCAGGCGAGGCCGCCATCATCCGCACCAATGAGGCGATCGATCTGCCCGCCTCCGCCCGCGTTATCTACGTGGGCGACTATAATATGACCGACAGCGTCGAGACCGCCTATCAAACCATTTTGGCCCCAAACTCCCCGAACGGCAAACCACAGGGCCAGGGCATCGACCCGCTCAACGTCACGAACAATCCGAATATCAATTGGAGCACGAACACGACCGCCGCTAACATCCTGGTCATGCTTACCGAAGACAACTACAGCCTCAAGTACCGTGACGATTTGCAGACCATGACCACCAATATTTATTTCGGTGCGCCCGGCGGGTTGCAGTTTGTGCCGGGGACCTACCATGCTTTCGCAAACAACGGCTCCGTAGCTTATAAGGGCAGCGTCGTTTCCAGCACCGCGTTAAATACCGATCTTTCTACGGATGGACCGGTCTTTCTTACCGCCTCCACCATCTACTCCGATTTGACCACTGCCAGCGACCATTTGCCCATCCTCGCGGATTACACAGTTCCCCTGCCAACGCCGATGATTGCGAATGTGAATCCCGCGGGCGCGGATTTAACTTTTAACATCGCCAATGCCGTTACCAACGCCGTCTATCGTGTGCTGATGGCGACTAACCTGCCGCCGTCCAATTGGACGCCCGTCGCCACGAACACTGCCACCGGGACCAATTTCACGTTCACCCTTATCAATGGGTTCAACAGCACCGGGCCGCAGCAGTTTTACCTGCTGGCAACACCTTAGCTTTTGGGAATGGTAAAACTGGTCTTATTCGATATTGACGGGACGCTGGTCCGCACCGGGGGTGCGGGGGTCGAAGCGTTTCGCAAGGTTTTTGTCACGGAATTCAACGCCACGGACGGGTTTGAGAAATTGAAATTCGCCGGTCGCACGGACACCGGGCTCGTTCGCGAATTTTTCAGTTATCATAAAATCCCCATGTCAGAGGAAAACACGGGGCGTTTTTTCGAGCATTACGTTTATCTGCTCGATTACATCCTGGGCCAGGGTGCGCCGAGGGCGTGCCCCGGGGTCATGGAATTCATCACCGGGCTTTGGGACCTTCCCAACTCGCCCATGCTGGGGCTGCTCACCGGCAATATCCGGCTCGGAGCGGAAATCAAGCTGCGCCATTGCGGGATGTGGGACATTTTTGAGATGGGCGCGTTTGCCGATGATAACGAAGACCGTAACCTCATCGCCGCCGCCGCGCGCGACCGTGGCAGCCGGCTGCTAGGCAAAAAATTGCGCGGCGAGGAAATCCTTGTCATCGGCGATACGCCGCATGACATCCGGTGTGGCCGGTACATTGATGCGCGCGTCCTGGCGGTAGCCACCGGCGGCGCGACCCTGGAGGAACTGGAAAATCACAAGCCCGATTGGGCGGTGGAAAACCTCACGCACATCTCTGCCAGGGAAGTCGTTTCGTAATCGTGTTTCGTATTACCCTCACCTCCAACCACACGCGTGTGCGGGGAAGAGGGTTAGGGTGAGGGGGCGCGGCGAAATTCAACTCACAACCAAATCGTGCATGTTACTGGTCACCTTTTCCCGCTTTGTTCTTCCTGTTCCTTCCGTTGCGTTCGTGACAATGGCTGCGGTGCGCGCAGTTTGTTGTAAACCCAGCCTTCCAGCGGACGCAAAGGGGTCAGGCACCAGTAAATTTTGGGAGAATAAAGCAGCCACACGCGTATGGCGGAGAGGCCCATGGTGAGCGACGTGCGGCCCAGGACCACTTTCGAGCCGACCTTGTCCGTCCATTCGGTGGGAACTTCCAGGATTTTAAAGCCCGCGTGCTTCAAGGCATAGAGCAGGTTGATGTCGAAGGCCATGTCCGCAATGGCCAGGCGGTCGTGAATCTTCCGGACCGCGGCCGTTTTCATCACCTTGGCCCCGCATTGGGTATCGCGAATGTTCATTCCAAACAGGAACTGGATGATGCGGTGGAAGGCGCGGCTGGCAAATTGGCGATGGGTCTGCTGCGATTGATGAATGATCGCGCCCGGCAGCCAGCGCGAGGCAATCACGCAGTCCGCCTCGCCCATGCGTTTAACCAGGTCGTAAAATGCCCGCGGCGGCGTCGCGCCATCAGCATCCACATAACCGATGAGGTCGGTGTGCTGGGAGAGCTTGAGGCCTTCGATGAGCGCACCGCCCTTGCCAATGGGCTCTTTGAATTCCAGCGCGCGTATGGCCGGAAATTCGGTGGACATTTTTTGCACCACGCCCAGGGTATTGTCCGTGCAGCCGTTGAGCACCACCACGATTTGGAATTCGCCTTGGTAATTCTTCCCAAAAAATTCAGCATACTCGCGCAGCGTCGGTTCGATGCGGCGCTCTTCGTTGTAAGCCGGGATCAGGATCAACAAACTCGGGTCGGGCACTGGAATTTTATAACAAAAACCATTGTCACAGGCAACCTTAGCCGGATTGGGAAGTGCCGAAACAGCCTAGTACGGTTTGTAATCAAATTTCTGGCCTCCAATGGCGGCTTGATACATCAAACCGCCCTGGGTCAGGGTCATTACCATCACGCCTTGTTCATATTTGGCATTCGCGGAGACACCTTCTGCCGCTGCCACCGCCGATGTCTGGGCACTGAACTCGGTACTGCCTGTCTTGAAGTTGTCCAGCGCCGTTTGGTCTTGAAACAAGATGAGTTCGGAATAAGCCTGGCCGCCTGCCTGGAACCCGACGGTCATCTGGTTTAGCGCGACATTGCCCACCGGATGTGGGTTGCCCTTTTCAAAAAGTTCGCCTTCGCCCGAGGCGGCCCCAACTCCCAGGGCTCCCGTCGCTACTGAGGGGAAAATCACGTAGCCGCTCGCCTTGGCCAGGACTGGTTCCAAAGTATTGTCACTCCGCAGGAATTCTTCCTTCGCCTGCTTGACGTTAGCCGTCATTTCAACTGATTTCTCGCCACTGGGTGTGGCGCAGCCGGTGGCAATTGCCAGGACCGACAACACCGTCATTAGCATGTTAGTTTTCATTTTTATTTCACCTTCATGGTCAGGGAGTTGTTTCAGTTGGGTCCCGCAAAATGCCTGTTGCAGGATTTTATGTGAGGCCTCCCTGTTAGGCGCTGCACTGGGGCAACATATACAACCGGTGCCGTTCGTCAATGGCCGTCTGGTACCTTTAGCAAAACAGTTTCATGTTTCACGCAACACTTCGCCGCCTTCGTTTTCCCTTTTTAATTTTTCATTTTTCATTTTTAATTTAAATAGTGAGCATTGTCACCAAAACCGGAGATGCCGGCACAACGGCCCTGATGTACGGCCGGCGCGTGCCCAAGAACCATCCGCGCGTGGAGACGTACGGCGCGGTGGACGAACTGAATGCGGCACTGGGCGTGGCGCGGGCGTCCGCCACGGAGAAATTCATTTCCGAAAACTTGTTAGCCATCCAAAAGCAGCTCGTGACCGTGATGGGGGAATTGGCGGTGCTGCCGGAGGATTTGCCGCGCTACGCTAAAGACGGTTTTGGCGCGGTAACGCCGGAAATGACGGCGCAACTGGAAAAACTGGTGAAAGAAATCGAGGCGCAAAACGTGAGTTTCAAGGGCTGGGCCACGCCGGGGGCGACGCCGACGGCCGCGGCATTGGACCTGGCGCGCACAATTTGCCGCCGGGCCGAGCGCCGCGTTTGTGATCTGAGCCAGGCCGGTGAATTGAAGAATCCGGAGATTATTATCTTTTTGAACCGGCTCAGTGATTTGCTGTGGTTGTTGGCGAGGTGGGAAGAGACGGAGTAAATAAAAATAGAATGAGCGGAAGTGCCTACGGGACGCGCTCCCAGTTTAGATTATGTGAGGTGACACGTTAACGATAGTGTAGGGGTTTAAATCATTGACTCTCAACAATGTAAGGTTTGTAGGGGGTTTCCCGCGATATATCATATTTGCCAAAGCCGGGGCAGGCAGGGTGAGAATGATATTCGCCCTGCCATGTTGCTTTTATGCGGTGCTATGGAACATTCTTGACAGTTGAGAGGAGGCGTTGAATGCTCGCATGATGTTTCAAATCATTTTTACGCCGGTGAGCGCGGCGGAGCTGGCGAAGATGCCCAAGGAATTGCAATTGCAAATCCTGGGAGATTTCCGCGGGCTGCCGCAGCAGGTGATGGGCACGGAACTGGACCAGTTCGGCAAACTGGAATACGGCAAGCGCGTGCTGCATCGCTTTCGCCTGGGCGATTACCGGGTCTATTTCGAACGGCACGAACTGGGCGTGCTGATCCATCGCATTTTAAGCCGGCACACGCTCAAGGATTTTTGGTTCCGCTCCGGCCTGACGGACGGCGAAGATGAAGCGCTCCAGGAAAATCCCAAGTTCTGGGAGTTGATTGAAACGGCGAAGACTTCGGCCAAGAATTGATCTATGGTGACTTTCCAGGGAATGTTTGCAGTGATGTCGGTTTTTTCCCTGGTGATCTTCGTGCCGTTGGGTCTGGTCCGCTTCGCCGTCGATTGGTGGCGCTTTCAGCATGCTGCCAATACCGCAAATGCACACCTTAATTACAACGGACTCGGCATTGCTGCGGATGGGATTATTTTGAGCGCCATTTGCTTTTGCGTTTTTTTCCTGATGGAATTGCGATTTAAGAGAAAGATTCGGAGGCGGAGCGGATAACACCTATTGGCCTATCGTTTCAATTCGTGATCAAGGAAGTTTTGAACGAAGGGTGGAAATTTTTGAAAGCTAGACTGCTGCTCTTCCAGCGGCATTGACGCGAAGCGCTTTACGAACCGACAAGTCCACCAATACGCCCACAAAAAAAATGCGAACGAAATCGTAGTGAAAACGAAAAACAGCGGATCATGCCAAACAATGGCCGCTCCGACGCTATAAAGCAAAATCATCCAAACAACTTT
>Ga0335083_10003120_pt1 | contig 21628 bp, 17 predicted proteins | sample Lox_Sample_42_FD_206716 | JGI IMG/M metagenome (GOLD analysis project Ga0335083, IMG submission 206716) | Soil microbial communities from Loxahatchee National Wildlife Refuge, Florida, United States - Lox_Sample_4.2 | ecosystem: Environmental > Terrestrial > Soil > Wetlands | place: USA...
GTTTTCCGGCTTGTTTTGGGGTCCAGATTGACCTTGCGGCAGTTGGGGCCTATCGACACAATACCGCCCGCTTTTAGCTTGCCCAGCCTATGCTGGCAGGCTCAGGTCGGCCCAGCCCGTGCGGCCGCCGACTTGGCCGAAGCCAGTCAAGGATGACTCGCCTCACAATGCAAGGAGTGCAGACGTGAAAACGACCTTCTCGTACATTGCTTTCGCAGCCGCTCTGGCGATTCTCGCCGGAAATACTTCTTCGTCGTTGGCCCAAGCGCCGCAGTACGGCGCCCCAGCGCCGGGCATGACGTCAGGCGTGGGACAAACTCAGCCGATGGCTCCGCCGATGCAGGGCGCCCCGGTCGCCAATGCGGGGTTGGGAGTCAACGGCATCGCCGTAGTCGACGTGGCCTACATTTTCAAAAAGCATGCCCGTTTTCTGCAGGAAATGGACATGATGAAACAGAAAGTCGAAGCCGCCGAGCAAGGGCTGAAGAAAGATCAGGACGATCTGAAGCGCATGTCCGACCAGTTGAAAACCTTTGCTCCCGGCTCGCCCGATTACAAAAAGATGGAAGCCGACATGCTGAAAAAACAGGGAGACATTAACCTGAACGTGTCGCTGCAAAAGAAAGATTTCATGGATCAGGAAGGCCGCATCTATTTCAATGTTTCGCGCGAAATCGACGACGCCGTGAAACAAATCGCGACCAAAAACAACATCGTGCTGGTGCTGCGATTCAACGGCGATCCGGTCGATCCCGCCGACCGCAACGATATTCTCCGCGGCATTAATAAGCCCATCGTGTATTACGATCAGCGGATGGATATTACGCCCTATGTGTTGCAAGACCTGAATCGCTCCGCGGCTCCAGGAACCGGCAACATTGGCGTGCGTCCGCAACCCACCGGAACGCAGCCGCTGCGGTAACGGTCCGGCGATTGGCGGTTAGCAATTCGCGGGAGTTTTTCTTGTCGGGTCGGCTAGCCGCTCATCGCGAGTTGCTAGTCGTTTCTCCTCTTCATTGTGTTTTCAACTCGAGAGCAGCCTTGAGCTACGCCCAACGCAACGAGCGCACGATCAGCAGCACGGTCGCAGTAGAAGGTTTCGGCTACTGGACCGGCCGTGATGTCCGCGTGGAGTTTCGGCCTGCGTCGCCCGGCAGCGGCATCGTGTTTGTGCGGAGCGATTTGTCGCCGCTGGTGCGCATTCCGGCGTTGGTGGCGCACCGGATTGAAGTGCCGCGCCGCACAGTCCTGCGCCACGGCAATGCCAGCGTGGAAATGACCGAACACGTGCTGGCCGCCCTGGCCGGCATGCAAATCGACAATTGCGAAGTGTGGGTCAATCAACCGGAAATGCCGGGCTTGGACGGCTCCAGCTTGAAATTCGTCGAAGCACTCGATGCCGCCGGCATTGTGGTGCAAAAGGCGCTGCGTGCTCAGCTTATCGTGCGGGAAATCACACGGCTGGGAGACGACGAATGCTGGATTGAAGCGCGCCCCGGCCGCGCCGCGGAATTAACCGTCCGCTTCCGCATCGATTATGGCACGAACGAAAGCATTGGGCGGCAAACCGTGCAAATGCCGATTTATCCGGCGACCTTCCGTCGCGATTTGGCCGCAGCCCGAACGTTCATGCTGAAAGAAGAAGCCGATTGGCTCTTAGCGCAAGGCCTGGGCCAACGTGCCACGCTGTCTGACTTGCTGGTGTTTGATGCCAACGGCCCCATCGAAAACGAACTGCGTTTTCCCGACGAATGCGTGCGGCACAAAGTATTGGATTTGGTGGGCGATTTAGCCCTGGCCGGATGCGACGTACTGGGGCACATTGTGGCCCAACGCTCGGGCCATCGCTTGAATGCGGAATTGGTCAAGGTGCTGCTGACGGAGGGAGAAAAAATTGCGGGCCGGAGAAAAAGTGCCTGATTCCGTGGCTGGAAAGCTTGGCGCGCGCCACCAGCCGCGAAATCGACGGTTTGATTGAATTTATCATCCAGACGAATTGAACGACGACTATGGCCACGTCCATCTCACAAAATGCCATGATCGACCCGCGAGCCGAAATCGGGGACGACGTGCATATTGGCCCGTTTTGCGTCATCGGGCCGGACGTGAAAATCGGCCACGGCACTCGGCTGGAAAATGGCGTCACCTTGACGGGGCGGGTCACCCTGGGCGAGCATAATCATTTGTTTCCAGGCGTGGTGATAGGCGCGGATCCGCAAGATGTCAGCTACCGCGGCAGCGCGACGCAAGTGATCATCGGCGATCACAACATTTTCCGCGAATGTGTAACGATCAACCGGGCCAGCGAAAAAGAAGACGGAATTACGCTGGTCGGTAGCCACAATTTTATGATGGCCTGCAGCCACGTGGCGCACGACTGCAAAGTGGGCAACCACATTATCATGGCCAACGCCACGCTGTTGGGCGGCCACGTGCATATTTACGATCATGCCACGCTGAGCGGCGGCATCGGCATTCACCACTTCACCACCGTGGGACGGTACGCATTTGTCGGCGGCCTGGCCCGGGTCATCCACGACGTGCCGCCATTCATGCTGTGCGAAGGACATCCGGCCCGGCCGCGCTGCATCAACGTGGTGGCGCTGAAACGAAATAATTTCTCGGCCGAATCGATCCATTGCCTATCTGAAGCCCACCGCTTACTGTACCGCGCCAAGGTGGGATTGGATCACGCCCGAGAAATTTTGCGCACCAACGACAAGCTGGTGCCGGCGGTCAACGAGTTGCTCAGCTTCATTCAGACCCAACAGGAAGGCAAGCACGGACGATCGCGCGAACGTCGCCGGGCCGCTTAATTTTCCAATTCAACTTGTCATTCGCCATTTCACATCGCGCCTAGGGACGATTTATTTTTTCGACCGCAACGGTTTAACCTGACGGAAGGCACACATGAGCGAACGGATTCGCTTAGCGGTCATTGGCGCCGGCCATTTGGGACGCATCCATGCGCGGTTGGCGCAACAAGCGCCCGGGTTCGAGCTTGTCGGCATGGTTGATCCCATGCCCGAAGCCCGCCGTTTGGCAAAGGCCGAGTGCCACGTGCCCGTTCTGGCCGACTATCAGGAATTGATTGGCCAGATCGATGCCGCGGTGGTGGCGACGCCCACGCAATTTCATCACAGCGTGAGCTTGTCGCTGTTGTCGCATGGGATCCATCTGATGGTGGAAAAGCCGCTAGCCACAACGCTGGCTGAAGCCGACGAAATTCTAGCCGTGGCCCAACAACACGGTGCGATGGTGCAGGTAGGGCATATCGAGCGGTTCAACCCCGCTTGGAATCAGGCCAACGTCATGCCGCTGGTCCGCCAGCCTAAATACATCGAAGCCTCACGCTGCAGCGGGTATACATTTCGCTCGACCGACATCGGCGTGGTGTTGGACCTGATGATTCACGATTTGGATTTGGCGCTGCACTTTGCCAACTCGCCCGTCCGCAGGGTGCAGGCGCTGGGCATCTCGGTGCTGGGCGATCATGAAGATGTGGCCCAGGCCCGGCTGGAATTTGCCAATGGCTGCGTGGCGAACTTAAGCGCCTCGCGGATCAGCTACAAGCCGCAGCGGCACATGCAAGTTTGGTCCGACCAAGGTTGCGTAACGTTCGACTTCGCCACGCGCACCGCCGTCACCGTATGTCCTGTCACCGAGTTATTGCAGCGCGAGTTCGATTTGGACGACATCGGCCCCGCTTCGCGGGCGCATTTGAAAGATCATCTGTTCGAAGATTTGTTCCAACTGGAGCATTATGCGGCCGCAGAACAAAATGCGCTGTTGGAAGAATTGAACGATTTTGCCGCCAGCATTCGCGAGCATAAAGAACCGCGGGTCACGGGCCTGCAGGGACGCAACGTACTGGCTGTTGCGGAGCAAGTCTTGGAAGCCATCCAGCGGCATGCGTGGGACGGCGCCGCGGAAGGCCGCACCGGACCGTTGGCGATGCCCACGGCGCCCATTCTCCGCGGTCCGCACTGGTCGCTGGGAAATTCGGCGCCCGTCGAGCGCCGCCGCGAAGCAGGCTGAAAGTTTATCTTAACTTGTCGCGAAATTCGTTGAACCGCACGTAATTCAAGTGGCGGTACAGGTCGTTATGCTGCAGCAACTCCAGGTGCGTGCCCTCGGCCAATAAGCGGCCTTCATGAAACAGCAAAATCCGCGGCGCGGCGCGGAGTGTGGCCAATCGACGGGCTAAAATGACCAGCGTGCGACCTTGGGCCACACGCTCCAGCGCATCGGCCACTCGCTCGGCGGTTATCTGATCGAGATCTTCACGCGGCTCCTCAATGACCACCACCGATGGCCGCCGCAGCGCCACGCGGGCCAATCCCAATCGAATGGCCTGTCCCGCCGACAGCGCCACGCCGAGCGGACCCACCAGCGTTTCCAATCCTTGCGGCAACGATTGAATGAACTCATAGGCATGCACCAGCCTAGCGGCAGCCAGAATTTCGTCGGAGGTAACGCGCGATGGATCGCCTACAATGTTTTCGGCAACCGTGCCGCTGACGAGCAAATGATCGGGCAAAATCAGTGTGACTTGGCGGCGCACCGATTCCAGCGTGGCTTGGCGCAAATCGTGCCCGTCGTAAAACACCTGTCCGGCCGCCGGATCGCAAAACCTGGACAACAACCCCGCCAGCGCCAACGGCGTGCTGTCGTCGGAACAAAACAAGACCACACTTTGGCCGGCCGGCAGAACCATTGAAACATGGTCCAGCAACAAGCGGCCCGCCATGTCGGCCAGCGTGACGTGCTCCAGCATCATTTGGCGGCTCAATCGCTCCAGCGGCACGGCGTCGGGCAGTTGCCCCACGCGCGGCTCGCGGTCCAGATAAGTTAAAATCTCTTCCGCGGCTTGTTCCGCCTCGGGCAATTGTTCCAGCAAGCGCTCGATGCAAAACAAGGGATACGCAGTAGCCATGAGCGAGGAACTCAAGAACACGATGCCCGAAAACGACAGCCGCGGAGGATCGCGCAGCACGTTAAACCCGGCCAGCAACAGCACGAATCCGGCAACCAGCAGCACACACAGCATCACTAACGGTCCAACCGACGAAGCGGCGGCGGCGCGGGTTAGCGCGATTGCTTCTGATCGTCTCAAATCTTCATGGAAGACCGTCGAATCCACGCGATCTTCCATCGTCAGGTTTCCCAACAGCCGATTCTGCTGGAGTTGTTCTCGAAGTGCCCCTTCGATATTTCCCGCCCGATCAGCCAAAAGCGCGGCCCGGTGGCGAACGCCTTTCCGCAACAGGGCAAACAATCGCCAACTGAAGCCGGCGAGCAGAATGGTCGTTAGAGCCAGCCAAAAATCGACCGACAGTGCCAGCGCCAGCATCAGCACCGCAAAGCAGGCGGCGTGCGGAAAGACATACCACCAGCCCACCAACGCACGGCGAACCACGGCAGTTTTCTCAAAAAACAACGTCCCCGCGGTCAACTTCTGACCAATAAACAAGTCGCCTGCGCCCAGCCGGTGGGCTTGACCATGAATTTGCGCTTGCAGCGCGCCGGCGATTCTGACCGCGGCATAATGCGCCCAGCGCTCCAACCCATACAACAGCACCCCCGCCAATACGGCTAACGTCCACAAACACCCGACGATCGCCAGCAAGCAGCCTTGATTATTGTGCAGCAAGCCACAGGAGCGGTACATTCCGCGCAGCAGCGGCCCCGCGATGGATTGCCGGGCTTGCCAAACCGTGGGCAGCAATCCGCAATGCTCGTAATGCGCAGCCTGGGCGTCGACAGAAACCGGGACCACTTTCCATTCGTCGATCAGTTTGCTGTCCGCGGCTGGCACGGTGATGCAGCCGCCGTTGGCAAGCAACTCGGCCAGGATCGGCACCAGCAAGATCAATGCGGCCAAAGCAACCGCGGCTGCCAGACCGAAAACAGATACCGTCGCCGCCCCTCCGATCGATCGGCGCCCAACATGACGCGCTCTAGCGAACGATGGATAAGCCATGGGAAAGGAATTGACGGATGACGTGCAGGCGCGCCGAGTCCGACTTTCGTCGGTTATGCCAAGTCGCGATCTTCGAATAAGATCAACGCCAGCAACATGGCCACGGCGCTGTATAAAAGACAGTATAACAGCGCCCAGGCCAAGTAGACGAATGGCACGTCAATTCCCGCCGCAATGGCCGAATGCAGATTGAAGTTTTCCAGCACCGGCAGCACGGTCGCCAATAATTGCCCCACAAAGTGAACAATTCCGTAAGGATCGTTCACTTTCGATTGCACCAACAATGGCGCTAAATTCCCCAGGGCATAAACCGACAACGAGATCAACAAATTCGGCACCATCGACAACCGCGTGGAAATAGCGACGCTGATCGAGGTGATGACCATCGTCTCGAAAAAAGCCAGCAGCAACCCGGGCGCGATTCCATATATTTCCGCAAAACAATCGGGCCACAACGCTTCGGGAGCGGACGATTCGCGCACATCGTAGACGACTTTCCCGGACACCACCACAAACAACAGGGCGCCCAAAAACAGGTACAACAGCGAAACCGATTGCACCACGCCGATGAATTTGCCAAAGATAAACTGAATTCGGCCGATCGGCTTGGAAAGCACCGTGAGCGCCGTGCGGCCTTCAATTTCTTCCGAAATCGAAACGCTGGCCGTCCAGGCCGCGACGATGATCGACAAGAACATGATCAAATCCAGGGCGCACATCTTAAGCATTTTCACGTCTTCGCCGAAGGTGTTGTACGGTATGAAAATGAACGCCACCAGCGCAAACGCGCCAAGGGCCAACACGACCTGAAACAACGGCTCGTTAATGGCTTCTTTCGCCGTGGCTGAGGCCACCGCCATGATTTTAGGCATCAGCAACCGCATCAGCATATACAGCAGCACGATCGTCACCACGGCTGCCGCCGTGTACGGCACCACCGCCACCTGCGGATACTCTTCGCGGGTAACCCCTGACACGGTGATTTGTGCCGGACGATTCGTGGGACTAAACACGTACAACGCGGCGCGACGGCCGGCAAACGGATTCTGTGACGCGGGGATTTCGCCTTCCGCTTTGTCAGGCCACGTCCACGATTCGTTCCGGTTCAGCGTGATTTTTTTGGGAATGAGGCCCACAAAAGCCAAATCCGGGTCGCGTGGATAGAACTCTAAATCCTGATCGGAGCGAACTTCTATCGAGCGCAATTCTTGCGGACGATAATCGAGTGCAAATTCTTGCGGTTTGCCGGTCTTAGAGACGTCCGTAACCACCGGTACGGTAAACTGAGTTTGAAAACTGTTCGATCGTGGCAGCCGGGCCAACGAACGGGTAATATCGTCCCAAGGCAAATAACCAACGCCGGCCAACGTAAGCAGAACTGAAACCAATGCGAATGCGGCAAATCCGCCCGTCAGGCATAAAACCGGCAAGATAAAACTCTCGCGCAACATGCCGGCTGCAATTTTCGCCACCGGGGGCGCTACCAGCTTGGCGATGCCGAACAACGCCGCCAGCACAAGCAGCCCGCCAAAGCAGCCGGCGCTAATCAACCAAATTGGGGTAAGCCACGCGGTCGGATTGGCGGCCAACAGCAGCGGCGGAGAAATGACGCCAGTCATGGGTTATTGAGGTGAGGTTGTGCGGCTGATAAGTGTGTAGCGGATCATCGCCAAAAAAAGGAAAGGTTAGCGTTCCATCGGTTGTGCGACGACTTAGTGTTCGATGCCGAAGCCATCAAACTCGCCGGTCGCGGAAGACTTGTGGACTTGCATGTCGCGAATATATCCGCTCATTCGGTCGGCAACCTCGGCCAGAAAACGGTCGATTTCGTCGCGCTCTCCTTCCACGATAACCCGTACTCGGCCATCGTCCAAGTTTTGCACATAGCCAGTGACGTTATGCCCTCCGGCAATGGCCCGGGCGGTATAGCGAAATCCCACTCCCTGAACCCTTCCGGAGTAATGCACGGTGCTTCGAACTGCGGCGGAATCAGCCGTCATGGCGCCCTGCGATGTTTCTCCCCAATATGTTGCCACTGCTTTACTTACGTCGCACTGCATTCAATATATGGGCAGGTTGATGCCAAAATCCAGGGGACTGCAGCGCTTTTCCAGGACTTCTAAACCAAATCATCCCTTGCCTACTCACGGCCGCGATGCTTTTACGACGCCCACTTCAAAGTAGTTCATTTGCGAACCCCAATTCAATCGCAGCTCACGGGTCGGCAAAACTTATGTGGCGGGCGAAATCTCCGCCAACGGCCCCACGACAAAAGTGGTCGACTGCGTCAGCGGATACGTTTGTTGCACGGCGCCCACGTCTTTGAGCGTGATGGCCTCGATGGCATCCAAATCGTCCCGCACGCTGCGATATTCCCTACGCTGCACCCAATTTGCGCCCACAGTGAACAACCGGCCCCGTGGACGCTCGCTGGCCAGCACCACGCGGGAATTGATTTTATTTTTAGCCCGATCGAGCTCCGCCTGGGTAATACCCTGCGCCAGCGCGGTTCGATAAACTTCATTCACCCGCTGCAAATTTTCCGCCGCATATTCCGGATCGCAGCTCATATATGTGAGAAACATTCCCGCCCCCATGTATTCGTGATGATGCAGGCTGCAATGCTCGGCCAGTCCGGGATCGACCAATTCCCAATACAGCCGGCTGCCGGAATCATCGCCCAGCACCGTGGCTAAAATTTTAGCGGCGTAACGGTCGGCATCGCTGGCCGTGGGCCCCGGGCTCATCATGATGGCGTATTCCTGGGCCGCCGTGTCCTTACACACGACATGAAAGCCTGAGTGCGGCGCAGCGGGCGGCAACGTGCGGGCGGCATCCACCTTTGCCCAGCCGCCGCAGCACTCTTGGGCGGTTTGGCACAATTGCGAAAAATCGATCCGGCCTGAGCCCACTAGCACGATGTTGCGCGGGCTGTACCGACTTTCGAAATACCGCCGCATTTGATCGACTTGCAACGCCCCCACGCTGGCGGCGGTGCCCAGCACGCTGCGCGAAAGCGGATGGTTGCCGAAGAACGCGGCGCGGCACTTGTCGTCGACGCCGAAGGGGGGCTGATCGTCGTACATTTTGATTTCTTCCAAAATAACTTTCTTTTCGGTGCTGAAGTCGACTTCGCGCAGCGAAGGCCGCATCAGGTCAGCCAGCAAGGTCACGGTGTTAGGCAAATACTCGGGCAAAATCGCTGCGTAATAGACCGTGTTTTCTTCATTGGTGAAGGCGTTGTAGTGTGCGCCCATTTCGTCGAATTCACGATTGACGTCCTCGGCACTGCGGCTGGGCGTGCCTTTGAACACCATGTGCTCCAGAAAGTGACTGACGCCCGACACTTCGTCGGTTTCGTCGCGGGCCCCCGTGTTCACGAAAAAACCCAACGCGGTGGAAAAAGCGGCGGGGTCACACTCGGCGACCACTTCCAATCCGTTCTCTAAGGTTGCGGTTTTGAATTCCATGATGATTTCCGGTCGATGATGGATTGCGTATGCGGTGAATCGGAGGGTTGTCAAACCGCAAGCGGAGGAAAATCCTTTCGTCACGCTGCTATCGGCACTGTCAACGGCGCTGGCCCCAGCGTAACGACGGTGAAATCTTTCGGCGGATTTTCCTGCAAGTACTCGTTGATGCTATCGACGGTTAAATCGTCGACCAATTTCCCCAATTCGGCCAGCGTGCGGGCCTGTCCCAAGTGATACCAATCGCGGGCGATGGCGCCGCTGCGGGCCGAGCTGGATTCGCCTTGCATAATCAGGCCGCTTTTCACGCGGGCCTTCAGTCGGGCCAACTCGGCGGGCAAAATTCCCTGTGCAATGCGTTGTAGTTCGCCCAGGGTTACGTCGAGCGTTTCCTGAGCCCGTTCGGCGCTGGTGCCGGCGTAACATAGAACGCATGCTCGGTCGCGCTGCGTGTGATGGCTAGCGAACACCGTGTAGCACAGGCCACGCTTTTCGCGCACCTCGGTAAACAACCGGGCGCTCATCCCGCCGCTGAGCACGCCCACGGCCCCCGAAGCCTGAAAATAATCGGGGTGCCGATAGGGAACGCTGTGGTAGGCAATGCCGATTTGGGTTTGATTCGATTCGTGATTCAAATGCTCCGTTTTTACGCCCCGCGCCCCGTCGCCCGGTTCTTCAATCGGCGCGGGTTTCCAATCGGCCAACAGCGAACCGATGAGGTCTTTGATGGCCTGCCACTGCACGCGTCCTGCCACGCCGATGATGGTGCCATTGGGCCGGAACAACTGCTGGAAGTGATTCCGGATTTCGTCGATGGTAATGGCTTCCAAAGACGCCTGTTCCCCTTCGCTAGGTCGACCCCAAGGGTCGGGGTAATAACGGCGTTTCAATTCCAACATGACCTTGTGGCTGGGGTCGTCTTCAATCGACCGCAGCTCCTGCAAGGCGGCTAGGCGGGCGGCATCGAGTTGATCGACGGGCAAATGCGGGCGGCGGAGCAAATCGGCGTAAATTCGCAGCGTGGCGGGGAGATTTTTGGCCAGTGTGGCTCCGCCGAAGCTCATGTGAGCCGAGGCGACCGATTCGCCTCGCTGAACGCCCAAATTTTCCAAATCGGTAATGAATTGCCGGCTATCGCGCGATCCGCAGCCACGTTGCGTCATTTCGCAGGTCAGCGTAGCCAGACCGTAGCGATCGGCGGCATCGTACACCGAGCCGGCCGGCACCAAGATGCTGAATGCGGCCGACTCGACCGATGGCATCGGCTCGGCCACCAGCACTAAACCATTGTCGAATTCGTGGGAAAGAATGGGCTGGGGCACAGTCGCTCCGGCAAGTCCTGGGTGTCTCATTGGCTGGGATCGGTTGGCTACCGCATGGCTTGGCGAGTCGGTAAAGCCACCGTCACATCAAATACTATCTTATCAAAAATAGCTCGGCGGCCCACTCGCAGACTTCTAGGCACTTCAGAGCCCTAGAAACTTAGACAATCATGCCTGTTAAGCGTAAGCAACTTCAGATACTTTGTACACGGTCCGCGACCGCGCAAAGCCCAATTGCTTGTACAGCCTGACGGCACCGGAATTTTGAGCCGTAACTTCCAAAAAGGCGCGCTTTATTCCGGCTTTTTGAAATCCGGCCAACGCCTGCTGCATCAGAGCGGTTCCAAGCCCCAGGCCACGATACTCGGGCACCACGCCCAAATTTTGGATGGCCCCCATGCCGCTGCGGTCGAACACGCCTTGCACCGTTCCGCAATAGTGCATCGCCGTGTTGCTGTTCCCGTTTAGAAGTCTGAGATTATCCCGTCGAATTGGGACGACATTTCTGCTTGAGGCACCATATCCGTCATTCGTGTCTGTCTCGCAAATGCCAGCGACAGAAACGTGATTCATCCGGCTGAAATCAATTTGGCCGTCAAAACGAACGTCATCGTCCGTGTGGGCCACCAGCCACGTGGCCTCGGGCAAAAAACCGGGCTTGGCGGCAATTTCCTCCATCAGCCGCAAACAACCCGCGAAGTCACCCAGGCAGGGAAAGACATTCGAATCGATTTCGTCGCGAAAGCTGTGATACTTCGCTTCGGCATGGGCTTCCAGCCGGCTGGAAGCCCACGGTACAAAATGGTAGCCGACCGGCAAAGGGGGGGCGGAAAAATCGCGGCCCCGTAGGTCGATTTCCATTCGGAAGCGTTTGAAATAGGTCAGACCCATGATAGCAGCCCAATGGGCGTCACAGTAACGGAGAAACGCCAGCATCTACGCTTCTGGAAAAACCAAGGTCCACGTTCAATTTACCTGTCGAAGGCATAACGGTCAACTTTTTGCCGAAAAAAGGCCGAAAACGGCCTAGCTGTGGTCATGGTTCAAGGCCATTCCGAAATGTTCACGGTCGTGTGACATTGCCGAATGTGTGCTGCCACCTGCGTGGAGTGCTTTGTTCGAAAGTGCCGACATTGTTCAGTGGGGGAGAGCAGCCTTTGTGCTAGCACGCGCGCGTTTTTCTATAGCACGATTTCGCCGAATCCTCTGCAGAGATTTGATGGTTGCACACTTCGATTCCTCAAAACTTCCATGCAGGTCAAATCACAAGCCGCCGGTTTGCATTGCCTGGCGATATTAGGGCCGTTGTGTCTGGCAGTGACAACATGGTTTTCGCTGGCAAGTATGCCACGGTCTGCGTGGGCAGACGATGGGGATTGCCCGCTCGTTTCTTGCCTGACGGGCAGTTGCTTTGTCAGCGACTGCGGCGGGCAGCAAGGGAACCATGATCAAAAAGACATCGACAACGGAGACGATAAAGAAGAATCTAAGTGCTGCTATGGCCCGTGCGATTGCCAGCCGCGCAAGACGCTGCTGCAATGGAGCTACGGAACGACGTTTTCCGGCGGCCCGCCGGCAATGGACGAGCCGCTGGAATCGGACCGGCCGGATTTCACCGAGTCGCCGCTGACCGTGGGCCGCGGCGTGCATCAGCTCGAAACCGGTTACGATTACACGCTCGACAATGCCGCAGGCACTCAGTTCACGCAGCATTCATTTCCGCAAACCCTGTGGCGCATTGGAATGCTGGCCGACTGGTTTGAATTCCGCATTTACTACAATTACGAAATCGACAACTTCCAATTTCCTAGCGGCGCGCGGCAGCACTTTCAGGGCAGTGACGATTTGGAATTGGGTGCGAAAATTTGCCTCACGCCGCAGGAAGGCATTTTGCCCGCCATGGGCATCATTCCCGCCATGACAGTTCCCTCGGGCAGCCCTGACATAACCGAGGGAGAAGTCATGCCAAGCTTCATTTGGGCCTATTCGTGGGATTTGAACAAAATGATGTCGCTGGGAATGAGCACCGATATTGAGCGGCAACGCGATGACGCTGGGAATATTTTCACCGAATTTGGCCAATCGATTTCAATGGATTACAAGTTCACAAAACATTGGGGGGGCTATACGGAATGGGTTGTTTTCGCCCCCTCCGGCCATACTGTGGAACGAACGCAACACTATGCCGATGGTGGCTTCACCTACTTGTGGACGAATAACATTCAGTTGGACGCCGAAGTTGGCGTGGGGTTGAATGCCGCCGCCAACAACTTCTTTGCGGGCAACGGGGCCACGCTGCGTTTTTGAGCCGAATGCCCCGTTCTTGCGCTCACGCCAAAATAATCGCTTGACTTTTCCTAACGATTCCCACATAATTTTGACGAATCAAAATAATGATTTTGTCGGCCAGTAATTTGTATTTTTACTGCTGTAATGAACGGGTATGGCGCAAAACAAACTACACAAGAAGCTGCGTTGCCCTCTAGCAGGACGAGCCCAGCGCGGCTTCACGTTGGTCGAGTTGCTAGTCGTCATCGCCATCATGGGCATCTTGATTAGTCTGCTATTGCCGGCGGTTCAGCGGGCCCGTGAAGCGGCCCGATGTGCTCAATGCTTGAACAACCTGAAGCAAATCGGGCTGGGCCTTCACAGTTACGAAGTTGCCAAAAAAGTTTTCCCGCCGGCGTACGTCACCCAAGATACACACGCCACAGGCTCGGCGTACGGAGTATCGTACACCGACACAAATATGAATGGTCCCACAGGATTTGCCTGGGGAGTATTGCTGCTTCCGTTCATTGAAGAGCAGACGCTGTATCAAAGCTTCAATTTTAGCCTTCCATGTTGGGCCGCCGAGAACGCCGCCGCAGCGCGCACTCAAGTATCTGTGTATTTGTGCCCGTCCGTTTCCGTGGATGGAGGATTTGATGCATTCTCGGTTCCCATGTACACCTCGGGCACGGCCCAAGATCCGGACGATTGGGCTCCTTTCAACCCGCCGATTTATTTCGCGCATAGTCATTACGTGACGAACGCCGGAGTGAATCAGCCGTGGGGACGTTCGCCCGATTATTCGTACGACTTCACCGTTCCAGAACCAGTTGCCGAGGCCACCGGGGCGCTAGTGGACGTCATCAATGGTCCGTTCTATCGAAATTCTCGCACTCGTGTTGTCGATGTGCCCGACGGCTTATCGCAAACGGTGTTCATGGGCGAATCGACGCCGCGGCTTACCGATAAAACATGGGTTGGTGTGATTCCCTATAGTTGCACGCCCCCGAAAAGTCCACCCATTGGCATTGGCGACTCGAACGGCGGCGCATGTTTGGTAGGCGCCCACAGCGGGCCCGACGTGCACGACCATCCCAACGTGATTATCCATCCGCCCAACGACCCGTATGGGCACACCGATGAAATGTACTCCGAGCACGTCTCTGGAGCCAACACGCTGTTTGGCGACGGATCGGTGCGGTTTATTTCAATGATGATCAATCCTTATACCTGGGTGGCCTTATCGACCCGCAACGGCGGAGAAGCGATCAATGAGAACTACTAATCCGAGAACCACCAAACCACGTGAATCGGAGTCAGCCCGCGGCAAAATTCTGCTGGGCGTCTTGGGAGTGTTTGGCACAATCGCGATTGTGGCGTTGGTTTGGCATCGCACATCGCCGCCCAACGTGGGGAGCGATAAAAAGGTGCTCCAGCAGGTGGATGCCTTGTTTACTGCCGTCAGGGTCAAAGATTCCCGCTTGCTCGATCGGTGTGCAACACAATTAGCTGATCTAAAAGCGAAAGGCGAATTGCCAGACGATGCCGCCACCACGCTGACGCAAATTGTCGCCACGGCCCACAGCGGCGACTGGCAGGGGGCCACGGAAAATTTATTGTGGTTCATTCAAGGTCAAAGCGCCAATCGTCGTGCTCAAGAACCGTCAGCCCGATCAAAATCATGAACGCTAAAACAGCCGCTCTGGAAACCCGCCGGCATCCTGCTGTACTGGAAACGTGAAGGAAGCTGAAGTGAGCATTGCCGAACAGACCAATCAGAAGCCGCTGCTGATGGCGTCGCCATCAGCAGCGGATCACGGCCATTCCGGCGCGCTCTCGCTGGAAGGGTTGCATAGCTCCGTGCCGTTGCCGCCGGCCAGCGCGGGTTTTTGGCGGCAACTGCGTGCTTTTGCCGGTCCGGCTGTTTTAGTTAGCGTCGGCTATATGGATCCGGGCAATTGGGGCACTGACTTGCAAGGCGGAGCCACATACAAATACGGATTGCTGTGGGTGGTGGGCTTGTCGAGCCTAATGGCAATTTTCATGCAGGTGATATCGGCACGGCTGGGGGTGGTTACCGGCAAAGATTTGGCCCAGGCCTGCCGCGATTATTATCCCCGTTGGACCCGCTGGCCCAATTGGCTTGCGTGTGAAGTGGCCATTGGCGCGTGTGACTTGGCGGAAGTGCTGGGCAGTGCGGTGGCGCTGAACTTGTTGTTTCACATTCCGCTGTTGTGGGCGGTGATTATCACGGCCTTCGACGTGCTGCTGCTGTTGGCGCTGCAGGGCATGGGAATGCGGTTTATCGAAGCGGTGATTTTGGCGCTGGTGGCCACGATTGGCGGCTGTTACTTCATCGAAATTTTTGTATTGCCGCAAACCCAGCCCAATTTTTTGGAGATGGGTCACGCGCTTTTTACGCCCAGTTTTGGCCAGGAGGGAATGATTGTGGTGGCCATCGGCATCATTGGCGCTACGGTAATGCCGCACAATTTGTATTTGCACTCGGCGCTAGTTCATTCCCGAAAACTGGAGCGCGACGGACAGTCGGTGTGCCGCGCTATCCGTTTTAACACTTGGGACACCGTGCTGGCCCTTTCCGTTGCGTTTTTAGTCAACGCGGCCATTCTGGTGCTGGCGGCCATCGTGTTTTACGGCAAAACCGGCGTGCAAGTGCCGGGCGGACATTATGTGGCGTTCAACGAAAACACCGATTGGATTCGCGATGCTTATTTAACCCTGGCGCCGCTGTTGGGCACATCGTTAGCGAGCATTTTGTTTGCCGTGGCGCTATTGGCCAGCGGACAGAGCAGCACCATCACGGGAACGCTGGCCGGACAGGTAGTGATGGAAGGCTTTATGCACTGGCGCATTCGGCCGTGGGTACGGCGGTTGATTACCCGGTCGTTGGCAATTATTCCCGCCATATTGATCATCGGCCTGCGAGGCGACAGCAGCGTGACCGAGCTGTTGGTTCTCAGCCAGGTCGTGCTGGCCATGCAACTTCCGCTGGCCATGTTCCCGATGCTACATTTCACCAGTTCCAAAAAATGGATGGGCGCTAACCGATTGGGCTGGTTATTGTTGATCGCCGGCTGGACTTCCGCCGTACTGATTACCGCTTTGGATTTGTACGGCTTGCCCGATGCATTGCAAAGCGCATGGGGTGTGATTGGCGGGCATTGAGCGGCCCGTATCGGCGTGACTAGCAGTCGCCGCTTCATGTAGCACCCCGAACCAATCCGCGGAGCGTGGCCAAATTCATTTTGTCCATACGGCCGTCGCTGGGGTTTCCCTCATCATCCTCCTTGGGCGTTTCCAAATACATGGGCACGCCTGCTAAGCGTGGGTCGTTAAGCAGCAGGCGAAAACCTTCCAGGCCAATTTTCCCGCGGCCAATATGTTCGTGCCGATCGACGTGGGAACCCAGCTCTTTCTTGCTGTCATTCAAGTGAATCGCCTTCACCAGTTTGATGCCCACGATGTCGTCGAGTTGCCGCATCGTGGCTTCGTAATCTTTCGGCGTGGAAATGGGATAGCCTGCGGCCAGCAAGTGACAGGTATCGATGCACACGCCTAATCGTTTGGGCTCGGCAACGCCCTGGAGAATTGCCGCCAAGTGTTCAAATCGCCAGCCCAGCGCACTCCCCTGCCCCGCCGTGTTTTCTAGCAGAGTTTTCGCCCTCAGCTTTCCAACTTTTTGGTGCACTTCGTCCAGCCCCTGCACAATCCGCCTTAACCCCGCCTCTTCGCTGCTGGTGGTGAACGAACCGGGATGCATCACCACATACGGGATGCCCAACTGCTCGGCCCTGAGCAGTTCGACGGCGAACGCCTCGACCGATTTCCGCCACAGCGTTTCGTCGGGCGCAGCCAGATTGATGAGATACGAATCGTGCGACAGCGGGTGGGCAATGTTATGCTTCGCAAGCGCCGCCTGAAATTGGGCCGCGTCGTCATCGGTAATGGCCTTGGCGCGCCACTGATTGTTGTTCTTGGTGAACAACTGCACGCAATCGCAGCCGCAGGCGGCGGCCAGTTCAACGGCCCGATAATAGCCGCCGGAAATCGATTGATGCGCGCCAAGAATGGGCATAATTATTTCCGCGCAGATTGAAGACCAGCGATACGATAGCGTGAACCGTGGCAGTCAGGAAATGAGGAGCTAAGACCAACGACCCTACGTCCCCTGGCAGCGCCCTCTTCGACACCCCGCGAAGCAATCATCGCCGGGCAAGCCGTGTCAACCAGCATGCAATTTTTTATCTAATATCGCCAAATTGAAGTATCAGTGTGCCGTAATTGTTGTGTATATTCGCCATCTTCACATTTTACCGGCTTTGGCTTATAATCTTCGCCGTTAACAAAGGGGTTCAGCAACTCGATTGAAGAGGATTGCCACCGTGCGAAATCGACCGAAAACTAGCCGCCGGATGTTCAGGTTCGAACCGTTGGAAAAGCGTGCCCTATTGGCTGGGAACGTAATGGCCACGGTTACCGGAGGTGAATTGGATATTACCGGCGATGCGGCCGGCAACTCCGTTCAAGTGTGGCAAACCGGCGCTGACACTTGGAAGGTACAAGGCATTGCCACCACCATCAACGGAAGTCATGCCACGTACTTGGCCACCGGCGTTACGGGCAACATTGAAGCCAATCTGATGGCCGGCAACAACTTCATTAAAGTTTTTAACGGAACCGTGCCAGGGGCACTGGGCATCACCGCAGAAGGGGGCAACGACACTGTGCAGGTTACAAACGTCAGCACTGGGCTAAGCACCGCCGCAGATAGCACTTCGCTGGTAATCAATGCCGGCGACGGCAAAAACACGGTGGCGCTTTCCGGCGTGATAACCAGCGGGCAAACTCAAATCATTTCGGGCAATGGTACCGCGGTGATTTCCCTGGCGAACGTGACCGTCAATGCCGGAAGCGTCTCCGGCAGCAACTTTGTGGAGACGGGCAATGGCACCGCGGCCATCTCCTTCTCGCATGTCAGCATGACAATGGGCACTGGCGACAACTTCGTGGATACAGGTAATGGCACCGCAGCCATCTCGCTCTCGCACGTCACCATGACTGTCAGCGGTGGCGACAACTTTGTAGATACGGGGAGCGGCAAGGCGACCATCGCGCTGGCGAATGTGAGCATGAATAGTGCTGGTGGCGACAACTTCGTGGATACCGGTGGCGGCACGGCGAACGTTGCCCTGGTGAATGTCAAGATGATAACTACCAACGCCGACAACTTCATAGATACGGGTAACGGCGCCGCAGCTATCTCGCTGATTGACGTCACCATGAGCGCTACCAATGCCGCCAACTTCGTAGATACGGGTAACGGCACCGCGGCCATTTCGATCTCGAAATCGACGATTACAAACAGCGGCGCCGGCTCAGAAAACTTCGTGGCAACCGGAAATGGCACCGCGGCTATTTCGATTTCGAACTCAACGATAACGACTAGCGGCGCCGATTCAGAAAATCTTCTGGAGACGGGCAGTGGCACGGCAGTCATCTCCCTGTCGAGAGTAATGCTGGCCGCAGATGGCAGCAATGAATTTACCATGCAGGGAGATGGGAAAGACGTCGTTGCTCTGGCAAATGTCACTGTGAACGGCGACCTGGCCATTAACACCAACGGTGGTACCGATGCAGTGTCGCTTAATACGGTGAATGTGGGTTCGAATGACTTAAGCGTCGAGGTAGGGCCCGGCAACCTCGATAGCCTGGCGGTTGTGAATTGCACGGCCGGCACCGAAGAATTCTCGGATACCGGCGGAACCAACGGCAGCATTGTCGGTGCACTCAATCATTTTGCCACCGCGCCACTGGTCACCGGTTTCACAAACGAATTCGGCATTTAATTGCGACAGGCAAGTTGGGGCAAATGACGGTAGCCGCTGCGACTGCTCCCATTGCGCCAGTTCGAAAACACAAGGTCGCCGATGGCGGCATCAGGCACCGGGAACGCTGCACTTCCAATGCCAAGCGTCGCCTTTCCCCCTGTAACAAGCCGTGTACATGGCGCCCCTCAAACTTAGCGGTTGTGACCTTTGTGAAACCGAATCTAGTAGGCTCGGCCCATGCAACTCATGCCGGATTTTAGATTTCGACGCGCCCGCGGGGCAGAAGTGGTTCAAGATTTATCGGGCGGTTTAGCAGCGGCGGGCAACGTGGCCTGAGCGGGATCTGCAGCGGTTTCCAACAGTTTGGGAATTTTCTGCGCCAATCCCATGCGGGCGTTGAAATCGATAACTTTGCCGTCACGGCCCACCAGCCACATGGCCGGAATGGCGGAGATGCCGTATTTTTTGCCGTAGGTATTGTCCCAAACTTTGCCGTCGAAGAATTGCACCCAGGGCATTTGTTTGTCTTTGACGAATTGTTGCAGCGTTGGCTTTTCCTGGTCGAACGAGATGCCGACAATCTCGAAGCCTTGATCATGATATTTGTTGTATTGCTCGATGACCTCCGGCAATCCTTCGACGCATGGGCCGCACCAGGTGGCCCAAAAATCGACCAGGACGACTTTGCCGCGATACGATTCCAAGTCGAAATGACGGCCGTCGACGTCGGTGAATTTGAGTTCCAGCGGCTTGGTTTTCAGCTGCAGTAGATTTTCCAACACCGTAATTCTGTCGGCCGCGGCGGCGGCCAGCAGCCCATCGCTACTGGCTTTGAGATCGCGCAAGCGAGCAATGGCAGCTTCGTCCATTTGTCCGCGGCCGGCCAGTTGAACAATCGATTGCGCCAATCCCGCATTGGCGGTCGAATTGGGAAAAGCTTTGACGTGGGCCGAAAAGCTTTTTGCCACGTCCGCCAGCGGCGCGTGGCTGAGTATATCGATTTGCAGATTTAGGGTGCTGGCTTGCTCTTTTAGCTGCGGCGGCGCATCGCCGGCCGCCAGCACTTCGGCCAAAGCGGCTTTGGCCGTTTTGATGCCTTGTTCCAGGTTTTGCGGGGCGCTTAGGGCGCGGCGGACATCCATGAAATTCCAGCTCCACCGCAGCGGATCGTGCGGATACTGCTTGAGAAACGCGGCTTTTTCGTTATCGTATTCCGCATCGTGGGTGCTGCCGGTAAGCGACGTCAGATTCGCTTCGACACGTTGCACCCATTGCTGGGCCGTCTCAGTTTTAGCCGGCGCTTCAGTGATGGGCGGAGCTTCCGTTTTCGACGCGGTCGATTGGGCCGCGTTGCCGGCCCCTTGATCGGTCACCACGATGGTCTTGGGATGCCGCTTGGTGGTTTTAAGTTGCGTGCCGAAGCGGGCCATGACCGGATCGCTGCTGGCGGCGAACAGAAGGCCGAATTCTTTGAACCGTTTTTCGGCCTCTTGATCGGTATCCAAGTTATTGATGAGCGCCACGGTGCCGAGGGCAATCCGCCCATATTTGGCGGCGGTGAGCGTGTGGCCGGTCAACGCGGTTTTCACTTTGTCAAGCAGTTTGGAAATGTCGTTGGGCGGAGCATCGCCGGCTTTCAGCACTCGCTGCTCCAGATCGTAAAATGCGGCTGCGGCGGCAATCTTTTTGTCGCTATCGCCGGCATACTTGGTTGCTAGTTCGGCCAGCCGCTTGTCAGCATCGGCATTTTTTTCGGCATCAGCCCATTCATGCAAGCCGTCGAACAAACTGAGAACGGCAAAAGACCGCAAACTGTCCGGCGGGTTGCTTTCCAGAATTCGATCCGACGCCGCCACCATCGCTTCGCCGAAACCGGCTTGCCGAGCCGCGGGCGCGATCTTTTGCATCTTTTCGATATGCGCCTTGAGCAGGGCCGGAGAATCGTTTGCCGGCGGCAAATAGGGATTGCTGGCTGCGGGAGTTTGGCCGTCTGCCAGCGCAAGCGGCGAGGTCAAAATGAAAATCCATAAAGCCAGGCCACCAGCAAACTTCCTACAATTCTCACGGCACTGCATAGGAGAAGCTCCCCCTGGAAATGAAAACAGTCGAACGAATGGGCATTATCAACTTGGCAGTCTGCGGCTGTCAATAAAAGAATAGCTTCCCGCTGCCGCGATGCATTTTGCCGCTAGCTGGAACTGCGGTTTACAAACGATTTGTACCGCCGGCAACAGGCGACCGAGCCTCCGGTGGTCCAACTTTGTTGGGCTGGCTATGCTCGACCGTGGTCGGCCGCCGTTTTTTTAAACCGCCTCTAAACAATTGGCCGTAGATGCGCTACAATCAACCGTAGGCAGGCGGCGAAAACAAGGAACACAGCCATGACCATCGTCGAATGGATTGTAGCCGGGCTGCTCTTCGTGGCCGGAATTATTTTGGGCGCTCTGTGGGCCAAAAAAAAATCTCTCGGCGGTCGCAAACGCCAACTGGCTGAAGCGCAATTGCAGTTTCATCGCATGCGCGAACAATTAGAAGCCAAGTTTTTGCAACGCGCCGGGCTGACCGGCAAACCGCGCGGACTGCGCTGGGCCGACTGCGAGTTCGAAAACGATGTGACTTATGCCCGCGATCGCAAAACTCGGGAACTCTCCGCGTTCGTTTCGGTGTCAATCAAGTTCGAGGCCATTCCCGGCGGGGGCATGGAAGAAGTGGAAGCCGTGAACAACGCCAAAT
>Ga0335083_10003121_pt1 | contig 21625 bp, 18 predicted proteins | sample Lox_Sample_42_FD_206716 | JGI IMG/M metagenome (GOLD analysis project Ga0335083, IMG submission 206716) | Soil microbial communities from Loxahatchee National Wildlife Refuge, Florida, United States - Lox_Sample_4.2 | ecosystem: Environmental > Terrestrial > Soil > Wetlands | place: USA...
TACGATCTCGGCTATATTGATCTGGAGGAAAAAACTTTGCAGCCCTTGCACAACCCCTTCGGGCCAAAAGTGTAACCTATGTCTCCGGAACGTTCTGTTACCTATGTCTCCGGAACGGACAGATAAGTAATTGGTCGGGGAGAGAGGATTTGAACCTCCGACCCCCTGGTCCCGAACCAGGTGCTCTACCAGGCTGAGCCACTCCCCGACGTGTGCATGGGCGCTTGAGGAAATGCGGGACGCCCGCAGCAGGAATTGCTGGAATACTTGCAGATTATAACACTCCGTGCAGAGCTCGATGGTCGCAACCGCCAGGAGTCCAGGAATCGATCTGCTCCCGCTCCGGATGCAAACTGGGCCTACTCGGCCACGACACGGCCTCGGCAATGTTGTCTGAAACCTGACGGACCGCTACGATATATTTTCGCCGCGAAGACCTTCATGAAAACCGCGTTCACTGCCACCCGACTCTACACTCCTATCGACGAGATCCAGAATCCAGTGCTCGTGATTGAAGACGGGCACGTCTCCGACGTCTATTCGCGCACGACCAAAGAGGTCCCTCCCAACGTTGCCCTGGTCGACTTCGGCGACGCAGTGCTGGCGCCGGGTTTCGTCGATATCCATATTCATGGCGGAGCCGGGCTCGATGTCATGCGGGCATCACTCTCCGAGCTTCCGCGCCTGGGCAAATTCCTGACGATACATGGCGTCACGGGATATTTCGCGACAACCGTTGCAGCTCCGCTGGATGCAACCTGCACGGCTCTGGGACGATTGGCCGACGCAATCGAGGGCACGGCCAGTTCGACCGATGACGATCCCGTACAAGCCCGGCCGCTCGGCATTCATCTTGAGGGACCGTTTCTCAGCCACAAACGGCGTGGAGTTCATCCCCCAGAAAATCTGGTGGCTCCCACCGTCGAGGTGTTCGAGCGGCTCTGGCAGGCGGCGCGGGGACACGTGAAGATGCTGACGATTGCGCCGGAAGTTCCCGATGCGATGGATGTGATTGCCGAAGCCGCGAAGCGCAAAGTCTGCGTGAGCATCGGGCACTCCGACGCCGAGATGCCGGTCGCTCGCGCTGCCGTCAGAGCGGGGGCACGGCATGCCACGCACACGTTCAACGCCATGCGTCCGCTGGATCACCGCGAGCCCGGAATCATCGGAGAGGTGCTCAGCAACGATCAGCTAAGCGCTGACATCATCGCCGACGGAATTCATGTTGACCCTGCGGTCGTAAAAGTCTTCCTGCGGGCAAAGGGGCCCGGGCGCGCCGTCCTCATTACCGACGCGATTTCTGCGACGGGCATGCCGGATGGGCGCTACCAACTCGGACCGATCGAAGTCGACGTCAAAGATGGCAAATGCACGTCGGGCGGCAGCCTCGCGGGAAGCGTGCTAACCATGGATCGCGCGGTGCGCAATGTCACGAAGTTTTCCGACTGGAGTTTGCGTGACGCGGTCCGGGCGGCTACGCTGAATGCGGCGAAGGCCGTGGGCTTGGCGGATCGGCATGGAGTCCTGGCGCGAGGGGCCGAAGCGAATTTCACGGTGATGAATTCGTCTGGCGAAGTGCTCAAGACCATCGTGCGCGGACGTGGCTTCTAAGAACTCGTCGGATCGAGGGTTTTGGGGAAGGGCATGGCTTCGGCCATGCCATAAGAGGCGAGGAAAAAGTCGGGCTTCAGAGTGTTCGCACAAACTCCTATCCGACGCGAAAATCTGTGCAGCACCGTGGAAGAGCGGCCCTGCAGGGGGCCGGGAAAAACGAGTTCAATCATTTGATCTGGGCTTTAGCCCTTGAGACCTAGTTGGGCTTCCGGCGTCGCGCGTCTGCCAAGTGATGTAGCAGCATGACTTCATCAGCGCGAGACAACTGGTCCAGAAAAGCGCTCCCCGTCTTCGGCGCTTCATCGCTGGCGGTTTTCGCCGCACCGGCCTGCCGCAACTTATCGCCGAGTTCCGGCTCGTTGCTCATCACCTCCGAATAGAACCAGAGGAAATGGCGCATCTGGTCAAGAGCGGAGCGCAGTGTCTCAATCGGCTCGGTTTCCGAAAGCGAGTTGAGCGTTTCCATGAGTTCCGGGTCGCTCGGAGCCTGCATGGCGGCGCAATTGAGTTCCTGCTGGATCGTGCGCAGATCCTCGGTGACGCGAGCGATTCGGAGATGAAGGTCGTCCATGTTGTCGATGGCCATTCTTTTGCCTTCCCACCATCTCATCGGCAACGCGCAGCGAATAGATGTCCCACGGGCATGCACCTTTCGTAATTCTGGCATTACCTTGGAGCGTGAAAAGGTCACCACCGCGAAACGCCTTGTGCGGCGCGGCTTTTCACGCGCGTGCAGAACGGATTTCCGGCACGGAAACCAGACGTATTCCCTGGTGCGGGATTTTTCACGGCAACCGTTGGTGCATGGATCAAGTGCTCCAAAGTCACCAGTCCGAGTCGTTGCGCCGCATCGCGCGTCGCCGGCAAGCGCTCTGCGATTTGTGATACAAACGCGACGGTGAACGAGACACGCCAGCAAGAGATGCCGTACGAAATCAGCCCAACCCATGGACTGGTTCGGGCCCTCGGCCGCTGGAGCCTTACGGCACTGGTCGTGAACTCTGTGATTGGCAGCGGCGTGTTCGGTCTTCCGTCCACCGTGGCGGGCTACCTCGGGAGATTCAGTCCTCTGGCAGTACTCGTCGCAGGAATCGGAATGGCTGTCGTCTTCGGCTGCTTTGCCGAGGTGTCGTCACAGTTCCATCAAGCGGGCGGGCCTTATTTGTACGCGCGCGCAGCCTTTGGACGTGCGATGGGCATACAGATGGGATGGATGCTCTGCCTCGGGCAGGCGGCCGCTCCAGCCGCGAACGCCAACTTATTTGTGATTTATCTTGGAGAATTCTGGCCGCATGCCACAGACCCGTTGCCCCGCGCAATCATCCTCACGCTTCTGGTTGGCATCCTTGCGTTCATCAATGTGCGCGGTGTGCGTGCAGGCGCGCTCGTGAGCAACCTCTCGACCGCAGCGAAACTGGTGCCGCTATTCGCCGTCATTGGGATGGGATTGTTCGTATTGCACGCGCATCCCGCCGCACCATCGAGTGGCCCGGCCATCACCGTTCTCACCGTTAATCAATGGCTAAAGGCACTGTTGCTGCTCATTTTTGCCTATGGAGGATTCGAGACTGCACTGGCGCCGATGGGCGAAGCCAGGAATCCGCGACGCGACGCTCCCTTCGCACTGTTCGCCGCGCTCATCGTATGCACAGTGATGTATGCGCTCATTCAGTGGGTTGTGGTCGGGGTTCTTCCCGACGCGGCGCACAGTTCGCGTCCGCTTTCGGACGTGGCGAGAATCGCGGTCGGTTCCGTCGGGGCCGCCCTGGTAGCCGTGGGAGCGTTGATTTCGTTCTATGGATATTTGAGCGCCAAGATTCTGGGCATGCCTCGCGTGACATATGCTCTGGCCGAGCAAGGGGACTTCCCCAAAGCCTTTGCGGCGATTCATCCGCGGTTTCATACGCCCTATGTTTCGATTCTTGTGTTCTCTGTGCTGGTGTGGGGCTTCGCGCTCAGCGGCGAATTCAAATGGAATGTAACGATCTCCGCCGTGGCCCGTCTGCTCTATTACGCGGTATGCTGCGCCGCACTCCCGGTACTGCGGCGGAAGCAGTCTGGACTTACAGGATTCCGTTTGCCTGCTGGAAATTTGCTGGCCGGGCTTGCCGTCCTGATGTGTGCTGCGCTTCTGACGCAGGTGGATCGCAGCCAGTCGTTGATTGTCGCCGCCACCATCACCGTGGGCCTGCTGAACTGGATAGCAGTGCGAAACCGCAATTAACATCGAGCGTGCTTAGTTCGTATAGACCCGCACGTAGTCGACCAGCATCTCCGAGGGAAACGGGGTGGTTGAACCCGGAGAACCCGGCCAACTCCCGCCAATCGCCAGATTCAGAATAATGAAATTGCTCTGCCCCGCGTCGAATGGCCAGACGGCGCCACTGAGCCCGTTAAGGCTTGTGGGAGCGTATGTGACATACGGATGGGTGTAGTCATCGACGTAATACGCCACGCTTCCCCCGGACCAGATCATACCGTAGGTGTGCCACTGCGCCGCGGTCTCCCCAAGGGAGAAAAGGTATTGAGTGCCCAGCTCAGTACCGGTGAAACCCGTTCCGTGGACGGAGCCCTGATTCCAATCCGGCGATCCTGCCGCGTTGACGCGCTCCAGCACATCCTGCTCCCCGCAGGCCGGCCAGTTCACGTTGGCGATGTTGTTGCCCATCAGCCAAACCGCCGGCCAAAAACCTTGGGCCTCCGGAACCAGCGCGCGCACCTCGAAGCGGCCATACTGAAAGCTGAACAGGCCTTGCGTCTTCAGGCGCGCCGACGTGTACACCCCGGCCGAGGGCTGCTGGGCCTCGATGTGAAGATAGCCGTCCGTTCCCACGTATTCGCTGGGATTATTCGTACTGCAAGGTGAGGTCGACGATCCCCAAGCGCAATAGTTCTCCAGTTCTGCGTTTCCAAAGCCGCTATTGCCAGTGTCGTATGTCCACACTGCAGGATCTGGTTGCGCTGGAGAGCCACTGGTGTTCGTGAACTCGTCGCTCCAGACCAGCGTGCCTGAAGGAATGTTGGGCGAGAAGGTCTGGCTCGCGACCGAGCTGGTCATCAGCACCGGGGCACCTCCCACGGCAATCGCATTGACGGTGAGATTCGACGCCACCAGAAACGGGGCCTGATATTGCGGCGAAGAAGGCGTGGGAGTGCTCCCGTCAACGGTATAGAAGATGGCTGTGCCCGCAGCCGAAGTCAAAGTGACAATCACCGCGCCATTCTGCGCAGCGGTAGTGGAAATTGCGGGAGCGGAAGGCGGAATCTCGTCGCCCCCTATGGGAACCGTGCTCCCTCCGCCACCACAGCCGGACATCCAAACGCCCGACACTAAAACCGCCGTAAGCAATACCGCTTCCACCCGCATAGGTCCGCCTCGCGAGAACAGCGAACAGTCCCGCTGTCCCTATTTAACCGCCGGCAGATTTCGTGGTCAACCGAGCGAGAGACAGGATCCGCGAGTCAAGCGCGAGCCGTCTGTTCTGGAAAGCATTGCAAGTGCCTTTGGAGACAGCCGGAGATCTAAACCTCCGCGAGAGGTAGTTCCATTTCCAGCAGCGCCTTCTTTCGGTCGATGCCCCACCGATAGCCACCCATGCTTCCATCCTGGCGAACTACACGATGGCATGGAATTGCCACGGCAACTGGGTTGGTGGCGCAAGCGCGAGCGACGGCACGCGTCGCGCTGGGCCGTCCAATGGCCTTGGCAACCTGGCTATAGGACCGCGTTGCCCCGAATGGAATCTTTTGCAGATACGCCCACACCCGCCGCTGAAAGGCCGTTGCACGAATGTCGAGCGGCAACGACGCGTCCAAATCCTTCCCGCGCATCTGCCGCAGCAGCGCCGCCACCCAGGACTGCAGCCCGCCGGCATCCAGCTTGCGTGCGGCGAACGGAAACTCGCGCTTCAATCCTTCCAACAACTCGCCATCAGATCGTGCAAACTGGATCGAGCAGATCCCGCGTTCGGTGGTAGCGATCAGCATTCTTCCCAACGGCGAGTCGGCACAGATGTAGCGAATCGCCGCAGCAATCGCGCCACGACGGTATTTGTCGGGCGTCATGCCCAGCTGCGATGCGGTCTTTTCGTAGAGCCGGCTGCTGGATCCATATCCCGCGTCGTACATGGCGCGAGTTACCGAATCCCCCGCCTGCAGATTGCGTTTGAGCAGACGCAGCCGGCAGGAATCGGCATACTCGCGGGGCGTAATACCGAGCACGGCTTTGAAACGCCGCTGCAGATGAAACGAACTCTGGTGAAATTCCTTGCCCAGACGATTCAAAGTGAGCGGCTCGTCGAGATGCTGCTCGATAAACCGGCAGATCGCTTTTACGGCGTGCGACTCAGCATTCCCGTTGAATGACTTAGGGCGGCAACGCAAGCAGGCGCGATACCCCGCGCTCTCGGCTTGTTCCGGCTTGGCGAAGAATTCCACATTCTCCCGCCGCGGACGGCGCGCCGCACACGAAGGCCGGCAATACACGCCGGTGCTCGAAACGGCGAATACGAATTCCCCGTCGCGAGCAGCATCGCGCACGATGACGGCAGCCCAGCGCGGATCTTCGGCCGCCGGCTGAGCTTCCGGTTTGGGTTGACGGGCAGGCATTCCCTTCACAATTTCCTCAGCGAGTATGGCATTGGTTGTCATAGCAAGGAAAGCGTACGGGGAAGGGCCCGTAACGGACTATCCGGATCTTGCGCCCAAACCAAAATGCTCCCAGCCCGTGGAATTTGCGCCCACCCCGGCGAACGATTACAGTTCCCGAGAGCACTTTTCACTCCTACACCCGAGGACCAATCCGGATGAAGAACACTCATATCGCAATCCTGGGCGCTCTGACTCTAATCCTGCTGGCGTCCGCCGCAGCACAACAGGCTTCGAAACGTGTACTCAGCAGCGACGAAGTGAAGAAGGCTATCCCCACCGAATACTTCTTCCGCGGCCAGAAGGCACCCGTGCAGGTCCGCAATGCCGTAGGATTTCAGCAAGCCGATGGCATGATGATGCTAGCCGCGTTAGTCGACGCCTCCGGGTATTCGACCGCGATCCAGCAGAAGTACCAAGGCCTGCTCATCACGGAAACGAAGCTCGACATCGGCGGATCAAAACTCTCGCCAGGACAATATGGCTTTGGCTTCACCGCCGATGGAAAATTCGTTGTCATGGACGTTGCCAACCACGATGTACTGAGCGCCGCGGCGGAAACCGACTCCGCTCTGCAACGCGCCGTCCCGCTAAAACTGGTCGAAGACGGTGCGGGCTACAAACTTTACGCTGGGAAGAAGTGGGTAGGAATCAAGGCGGAGTAAAGAGCACGATCGGGTCTTCGGTCCTCGGTCGCTGGGCGAGGGCGCAATGCAAACATATTTTTCGGTCCATGGCCCGAGGCCCAAGACTTGAAACCTGACATTGATTTCTAGCCCGAAAGCGGCTGATACGGGCCCGGCGCAGCAGCTATTCCTGCGCGCTTGCGTAACTCGCCCAGGAGCGCTCCTGCGGCGTTCTCATACGTCTTCGTCGGGTCGGATGGATCGGCCCACACCGCGTCATAAATAATCTGGGCGGCTTCCTTCAGTTCCATGTGCAGAGCCGTCTCGAAGGCATCCATGCGTTCCTGCAGGCGCTCGTAGCAGGCCTGGCAGATTTCAGCGGTGGCCGGATCTCCGCTATGGTGCTTGCCAAACTTGCATACTGCTTCTGGAGCGTTCGCCACTCCGGCATGCGCCTCCATCATCTGCGACTTGAATTGACGGAGAAACTCTTCGCGCTCCTGCTCGATCACGGATTTATCGGGAATAGAGCCGCTCTTAGGTTGCGCCACTCTTACCGGCAGTTTTGGGGTGACCGGCGAAACCCGCTCACTGTGCTTACAGGTAGGGCAGGCATCAAGATCTGCGGGATAGTAAAGATGGCACTTCGAGCATGGCAATCCATATCCCTTGGGCTTGCCAGGAGCAGTTTCCAGAGGGCCGACTGTCGTGTCATTGCGGCGGGCGCTTCCCTCTTTCGCCATGGCCGGCTGAACGACCGCGTCGACAGTTTGCTGCTGGGTTCGGGCCCCGCTGGTTGCCATCGGAAACTCTCTCCTGTCCGGTCCGCTCCCAAGCAATGGACTCGGCCTCGACTCTAGTCTAAGTTCAAGCGGCGGGCTCGCCTACGCACTGTGGTACATCGGCAGTATTGTCCGGGCGGGGAACTGGGGCTCCTTAGAGTTACCGTGAGCTTGTCTCCTTCATCAGCTTGAGGAGTTCCTCGCGACGAGCGCGGTAGAGGGTTCGTTCGGGATCCAGGCGCGCTGCCATTTCCAGTTCCGATAAGGCTTCGTCGTACCGATCCATGCTCATCAGGCAGGCCGCGAGTGAATAGTGATTATCGGCTGAGGCGTTCACGCGCAGGGCCTCACGGAATTCTTTCTCCGCCGCATGCAGCTGTTGCTGCTGGAACAGCAAAGTCCCGAGCAGGTGATGCGCGATATCGGAATCAGGATTGAGAGACACAGCCAGCCGAAACTCGCGCAAGGCCTCGTCCGGCTTGTTCGCGAGCAATAGAGCCTGGCCGAGCACGCGGTGCTCCGTCGATCCGGTCGGATTCTGCTGCAGGGCCAGTCGCAGTTCCTCCACCGCTCCGTCGTAGTTCTTCTTGGCCATGTACGCGCTGGCCAGACAGGCGTGTCCCTGCTGCCACTCGGGATGCTCGCGGTAGAGTGCGTGCAACTCCTCGATCGCCGAGTCGAAGTTCCCCTGATCGCAGTAGGTATTTCCCAGATTATTGCGAACCGAAGCTTCACTGGGCGCGATACGCTTGGCCTCGCGATATTCCTTCACGGCCTGGGCAAGGTTACCTTCTTCGTGCAGGACGAGACCCAGGTTTGAATGCGCTTCCCAAAACGCGGGCCTCAGGCGGATTGCCTGCTCATAGGCCGCGATGGCATGGGGAAGATTTCCGTCCGCGTTCAGAGCGATACCCATATCGTAAAAAGTGTCAGCATTGGCTGGATCGAGCGCCAGCGACTCGCCGTAGGCGTGGACCGCCGCGCGATACTGACCATTTGAATACAATCCCAATCCTAAGAATTGATACGCCTCGGCATTCTTGGGATCGAGGCTGAGTGCCGTGCGCGCCTCGGCGATCGCGTTGGGGCCGTCGTCCAGGCGATAAAACAAGTAGGCCAGCGCACTGTGGTTCTCAGGAAGGCCGGGGATGATCTGCGTGGCCTGTGTAAGCTCGTCATAAGCCTCATCCCATTTTTCCTGCTGACGGTAGATTGCGCCCAAAGCGAAATGCAGCGCGGAATTCTGGGAACTGGCTGTTAGGGTCTCGCGAAGGTCGCCCTCAGCTTCCCGCAAGTGCTGCTTGCGGGTTTCATCGGCGGCCTTTAGCAGGGCCTCGGGTATGGGGGAACCTATCCTTGCAGACCGGACGTTGCCCGACTTTAAGACGGTCATCAAATCTTTATTGGCTCCCGCGAACTCGACCTGACGCAGCTCATGGTTCGTGGGGAGCGTAGCCAGACCCCGCTCCGCGACCAGATGCGCCAGCCGGCTGCTGGGAACTCCCCCGGTGAGCCAGGCGACAAGCTGTGTTGTATCAACGGATTGCGGCTGGGTGGGTTGATTCTCGGTGGATTGGGCGGCAACAACGATTGTCCAACTGAACAGCAAGAACGATACGAAAGCCTTCACTCTCACCGGACTCCCCCAACGCGTGGATTGGCTTGCTGGTGGCGGCTTTTGAGGGACTGCGCTTGCAAACGCCTTCAGAAACGCCTTCCAGAAACATAGCCCGCCGGCGAACCCGCTGGTAAGGTCACGGAGGTAACCGTAGTAAATGACTAGATCTGCGTGCGTTATCATCTCGAGGCCTACGGGGTGTGATTTGAATCACAACCGACGGTGGCAGGCTTCACCGAGGACCGGCCTGGGATGGGGTAAAAAGAGTGAAAAGGCTAGGGATGTTCCGGGCCAAGGTCACTTGACCTTTCCCTGCAACGTCCAATAGCGTATGATTTTGCCATAGTCGTCTTGTTTCTTGGAGGCTCCGATGTTTGAAGGTCTATTTCAACCCACGCACCTGATTATTATCTTTGCGATCGCCTTGCTGGTCTTCGGTCCCAAGAAATTGCCCGAACTCGGCAAAGGTCTGGGTGAGGGAATCCGCGCCTTGAAAGAAGGCATGAAGGATACCCCCCCCACGCAGGCTTCGACCGACCAGACCAAAAAGACCGACACCAAGAGCTAACCAGCGCTGTGCTCGAGGAGCCTCGTGGGGAGGCTTTGCTGGCAGTATTCTCCGCTTCGTCGTCGCGGTATCTCTAATTCTGTTCCAGGGTAATTCCGGGCCCCCGATCGTTTTTCCGTTTTCAAAACTCTTTCAATTTGGAGGTAGGTCGTCTTGCGTAAATTTGAACTATTTACTCTCATTGCGTTGTTTGGACTATCGTCGGCTCTGTTCGCGGACCAGGTCACACTGAAGAACGGCGATCGACTGACCGGTACAGTAGTCAAGTCGGACGGCAAGACTTTGGTGCTGCATACTGACGCCGTGGGAGATGTCACCATTCAGTTTGACGCGATCCAGGACATTAAGACGGATCAGGAGCTGCACGTTAGCTTGAAGGGCGGCAAGACCGCGGTCGGTCCCGTGACTACGACGGACGGCAAGATTGAGATTGCCACTAAAACGACCGGCACGGTCGAAGCGCCCAAAGACGATGTGACCCTAATCCGAAACGACGCGGAACAGGCGGCCTACGATAAGTCGATGCATCCCGGACTCTGGCATGGATGGAACGGCGGCGCCAACGTCGGCTTCTCCATCGCTCGCGGAAACAGCGAGACAGAAAACCTGGCTCTTGCGTTCAACGCGGTTCATCCCACGCAGAATGACAAGATCACCGTATACGCGAATTCGATCAACACCCAGAACGGACTGGCGGAGCCCAGCACGATCGCCAACCTTGTGCAAGCCGGCTTGCGCTATGACTACAACCTCGGTCCTCGCGCATTTACCTTCGTCGGGGCAGACTTCACTACCAACGCCCTGCAATTCCTCGACTTGCGCCAGGTGTATGGCGGAGGCTTCGGCTTTCACGCGATTGCGTCTGACACCACGATGCTCGATTTGCTGGCGGGCGTCAACTATACGCACGAAACCTATTCCAACGGCGCCATGGTGCCGCCGACTCCGCCGTCAACGGTACCCACTGGAGTGTTCGAGTCTTACGGCGTGACTAATAAATTCGTCGCTCTTACGCTCGGCGACGAATTCAGTCACAAGCTCGGCAAGAGCACTGTCATTACCCAGAATATGTACTTCTATCCAAATCTGCAGGACACAGGCGAGTACCGGTGGACATTCAATGTGGGCACCATCACGAAGATCAGCAAGTGGCTGGGCTGGCAAAACCAGTTTGGCGACATCTACGTCTCGACGCCCCCCACTGGCACCAAGAGCAACGACGTCGTCTTCACTACGGGTCTGAACTTCGCGTTCGCACAATGACCGCGAATTGTTAATCTCTGCAAGAAGGAAGCCCGCTCGGGGAGAGCGGGCTTCTTCGCGCTTAGCGGCGCCAAGTCGAGATTTTGAATCAACAGTCAAATATCAACAATCAACAATTTCTTTCACCCGCTAGTCGATCCCGTGAATCCTCATGCTCACCAATTGATCGATGCTGAGGTCGTGGATCCCTCGCGCGCGCATGTCGCTGATATATTCCGGCGTCACATTGTGAATACGCATGGCGATCAGCTCGTCTGGATCCGGATGTGAGTAACCCATGGTCTGCAGTTTCTGAATGAACTCGGGCGAAACGCCGTGAATGCGGAATGCGATCAGCTTCTCCAGATCGACATGGTCGTAGCCACGCTGCTTGAGTTCTGCCATCCATTCAGGAGTCGCGCCGTGGATTCTCATGGCAATTAATGTGTCCTCATCGGGCGAATAGCCAGCTTGATGAAGGCTGCGCACCATCTGCGGAGTCACGCCGTGAATGCGGAATGCAACCAGTTTGTCGGCATCGGAGATCTTCAAGCCTTCCGCCCGCAATGCCTCGATGAAGGCTGCGTCGACGCGGAAAATTCGGAAAGCAACCAGCTTGTCGGCATCGAGGCCGCTGAGATGCTCATTCTTCATCTGCTTCGCGAACTCGACTGTGACATCCATGACTGCCATGGTGAACTGCTTCTCGTCGTCAACCGAAAAGCCAAGCGACTGCATTTGGCGCGGATAGTTCGGATCCGGTTGAAAGTGAAACAGCCCCGCTCCCTCGCCGTTATTAAGAAAACCTTCGCAATCGATCTTGCCGGCATCGCGCGTGATCGTGAAGTGAACTTCCTGATGTCCGGATTTTGAGAAGTCCACGCCCTGGAACGAAGTCACGGGCCAGTCGGATTGATGGCTCGAGGTTCCGCCATGGCGGTGCTCGATCAGCGAGAACTCGACTTTCCCGGCATCGTCCGACTTGCTAATGGTCCAGTCGCCGCCGCGCACCTCCGCGGCTCGATTCTTGACGACGAGGAACACCACGCAGCACGCAAAAACAAAATAGGCGAGGGTTCGGCGCATTCTCATAAGTCATCTCCTTTATCGACGTTTGTGTTTGGCCCGCCGCCGGCTTAGATATCGGCCTTCGAATCCAGAATCCCCAGTTGCCGCAGCTGAATGAGTTTTTGCAAGGTCAGATCTTTGAAACCGTGCGCTTTGGCGCGCTCGATGAATTCCGGCGTTACGTCCTGCACCTTGGCGCCGATAATGTCACCGATGCCGACCTTGAATCCCGCCGATTGCAGAGCCTTGATGTATTCCGGCGTTACGTCTTGCACCTTCATACCAATGAGTTCACTAGTAGAGGGCTTGAGGCCGAGAGCCTCTATCCCGCGCACATATTCCGGTGTCACATCCTGCACGCGCATACCGATCACGTCGTCCGTCCGGAGTTCAATGCCCAGGTCATGCATAGCTTTCAAGTACGAAGGCGTAACGTCTTGCACCTTCAGCGCGATTACCTGGTTGGCAGTGACTGCGAGTCCCGCAGCACGAATCTCCCGGAGGTATTCGGGAGTTACATCCTGCACCTTCATCGCAATGAGAGTGTTCACGTCGGGCTGCAGTCCCGCTTCTTTGATGCCACGGTAATAGGCACCATCTGCCCCCTGGACCTTCAGAGCGATAAGTTGATTCTGATCGGGGTTGAGTCCGGATTCGCGCAGCCCTTTCACATATTCGGGAGTGATGTCTTGCACGCGCATGGCGACCAGCATTTCCACGTCGGGATGCAGGCCCTGTTCGCGTAGTTCACGAACATATTCCGGTGTGACGTCTTGCGTCTTCAGGGCGATCAACTGATCGATGGTCAGATCGCCGAGGCCCGCGGCCTTCATGGCGTCGATGTAGGAAGGCGCCGTAGAAGGAGGCGCCGACGTGCCAGTTGCTACGGTCTCTGTGGCCTGGGGACGAGCGGCGGAGGGCTTGGCGGGCGCGCTGCTCGCCGAACTTGGCTGCTGCGAGGTTCCGGCCTCAACCCTGGCGGTTGCGTGCCACATCGCAGCGGCATGGGCCGCCTGCGGATGTGCCATTCCCATCAGTGCATTTCCAGCCACGAGAGCAGCCGTCAGACACAGGATGCTTCCCATGAGCCCGATACCACGCATCCCGCCACCAATTGTCTTTAGCCCGAGAACGCGAATGATGCGCTCGGTGAGCGGGCCTCGATTCGCGGCCATGGCCAATACAGGCGCGCTGCGCCACTCTTCCATCAGAGTCAAAGCACGAGCATACTCAACCGCGTTGCCGCATAGAGCAACCGCCATGTCATCGCAGCAGTGCTCGCGCTCCGTGCGAATGCGCTTGTTCAGCCACCAAACCGCAGGATGATAGAAGAGCAGCGTCTCCACGCAAACCTGGAAGACATTTACAAAAGGATCAAAGCGCCGGATGTGGGCAAGTTCGTGAGCAATCACCAAGGAGAGTTGTTCTTCGGAGAGGCCTGTTAGAGCCGTGACCGGCAGGAATACGACTGGACGGAACCATCCAATCACTGCAGGAGCCTGCAGCCAGGCACATTCGCAGTACGCAATCGCGCGATTCAGTCCAATCTGGTCTTGCAGCGAGTAGCAAATCTCGAGGACCCGCGCACTGACGATGGCAGACTGCCTGCGGCGTTCGCGTTCGAGGAGCACAAATCCACCGGCCGAACGAAGGCTGAAGAAAGCCACGCCGAGAAGCCAAGCCTCAACGAGCCAGGGCAGCGCATCCATCGAGGGCACGCGCGAAGGCCGCGTGCTCAACGAGGATTGCGTCGAGCCGCCCGCCGCGTCTCTGTCCCTCGCAGCTTTCTGGGCCGCGGCGAGCGGTACCGACTTCGCGGCGTCTGCCACACCGGAATGCTGTTGCGAATAGAGGAAGTAGGTCGCCAACGGGACCAGCAGCATGAGTGCCAATGCGCCAACTCCCAGCAGGTAGCGCGTCGAGGAGCGACGGCAGAGGGCCATCCCCGCAGCGGCCAGGGCCGCCAGAGCGGTGCCTTGCCACAGAAAATGCAGCAGAGCCCAACCTAGGGAATGCATTGCGCTGGGGGTGAGCCAATTCAGCAGAGTGGTCACTTGCGGCTCCTTTCAAATTCGTCGAGCATATGGCGCAGCTCGTCAATTTCTTCCGGCGAAGACTTGTGGCCCGCGAGCGCATGCATCATGAGCTGGCTCGCCGATCCCTCAAAGACGCGCTGCAGCATGTCCCCGGCAAGCTGGCGCTTGGTCTGCTCGGCGGGAAGGCATGCTTCATAGACGTGCGCGCGCTGTGTTTCGTTTCGCTTCACGGTGCCTTTTGTTGTCATAATCTGCAGAAGCTTCAGCACCGTGGTGTAGCCAAGCTCTTTCTTTTCGCTGAGGGATTCATGCACTTCGCGAACCGTCGAAGGCCCGCGGGCCCAAAGCACGCGGAGGATTTCGAGTTCCGAAGCCGTGGGTTTGTGCGGAGGCTGCTTCATGGAAACAGAACTTACTACGAAGATGTTCGTAGTGTCAACGAAAATCTTCGTACATTCGAAAAAGAAACCGATCCACCAGAGTCTGGTCCCGCTCGAAGCGCCCGGTTCAACTTCTGAGGAATTTCGCTTCGAGGAGCAGCCGACGAAGGATGTCCGAACATATATTTCCTTTTCGCTCACGAAGGCTTGGCAAGCACGTCTACTACCGGGTAGAGTACTGGCGTCTCTCGTTCCTTTGTCCAAGTCCCATCCAACAGGAGTCCGCATGCGTCACGCAGTGATTATGCTGGCGGCCGTGTCGTGCTTGAGCGTGTTCTCCCTCTCGCAAACAGCCGACGAACTCGTCAATAAAAACATTCAAGCCAAAGGCGGAATCGACAAAATCAAGGCCATCCACTCGGTCCGCATCACGGGCAAGCTCAATGGTGGTGGCGGATTCACGGCTGTCACTGTGCAAGAGAACCAGCGCCCCAACCTGGTGCGAGAGACGTTCGCGCTGCAGGGCATGACGGCTGTGAGTGCATATGACGGGACGACCGGCTGGCAAATCCAGCCATTTGGCGGGCACAAGGATCCTGAGTTTTTGGGTGAGGACGACTTAAAAGATCTGCTGCTCGACGCCGACTTCGATGGCCCGCTGGTGGACTACAAGGAAAAGGGGAACACGGTCGAATTCCTGGGGCACGATGTGGTCGACGGGGACGACGCGCTGCGGCTGAAAGTCACGCTCAAGGATGGCGACATTATTTATTACTACCTCGATCCAGACACATTCCTGGAGATTCGCAAGGAGGTGCAGGAGTTCGTTCGTGGATCGGTGCGCGAGAGTGTGGTGGAATTGGGGTCGTACAAACCGGTGAACGGCGTGATGTATCCCTACTCGATTTCACAGGGGTCGAAGGCAAATCCGGGCGCCCAGACAACGACCGTTGAGAAGATTGAAGTGAATGTGAATTTCAATCCCGCGGACTTTGCGGTTCCCGCGTCGCTGAAGCCTGAGGAGAAGAAGTCCGGAATGGTCGGGGTTCATTGACCTTAGCGATTCGGCGGGTGAAGGCCAGGACCGGACTTGAGAACTGAGCCGTGCACTGCTGTAAGCGAAATTTCAGACCGCGACGAGGAAACAAACCGATGAATACGAGACGCAGTCATTTTTCCCTTCTGACGAAGTTGAGCATGTTGCTTTGGGTAGTGTCTTTCATGCTTCCGGCCGACAGGGCCTATTCTCAGACGGGTTACAAATTCGACGCGGCCACTGTGTCGGGGCTTCCGGCGCGGAATATCGGCTCTGCCACCATGAGCGGGCGCGTAGCGGCAGTGGACGCGATCGAGCAGGACGGCCGTATTACGGTCTACGTGGGCGCGGCGAGCGGTGGGATATGGAAGTCCGTGAACGGGGGCACCACCTACAAATCCGTTTTCGACCGCGAAAGCGTGCAATCGATCGGAGCGGTCGCCATTGATCCGTCAAATCCGAAGACAGTCTGGGTGGGGAGCGGCGAAGCGTGGATGCGCAACAGCGTATCCGTGGGTGACGGCGTTTACAAATCCACCGACAGCGGCGAGAACTGGACCAACGTCGGGCTCAAAGACAGTGAGCACATCGCAAAGATTCTGATCGATCCCAACGACGGCAACAATGTGCTGGTGTGCGCGACGGGGCATCTGTGGAACGACAACGACGAGCGCGGTGTTTACAAAACGACCGACGGCGGCAAGACGTGGAAGAAAGTGCTAGCAGGAACTAATGGATCGACCGGTTGCGGCCTGATGGCGATGAGCCGTCAGGAACCGAAGACCATCTACGCTTCGATGTGGGACTTTCGCCGCGAGGGCTGGACGTTTCGCTCAGGGAACGTACCCACGTCGGGCAGCGGATTGTTCAAATCGACCGACGGCGGCGATCACTGGACTGAACTCACCGACAGCAACGCCAAGGGTCTGCCGGCGAAGCCGTGGGGACGCCTTGCGATCGCCGTCGCGCCTTCGAAGCCGCAGGTGGTCTACGCCAACGTGGAAGCGGAAAAGGGTCGAGGCCTGTATCGCTCTGACGACGGTGGCGCGAACTGGAAGAAACTCGACTCGAGCAATTACATGGTCTGGCGACCGTTCTACTTTGGCAACCTGATCGTCGACCCGAAAGACGAGAACAAGATCTTCAAACCCGATCTCATCCTGCTGTACAGCACCGACGGTGGCAAAACATTCAACGTGGTTTCGGGTGGAGCACACGGCGATTTTCACGACGTGTGGATTAATCCCCAGAATCCGAACGTGGTGATCGCGGGCGACGACGGCGGGTTGTGGCGCAGCGAGGACGGAGGCAACCGCTGGAAGCACCAGATCAACCTGCCAATTTCGCAGTTCTACCACGTCAGCACGGACGGTTCCGACCCTTATCACGTGTACGGCGGGTTGCAGGACAACAGTTCATGGGTGGGCGATTCCTCGTACCCCGGCGGAGTTTCGAACTCGCGCTGGGAAAACATGTACGGCGGAGACGGCTTTTGGATGTTTGAAGATACGTCCGATCCGAACTACATCTATGCCGAAGCACAGGGCGGGGAGATCGGGCGCGTCAACCGCTACACCCATGAAATACGCGGGATCAAACCGCTGCCGAACTACGGCGAGAAGAAGCTGCGCTTCAACTGGAACACGCCGATTCACATGAGTCCCAACGAGAAAGGGACGATCTATATCGGAGCCCAATTCCTCTTTCGATCTCGCGATCACGGGCAGTCATGGGATCGGATATCCCCAGACCTTACGACGAACGATCCGGAGAAGCAGAAGCAGGAGGAGTCAGGTGGCGTGACGGTCGATAACTCCTCGGCGGAAATGCACACCACGATCTATTCTATTTCTGAATCACCGAAGAACGGTCAGATCATCTGGGTTGGGACGGACGACGGCAATGTGCAGATCACGCGGGATGGCGGCAAAACTTGGACCAACGTCGTGGGCAACATCGCCGGACTCGGGAAGAATTCCTGGGTCTCGACGATCGAGGCGAGCCGGTTCGACGAAGGAACGGCGTACGCGACGTTTGATCGCCACAGCTTCGGGGATATGAAGCCCTATGTCTACAAGACCACCGATTACGGCAAGACGTGGACGGCACTCCCCGCGCAGGAGAGCGGCGCGCGCGGATTCGCGCACGTGATTAAGGAAGATTCGGTCGATGCCAATCTGCTATTCCTCGGCACCGAATTCGGGCTGTGGATCTCGGTGGACGGCGGCCAACACTGGGCGCAATACAAAGGAAGTAATTTCCCAGCGGTTGCCGTGGATGACATCGCAGTACAGGCACGCGAAAGTGATCTGGTCCTGGCGACGCATGGCCGCGGCATCTGGATCATTGACGACATCTCGGCTCTGCGGGCATTGACTCCCGATCTCATGTCGAAAGAAGCTGCGCTGATTCCGGGCAAGGCAGTGCAGTACTTCGATACGTTCGGGGGCTGGGCAGAGGGGGATGAGAGTTTCACCGGCCGCAACCGGCCTGGGGAAGCGCAGATCACGTACTACCAGAGGGGCCGGCACATCTTTGGCGATCTGAAGATCGAAATTCTCGATCAGAACGGCAAACAGGTCGACACCGTAGCGGGGAGCAAGCATCGCGGGCTGAATCGCGCGAACTGGTCGATGCGCGTGAAGGCCCCGGCGGTTCCGCCCGCGGCAACCGCATTGTTTGAAGCGGCACAGGGTCCGCGGGTTCTGCCCGGCACTTATACGGTCAAGATGACGAAGGGCGATAACGTCTATACCGAGCAATTGAACGTAGTTCTTGATCCGCGGGCCAAGTATTCACTCGAAGATCGCAAAGCTCAGTTCGATTTGACGATGAAGATCTACCATACGATCGAGCATATGACGTACGCGGTCGAGGCCATCGAAGGGGTCAGGAATGCGGCCAACGAGAGGGCGGCGAAACTGCCGGAGAAAGACCCGCTGCGGAAACAGTTGCAGGATCTGGCGGCTCAATGCGACGTACTCCGGGGCAAAATCGTGGCCACTAAGGAAGGCGGCATGATCACCGGCGAGGAACGCATCCGCGAGTTGCTGGGACAGCTTTATGGAACCGTCAACGGCTACGAGGGGCGTCCGTCGGATTATCAGGAGGCCCGAGCGGAGTCCCTGGCGCACGAACTGCAGGATGTAATTGACGATTTCCAGAAGACGACGCAGAAAGAGCTTCCTGGGATCAATGCTGGACTGAAGAAGAAAAAAGCTGAGGCCATCTCTGTGCTGACCGAAGCGGACTGGACGAAGAAGCGAGAAGCCGAGGGCAGTTCAGGAGCCGCGGCTGGCATTCTGCTGGGTCGGGAAGGACAAGAGCGAGAGATGGACTAGAGTCAAGTTCTACTTTCGACTTCTCATAGCTAGACAAAACGAGGTTCGGCAAAATGGCGCCTTGCCCTTTGGGTTAGGCGCCGATTCTTTTGGCCCCGGGTCCGGCCGGTCTTCGGGCCAAAAAATGTCGAGCCTCCGATTGATTCCAAACGTGCGTGCGAGTATGGTGGTCTGTCTCAATTTCGCTGGCGATAAAACTTAGGAGATTCCTAATGCTAAAACGATTTACTGTTTCCATTTTTCTGCTCGCTGGTCTCGTAACGTTCGCCTTCGCGTCTGACGAGAATCAGAATGTCTGCAAGGGCGACCCCGACAAGTGGCAACAGCTCTTCAACGGCAAAGATCTGACCGGATGGAAACACGTGGGACCTGGCAACGACACGGTGGAAGATGGACTCATTCACACCCATGGCGGCATGGGCCTGCTCTACTGGACAGCCGGAAAGATCGGGAATTGCACGATTCATGTCGTGTACAAGATGCGCGACGAGAACGATAACTCTGGGGTGTTCATCCGCATTCCGATCGAGCCTCGCGAAGAATGGATGCCGGTCAACTACGGATTCGAAGTGCAGATCGACAATCACCCTGAAACTTCAAAGGAAGACGAATACCATTCGACCGGCATGCTGTACTCGCTGACCAAGCCGCTGGCCAAGGCGTGGAAGCCCGGCCCAGAGTGGAACACGATGGATATTACTCTGGACGGGTCGCGAACCATCGTTGTGCTCAATGGCGTGAAGGTTACGGATTACAAGGACGGCGATCCGGTGCCGGAGCGGAAGTTTGACTTCGAGCCACAGCGTGGACCGCGGCCCGACTTCGGATACATGGGTCTGCAGAATCACAGCGACAATGACATCGTGTTCTTCAAAGAAGTGGCGATTAAACCGCTGAAAAAGTAGCCAGGAATTGCGCGAGCAGTCGCAGTCAAATCATTCGGAGGGATTCGCATGAAACGTATTCTTTCGCGACGAGCATTCTTGCAAGGCAGCGCGGCCACGGCGGGTGGCCTGCTGGCAGCGAAGACTGTTTTTCTCAACGCCCAACCTTTTCCGCGAGCTGTGGCCCCCAGCGACCAGGTTCGCTTTGGCATGATCGGGATTGGGATGCAAGGCTCCGGGCTGCTCTCCGGGGCGATTACGATTCCCGGCATCGAGTGCGTCGGCGCTGCCGACTTGTATGACGGGCGGCACACGCTGGCCAAGGAAATCACCGGCAACACGAGCCTGCCGACGAGCCGCCATTATCAGGAGCTACTCGACCGCAAGGACATCGACTGCATCGTGGCCGCGGTTCCAGACCACTGGCATAGGAGAGTGGTGGTCGACGCCTGTAATGCCGGCAAGGACATCTATTGCGAGAAGCCGATGTCGCACAATGTCGCCGACGGATTGGCGATGGTGGAGGCGGCGCAGAAAAACAATCGTATCGTCCAGATCGGCTCGCAGCGAGTCAGCTCCGTGCTTTGTGCCAAGGCAAATGAACTCTACAAAGGCGGAGCGATCGGCGACGTCGAAATGGTCGAACTTACGCTGGGAAGAAATGATCCAACCGGGGCCTGGGTATATCCGCCGCCAACCGATCTTTCCCCGCAAACCCTCGATTGGGATACGTGGCTCAACGATGCTCCGAAGATTCCGTTCAACAACCTGCACTTCGCCCGATGGCGCTGCTGGCGCGCCTACGGCACCGGCGTTGCGGGCGATCTGATGGTGCATCTCATCAGCGGCATGCTCGTAACTCTGGGGTGGAATGAGATTCCCCGGTCAGCGATGGCGATGGGTGGCATCTTCCGCTTCAAAGATGGCCGCGACATGCCTGATTTTCACACCGTGCTCTTCGACTATCACGGCATACCGGTCTATGTGCGTCTGGATCTCGGCTGCGAAACACCGGAATTAGCCAGGTTCATGGGGCCGAGAGGCATTCTCGATGCCGGCGAGTTTGAGTTACGGTACTCCCCGCAGTCGGGCGTGAACCAGGATCCCAGCTACTACAGCTTCAGCTTCCCGGCGAAGATGCGGGAGGAATATGTGAAGCAATGGCACACGGAGAATGACCCACCGCTGGGAAAAGAGCCTCTCCACGAAGACACCGTGTATAAGGGGCATGATTGGGACGATATGCGTCCGCACTTGAACGTCTTTTTCCAGTCGGTGAAGTCGCGCAAGCCAGTGACGGAAGATGCGGTGTTCGGCAACAATGCCGCCATCGCCTGCCATATGGCGAACGAATCCTATTTCCGTCAGAAGCCCGTGACTTGGGATGCGGCTTCGAAAACGATCAAGTCACAAGGGTAAGAAGGGACCTAGGAGGATGCATGCATCGTGAGTCTTTCGCCGGGCAGAACTGGAGGATCATTCCCGTTCTGCTCGGCTTTCTCGTTCTGACCGTAGCCGCATCCGCGCAGGATCTTCCGACGGCCAAGCCCGAGTCTTTGGGACTGTCTTCCGAGCGGCTCGATCGTATCGGCGCAGCTGTTCAACATGGGATTGACGACAAGCGCATTGCCGGTGCGGTCACCCTGGTCGTCCGTCATGGGCGCGTGGCGTGGTTCAAATCGCAGGGGATGACGGACCGCGAGGCCGGAAAGCCAATGCCGCCGGATGCGATGTTCCGCATTTGCTCCATGACCAAGCCCATAACCAGCGTGGCCGTGATGAT
>Ga0335083_10003124_pt1 | contig 21618 bp, 24 predicted proteins | sample Lox_Sample_42_FD_206716 | JGI IMG/M metagenome (GOLD analysis project Ga0335083, IMG submission 206716) | Soil microbial communities from Loxahatchee National Wildlife Refuge, Florida, United States - Lox_Sample_4.2 | ecosystem: Environmental > Terrestrial > Soil > Wetlands | place: USA...
AGCACAGCTGACATGAAATCCCGAGGTCAGATGCCCTGTTGGCGTGCCGGCTAGCTGGTACGTGCCGTTACGGTAAGCCGCGCGGCGCCGGCGGTCGCGTCGATGTCGAATCCCGCCGCTCCCGATGCCCAGCCGGGCGTGGTGAATACCGAGCCGTTCGGCACCGCGACGTGCTTGCTGCCCTCGAGCGACACCTCGCCCGCGCCCTTGGCGGCGGTGACCCGGATCGCGCTGCCGCGCGGCACGCTGAGCAGGAACTGGCTGGCGCCGGCCGCGAGCCGGATCGGCACGCTGCCGTGCGGTGCCGGCAGCAGCAGGTTGAGCACGTCGGAGCCGGCCGTGATGGCGACACTGGCCACGCGGCCATGGCGCATGTCGGCGACAGTCTGCTTGGTACCGCTCGCCAGTTCGAGCCGCCAGCCGACGGCGGCGTTGAGCGTGACGGTGACCGAGGCCGCGTCCTTTGCCGACACGGAGACAAGCGCGCTGCCGCCGGGGCCAGCGCCGTCCGTCACCTGCAGCTGTGCGGCCGCACTGCCGTCCGGCGTGCTGACGCGCACCAGCGACCCGCTCACCCCGAGGTTCGCCACGCCGATCGTCAGCTTCGGCGTCCCGGTGACGATTTTCAGGGTCGCACCCGCGGCGTCGGAGGACCCGGCAGAAGCAGAACCGGACAGCTGCGTCATGGGCAGGCTCACCGTGTGCGGCCCGGACGACGACGAAGACGAGGACGAGATGCTGCGCACCACGATGGCGCCGCAGCCCGCGAGCAGGATCGCCGCGCAGATCCCTTGGACGGTGAGCGAACGCCACCGGGTCACCTTCACCATACGCACGATAGGGGACGAAACGCCCGCGCCGCGCGCACCCGGCCGATGAAGTCCTTGACCTGCGCACTTGCTAACTTGATCGTGGGACGGCTGACCGCGGGGGAGGGGCCGGTTTGGCGCGAGCCGGGGGAGCGTACATCGTCAGGGACGAGAGCGCCGGCGGGGAATCGGGCAATGTGGACAAGCTCTACCCGTACACGCTCAAGGGGCTGACCGACGCGCTCGAGGAGGCGCGGTACCGGAGCTATGCCGGCCCGCCGCAGGTCGTCATGACGATGGCGGAGGGCGGCATGCGGCTCATCCGCCGCTACGAGCACGGCCGCGAGACCCCCGCCGAGGCGCCGCGCTGATCCGCCGCAGGGCGCTGACTGGCGAAGCCACGAACCCGTTCGGGATGATCCGGGCGTTACGCGGACCAGCGCGGACGCGGCGGGACACGCGAACGCCCAGGCCAGCCCCTGCGGGCCGGCCTGGGCGTCCAGGAAGGTAAGGACCGTCAGGCCAGGTCGAACCGGTCCGCGTTCGCCACCTTCGCCCACGCCGCGACGAAGTCGCTGACGAAGTGCTCCTTCGCGTCGTCGTCCGCGTAAACCTCGGCCACGGCCCGCAGCTCGGAGTTCGACCCGAAGATCAGGTCCACCCGGGTGCCGGTCCACTTGACCTCGCCGCCAACGCTGCCCTCGAACGTGGTTGCGTCCTCGGAGACCGGCGTCCAGGTCGTGTCGTAGTCGAGCAGGTTGACGAAGAAGTCGTTGGTCAGCACCCCGGGCGTCGACGTGAACACACCCAGCTTGGACCCGTCGTAGTTCGCGCCGAGCACGCGCAGCCCGCCGACGAGGACCGTCATCTCCGGCGCGGACAGCGTGAGCAGGTTCGCCTTGTCCACCAGCAGGTACTCGGCGGGGAGCCGCTGGCCCTTGCTGACGTAGTTGCGGAACCCGTCCGCCTTCGGCTCGAGGTGCGCGAACGACTCCACGTCGGTCTGCTCGGCCGTCGCGTCGGTGCGGCCGGGCGTGAACGGCACGGACACGGTGACGCCGGCGTCCGCGGCGGCCTTCTCGACCGCGGCGTTGCCCGCGATGACGATCAGGTCGGCCAGCGATACCTTCTTACCGCCGGTCGCGCTGCCGTTGAAGGAGGACTGGATGCCCTCCAGGGTGCGCAGCACGGACGCGAGCTGGTCGGGGTTGTTGACCTCCCAGCCGCTCTGCGGCTGCAGGCGGACGCGCGCGCCGTTGGCGCCGCCGCGCTTGTCGCTGCCGCGGAACGTCGAGACGGACGCCCACGCGGTGGACACCAGCTGGGACACGGTGAGGCCGGTGGCGAGGATCTCCCGCTTGAGGCCTGCCACGTCGTCGGCGTCGACAAGCGGGTGGTCTACCGCCGGCACCGGGTCCTGCCAGATCAGCACCTCGGACGGCACCTCGGGGCCGAGGTAACGGGCCACCGGTCCCATGTCGCGGTGGGTCAGCTTGAACCACGCGCGGGCGTACGCGTCGGAGAACGCCGCCTGGTCGTCCTTGAACCGCCGGGAGATCGGCTCGTAGATCGGGTCGTAGCGCAGCGCCAGGTCGGTGGTGAGCATTCGCGGCTCGCGCTTGCCGTCACCGAACGCGTCTGGCACCAGGCCGGCGCCGCCGCCGTCCTTCGGCCGCCACTGGTTGGCGCCCGCCGGGGACTTGAACAGCTCCCACTCGTAGCCGAACAGGATGTGGAAGAACTCGTTGTCCCACCGGGTCGGGTGGTAGGTCCAGGTGACCTCGAGCCCGCTGGTGATCGCGTCCGCCCCGACGCCGGTTCCGTAGCTCGACTGCCAGCCGAGGCCCTGCTGCTCGATCGGCGCGGCCTCCGGGTCGGCGCCGACGCTCTCCGCCGGTCCCGCGCCGTGGGTCTTGCCGAAGGTGTGCCCGCCGGCGATCAGCGCGACGGTCTCCTCGTCGTTCATCGCCATCCGGCCGAACGTCTCGCGGATGTCGCGGCCCGCCGCGATGATGTCCGGGTTGCCGTTCGGGCCCTCCGGGTTGACGTAGATGAGGCCCATCTGCACCGCGCCGAACGGGTCGGCGAGCTCGCGGTCGCCGCTGTAGCGCTCGTCGCCGAGCCACTCGGTCTCCGAGCCCCAGTAGACGTCCGCGTCCGGCTCGTAGACGTCAACCCGGCCGCCGCCGAAGCCGAACGTCTGGAAGCCGCCCGCCTCCATGGCGACGTTGCCGGCCAGCACGATCAGGTCGGCCCAGGAGAGCTTCTTGCCGTACTTCTTCTTGACCGGCCACAGCAGCCGGCGGGCCTTGTCCAGGCTCACGTTGTCCGGCCAGCTGTTCAGCGGCGCGAACCGCTGCTGCCCGCTGCCGGCGCCGCCACGGCCGTCGCTTACCCGGTAGGTGCCCGCGGCGTGCCACGCCATCCGGACGAAAAGGCCCGCGTAGCTGCCGAAGTCGGCGGGCCACCAGGGCTTGGAGTCGGTCAGCACCGCGGTGATGTCAGCCTTCACGGCCGCCAGGTCGAGGGTCTTGAACGCCGCCGCGTAGTCGAACTCCCCGTGGTAGGGGTCGGTCGCAACCGGGTTCTTGGCCAGGATCCGCAGGTTGAGCCGGTTCGGCCACCACTGGCTGTTCGCGTCACCCTGAGTCGGGTGGACACGGCCACCCGCGACAGGGCAGCCGCCCTCCGCGCTCGCCCCCCCGGTCTGCTCGGCGACCTCCGGGGTCTCACCGTCTGCGATTACTGGATCATGGTTCTCAGCCATGAGAATCCCTCCGCACTAGTCGAATCATGCTCACGTACTGCGAGCGGAACAGTTAGCGCACAAACCCCAGTAGATCACTTCGGCCTCACTGAGCGTGAAGCCGCGGTCATCCGATGGAGTCAGGCACGGGGCCTCGCCGACCGCGCAGTCGACGTCCGCGACGGCGCCGCACGACCGGCACACGAGATGGTGGTGATTGTCTCCGACGCGTCCCTCGAATCGCGGCGAGCCGCCCGCGGGTTCGATCCTGCGCACGAGCCCCGCCGCGGTCAGCGCGTGCAGCGCCTCGTACACGGCCTGCAGGGACACGTGGCCCACCCGCTCGCGCACCCCGGCAGCCACTGCCTCGACGCCGAGATGGTCGCCGTGCCTGACGGTTTCGAGCAGGGCGACCCGGACGGCCGTCACCCGCAGGCCGGCCCGGCGCAGTTCATCAGCACTGGGCAACTCGCCGGCGACGTTCGCATCGTGAGACGCGGTCATGGGCCCAACCTACTCCCATAAAGACGAAAGGCTCAAGTTAACGAATATCTCAATCTAAGGCAGTTGTGGAACTCTCCGTATCCGCCCGGTGTCGCATCGCATTATCCCGAACGGTTGGTGGCTCCGCCTCTACCGCACCCCGTATCCGTAGGCGGCACTGAGCGCCGCCAGGTCCGGCTCGCCGAACCGCTCACGCAGCCGCGCGAAGGCGGCCGGCTTGTCCGCGCCGAACCGTGCGACCTCGGCGGCGTACGTGGCCGGAGTGAGAAAGGAGGGCGGCGTCGACTTGGTGTGGAACTTGTCCGCGTACATGACTAGCGCCTCTTCTGGCGTCTGCGCGACGTAGTCCGCGGGTGGCAGCGGCAGCTCCTGGCGAAGCACGTCCTGCTTGGTGATGCCGACTCCGGTGTGCCGGGAGGCGAACCGGCACAGCGCCTCCGGATACCCGGCCTCCGCGAGCAGTTCGTGGCCGAGGACACCGTGCCTGATGTATCCGGCGTCCCCCAGCCGTCCCGCCGCGTCGTACAGCCGGTACACGCCGATGTCGTGCAGCAGGCACCCGGCGCGGACCAGGCCGGCGTCGATGCCGCCCGCCACCGTGCCGCCCGCCACCGTGCCGAGCCCGTCGATCAGCGAAGCGGCGATCCGCCGCACGATCTCGCTGTGCGTGTAGACGATCGCTAGCGCCTCAGGTGTCGGCGCGTGCCTCACATGCAGCGCGAATATCTCCTCGTCGGCCGGAATCCGCATACCAGCCGAGCCTAGCGGTCGACCGCCGCTGACCATCTCCGCCGGGAGCCCGTCGCGTCACGAAGGAAACTGGCATACTCGGGTCTCACACCCGAGCGTAAGGCGCATCAGCCATGCCCGGGGTCGGTGCCGGGCGTTCGAGAAAGTGAGCAGCCCATGCGGGCAAGGAAGCTGCGGGTCCTCGCGGTGAATGGCGTCGTCGCCGCGTGTGTGGCGGTGCTGGCGAGCGCGTGCAGCGGCTCCTCGTCGACGCTCGCCAACGGCCAGCCCGCGTCGGCCACCCCCACCGTGACCCCGACGGCCGTGCCGGTCCTCGGCGACATAAAGCTGGCCACGTTTCCCCAGACCTGGGACGGCATGCGGGCGCTTCAGGTCTGCGAGCAGTGGGTCCTGCTGCGCGGCGAGTACGTCACCCGCGTGCAGAAGGACAACACGCTCCAGCTGCAGCTGTGGTTCTCGAGCAACGACTGGCTCACCGCCTTCAACGCCAACAGCGCGCTCAAGGTCGACCCGAGCTACATGCACATCAGCACCGACCTCGGCATCGTCACCGCCCCCGGCGGCGCGGGCATCTCCGCCGCGAGGATGCTCGACGCCTCCTGCGCCGCGGGCAACTAGCGGTCGGCTGGCCAGCGCGCGATGGCAAAATGCGCCAGCGTATCGCGCGCTGGCCAGCCGCGAATCTCCCGGGGGGCGACCCCCCGTACCCCCCGCGGGGCCGGCGCTCGCCGGGGGCGGCGGTCGCCGCCGCGCGTCGTCTCCCGTAAGTTGGTCTCATTGAAGTCCTTATCGCAGCAACACCGGGAGCAGGCATGACGCAGACCCCGCCGTATCAGGTGACCGACCCCGTAACGGGGGAGGTGACGGAATCCTTCCCCTTCGCCACCGATGCCGAAGTTGAGCAGGCGCTGAGCGCCGCCACGGAGGCGTTCGCGGCCTGGAAGCGGCGTCCGGTCGCCGAGCGCGCCGCGATCGTCAAGCGGGTCGCCGAACTGTTCACCGAGCGCGCCGCCGACCTGGCCGCGCTGATCACCAAGGAGATGGGCAAGCGCCCCGCCCAGGCCGTGGGCGAGGCCGAGTTCTGCACCGCCATCTTCGACTACTACGCGGACAACGGCCCGGCGCTGCTCGCCAACCGGCCGCTGGCCGGCCACGACGCGGCGCGCGTGGAGTACCTGCCGGTTGGCCCGGTGCTCGGCGTGATGCCGTGGAACTACCCGTACTACCAGGTCGCCCGCTTCGCCGCGCCCGCCCTTGTGGTCGGCAACACCGTGATCGTCAAGCACGCGGAGAACTGCCCCACCTCGGCCCTCGCGATCGCCCAGATCATGAAGGACGCCGGAGTGCCCGAGGGCGTCTACACGAACATCTTCGCCACCCACGAGCAGGTCGCCGACATGATCGCCGACCCGCGGCTGCGCGGCGTGTCGCTGACCGGCTCCGAGCGGGCGGGCACCGTGGTCGCCGCGCAGGCGGGGCGCAACCTGAAGAAGGTCGTCCTCGAACTCGGCGGGTCCGACCCGTACATCATCCTGGACACTCCGGACGTCGAGGAGGCGGCGGAGACCGCCTGGGGCACCCGGATGGAGAACGTCGGCCAGGCCTGCAACTCCAACAAGCGGATGATCGTCATGGACAGCGTCTACGACGACTTCGTGGCCGCCCTGGTCAAGCGGGCCGCCGCGATGACCCCGCGGCCCGCGGGTGACGACTCCGACGACACCTACAGCCCGATGGTGTCGCGCAAGGCGGCGGAGAACCTGCTCGCGCAGGTGCAGGACGCGGTGTCCAAGGGCGCGACTCTGCACATCGGCGGCACTCTCGGCGACGGCAACGGCGCCTACTTCGCCCCGGCCGTGCTCACCGGCGTGACCCCGGACATGCGCGCCTACAAGGAGGAGCTGTTCGGCCCGGTCGCCGTCGTCTACAAGGTCAGCAGCGACGACGAGGCGGTCAAGCTCGCCAACGTCGTCGACTTCGGCCTCGGCGGCGCGGTCTGGTCCGTCGACGAGGACCGGGCCACCCGGGTCGCCGAGCAGCTCGAGGTCGGCATGGCCAACGTCAACACCCCGGCGGGTGAGGGCGCTGACCTGCCGTTCGGCGGCACCAAGCGCTCCGGCTTCGGCCGGGAGCTCGGCCCGCTGGGCATAGACGAGTTCGTCAACAAGCGCCTGTTCTACGTGCAGAAGTAACCAGCACATCCGGCGACCGACGGTCCCGGGCAGTCCGCGAGCGCGGCCTGCCCGGGACCGTTTCGCTTGTTAACTTCTTAACTCTTTCTCGACGTCATCGTCGCCTGGCGGCGGGAGAATGAGCGCAGGCCCGCCATCCCGCGACGGACCAGGAGGGGGCTGCCGCCATGCACGTCATCCTGACCGTTATCGGCATCGGCTGGGTAGTCTTCTGGGTCGGCTGGTTTCTGGCCGGGCTCACCGCCAAGTCGAGCCAGCGCGGCGGCTGGAGCCGGCTCGCCGGCCTGCGCGGCGTCTCCGCCATCGTGGTCATCATCCTGATCAGGGTCACCATGAGCGGCCACAGGGCCATCACCTCCCCGCTGCTCGACGGCATCGGCCTCGCCGTGTGGGCCCTCGGCCTTGCCCTGGCGATCTGGGCCCGGTTCTACCTCGGCCGGAACTGGGGCATGCCGATGACCAGGCGGGAGGAGCCCGACCTGGTCACCACCGGCCCGTACCGGCTGATCAGGCACCCCATCTACACCGGCATCATCGTCGCGGTGGCCGGCACCGCCCTGGCCACCTCGCTGTACGGCCTGATCGGCGTCGCCGTCCTGCTCGCCTACTTCGCCTACAGCGCCCGCACCGAGGAGCGCTTCCTCACCGAGCGCTTCCCCGACACCTTCCCGCCCTACAAAGCCAGAACGAAGATGCTAATCCCCTTCGTCGTCTAGCCAGACCCGCGGCCCACCCACCACCCGACGAGCCAGGCCCGCAGCCCACCACCCAGCCCGTATTGCCGCTATTGCCCGATTGATCCCCGACCTGCGCTCCCCACCGCGGAGATGATTTCACTGCCACCTCAACTGGCATCGAAGCAACACCGTTCGGGTCAGCCCTAGCGCATCACGCACGCGGGCCGGTCCAGTGCTGGGATGCCGCGCCGGTGCACGCCTCGATGTCAAGCCGGGCGGTCGTGCGGCCGCCGGGATCGGTGAGGCAGCGACCGGACTTCGGGTTCACGAGTTCGCCGTCGGACTTGTGCGTCCAGGCCTGGGCGGCGGTGCCGTTACACGGGTACCAGTCGACATCGGTGCCGTTCGCCGTCCCTCCGCCCGCGACGTCCAGGCAGCCACCCTCGGTGCGCAGGGTGTGATTGGAGTAGGCCGACCACGCCTGCCCCGCGCCGCCGGCGCAGGCGGTGACGACCATCGGGTTGCCCTCGGCATCAAGCGAGTTCTGGTTGGCCAGGCAGCGCCCGCCGGCGCCGGTGATCCGGCCGGTCGCGGTGGCTCGTGCGGTGGGCGTGCTGTTGCGGCCCTTTTCGTAGACCGCGACCGACGCCACGCTCAGCGACGCGCCGGGCGAGGTCGCGGCAACCGGACTGCTGCAGCCGCACTCCCCGTCCGGGTAGTTCCCGCCCTGAGCTCGCCAGGGTGACGTCACCGGAGCGAGCGCTGGCCTGCGCGGCGATCGTGAACCAGGCTGCGGCCGTGGCGCCGGCCAGCAGCACGGCCGCCGCCACGGAAAGCAGCCTGGACGTACGATCCCGTTGCCCGCGTGCTGTCCTCGCCCGCGGGCGCACCAGGGCGTGCGTCAGCTTCCTCATCAGACCTCCGCCGGTTCAGGCCGGGCGCGGGGCGCGCGCGGATCGTCGCTGTGGAATCTCCCGTACCGGAGACGCGATCCCGAACGGCGGATAACGGAAACTGACGTCAGACGCTGGCCGAGTCGACCACCTCGGCGAAGATGCGCAGTGCCGTGGCGGCCTGGTCGCGGGTGAAAACCAGCGGCGGCGAGACGCGGATGGTGCTCTCCCCGCACTCGAGTACCAGCAGTCCGCGCTCGAAGGCACGCATCTGCACTCGCTCCGCCAGTTCGCCGGAACGGAACTCCACGCCGATCATCAGCCCGACGCCGCGCACGTCGGTGACCGTCTTCGGGTGCGCCGCCCAGATCTCCCGCAGCCCGGACAGCAGGAAATCGCCCTGCGCCGTGGCGTTGGCAAGCAGCCCCTCGGACTCGATCACGGAAAGCGTCGCGAGGCCCGCCGCACACGGCACGGGGGAGCCGCCGTAGGTGGAGCCGTGCGCTCCGGCGCCCCACTTCTCCATCAGCGGTGCCCGCGCCATGAATGCGCCGAGCGGCAGCCCGGAGGCGATTCCCTTAGCGCTGATCAGGATGTCGGGCCGGACGCCTGAGTGCTCGATGGCCCACATCCGGCCGGTGCGGCCCATGCCCGACTGGACCTCGTCGGCGACGAGCAAGATCCTGTGCTTGTCGCAGAGCGACCGCAGCCGGGCCAGCCAGGAGGCGGGCGGCACGATGTACCCGCCCTCGCCCTGCACCGGCTCGACGAAGATCGCGGCCACCTCCGACGGCGGCACCTGGTACCTGAAGAGCACGTTCTCCAGGTATTCGAACGTCTCCTCCTCATCGTGCGTCCGCGCCCCGGTGTCCGGGTCCACCCGGTTGTAGGCATAAGGCGCGTGCAGCACACCGGGTACCAGCGGCCCGAAGCCCTTGTGGTACTTGGCCTTCGAGGCGGTGAGCGTCATCGCGCCGTACGTACGCCCGTGGAACGCGCCGAAGAAGCTGATCACGTACGGCCGCCCGGTCGCGTACCTGGCGAGCTTCAGCGCGCCCTCGACCGCCTCGGCGCCCGAGTTGGTCAGGAAGGCGCGCACCGGCCCGTCGATTGGCGCGCTCGCCGCGAGCGCGGCGCACATCCGTGAGTAGATCGGCAGGTAGAAGTCGCTGGCCGAATAGTGCAGCAGCTCCGTCGCCTGCGTCGTGACGGCGGAGACGACCGCCGGATGGCAGTGCCCGGTGGAGGTCACCGCGATCCCGGCGTTGCAGTCGAGGAACAGGTTCCCGTCGGCATCCTCGACCACCGAGCCGTAGGCGCGGCGCGGCACCAGCGGATAGGCGCGCGGCAGCGACCCGCTGGTGACCGCGGCGTCGGCGTCGATGATCGCCCGCCCGGCTGGGCCGGGCAGTTCAGTCCGCACGTCGGGCACCGGCCGCGCCGGGTCAAGCCATGAAGGAGCGGAAACTCTCACGACACCACCGTCCTTGACTGCTCACGCAGGTATTGCTGCACGTAGTAGAGGCCGCCGCCGGCCTTGCCGCCGCTGCCCGAGCCCTTCCAGCCGCCGAACGGCTGCACTCCTGGCCACGCCCCAGTCGTCGCGCCCGCGGCCCGGTTGACGTACACCACCCCGGCCTGGATCTCGTCGAGGAACCGGTCGATCTCGGCGGAGTCGGCGGAGAAGAAGCCCGCGGTCAGCCCCAGGTCGGTGGCGTTGGCCAGGGCAAGCGCCTCGTCCAGTGAGTCATACGGCGCCACCGCGACCAGGGGCAGGAACAGCTCGTCGCGGAAGATCCAGTCGTCGGCCGCCAGCCCGGTCACCACGGTCGGCGCGAGGTAATACCCGTCGGGCAGCGCACCGGCGCCGCGGAGCACCGAACCGCCTGCCACCACCTCGCCGTGCGTGCGCGCGTGCTCGACCGCCCGCTCGAACCGGCTCACCGACTCGGCGTTGATCACCGGCCCGAGGTACGCGTCGCGCGACGTCGGCTCGCCGACCGTCAGCGACCCGGCCCGCTCGGCGAGCTTGGCCATGAACGCCTCGAACACAGGCCGCTGCACGTACACCCGCGAGCAGGCGGAACACTTCTGCCCTGACAGCCCGAACGCCGAGCGCGCCACGCCTGCCGCCGCGACGTCAAGGTCGGCGAGCGCGGACACGATCGCCGGGTTCTTCCCGCCCATTTCGCAGATCACCGGCTTGGGATAGTCGGCCGCGAACTGCCGGTAAATCGACATTCCCGTCGCGTAGGACCCGGTGAACGTCAGCCCGTTCACCCCCGGGTGCGACACGAGCGCCGCTCCCGTCTCGTCACCACCGGGCAGCAGGTGCAGCACGTCGGCGTCGAGCCCCGCGTCGCGGAAGCACTCGTACAGCTTGAACGCGGTGAACGACCCCTGCGGCGACGGCTTGAGCAGCACGGTGTTGCCCGCCGCGAGCGCCGCCCCGGCCGGCCCGGCGGCGAGCGCCATCGGGAAGTTGAACGGGCTGATCACCGCCCACACCCCGTACGGGCGCAGCACGCTGACATTCTTCTCCGCGGGTGTCAGCGACCCCATCGGCGCGACGAACCCGTCGTGGTCCTCGACCTGCTGGCAGTAGTACCTGATCAGGTCGGCGGCCTCCTCGACGTCGCCGAGGGCCTCGAGCCGGTTCTTGCCCACCTCGAGGCTCATCAGCGCGGCGAGCTCGTTGGACCGCTCGCTGATCAGGTCGGCCGCGGCGCGCAGCACCGCGATCCGCTCCCGCCACGGCGTCCGCCCCCAGCGTCCCGCCGCGGAGGCCGCCGCGGCGACGGCATCCTCGACGTCAGCCTGGGTGGCGGCGTGCGCACGGCACAGCAGCAGCGACACGTCGCCCGGGCTTGTCACGGTGAAGAGTGGACCGGCGGTGCGCGGCTTGCCGCCGACATACCCGTGGATGGTCGCGCCGAGCCAGCTGGTGGCCAGCCGCAGCCCGTCCTCGTAGGCGGTGTGCAGCTGCTCGTTGTCGGCCGACAACGTGGCGTAGGTTACGCGAAAATACGTCGACATAGCTGCAAATCCTACTGTGAGAAGGTCAGTTTCCGGAAGAATCACCGTTTGATTGCTTCCCCAGGCGGAAGCGCGACACCTCGCCCCGCTCCCTCTCCACCATTATCCCGAACGGATGCGGCCTGACTCCATCAAGTCACACTTGAACCACGGGGAGTGCCGGATTCAGCTTCGTGATGTCTCCCGCGTCCGAAGTGATCACTGCCGCTCCCAGCCGGGCAGCGAGTACAGCGACATGCGCATCCGCCACGTCGGTCGTGGCCGACTCGCGTAGCAGCTCACCCACTCGCTTGGCGTCCTCGTGATGCAGCGGCGCTTCGGTGACCCCTGGGTTGCTGAGCGTGCGTGCCAACTGGACTTGACGTGCGCCGTTCCGCCAGACCTGCGCCAGCACCACGGAGGGCAACACCATCTCGATGCGCTGTGCCGCCGCCACCTTAAAGATTGCGGCGACCTTTACATCGCCCCGCTCCTGTGCGATGAGTGCCCCGGCGTCGAGCACGTACCGGCGCGGTGCGCCATGGTTACGCATCGCCGTCGACTCCGAGCACCGACCTCGCCCAGGCCTCGTCTTCCTCTGTTACCCCAGCCTCCTCGGCCATTTCGCGGGTGATCTGGCGGGCGATGGCCCAGCGCGCCTCTTCCCTGGCCGCCTGGACCATCCATGCCGACACGGAGAGGCCCGCAGCCTTCGCCGCGGTCTCGATGAGCGCACGGTCCTCCGGCGTCATGCTGATGGACATGCGCTCCTGTGATCCGCTCATGCGAGCGATCATACTCACGCGGTGCATGAAATTAATACCCCCAGCGTCGGCGTGGGGGTGCGATGCGGTGAGAGCGGTCATGGTGGCACGCTATGCGACCAGAAATTACGGTGCATTCAGAAATACACTGTAAGTAGCTTTCGAAATCAGATGTTTATTTGGCAACTGATTGCCAGTTATTGCGCGACGGTGGCCGGTGCGGGTTCTGGTTCCGGGGTGGTCGCGCGGTAGCGGCGGAACTGGGGGAGGGCCGCGCCGATCGCGAGCGCGCCAGCGATGGTCAGCAGGCCGCCGCTGAGGGCGCTGATCACCGGGGTGGTCAGCGACCCGACCACGCCCGCCTCGAGCGAGCCGAGTTCGCCGCCGCCCGCGCCGACGAGGAAGTCCGCCGCGTTCACCCGGCCGCGGAACGCATCTGGGGTCGCATGCTGCACGATCATCCCGCGGATCACCACGGTAAAGGTGTCCGCGAGACCGGCCACGGCAAGGGCGAGCAGGGTCAGCCACAGCGACGGCGCGACAGCGAACAGCGCGAAGGCGCCGCCCCAGACCGCCACGCAGCCGAGCATGACGAGGCCGTGCCGTGCGGTGTGCCGCAGCGGCCCCGCGAACACCGCGCTGACCAGGCCGCCCACGCCGATCGCGGTCGGGAACAGGCCGAGCGTGCGCGGGTCGCCGCCGAACCGTTCCGCGTTGATCGCGGGGAAGAGCGAAACAGGCAGTGCGAAGAACGTGGCGTTCACGTCGGCGAGGAAGGCGCCGCAGAGCGCGGGCGTCCGCCGGATGAACGCCAGGCCCTCCACGGTCTGCGCGAGTCCTGAGGGCGTCCGCCGTCCGGCTGCTGCGGACTCACCGTCCGCCGCCGCGCCCGCTGCGGATGGCGCGGCGGGCGGCATCGCGGGCAGGCCGCCGACCCCCCACAGCGCTCCCGCGAAGGAGATCACATCCGCCAGGTAGCAGCCGCGCAGGCCGGCCGTCGCGGCGACGACGCCGGCCACGGCGGGCCCGGTGATCAGCACGACCTGGAAGACGATCCGGTTCAGCGCCATCGCTGTCGCCAGCTGCCGCTGCGGCACCAGCCGGGGGATGAAGGTCTGCTGGGCTGGCGCGTTGACCGAGCTGAGCGCGGCCGACGTCGCGACCACCGCGTACAGCGCCCACAGCGAGGCCGCGCCCGCGACGGTCAGGGCGAACAGCAGCGCGGACAGCGTGATCTGGCAGCAGGTCACCGCGAGCACCAGCTTGCGGCGGTCCACCTGGTCGGCGAGCGCGCCGCCTGGCAGGGTGATCACCAGCATCGGCAGGAAGATGGCCAGGCCGATGCCGCCGACGGCGGCAGGCGAGCGGGTCAGGTTGTATGCCTGCAGCGTGATCGCGAACGTCGTCATCGCCGACCCGGTCCGCGACAGCATGGTGCCCAGCCAGAGGCGGCGGAAGGCGGGAATCTCGCGCAGCGGGATGGTATCGGTGGGCAGGCGCACGGCCGTAATTGTAACAGTGCTTATATAAGTGCTGTCATTTCAATTATGCTGGCTCGCATGAGCGATGAGCCGAGGCCTCAGGGCCGCCAGGAGCCGGTCGGCGACCCAACCGAGCGGAGCCAATGGCGCCCCGTCTTCCGGCTGTTTTCTGACATGGACGACGAGATCGCCAGGGTTTACGCCGACAACGGCATCGACGACCTCAAACCGAGCTGGGTGCTGGAAATCGTCAGGCTGCACGCCCGCGGCCCGATGACCATCGCGGAGCTGGCCCGGTCGCTCGGCAAGACCCATTCGGCGCTGAGCCAGAAGGTCGCGGCGATGCGTGCCGCCGGCTGGCTGGAAACCACCCCCGGCCGCGACGCCCGCAGCAAGACGGTGACCCTCACCGCCAAGGCGGAACGCGTCGCCGCACTGCTGGCGGCGGAGTGGCGCGCGACCGAGGCCGCCATCGCCGAACTGGAAGCCGAACTCCCGTACCCGCTGACCCGGGTAGCGGACGACATCGCCGCGGCCTTGTCACGGAAGGGCTTTCACGCCCGCATCACCGAGAAGCTGGCACGGTAGCCGCGCTTTCCCTGGCGCGGTACCAGTCTCCGGCGACCACCGGGGCCAGCTCCCTGTTGCCCGCCACCGGGCTGATCACAGTGTCCATTTCCGCTTCAAGGAAGACGATCAGGGAGATCAGTTCCTCATCCGGTGCCTGGGCGGGCGGGGGGAGCACGCGGTGCCTCGTCGACCGCCAGCGCTCGCCCGTCCACCGGGACAGCAGGTCGGCGACGTTCACGGTAAACGCGTCGGGCACGTAGGGCGCGTCAGCCCAGGTGCCGTCAAGCGCCTGCACCTGGAGGCCGCCGTAGCCTGGCTGCCGGTCCAGGATCGTGAGGATTCCCCAGTCGGTATGCGGGGCGACCCGGAACTGCCCCTCCTTGGCCGGGCCGGTAGCGGAGCGCGGCGGGTACCGGTTGATGTTGAACGTCTGTGGTCCGCGCAGCACATGGGAGTCGAAGAAGCCTTCGTCGAGGCCGAGCGCCGCCGCGCCCATCCGCAGCAGGTCGTAATAGAGGGCGCGGGCCTGCTCGGTGAACTCCTCGGCCAGTGCCGCCAGGTCCGGGCACTCGGCGGGCCATACGTTCGGCGTGAACCACTGCGCGTCGATTGCCGCATTCCCGGTCAGGAAGTCCCGCCCGTTGGTAAGGCTCTCCTTCAAGTCCGCGCGCGACGGGTCGGCGACCTCGCCGTAGAAGGCATTGGCCTCACGGCCCTGCGGAATCCAGCCGCGTCCGCCTACGGGGGTGGCGTACGCGCGCTTGCGCTCGGGGTCAAGCGCGAAGAACGCCGCCGCCTCCTGACGGATGCGCGCTCGCAGTCCGGCAGGGACGCCGTGGTTCTCAATAAGCAAGAACCCGGATTGCCGCAGCGCCTGGTCCATCCGGGCGGCGAGTTCCTCCCGCCCGCGGCGGTCGCCGGCGCGCCACACCGAGATGTCGAGCAGCGGAATGTCCGGGGTGGTCATAACACTAGTCAATATCATCCTGGCATTGACGCCAGCGTTCCGCCCCTGTTGCCGTTCCGTGAAGCACGCCGCGTTGCTACCTGGCCTACATCCACCTACAATGTACTTCATGGTAGCTGTCAGCCCTTCCTCCGTCCGGTTCGAGCCGCGCGTTCTTGAGCGGCTGACCGCATACGTCGCGACGCACCGCGAGATGACCCTGTCCAGTGCGAGCAACCGGCTTGTCGATGAGGCACTGCGGATGCACGAGCATCCGCTGATCACGTTCAAGGACGGTCCTGCCGGGCGGCGTGCCCGGGTGGTCGGAGGCCCGGACGTCTGGGAGATCATCGGCGCGGTCAGGTCGGTCCGGGCCGCAGAGCCCGCGCTGGCAGGCGACGACGCGCTTGCCGCCGTGGCAGAGACCTCCGGGGTGCCGATGCCGTTCCTGCGCGCCGCCCTCGCCTACTGGGGCGACTTTCCCGAGGAGGTAGACGCGTTCCTCGACCGGGCGGTCGCCGAGGCCGCCCAGGCCCGGGCCGGGTGGGAGCGCCAGCAGGAACTGCTCGGCCGGTGACCGGGGCCGGGGGCAAGCCCGACGCGCTGCTGCTCGACGAGATGTTCTCGCCAGCCATCGCGGACGACCTCGCCGCCCGGGGGATCGACTGCCGTGCCGTCGTCGCGGACGCGCTGCTGCGCGCGCTGTCCGACCTGGAGATTTTCGACACGGCCCTGCTTGAGGGCAGGGTCATCGTGACCAACAACGTGCCGGACTTCGAGTCGCTGCGCCGTGCCCGCGAGGCGGCCGGAGGAGAGGTCCCCGGCCTCATCTACACGTCCGACCTGTCGTTCCCGCGGACGAAGGCGTATCTATCGCGGCTCGCGGCAGCCCTGGAGAACGCCGCCGCGGGTCATGAGGCGGCCCGGCACGGCGGCGTCCTATGGCTGCGGCCGCTTGGCCCTAGCCCTCCGGCATCTGAGTGATGTCCAGCGTGATCAGCGGCAGCGGGCCTGCCAGCTGGTCGGGGCCGGCGGGGACGTAGGCGAAGTTCTTCGCCCGCGCGCCGCCGTCGACTACCAGGTCGATGCCGGTGATCAGCCGCGCGTAGTCCGAGCAGAGCCAGGCGACGGCGTGGCCGATGTCGGTCGGCGTGCCGGTGGTGCCCATCGGGACCATTGGGTTGCGCGGGCCGTCGAACCGGGCAGGCTTGCGCCATTCGTCGGTGCCCTCGGGGGCGCCGAGACCGCCGGTCGCGCCGGGCTTCAGGCCGAACGGGGTGCGGCCCTCCGCCTTCCACTGGGCGAGCAGTTCGGGGTTGTCCGGGTTCGGCGCGGTGGGGGTGAAGCTGTTGACCCGGATGCCGTAGGGGGCCAGGTCCATCGCCGCGGCGCGGACGAAGTTGTTCACGCCGCCCTTGTGAAACGCGTACGCGCATACGCCCGCGCTCCCGTTCCAGCCGTTGGACGAGGAGATGCAGACGATCGAGCCCTTGACGCCGCGCTCGGCCATCGAGCGTCCGACGTACTTGGTGTTCAGGAAGGTGCCCATAGACGAGACGGTCACCGCGCGGTGGAACGCCTCGGCGGTCTCGTCGAGCACGCCGCGGCCGCCGAGCAGCGCCGCGTTGTTGACCAGGATGTCGATCTTGCCCCAGGCGGCGAGTACGTCGTTGATGTAGCCCTTGACGGTCTCCTCATCGGTGACGTCGCCCGGCGCGGCCATGGCGGTGCCGCCGTTGCGCTCGATCCGGGCGATGCAGGCGTCGATCGACTCCTTGGACACGTCGTTGACGGCGACCTTCGCCCCGTACCTGGCGAGTGCCAGGGCGATGCCGCTGCCGATGTTCGGCCCGGCGCCGGTAACGAGCGCGACCTTGCCCTCCAGTGAGACGTCCAACGCCTATCTCCACCTCTCGCGGGTAATCGTCAGGGAACGGCCGCCGTGACCCGGGCCAGAAGCGGGCGCGGACAGCCGGACGCTGCCGATTATTGGCTGCAGCGGGCGGCGTGACAATCGGCCGGCGGGACAGAAGATGCTCCGCGAGGCTGGGGGATTCACCAACTTTCCCGCGTCACCCGTCGCGGACTTTGCAATGAGATGGCGCGGTGGAACGGCCGCGCGGCTCAGCCGGCGGCCGCGGCGGCCTCCACCACGTGCCGCAGCAGCAGCGCGGTGGTGACCGGGCCGACGCCGCCGGGCACCGGCGTCAGCGCACCCGCGACGCCCGCCACGGTGGGATCCACGTCGCCGGCCAGCCCGCCCTCGCGGGTCGCGTTCGTGCCTACGTCGATGACCGTCGTCCCGGGGGAGACGTGCCAGGGGCCGATCAGCCCCGCCCGCCCGGCCGCCGCGACGAGGACGTCGGCCTGCCGGGTGATGTCCGCAAGGTCGGCAGTTCGTGAATGGCAGATGGTGACCGTCGCGTGCCGGTCGAGCAGCAGGTGCGCGGCGGGCTTGCCGATCACGACAGAACGGCCGACCACCACCGCGTGCCTGCCGCGCAGTTCGACACCGTAGTGATCGAGCAGCGTCAGCACCGCCTCCGCCGTGGCGGGAGCGAACGCGGGCAGGCCCGCCACCAGGCGGCCGATCGACTCCGGGCTCGCGCCGTCCACGTCCTTCTGCGCCGGGATCAGCGTCGCCAAGGCGGCCAGGCTCGCGCCTTCGGGCAGCGGCGTCTGCAGGATGATCCCGTGCACCTCCGGGTCGTCCGCGAGCGACGTGAGGGTCGCCGTGATCCCCGCCGCCGTGGTCGTCCGCGCGACGTCGCAGGCGATTCCCTCACGCGCCGCCGCAGCGGAGATCGACCTGACATAGGCGGCGCTGCCGCCGTCGTCGTTGGCCGTGACCACGGCGAGCCGCGGCTGGCGGCCCGCGTTTGTCAGCTCGGCCGCCCGCGCGGCCACCGCCGCGCGCACCTCCTTGGCGAGGTCACGGCCGCTCAGCTCACGAAACCCCGAAGGCTCCACGGTCACTTGGAGATCTCCTCGCGCACCGCCTCGATCAGGCGCCCGGCCCGGTCGGTCACGCCGTCGGCGAGCGCCGCCGTCGCCGACAGTTCCGCGTGCAGCGCCTCGTCCTTGACGCCGGCCAGGTTCGCCTCGATGTTCAGCTGGGCGGTGACCGCGGCCGCGCTGATCGCCGCGGCCGCGGCGGCGATGTCGGAGATCACGTTCTTGTTGGCGACGGGAAACAGTTCCTCGGCAAGACTGACGAGGCGCACCGACGCGGCCATCAGGTCGGCCGGCGGCCGGGCGGCGCCGCCGAGCGCGCCGGCGATCGCGGCGGACCGCGCTGCCTTCTCTTCCTCGGTGTCCTTGGGTAGCTGGTAGGCGGCGATCACGACCTCGAACGCGGCCTGGTCCGCGGCGGCGATGCCGACCGCCTCGTCGGCGAGCCCGTCGGCCGCGGCCCGGACCCGGCCGACAGTCTCGGCGTCGTAGCGGGGCCCGTCGCTGAACCGGGCGACCATCGCGAGAAGGGCGGCGGCCTGGGCGGCGTGCAGTGCCCCGGTCGCGCCGCCGCCTGGTGCCGCGCTGCGGGCAGCGAGGCGGGTGAGGAAACTCCCGATGGTCTCGTCACGCATGACCGTCAGGCTACTGGGTCGGTGCGGCCCTCGACAGTCGGTTAACAGGGGCGCGGGGGCAGGCGGTCCGGCCGGGTCTGCACTTACGTGTCATGTGTTATTGCAAGTCTTTTGCAAGTATCTCTAGACTGTGCTCTGAGCAGGGACTCCCCGGAACTCCTCAGGAAGGTGGCCGCTGATGGCAAGCGCGAGCGTACGGCTGGCACGGGTCAGGGACGGCCTGACGCCACGCGAGTGGGCACGGGCGGGCGCCATGGTCGCGGTGGTCATCGGGCTGAATGTCGCCGGCTGGGTGATGCTGGCCCTGGCGGTCGGCGGTCACTACCACATCACCAACACGGAGATCTTCGGGTTCGGCACCGGGGCCCTTGCTTACACGCTCGGCATGCGGCACGCGTTCGACGCCGACCACATCGCCGCGATCGACAACACCACCCGCAAGCTGGTCAACGACGGCAAGCGGCCGCTGAGCGTCGGGTTCTTCTTCTCCCTCGGCCACTCCACGATCGTGTTCGTCATGGCCCTGCTGCTCAACTTCGGGATCCGGGCGCTTGACGAGCAGGTGAAGAACGACAACTCCGGGCTGCATAACGTTACCGGCATTATCGGCACCACGGTATCCGGCACGTTCCTATACATCATCGCGCTGCTCAACATCATCATCCTGGTCGGCATCATCAAGGTGTTCCGCGAGATGCGCACCGGCCGCTACAACGACGAGCAGCTCGAGGAGATGCTCGACAAGCGCGGGCTGATGAACCGCTTCCTCGGCCCGATCGCCCGCCGCGCCGACGCCCCGTGGAAGATGTACCCGATCGGCGTGCTGTTCGGGCTCGGCTTTGACACCGCCACCGAGGTCGCGCTGCTGGTGCTGGCCGGCTCCGCGGTGGTCTCCGGGCTGCCGTTCTACGCGATCTTGTCGCTGCCCATCCTGTTCGCCGCCGGCATGTGCCTGTTCGACACCGTCGACGGCTGCTTCATGAACTTCGCCTACGACTGGGCGTTCGCCAAGCCGATCCGCAAGGTCTACTACAACATGACGATCACCGGCCTTTCGGTGTTCGTCGCCCTCTTCATCGGCACGATCGAGATCCTCGGCCTCATCGGCCAGGAGTACGATCTCGGCGGCGGCTTCTGGACCTTCATGGGCGGCTTCGACATCAACAAGGCAGGCTTCGTCATCGTCGGCATCTTCGTCATCACCTGGATCGCCGCCCTCGCCATCTGGCACTTCGGCAAGATCGAGCAGAAGTGGGACGCGCGGCAGGTCATCGCCGCGACCGACTGCGCCGAGGGGTAGCCCCGGCTCGCCACTCAGCGCCTCTGCGCCGAGCGCAGGGCTGCACGGATGGCTGGTCTTGCTGATCTGGCTGGTCTTGACCGGCCTGTGGGCGCTGGCATCCATCTGGGTGCTGCGCCCATCCGGCCAGACATCGGGGTTACCGGTGTGAACGGCGGGGCCCGAACTTGATCCACGCCACGACCGCGATGGCCACCAGGATCCAGGGCGAGAACAGGAAGTGCAGTGCCGCGCCGAGTACCACTACGGCCAGGATGGCGGCGAGGATGAGGGCGATGAACGCGAGCATTGTGATCGGTCTCCGTTCTTGCGTCGGGCTCTTGTATTCAAGAGTGCCGTCGGCGGAGCACGCGGTCGATCGGGATCAGCCCGGTTCGCACCCTGGCGCGTCCCCTATGCCGTATCCGGGTCATCCCTGACCCGGCCGCGTTCGTCAGGGCAGGGTCACGGCCTTGCCCGGGCGGCCCATGGTGCCCGGCGGGCAGTACCAGGTCATGATGTCCACGGCGAGCCGCCCGGCCAGTACCGCCGGATCGGCCTCGGCGAGTTCCCGTGCTCGCTCAACCGAGCCGGTCCGGTAGAACGTCAGCCCGCGCAGCGACGGATCGGGCTGCCCGTCGACTGGGCCGTTGGTCACCACGTCGCCGGACTCGCGCAGCCGGGCGTGATACGCCAGGTGCTCGCGCTGGATGCGCTCGAGTTCCTCGTCCGGATAGTCAGGGGCGCTGGCCGGGCGGCGGAGCAGCACCAATTCAAATGCCTCGAGGTCCACGCCTCATTATCCGCACCGCGATCGACTCAGTCGGCTTTCCCGCGCCACACCTGAAAAGACATATACCGCGTTTGAGGCAAAAACCGGGGAGGTTTAGGCTGATTTGTCCCACCCAAAACCAGTATATGTCTTGAGTGGGGACTTGGCCGTCGAGCACTTGCGGCGCGAGAAGCCCGAATTGCAACGATTGCTCGCATCGCGGTGGCGGATTATGGCAGGCGCAGTCTGGCCTATGTGATTAGTGAGGCCCGCGACGTCCTTGCGTACAAGACGGCGGGCCGGCCGACGGCTGCACCCGTCGGCCGGCCCGCCGGTACCCGCGGAATCCCCGGATTGCTGAGCTAGTGCTCGTGGATGATGACGCCGCGGATGTTCTTGCCGTCGTTCATGTCCCGGTAGGCCTGGTTGACCTGGTCGAGCGAGTACTTGCGCGTGATCAGCTCATCCAGCTTGAGCTGGCCCGACTTGTACAGGCCGAGCAGCATCGGGATGTCAAACAGCAGGTTGCTGCCGCCGGCCAGCGCACCCTGGATCTGGCGCATGTAGCCGATCAGCGCACCCGCGTGCACGCGGACGGCGCGCTCGGTGAGGTGACCGACCGCGGTGATCGTC
>Ga0335083_10003125_pt1 | contig 21616 bp, 15 predicted proteins | sample Lox_Sample_42_FD_206716 | JGI IMG/M metagenome (GOLD analysis project Ga0335083, IMG submission 206716) | Soil microbial communities from Loxahatchee National Wildlife Refuge, Florida, United States - Lox_Sample_4.2 | ecosystem: Environmental > Terrestrial > Soil > Wetlands | place: USA...
CTCCTGTTCGGCGATCGCTGGGCGCCGATGATCGTGCCTTTCATGGCGTTTACCTTCATGCTGCCGTTTCGCAGCCTCTTCGCGCTGCTGGATAGCGCAGTGGTCGGGACGGGCAGGGTTTCCACGACCTTTAGCAACATGGTGACGTGGGCTGTGATCATGATGCCCCTGCTGTTCCTGAGCTCGCACTTTGGCGCCAACTGGACCGCTGCTTCGTGGTGTGTTGGATTCCCCGCGGTCTTTATAATCTCGATGTGGCGTATCGCGCGTGCCTTCGGAGTACATCTACGCGAGCTGCTCAGACCGATCGCCGCACCGCTTGTGGCGTCGCTGACGAGTGCGCTCGTGGTCCAGCTGGTCATAATGCAGACACGGGCGCACATGCCACTGATCGCGCAGCTCCTGATCGGAGCGACGATCGGGCTTGTCTGTTACGGCCTGCTCATAAGGCAATTCGCAAGGCCGCATTTCGACAGAGCTAGGGGTCTTGCCGGGCGATTCCTGAGGATCTGATTCCGCAAAGTCGCCGCTCAATCCGGCGCGTTCGCCAGCCCGCGCAGGTATTGGTCAAGCTGCCGTCCTATCGCATTAAAGGCGTAAGCAGAAACCGCCGTTTCCCGCGCCGCTCTTCCGATCTCGGCTCTGCGCTCATCGTCGTCCAGCAGCGGGGCGAGCTGCTGGACAAATTCCGCAGCGGACCGGGCGAGCACGGCATTTTCACCATCACGCACATCGATTCCTTCACAGGCAATTGGATGCGCCACGACGCACTTTGCCATGGCAAAGGCATCGAGAATCTTCAATTTCGTGCCGCCGCCATCGCGAATCGGGCAGATGAACACGGCCGCGCTGTCGAGGATCGGGCGGATATCCGGGACGAAGCCGTGCAATGTAACGCCATCGAGGCCAGCCGCAAGTCCGGCGAGTTCGGCGGTCGCCCCCGCCCCTACGACGTCCAGCGTGGCATCAGGTACGCGCTCCTTGAGGATTGGCCAGATCTCGCGCAGCAGAAACAAGGCCGCATCCAGGTTTGGATACCACGTCAGCGTGCTGACGAAGATCAGGGAATGGCGCCTGACCGCCTTTCCCAGAGGCGAGAAGTACTCCACGTCGACTCCGTTCGGAATGGATACCGGCCGGATGTCCGGAACAAAACCGCGCAGGCGTTCTGAATCGAGATCCGAACAGGTGAGATGGCCGGCAAACTCCGTCGCGACGCGCCGCTCATATCGGCCCAGACGCTTGCCCTCCTGCCAGAAGTAGAACTTTCGCAGCCAGTTACGGTCCTTGGCCGCACGCCGCAGCAGCATGTGCGACTCGATGTTGTGGTAGCCGAGCGTTGCCGGAACGCCGGGAAACAACTTGCGATACGGAGCCAGGCTTATGGTGTCGAAATGAGCCAGGTCGTAGTGATTCTCGGCCGCCAGCTGCGACAGGACGGCGGTAGCCTCGGTGCTGGCGAGCCAGCGCACCGTATAGCAATCCGGGGAAAACAATCCTTCCAATGCGGTGCGTGGCTTTCCCAGCGAGCGGCTTACCGACGCAATTGGGACGAATGTCACGGAGTGGCAGAACTTTTCCAGTATTTCCCTGCTCTCCGCCAGACCCTCCTCAACACTGGAGTAGTAGGTTTCGAGCATCGGCCTCTGAACGAAGGCAACGAGATCGACCTGATTTCGCTCGGCAACGCCCTTCAGAAGATAGTGGGAACGCAGTAGCAGACCGGAGCGTGGTGGATAAGGAACCGTGTGCGACAGCCACAACATTTTCACGTGAATTTCTCTCTCAGGTCCCGAATTTTCTGGGCAGCGTCCGGTACGGTTCAGTGTGCCTGACGCGGCCGGTCAGACCGCAGCACTTCCTTGTAGACGGCCCATACGCGATCCCGGTAAGCCTCCGGAGAGAACTTCTGCAGCTCGCGACGCGCGGCCTGTCCGAGCCGGCCCCGGAGCGGCGCATCCGCATACAGCGCTTCCAAGGCACGCCTCAGCCCCTCTACATCGTGCGGGGGTATCAGCCGGGCGCTGAGACCATCATTCACGGTTTCCGGGACTCCACCTACGGCCGTCGCCACGATGGCCCTCTCCGCCGCCATTGCCTCCAGCAGGACTAGGGGGGACCCTTCCGTATGTGAAGGAAGCGCAAAGACGTCCGCCAGGAAATACAGCGGCCAGACATTGGATTGATGCCCAAGGAAGCGCACCCTGTCGCCGAGATCGCCTGCCGCGCGCTCCAATTCTGCGCGACTGGGCCCATCCCCTACCAGCATCAGCCTCAATCCTCGATCTCCGCGGGCTTCCCGGCAAAGACGGCGGAAGGCATCAAGAAGATCGATATGCCCTTTCTCGGGAGACAGCCTGCCAACGGAGATGATCACGAAATCCTGCTCCGAAAGAGACCATTGGCGACGCAACTCGCACAGTTCCGCATTGTCAGGACGCGTGCGCTCCTCGATCGCGTTGGAGATAACGGCAACGCGTTCAGCCGGCACACCATGGCGGATGAGTTCCGCCGCAAATGGGCGGCACACGGTCACGACCTTGTCGGGCTTGCGAAGTGACCACCGGTCGAGCATCTCATACAGGCTCAATTTTGCGTTCGCGCGCGTGTAACCGTGGTGAAACGCGATCCAGGCAAATGTCCTTCTTGTTCCCCGCCAGAGCAACGCCTGGGCGAGGATGAAATGGCATTTCACCTGGTGCGTCTCGATGATGTCGGGGCGATACGCGTCGATCACCCGGCACAGCTGCGTCATGACGCGCAAATCCCACGCCCTGCGCTCCACCAGTACCTCGACGCCGACGTCGAGCTCGCGAGCGGCGGACAGCAGCAGGTTCTCGGCAGGAACCCCGATCTTCGATCTTACGGTTGTCATCAGCGACAGATCGATCGGCGGCTGGTCGGCGACGCCGTTTCGGGCCAGTCGCGCGAACATCAGGAGAGGTTTTATGGGACCGGTCACCCACGTGCCCTCCACCATCGACAGGACGCGCAATCTCTTGCCCACTGGAACGCCGCCAACTGGCACGTCCTTTCCGAAGCCCTGCTCCACTGTAATTCCTGTGTATCGTGCGATAACCGCCGCCGGGGGAAGGAGCGGCATCCTACCGCGCGCGCCCCATCCGCGGATATGAAATCAGGACGCCGAACCCGCGGACGGTCGTTATCCGTGTCACAATATTCAGGCATCAGTTGCGCAGATTCGCGGCATTGTCGAGCAGGTTCCCGCGCAATTGGTTAACCTCCCTCGCTGTCGGGAGTCCTGGGATCGCATGCGTGTTACTTGAAGCACTATTCCTGATTTCTGTCGCGGTTGTCGTCTACGTCTACGCCGGACACCCGACCCTGCTTTACGCGATCGCGCGACTGCATCCGAACCCGTGGTCGCGCGGGGAAGTCCGGCTCTCCGTAGTGGTGTACATCTCCGCCTTCAATGAAGAGAAAGGTATCGCTGGCAAGCTGCGCAACCTCCTGGAGCAGGACTACCCCGGCGAACTGCTGATCGTCGTCGCGAATGATGGATCATCAGACCGGACGGCGGATATCGTGAGGTCGTTCGCGGACCAGCGGATAGTCCTGCATGACTTCACCAAGAACCGCGGCAAGGCGACGATGCAGAACGAGATCATCCCCACGTTGACCAGCGATCTGGTGATCTTTTCCGACGCTACCTGCGTGTGGCCGAGGGACGCGGTGTCACGGATAGTGAGGAACTTCCACGATCCTGCGGTGGGCTGTGTGGCGGTCGATCTGCTGTTCGTCAGCGAGCGCAACGGCGTGGTCGAGCGGGGACAGAGCGCCTACTGGAAATACGAGAGATTCCTCCGCATCTGCGGCGCTCTCGTCTGGACCAACATCGTCACCAGCGGTGCCACTTATGCGATTCGCACTTCGCTGTTCTCGCCGATCCGGCCGGACATCGGAGAGGACCTCTCGAACCCGCTGCAGATTGCCATGTCCGGCAAGCGCGTGGTGTTCGACCCTGCGGTGGTCGTCGAGGAGACTTCCAGCTCGACGCATACGAGTGAGGTCAAGATGCGTTCGCGGATCGCCACCCGCAACGTCACTGGCCTGGCAACCTACGTGAAGTATCTGCGGCCGAAATACGGGTTTGCCGCATATCAGCTGCTTATGCACAAGTATCTGAGGGTATTCTGCTGGATTCCGATGCTTTTGGCCCTTGGCAGCAACCTCCTTCTCGTTGATGTAACGCCCTACAACTACTTTCTGGCAGGTCAGGTCGCAATCTACTTGCTGGCATTCATCGGCTATGTGAACGTGAAGACGGGCAGGACATCCCGGGTCGCGTACATTTTCTACTATTTCGTGCTTCTCAATTACATGTGCATGATCGGATTCATCAACTACTCACGCGGTATTCGCCGCCCAACCTGGACGCCGGAACGATGAAGGTACTGGTAACCGGCAGTTCCGGATTCATTGCCCGCTTCATTATTCCCGGGCTGGCTGCTCGCGGACATTCGGTGGTGGGCATCGACAAGAGGCCCGGGCCGTCTTTTGGCGAATACTTCAGATTCGTTCATGGAAACATACTGGACGAACGGACGGTCGCCTCCGCCATGCAGGGCACCGAGGTGGTGATTCACCTTGCCGCTGAACACAAGGACTTCGGCGTTCCAGAGAGCCTGTACTACCAGGTCAATGTCGATGGAACCGAGGCGCTTCTTCAGAGCGCCTCTCGCCTCGCCATCGAAAAATTCATCTTCTTCAGCAGCGTCGCGGTATACGGAAACCAACCGATTCCCACCTACGAAGGACTGGCTCCCGCGCCCGAGTCGCCGTACGGCAAGTCGAAGCTGCTGGCGGAGAAGCGGATAGAAGCATGGGTGGAAAGGGATTCAAGCCGTCAAGCAGCCGTCGTGAGACCGACCGTCATCTTCGGGCCACACAACTACGCCAACATGTATCGTCTGATCCAGTCAGTGGCCAGACGCCGGTATGTCGGCGTCGGCGATGGATCGAACATCAAGTCGATCGGTTATGTGGAAAACGTGGCGCAGGCCGCGCTGTATCTGATGGATCAGCTGAAGCCCGGCATGGAAATCTACAACTACGCCGACAGCCCGCATCTTGCCACTCGCGACCTGGTTGCGAGCATCGCCCGGAATCTGCAGATGAAGGTCCCTTCCCTCAGGATTCCCAAACCGTTGGCGCTGGCATGTGCGTTCCCCTTCGATGTTGTCGCCCGGACTACCGGGGTGGATTTGCCGCTTACCGCGAAGCGCATCGACAAGTTCACCAGTCCGACCCATCACGAGGCGCAACGGATCCTTGCCACCGGCTTCAATCCTCCATACTCACTGGAGGAAGGCATACGCAAGACGGCGGAGTGGTATCTGTCGGACCAGAATCGCCCGCCTGCCACCGAGGCGGGCTCCGACGCGGCGTGATGGAACGTCGATCGCGATGACTAGCCGGCGCGGGAAACCAGCAGCCGGTCGATGACTTCAATGCCACCCGCGCGATCGTAGGTATGCACCCCGATGGCCCCCTCGCCTTTCCACGCTTCGGGCGTCAGGACATCGATCGTCTTCTCGCTGTATTCGCGTTCATTCAGCGCCACGATGGCGCGGAACTCGATTGATCCGCCGTAGATCCGGCTGCAGTCCTGGGCGGGCCGCACCAGCTGGCCGTCCTGCACGAATATCCGGCCGGCGCAGCGTGCCCAGCGGGCATCCATTGAGAGCGGGCTCGCCGGATGCATGCACCAGTCACCATCCGGCCGCGCTGAATGAAACAGCAGCAACTGTGATGCAACGCGGTCCGCTCCTTCAACGATGGAAGTAAAGAACCAGAAGCGGCCATCGGCCTGAAGCACCGTCGTGTCGAAGGCAGGGCCGGCATACAGAATCCGCACCAGTTCCCACCGCAGGGGAAAGTCCACCGCGCGATAGAGTTCAACGGTGTTGTTCGCACCGGTTTCCGGAATCATGAAGATATCGCCTTCATGGCTGAAGATATGCGGATAGGAAAGGTGGTAGGGCTTGCGAAGCACATCCAGCAGCGGACCCGTACTGCCGTCGCTGCGCACTTCGCAGCAGCATATTTCTCCGAGCTTGCGGTGCGCATCGAATTTCTCGAGGAACAACCACGTTCCGCCGTGTGCGCTTACCGGGCATGGATCGGCGAGCCAGGAATGCGGGGGCGCCGCCAGCCAGTGATACCCCACGGGATTGCCGAAGCCAGCCCCCGCGTCGTGGGTCCGCCTTATTCCGACCTGCCAGCTTTCCGTGCGGTTTCGCAGTTCGCGCCGCAGCCTGAACTGCCGCACGGCCAGGCGCGCGATTGCCAGCCCGGCGACCGCCACTGGATTGCTCACCGAATGCCCGCCATCCCCGGCATGCGCCGCGACGGATCCGTTGCGCTGCAATCGCGAAAGCGTCGCTGTCCAGATCTGGCGGCGCAGTGGAGCGATCGCTGCCATGTTCCGGCGCAGGGAAAACCCAGATACTTGGCGCACGGATGCCGTTTCGAGCAGCTCGGGGCTGCCGCCATCACGACTGATTCTCCACAGGGAGACACGCACAGGCGTGTGCGCCAGCATCGAACCTAACTGACACCGTACATCGGATCTCTTGCCCGGGCGGGGGTCGATCGAAATCCACCAGATGCCTTGCTTGGCGAATCCCGCAAAGGGAGCCATCCGTTCATCGATGTCCGGGCAGACCAGAACATCCCAGTCACCAGACTTCTGCTCTTCGCTCCAGTCAGACACAGTTGCCGGAAAGGCGCGTTCATCTTCGGCCCCGGCTCCGTCCATCCGACGTTCCAGGTGCCGATAAACCCACCATATTGGGCTGCCGCGAAAGTCCGGCCGTTCCGGAGCGACACCCGGAATCCGAAACACCTCCAGACGTTCCACGAACCGGGCGGAGCTCAAATCCTTCACCAACTCCAGAGCATGTCGACCGGCAGTTCCAGCGCCACGCAGCAGAACCGCGACACGCAGGCCGCGGCCGCTCGACGCGAGCGCATTGAACGGTGAGAATTCCGGACCGCTCACGGCCTTCGAACCAGAGGCGCCGCGCGGTCGAACAGGTGGAAGAATGCGCTCCGCAGGCGCAGCTTCCACGAGGAAAAGCCCGGCCGCACCCTCATCAGCGGTTGGCGAAGGAATCGCCGTACCGCAGGCGCAACCAATACCGTTCTTCGGTGGCATGGCCTATGACCGTGTCCGAAGTGTACCGGTAGTAGCTGCCGGAAATTTCGGCCGACAGTCTGCGGCCAAAACGCCACGAAAGCCCCAGATCCGCAGCCCGGGAATCGTTGTCGCCCGCCACCCGGAGATAGTTGTAGTGGGAGAATTGCAGCGACGCGCGGCCGCTGACCCGCGGGCCCAGCGCCCGCGTCGCCGTGGCATTAAAGTCCGTGCGCCGACGATCTTGCAGACTCGCGCCGCGATAGTTCTCGTCGGCCCATGAGGCGCCGAACCCCAGGGACGTTACGCGGCCCGTAATGGACCAGGCGAGGTCCACGTAATTGCTGGTGTACGGCTCGGAAACCTGGGACAGCGACTGGGTGTCGAGGCTGGCGGGCGGCGGTTGCCCGCCAGCCTGCAACGTGCCAGCGGCATCCGTCTGCTCGCGACCCAGTCGCGCCGTCAGCGAGGACCAGTCGCCGATTTTGCGGGTAAATGTCAGACGCAGCAGCGCTGAACCTGCCGAATCCCCACCCTGGTCCACGCGACTTGCGCCTGCATCGAGCGAGAGTGCGGTTCGCGCGCCTTTTGCCGCGTAGTCCACATAGACTTCATCGCGATCGTAGCTGTCGAATACCGCCCCACCATGCGGCTCGATGTGCTCGCGGCTGACATTGACGCTCACGGTGGCCGTGGAGGCAAGTTCGTGCTGCACACCCAGCGCGCCGCTCTTGCGGGAGGAATCCAGCGGACTGTCCTCGTATGACAGCAGTCCGTAACGTCCCCGCGCCAGCAGCGTGAAGTCATCATCCAGGTGCAGTTGCAGGTCCGGTCCCGTCGATGCGTAATTGACGTTCTCGCGATTGAGCGGGCTCGGCGCGGTGAACAGGTCACGGCGTGTCTGACCGAAGGAATCGTCCAGGCTCCAGCTCAAACGGTCCTGGACCAGCCCTACACGAGTTGCGGCATTGACGGTACCGACGAGCTCCGAGTCATAGGCGCTTCCTGAATAGTCGAACCACGCAAGATCACCGTCGATATTGGCGTACAACCGCCTGGATTCGTGCTGCACCGTGAACTGCGCACCGGCGGAGCCTATCGTCTCGTCGCGTCCGCCGCCCGCTGTCCGCTCGATGTTGTTGCTGCTGCCCACCCCCACGTCCACGGCAAATTGCGCCTCCGCAGCAGCTGCCAGCGGAGCGGCCAGTGCCGCAATGACGATCAGGGAATACTCAGAACGGGCCGTCTTTTTTGGTGTCGCCATAGTCGCCGTAATTGCCATATGCATACAGCCGTTCGCCCATGCTCCTTCGTCCCTGGTTGAGTACCAGGCTGATGGAACGATCCGGGCCGAGCGCATCCAGTGTCTCGAGCACGGCATTGCGCGGCGTATGGCCGGCGCGGACGACGATGACTATCTGGCCCACGGCGACTGCGAGCGCGCGTGACTCGCTGGAGACCATCAGGGGAGGTGAATCGAACAGCGCCACGCAGCGCGGATGCCTTGCCAGCAACTGGTTTGCCACCTGGCTGGTCCGGGCGCTGGAAAGCAGTTCGGTCGCGCCGTCCCGTACCGCGCCAGCCGGCAGGATCGAAAGGCCTTTCACGTCCGTCTGCAGGATCAGCGTGTTGACGTCCAGCGCCGGATCCGCCAGCGCGTCCAGCAGCCCTCGTTCGGCATCGACGCCAAAGATGCGGCTGATATGCGGTTTGGCGACGTCGGCGTCGACCAGCACCACCGAGGAGTCTTTTTCACGGGCCATGCTGAGCGCGAGGTTGATGCTGGTGAAAGTCTTGCCATCGCCCGGCAGGGCGCTCGCCATCATTATCAGCCGCGGGTTGGGTTGCGGAGCCGGAGCTGCCGTCGCGAAGGCGCTTGCCAGCAATGGACGCTTGATCTGGCGGTACTCTTCCGCAAACCGCCGATCCTCCTGTTCCTCCGGCATGTAGCCGGCCTCGCGCAGGGACTGGCGATTGACGGCGATGCGGGCACCGCTCGAACTGACCGGTTCGGATCCCACGAGCGCGCCGACCACGTCCCGCCGTGGGACGGCCGGCTGCGAACCAGTCTTGTTCTTCTCTGGTTCGTTGCGGCGCAGCTTGTCGATGGCGCGCTCGACGACGCTCATGGTTCAGCCACCTCCGAGGTGCGGCACACGTACGCCAAGCCTGTTGAGGACGATGACACAGGCAAAGACAAAGACTAGTGCACCGCCAGCGCCGACGAAGCGCAGCATTTCAACCCGACGCCGCTGCGCATGATGATGCGGAAATGCCGGACTGACCACGCCGAGCACGGTCAGGCCAGTCAACTCCATGAGTCCACGCATGGAACCAACGACCGGGCTGAGCAGGTGCAACAGGTATGTCAGCGCCCCCCCGATGCCCAATGCCACGACCAGTACGGCAGCGAGCAAGAGCTTCCGCTTCGGCGATGCGGGCGCGTACGGCGCAGTGGGCGGCTGAACCCGCTCAAACCGTACTGATCCGGCATCATCCGCGCGTTCGCCAAGCTGGGCCTTCTCGTAGTTGGCCAGCAAGCCATTGTATTGCGCTTTCCTGGCATCGTAGTCGCGGTTCAGCTGGGCGTAGTCGGCTTCGACCTGCGGCGCCTCGTCGAGGCGCTTTTTCAGGTCCGCCGCTTTGGCGCGGTGCTGGTCGAGCTGGCCGCGCAGCGAGGCGATATCGACATCCGCCTGGTTGAGCTGCAGCTGGATGCTCTGATATACGGGATTGGTGCCGACGCCACTCGAGGCAACCACGCTGGCGTCGCCGCTCTTCAGCTTCTCGATCTCCGCGGCCCGTCTCGCCTTGAGCTCCTCGAGCGTGGCGCGCTGCGCGACCACGTCCGGATGCTTATCCGTGAAGCGCAGCAGCAGCTCGTCCAGCTTCGCCTGGGCCTCATTAATTCGCGAGACGGTATCGCTGGCCGGCGCGCTTCCTGCGCCGACGGACGCGGCGCCGATGACCGATTCGCCGCGCAACTGTCGCGCCAACTCGGCGCGACGCGCCTGCGCCACGTTGAGGTCGTTTTCAAGCTTTTTCGCCAGATCGATTTCTGCCTGCAGCTGCGCGAAATATCCGCCCTGATCTGTCGGCATCAGGCCGACATGGGCCTTCTTGAAGTCAGCCAGCCGTCCCTCGGCGTCATGCAGCTGCGCTTCGTAATCCTTTATCGTCTGCTCGGCAAATTTCTGCGCGCTCTCGGTGCCGGCACGTTTGCCGCCAAGTGTCTGCGCGATGAAGGCTTCCTCGACGGTCTGGATGACCTTCAAGGCCTCTGCCCGGCTCTTGCCCTGGTAGTCGAAGCTGTAGATGTTGCCGGCGTCGCGATCATTGTCGTTCTTGGCCGTACTACGGACGTTCAACACCACGCGCTTGGAAAAGTCACCAAGGATGGTGGCCACCTTTCTGGGGTCGGTCTCGCCAGCGGGCAGCACACCCGAGTCGCGGGCGATGTGCTCCAGCTGCTCGCCGGACAGCAGCGACTGCCGGACATAGTTGAGCTGCACGTCCACATCCTGCTCGACGGTCAGGCCCTGCAGCACCGGGCGCAGCGCGGTGTGGGAATCCACGAAGACGCTCGCGAAGGCTTCGTAGCGGTCGGGTAACGCGAAGATCGCGACCCAGCCCAACGCGGCCACGACGGCCGCGGCGCCCAGGCCGATCCAGCGAAAACGCCAGGCACTGCGCACTTCATCGAGAACTTTGTCGATGAGTTCCTGCATGGGGATCAGAACCGGCTTTCCGGCACCAGCAGTACATCGCCGGGCTTCATCGCGACGTTCTCCTTGAGATCCCCGTCATTCAGTAGCTTGCCCAACTTGATGGGTATCTCGATCTGCCGTCCGTTTTCGGTGCGCAGCAGCTTCGCGCGGTTCGGGGCGGCGAACTGCGCCACGCCCTTTGCCGCCAGTACGGCGTCGAGTACCCGCATGCCTTCGCGGTACGGCAGCGCTTGCGGCTGAACCACCTGGCCGATGACCTTCACCTGACTGAAGGCGCTGGCAGGTTGCGTGACGATCACATTGACCTGCGGCGATCGCACGTATTCGCCCAGCTTCTGCTCCACGTCGCGGGCCAGCGCGGAAGGCGTCTTGCCGACTGCGACCATGTCCTCGACCAGCGGCGTCGATATCTTGCCATCTGGCCGCACTGGTACGGTCACGGTCAATTCAGGGTTGCGCCATACGAAGACCTGTACTACGTCTCCGGGGCCGATCACGTAGTTGGTATCCACACCCGTTGCGGCTGGGGCAGGAGCTTCCGCGGCGGCCGGTTGAGACCCCGGGCCAGGCATTGCCGGTTCACCTGCGAACAGTCGGCCTGCCGCGGTGGCCAACATTGCAAGTGTTACCAGCCAGTTAAGCAGGCGGGAATTTGGCCGGGCGTGCCAGAACATGCCCGTGAGTCTAGCAGAGGCCCGGCAGCTCACCGCTGCGGGCACAGCTGCGGGCACATAATCTGGGGACGGTTTCACGATTGGGGCAGCTGCGCGAGCAGTTTTTGCGCGTCGCTGCGCCATTCGGCGTCTCCCGGAGTGCGCAGCGCGTCAGAGAGCCACTGGCGGGCCATGACATGGTCGGCGGGTGCCGAACTGCGCGCGAGCACGGCAGCGTAGTGGTAACGGATCTCGGGTTTGCCGGGGGCGCTGTGCGCAGCCTTCTCCAGCAGAGGCAAACCGGCTTTGATGTCCCCTGATTGCGCGAGCAGCCAGCCGTAAGTGTCGGCGATTTCCGCGCTCATGCCGCCTGCCTCATAGGCGCGCCGCGCCGTGGATAGCGCCCGCGCGTCATTCTTGCGGGAGTACAGCCACGCCAGGTTGTTGAGGGCCACCGCATTGGCGGGTTGTATGGCAACAATCCTCTCGAATTCCGCGGTCGCCGTATCGTCCTGCCCCAAAGCGAGAGCTGCCGATGCAAGCCCGGTGTGCACTGCCAGATCGTTGGGATGCCCCCCCAGCCATTGTCGCAGCGGCTGCAGAGGGTCACCTTGCCGCGTGTGCAGTCGCACATCGGCAAGAGCCAGAGCGACCGCCCGGCTCGGGGATTTCTTCCACAACATCTCGTAGATTTGCTGGGCACCCGCGTGATCCCCACCGGCGTCCTCAACCGCGGCCAGCAGCGCCTGCGCGCCGCTACTCCGGGGAAACTGGGTGGCGAGCGCGCGGGCGCGCTGCAGAGCCTGGGCGGGCTGTCCGGCCGCGAGCTGCTGCTGGATCGCAAACAACGCTATGGATTCGGATTGCGGATTGACCTTCACGCCCTGTTCGAGAATCCAGCGTGCAGCCGGCATCTGCTCCAGAATCAATGCCGCTGCGGCAACGCGCAGGGTTTGCTCCTCACTGCCTTTTCCAACCTCTGCGGCCTGCTTGATCGCCTGCTGCGCCGCTCGTGGCCGGTCCGCGTCGGGCGCATTGCCGACCAGCGTCGCGCTCTCCCGGATCGCCAGCTCAAGGTTGCCATCGGCCAGCAGGGCGCCGATCAACGCCGGCCGACCGGGACCGAAATCAGGAGCCTGTTGCACCAGTCGCTGCAGGGCGGCATCGGCCTCCGCCGGATTGTCTTTCAGCAGGCTGACCTGGGCGCCGGCCCACTGCGTGAGGGGGGCTTGAGGCGCCGCAACCAGCAGCTTCTTGTGAATTCCCTCGGCCTGGCCTGCGTCCAGGCGATTGGCGGCGATCTGGAACTGCTGCGCGAGCAACGCGAGCTGCTCGGGAATGGTGAGCTGCCCGGGTGCAAGCTCAATGGCTTTTTGCAGCGCCGCCTCGGAACTCGCCGCGTCGTCTGCAAGCAGCGCCGCGTGCAACCGCGCCGCAGCGGCGGAATCCGGCTGCAGGGCTTGTGCTTGCTCCAGCTGTTGCAACGCCACGCGGGGACGGCCAAGTGCCGCGTGACATTCTGCGGCGTACAGATGCAGTTCGGCCGAACTCGGCTGTTTCGCCAGCAGCGTTTCAAAGGTCGCCAGCGCCTCGACGACGTTGCCCATGCCCTGTTGCGCCCGGCCTCGGTAGAGTTGCAGAGACGCTGCGGGCAACGCGTACCGGCCCGTATCCAGATCACGCAGGAGTTCGGCAAACTGGCCACGCGCCAGGGCAAGCTTGGCACGCAACTCGTCGACATCGGCGACATCGGCATTGGCGGCACGCGCAGCCTTCAACGCGTCCTCGGCCGCAGCGGCGTCACCGCGCAGGTATTGCGCGCGTGCCAGCGCGAGCTGCACTTCGGCATTGGCGGGTTGCTTTTGTGAAAGGTTGTGCAGCGCGATGGCAGCCTCGGAGTACCTGCCGGCGCGCAGCGCCGATTGCGCCTGTGCCAGTTGCTGCGAGGTACCACCTCGCAGGCCGCACCCGGCCAGCGAGCAAACCGCGAGCAACACCGCAGCCAGGCGTGTGGTCATGAAGCACCCCTCCAGTCGCGCAAGACACTCATCGCCGCCGCGCAGTCGGGACGACACGCCGCGCGCAGCAGCACCACCTCCGACAACGGCGAGCGCAGCTGCAGCAAGGCGCGTGCGGCGTACCACAACTGCGCGTAATCGGCATTGGCGAACGACCTGGCACCGACCTGGTAGGTAGCCGCGATCAGATATTCGTCCCCGCCGGCGGCATGGAATCGCCGCACGACGAACGGCCAGCCATCGATGTCATCAACATGACTTCCGAGCAGCGTTGCGCCGGGCAACAGGTCGTTCCAGTATGCCGCGAACTCCTTGCCCTGGGCTTGCCAGCGGTACAGGGCGACATGGACATCAATGGATGCGCCGTCGATCCGGCGATAGGAAAGCTGGCCGGCCTCATCCGCACCGATCAGTACCGGCCGCCAGCGATCCGTGCCCGCGCCTGCCACGCTCCACGTGGCAGGCGCGGAAGGCAATTCCAGCTTGCCTGCGGCGGGCCGCGCGGCAAGCGCATGCCAGACCGCAAACAAAGCCAGCAGTGGAACGACGGCGAGTGCCACCGCCGACCAATGCACCACCGCATGAGGAGGTGCAGCCGGAACAGATACCTTCTCGTCGGGCTGTTCCGGGAGGTGCCTCTCGATCACGAAGAATATCGCCATGAATACAGCGAATACCATCCAGCCGAAACCGTAATGCGAGCGCGCCACCAGGTAGTTTTGCATGTGCGTCAGGTGGCCCGCCATGATGATGATGAACACCCGCACCCAATTGGCGAACATCGCCAGCATCAGAGCCAGCAACAGCAACTGGACGCGGCGCAGGACGCGGTCGCGGCGCAGCTGGCCGAGCAGCGCCGCGATGGCCAGACCGACGACGACGAAGTGCAAGCCGCTGCAGCCATCCGCGACCTCGAACGTGCCTTCGGGAATCTGCACACGATTCGCGTCGAAGAATGCCGGAACACCCACCAGCCGCAATGCCGCGCGCACGGCATAGACGCTGCTCCACTGGAAGATGCCGTTGAAGGCGGCCCACACGGGCATTGCGAACAAGAAATATCCGATGGGAAATGCCGCCCGACGCGCAGCCGTCCAACCCAATCCCGCTCCCATGGCGCACAAGAGCAGGGGTACAGGTAACAGAAGCTCCACTGACTGAATGCCGGCCATGACCGCGAACAACCAGGGTGCCATCAGCAGAGCAAGAGGAATCGCGTTGCGGAGTTTCACCGCCGTAGCGGCGGCCGCAATGTTGCGACGTTCACGCCACAGGAGTACGAGACAGATGGCCGCCACGAGGTAACCGTGGGTCTGGCCCAGGTTATCCCAGTCCGTCCATTGGCGATGCAGCGCCACGAAGCTGTGCCAGCACGCCGCCAGCACTGCGAGCACCGGAAGAAAAATCATGTACCCGGCTGAACCGATGTGTCGCGCAGTTCGAGCTTCTGCATCAGGTCGTACAGCGTCGGCCGCGTGATTCCGAGAAGTTCCGCGGCAGCAGATACGTTGCCCTCCACCGCCGCCAGCGCCTGCTGTACGGCCTGCCTTTCGGCGGCGGTACGCACGGCTTTCAGATTCAGCAGCGTGAAGCGCCCGGTGTTCTCGCCGAAGCCCAGGTCCTCCGCGGTGATCTGCGCGCCGCTGGCCATGATGGTCGCCGAGCGCACCTTGTTCTCGAGCTCGCGCACATTGCCCGGCCAGTCGTGGCGCTGGATGGCCACCAGCGCCTCGTCGGTGAAACTGCGTGGCGCACGCGGATTGCCGGGTTGCGCACGCTTGAGAAAGGCATTGGCCAGCACCACGGCATCGCCGGGCCGCTCGCGCAGCGGCGGCAGCGCGATGGTGACCTCGCTGATGCGGAAGAACAGATCCTGCCGGAAGCGCTGCGCGCCGATCATGGCCTGCAGGTCCTGGTGCGTGGCGCACACCACACGCACGTCAACCGGGATCTCCTGCCGCCCGCCGACGCGCTCGATGACGCGGTTCTGCAGGAAGCGCAGCAGCTTGGCCTGCAGCGCCAACGGCATGTCGCCGATCTCGTCGAGGAACAGCGTGCCGCCCTCGGCGGTCTCCACCTTGCCGAGGGTCTGCCTGGCCGCGCCGGTGAAGGCTCCCTTCTCATAGCCGAACAGCTCGCTCTCGAGCAGCTGCTCGGGAATGGCGGCGCAGTTTATGGCGACGAAACGACGCGCGCGTCGCTCGCTGCGGTCGTGAATGGCGCGGGCGATCAGCTCCTTGCCGGTGCCGCTCTCGCCCAGCACCAGTACGCTGGCGGTGGTGGGTGCGACCTTCTCCACCATGCGGCAGACCTTCTGCATCGACGCATCCGTGGCCACGATGCCGCCGAGCGGCATGGCGGCCTGCACCTCGCGCAGCCGCTCGTTGTCCGCTTCCAGGCGAGCGATGTGGAAGGCGCGCTCGACGATGAGCTTCAGTACGTCGGTGTCGACAGGCTTGGAGTAGAAATCCCACGCGCCGTAGCCGATGGAGCGCACGGCGTTGTCCCGATCGGCGTTGCCGGTGACCACGATGACCTTGGTGCGCGGCGCAATGCGCAGGATCTCCTGCAGCGTCGCCATGCCCTCGGTGACCCCTTCGGCATCCGGAGGCAGCCCGAGATCCTGCAGCACGACCGGCGGCTCGAAGCGCCGCAGCTGCGCCAGTGCCTCGGCGCGATCGCCGGCCAGCAGTACTTCATGGCCGTCGAAGCACCATTTGAGCTGCTTCTGCAGCCCGGGGTCGTCCTCGACGATCAGCAGGCGGGGTCTGGTCTCTGGCACAGGGGTAATCTAATCAGAAAGGCCGTACCGGCACCGGGACTGCTTTGCACTTCAACCGTGCCGCCGAGCTGGCGAACATATTCGCGGGCCTGGTAGGCGCCGATGCCCATGCCCTTGGAACCCTTGGTGCTGTCGAAGGGGCGGAACAACCGTTCGCGGATGAATGTGGCGTCCATGCCCGGTCCGTTGTCGCGGACGGTGATCGTGGCCGACTCCGCGTCGAAAGTCGACTGCAGCAGCACGGTGCCGTCGATGCCGGCGGCTTCCTGCGCATTGCGTACGACATGCTCGAGCACGGCGGCGAGGCGTTCGGCATCGGCCTGCACGTTGGTCGCGCTCCCGACCGCCGTGCCGGCGGCCACCTGCACGCCCGGCGCGCGCGTTGCGCAGCGCTGCGCCACCGCCTGCACCAGTGATGCGAGCTCCACCGGACGCAGCGCAGTGGCTGCGTCGGGCGTGCGCAGTTGCTCGATCAACCGCGTCATGCGCGCAGCCGTGTTGCTGATGGTATCAATGGCGTCGTCCATAAAGGCCGGATTGCTGCGGTGCCTTGCCGCGTTGACCGCCAGCAGCTGCAGCTGCGCCACGGAATTCTTCAGGTCATGCATCACGAAGGCCGCGAAACGATTGAAGGCATCAAACTGGCGGCTCTCGGCCAGCTTGTGGTCGGCGGCCTGCTGCGCAAGCAATGTCGCCACGTGGCGACCCACGGTGCGCAGCAGGTCGCGGTCCTCGAAGGTCATCTGGAAGGGCTCGGGCGGCGCCATCAGCACCAGGAAGCCCAGCAGCGCATCGAGCTCGAACAGCGGCGTGACGATGCGCCAGCCCGGTGCGTCGCCGAGCCACGGCGGCAGTTCGATGTTGCGGTATATGCCGGGATCGCGCCGGTACTCGCGCAGGTCGATGACCCACTGGCGATCGGCCAGAAAACGCGGCAGGTCATGCGCCGCCGCCACCGACAGCTCGGCGCTGGCCGCTTGCTCATAGAGGAGCCAGCTGGCGGCGAGGTCGAAACGTTCCCCGTCCTCGCGGCGCAGGAACAGCAGACCGCCCGGGCTTTCGAGGATCTGGGCGATGGCGCGAATGGAGGTCACCGCCGCGTCGGTGTTCTCGCGGTTCGACAGCGTATCGATGAAGCGCAGCCACTCGACACGGTAGTCGTACTTGTTGCGGTAGAAGTGCTTGGCGACGAACACACGCCAGCGCCGCCACAGCGACGGCGACAGCATCAGCATCGCCAGCACCACGATCGCGCCGGCGAAGAACAAAAGGCGCAACGAATCGCCCCAGCTGCCGCCGTGCACCCGCACGTAATAGCCGCCCAGCGCCATCACCACCAGATAAACACCGACGACCAGCACGGCGGAGCTGTAGAACACCATCTGCCGCGACACGAAGAGTGTAGGAGGGGTCCGCGACAGCCGCGCGATGCCAATCCCCGCCAGCGGCAGCAGCGCCGCGGACACGAAGCCCCGCAGCGCCCATGACTGGGTATCGAGCCCACCCAGCAGCTGGGCCTGCGAATAGATGAAGAGGTTGTAGACCAGCTGGCCGCCTACGCCCACCACGCAGAACTTGATCCCGCGGGCTGCTGCCGGAGCTGCGTTGCGCAATACCTGTTCGGCGTTGACCAGGCCCAGCAGCGCCAATAGCAGTCCCGTAAAGGTATAGACCGCGGTGGGCCAAGGACGGACAACGCCGGCTCCGGCGATGATCGCGGCCGCGCCGATGAACCCCAGGTTCAGCCGGCGCAGCCAGTGCCCGCCGGCGGCGTTGTCCAGAGAGTCCAGCAACAGCAGCAAGGCCCCGAAAGAGGTCACCTCGGCCAAGGGCAGGAATCGGCCCAGCGGCGTCGTGGCGGGGATGTCGCCACCTCCATATGCCGCCAGCAGCAGTGCCCAGGCCAAGCCCGCCAGCAATGCCGCGCGAATGTGGTTGCCCCGGCGCAGCGGCGACAGCGGCGCGCGCCAAGCCAGCATTCCATACGCCAGCGCCGCAGCAAGGTAGCTCCAGACCGTGAGATTCATGCTGGGCGACTGCTATATGTCATATCGTTCGTCGTAGCCGACAAGACCGGACCAGGAGATTTGTCGGGAATCTTTACAATCGCGTCCGCCGCCCACCGCCGTTCCCTGCTGTAATTTTGGTAAATTCCTTGCGTTTCATAGACTTGCCTAGCGGTGGCACACCACCTGCATAGTAGAAAGGCAGCAAAGTCTACAGTTCGGGAGCGCCTGCCATGAAATTCAGATCCTTGTTCGCCGCCGCCCTGCTTGTCGTCGCTGTTCCGTCCATGGCGAGTGTCATCGTCAGCACTGACAATCTGGGGGCCCTGTCTGTGCCGGGTATCGCCGGAATAGGCAACGACTTTTCCAGCGCGGGCACTTATCAGGACAACTACAACTTCACGATCGGCCAAGCCGCCACGGCCGGCGGACTGATCCTGGAACTCGATCTTTCCAGCAAACTGGACATCGACGTTACCGAAGTCAAGTTGACCTCCACAGGCGGCGGAATTTTTGCGCCGGACTTCTCGCCGACCCTGTACAACTTCGGCACGCTGGGCGCTGGCAGCTACACGCTGAGCATCTTCAGCACCGTCACGCTGGATTCCACCCGCGGCAGCGGTTCGGTGGGTTATGCCGGTTTGCTGACCTTGGGTAGCGTGCGCGGTGGTGGCAGCACCTCGGTGCCCGAGCCTGGCATGCTCGCGCTGTTCGGCATCGGCCTGGTGGGTGTTGCGCTCACGATGCGCCGGCGCGGCGCGGCGGTACGCAGCTGATCAGAGCTGGCAAGCCGGTTACGGGAAAGGCGGCGCTCGGCGCCGCCTTTTTCTTTGGCGGCATCGTGCTGGTGGCGTTGCTGGTGCCGATTCCCGCCACGCATCTTGTCGCGCTGCCACCGGAACTCTCCTATCGCCTGGAGGACTTGTGTCATCCGCTGGTGTTCGCGACGCTCGCGTACTTGGTTGCGCGCGCGATGCGGGCCCTGGGCGCCTGGACAGGGGCAATGTCCGCCATCATTCTGCTTGCCGCGCTTGGCTGTTTTGGCGCAGGCACCGAGTTCCTGCAGCAATACACCGGACGCGATGCCTCGTTCAGCGATTTCGGTGATGACGTACTGGGTTCATGGATAGGCATCGCCCTCTTCTGCGTGCCCGGCACCCGCGCCGCGCCGCGCCGCGCGCTGCGCATTTCCATCGCCGCGGCCGTCCTGCTGTCCATCGCGCCCTTGGGCTGGATACTCGCCGCCTATACAGCCCGTCACCTGCAAAGTCCAGTGCTGTGGCGCGCAGGTTCGCGTTTGCTTAATACCTTCGCCCAGCGGCAGCAGGGTGAGTATCCGGGACTGGCGCTGACGGAAGTGCCACCGGACTGGCATGGGTTCGCGGCGCTGCTGGTCACCGTGCGCAACGCGGATGCGCGTAACAGTGTTTTCTACATGCGCGTGGACGATGCCCACCACAACCAGCGCTACGAAGACCGGTACAACGGCGAGTTTCATATTTCCGCTGGCACCACTGCCACTTATCGCATTTCCCTCACAAGCATTCTTCAAGCCCCGGCGCATCGCCTCATGGATCTGCGCCGCATGACGAGCGTCATCGTGTTTCAGCTGCGCGAACAACGGCAGCCGCCTGTGGAATTGCTCGAACTGCGCCTATCGCATTGAAAACTGTCTGCATAGTCCTCACGCCTTACGCATCCGTAAAGCATGTCTGCCCTTTGAGACATTTGCCGGTTTGGGAGGCTCGCGTATAACTACGCTCGAACGAAAAGCAAACCCGCCGCAAGGCGGGGACGCAAAGCCTCCGGTCTAGTGGTCGATGACCAGCAGATAGCGGGGCTGCCGGCCTAACCAGTCGTCAGCACTTCATCTCGCATGGTCCCCACCCCATGATGACCTGGCAACGCGTCTGGGGAGCACTGGGTGACGGGTATCAACTGGCGCGCATCGATGTTGGTCACGGCTGCGTGCCTGTGCCTGGCGGCATGCGGATCCGGCGATGACCAAACATTGGTTCAGCCCGCCGCACCGGCGCCGCCGCCACCACCTTCACAGCCTTCATCCCAAGCCGGCAATTCAGCACCGACGATCAGCGGTACGCCGACGGTGAGCGTCACCGCCGGTGCCACTTATGCATTCCAGCCAGACGCCGCCGACGTTGACGGCGACGCGCTCACCTTCAGCGCCAGTGGACTGCCCGATTGGGCGACATTCGATCCCCGGACCGGCCTGCTAACCGGGGTACCGGGCGATGTGGACGTCGGCGACAGTGCCGATATCGTGATCAGCGTATCCGACGGTCAGGCCACGGCCTCGTTACCGCCCTTCCGGATTGATATCGCGGCATCTTCGCTGGTGGTCCCGCCGCCGGCCGCGCCGCCCGCGAATCGCCCACCGACTATCGGGGGATCGCCTCCCACCAGCGTGCGGACGAATTCGGCTTATTTGTTTGCACCCAATGCCAGCGATCCTGACGGACAGGCATTGGTCTTCTCGATTGCCAACAAACCCGCCTGGGCGGCCTTCAGCTCCGCAACCGGCAAGCTGTCAGGCACCCCGGCCGCGGGGCAAACCGGTACTTACGCCAACATCGTGATCAGCGCCTCTGACGGCTCGCTCAGCGCCTCGTTGCCGGCGTTTTCAATTACGGTGAGCGCCGCTCCAAATTCGCCACCGACCATCGCTGGCACGCCAGCAACCAGCGTCGCCGTGGGCTCGACCTATAGCTTCACCCCGTCCGGATCTGATCCAGATGGTCAGAAGTTGAGCTACTCGATCACGAACGGACCCGCGTGGGCTTCGTTCAGCACTTCGACCGGACGTCTCACGGGCACGCCAGCCAGCACTGGCGTCTACAGCAACATCGTGGTCAGCGTGACCGACGGTTCGTTGACCACGTCGCTGCCTGCTTTTTCCATCACTGTCACGGCGCAGGATTCCGCGCCGCTTATTTCCGGTACGCCAGTCGCCAGCGTGACGGCAGGCGTGCCCTACTCGTTCACCCCTGTTGCCAGCGATGCCGATCGCGATACCCTGGCGTTCTCCATTACCAACAAACCGGCCTGGGCAAGTTTCGATACCGCCACCGGGGTCCTCAGCGGTACACCAGGGGCCGGCCAGGTAGGCACGTACCTGGGCATCGTCATCAGCGTCAGCGATGGCAAGCTAGCCGTCGTACTGCCCGCGTTCGCCATTACAGTTTATGCGCCTGCCAATATCGGCATCGCGACGCTGAGCTGGACAACACCGACGCAGAACACCGATGGCAG
>Ga0335083_10003127_pt1 | contig 21605 bp, 22 predicted proteins | sample Lox_Sample_42_FD_206716 | JGI IMG/M metagenome (GOLD analysis project Ga0335083, IMG submission 206716) | Soil microbial communities from Loxahatchee National Wildlife Refuge, Florida, United States - Lox_Sample_4.2 | ecosystem: Environmental > Terrestrial > Soil > Wetlands | place: USA...
GATGTCCACCCAGTAGTCGATGTTCTGCGGCAAACGGGTGTAGGCGAGCACGGAGAGACCCGCGATGATCGGCCCAAGCGACATGTAGAGCCGCGGCCCGTGCTGCATCGACAGTCGTCCCATGCGCGGCGAGAGAACGAACATGACGACCGTGATGGGAAGCAGCGAAAGGCCCGCGTGGAGCGCGGAGAAGCCGGCGAACTCGATCAGGTAGAGCGTGAGGAACGTGCTCAGCCCGGAGAGGCCGCCGTAGACGGAGAGCGTCTCCACGTTCGTGACCGAGAAGTTGCGCAGCCGGAAGAGGCGAAGGGGCAGCATCGGCATCGGCGTCCGCAGCTCGTAGGCGACGAAGGCCCCGAGGAGGACGGCGCCGAGAACGAACGCACCGACGATGAGTGGGTCACTCCAGCCGAGCTGCGGCTGCTCGATGAAGCCCGCCACGAGGAGCCCCAGTCCCGCCGTGCACAGGATCGCGCCCGGCACGTCGACCTTCAGGTCCTCGCGCCGCTTCTGATGCATTCCACCGAGCCGCCTCAGGATGAGCAGCGTGGCGATCGCGATCGGGATGTTGATCAGAAAGATGGTTCGCCAGGTCGAGACGTCGATCAGCCACCCGCCGATGGTCGGGCCGATGATGAACGAGATCCCGGTCCAGGACGTCCACTGGCCGATGGCGTTGCCTCGGGCCGTGCCGGAGAACGTCGCCGTCAGCATCGCGAGCGAAGCGGGGGTGAGAAGTGCGCCGGCCATGCCCTGGACGCCGCGGAAGACGATCAGCGCCGGAGCATTCGGGGCGATTGCGCAGAGCACCGAGGCGACGGCGAAGCTGGCCACGCCGATCGCGAAGACGCGCGACTCTCCGAAGATGTCGCCGAGCGACCCGCCGACGAGGATGAGCGAGCCGAGCGTCAGCAGGTACGAGTCCACGACCCACTGCTGCGTCGCCAGCCCGCCGCCGAGGTCGGCCTGGATCGACGGCAGCGCGACGTTGACGACCGAGCCGTCGATGAAGGCCATCGACGACCCGAGGATGCTCGCGACGATCGTCAGGCGCGCCACCGAGGCGCGTTGCACTACAGCCTCATCAGCCGCCTCCATCTCTCGATCCTATGCCGAGGGATGTGGGGGGCGGCTGTCGGGGTCAACCCCGGCAGCCGCCCTGGAACGCTGGCCTTACTTCGAGCAGTTGTTGTTGGAGACGGACGCGGGCTGCTTGCCGAGCGTGACCGAGAGCTGCTTGGTCGAGCCGTTCTGCCGCACGGTCACCGTCACCTTCTCGCCGGCCTTCGCCTGCGTCACCGCGGCGGTGAGCGTGTCGGCGCTGGTGATCGTCTTGCCGTCGAACTTGGTGATCACGTAGCCCTGCTTCAGACCTGCGGACGACGCGGGGCCGTTGTCGACGACACAAGCGACCTTGGCGCCGCCGGCCGCGGAGGTGATCGTCACACCGAGGTAGGCGTGCTCCACCGTGCCGCCGGCGATCAGCGTCTGCGCGACGCTCTTCGCCTCGTCGATCGGGACCGAGAAGCCGACGCCCGCATTGTCGTTCGTGTCGCCGGCGTTGAGGATCTGGTCGTTGATCCCGATCACGGTGTTCGTCGCGGTGTCGATCAGCGGACCGCCCGAGTTGCCGTGGTTGATCGCGGCGTCCGTCTGGATCGCACCGGTGATCGAGAAGTTGTTGGGAGCGGTGATCGTCCGGTTCGTCGCGCTGACGATTCCCGCCGTCATCGTCTCCTCCAGCCCGAACGGGCTCCCGATCGCCACGACGCTCTGGCCCGGCTGGACCGACGCCGAGCTCCCGAGCGTGAGCGGGTGGAGCTTGGAGGCCGGGACGTCGACATGGATCACGGCGGTGTCGCTCGACTTGTCGCTGCCGACGAGCGTTGCCGACGCGGTCGAGCCGTCCTGGAACGTGACCTTGATCGACTTGGCGTTCGCGACGACGTGCTCCGCGGTCATGATGTCGCCGTTCGAGTTGATCACGAAGCCCGTCCCTTCGGCCTCTTGCTTCTGCTGGCCCTGGGGCGCGAACGGGAAGCCGTTCGACGAGGCGCTGCCCGAGGACGACTCGACGGTGATGTCGACCACGCCCGGCGCGTCCTGCTTGTAGAGCTGCGTGAGCGAGTCGACTGTCGATGTGGACGAGGCCGGCTGCGCCGGCACGACCACGCGGGACGCGCTCGGCGCCTCGGAACTGTGGTTGGTGAGGGCGTACGCACCCGCGCCGACTCCCGCGCCGATCGCGAGTGCGACCGCCAGGGGGAGAAGGCGCCGCAGGCGCGGGCCGCCAGGGCGTGGATTCATGGGTTTCGGATCTCCTTGCATCGTTTGCCGGCTGCCAGAGTGCCCGTTTTCCCTAGGACGAGAGTGAGAGACGTGTGAGCGTTCGCTAAGAACGCTCGCGATCTCCGCTTCGCTTTGCGATGCTGGAGGCGTGATCATGGCAACCGCCGTCGCCCTCTCTCTCGCGGTACAGGCGCCGCCTCCGCCACGCAAGTTTCTGGCGGTCGACGCCCAGCGGCATCGCGCCACTATCACTCTGATCGCCTCCTACGACGACGCGAACGGCGGCTTCAACTTCGACGGCTATTCGCGCTACCTGATGTGGACGGTGCCGCGCGGCTGGACGGTTCGCGTCGTGTGCAGGAACCGCGGACCGCTTCGGCACTCGTGTGCGGTCGTGAACGGGGCCGGCTCGACCGAGCCTGCGTTCCGCGGCGCCGCGACGCCGCGGCCTCAGGTCGGGCTGGAGGCGGGCCACACCGCACGCTTCACGTTCCGCGCGAGCAAGAAGGGCGTCTACCGCTTCGCTTGCCTCGTGCCCGGGCACGAGCTCGCACGCATGTGGGACGTGCTCAAGATCACCCGCGGGGGCAAGCCCTCCGTGGTCGATCTTCGTGCGCCCTAGCTAGGCGTCCTCGCCACCGCGGCGGCGCAGCACGACCATCCACCAGATCAGGACGGCGATGAGGAGGGCGAGCGGCAGCGCCCAGGAGAGGAGCGAGCCGGTGAGGTAGGAGGCGGTCACGTCCATGAGAGCTCCTCGGGTCGGGGCTCCGAGACCGTCTGCGCTTCGTCGGCGCCGGGCTCGAGCCAGCGGTAGAAGGCGGCGAACGCCGCGATGAAGAACGCGAACGATCCCGGCACCCACATGACCCCGGCTGCGAGCTGCTGGTCGGTCAGTGACGGGTACGCGGCGTAGATCGGCGCCGGCGCGAATGCGAGCACGATGGCGAGGATCCAACTCGGGATCATCGCCAGGGCGAACCAGCCGGCGCGATGAAGATGGTCGATGCGCGCACGCACAGGCGGCGCATCGAGCAGCGCGCCCCAGAACACGAGCGCGGGAACAACGAAGCACACGTGTTCGAGAACGTGGATCCACTCGTTGCGCACGGCGGCGTCGTAGAGCTGCGGCACGTGCCAGAGGGCGACGGTCGCCGACATCACGGCCAGTGCGACCCCCGGACGCGTGAGGAAGCCGGCACCACGGCGGAACGACGGCGAGCGCGAGAGCGCGCCGCCGACGGCGCGCCTGGCGGACAGCGGGAACGGCAGCCACATACGCGGCCATGGGCGGCCCAGCACCACGAGCGGCGGCACGACGGTCATGAGGACGATGTGCTGCGACATATGCACCGAGAGCCATTTGTCTGCCCAGGTTTCGAACGGCCGCTCGAGCACGACGAACGCGAGCACGACGCCGCTGTAGAAGCTCAGCTCGCGCCAGACTCGGATTCTTCCCCGCCGCCCCAGGGCGTACAGCGCTGCCGCCGTCCCGCACGCCAGGAGAGGCAGCGGATCCATCTCAGATCAGGTAGAGGACGACCCAGGTGACGACTGCGATCCCAGCGAGGAACGTCCAGAAGAAGCTCACTCCGACGAGCTCTGCGCGTACGAGGGAGAGCGGGTCGCGGATGTCATGCGCAGTGCGGTGCGGGTCGCCGGACGCCTCGCCCGGCGCCGGCGCACCGGTCTCGATCTTGCGATAGCGCAACGAGGTTGCGAGCGTCATCTCGAGCCAGAGCAGTGTCACGAGGACGAAGAGGAAGATGAACGCCGTCCACCCGAAGTAGACGCTCGCGAAACCGCCGTCGGCCGGGCCAAAGCTCTGTTGCGTCCAGGCGATCACCTGCAGCACCAGCCCGACGACGCCCACGAGCAGGGCGACGCCGCCCTTCTGCCGCCATTGCCGGCGGCGCAGAGCCCGATGGTCGGCGAGCCCCAGCCGCACCAGCACCGCGCTCACGACGTAGCACACGACGACCGCCGTTCCCCAGCCGACAGAGGCGTCGACGCCCTTCGGCTTCCACATCCCGCCGTTGTTCAGCGAGCGGAGGTAGAAGTAGGCGAAGAGGAACGAGATGAAGAAGAACGCCGTCGCGCCGGCGAGGAGGTAGCTCGCCGAGACGAGATTCCGGCCGAGCAGCTCGGGCGGCTCTTCCGTTACGACCTCGTAACTGGTCCCCTCGACCGCGAGCGGCTCGGCCATTGCTCACTCCCTCCCTGCCGGCGCCCCCGCCGGCACGGCGACGGGCTGCGTCCCCTCGCCGTATCCGTACGGGTCGCTCGAGAAGACGGGGATCCGGTCGAAGTTGTGCACGGGCACCGGCGAGGGCAGCTGGAATTCGATCGAGCGCGACCCCCACGGGTTGGCCTCGGCCGGCTTTCTCGCGAACGCCAGCGACCAGACGAGGTTGAAGAGGAAGACCAGCATCGAAGCTCCGAGCAGGAACGCGGAAACCGACACCCAGTCGTTGAGGAACTGAAGGTTGCTCGGATACGTGACGGCGCGGCGCGCCTGCCCGAGGAAGCCGACGGCGAAGAGCGGCGCAAAGGTCGAGTTGAAGAAGACGAACATCGCCCAGAAGTGGATCTTCCCGAGCAGCTCGTTCAGCTCCCAGCCGGTCATCTTCGGCACCCAGTAGTAGATCGCCGCGAAGAACGTGAAGATGAGGCCGCCCATGATCGTGTAGTGGAAGTGGGCCATCGAGAAGAAGCTGCCGTGGGTCGTCACGTCGCTCGGCACGTCGGAGAGGAAGACGCCCGAAAGCCCTCCGATCAGGAAGTTGAAGAACCAGGCGAGGCAGAACAGCATCGGAACCGTGAAGCGGATGTTGCCGCGCCAGATGGTCATCATCCCGCAGAGGAACGTGAGCCCGGTCGGGATCGAGATCAGTTCGGTCGAGAGCATGTAGAACGGCCGCAGGTCGCCGTTGATGCCGCTCACGAACAGGTGGTGCTGCCACACGAACCACGAGAGGAGCGAGACGCCGAGGAGGCCGCCGACGGCGAGCCGGTAGCCCCAGAGCGGCTTGCGCGAGAAGACCGGGAGCAGCTCGAGGACGATCGCGAAGCCCGGCAAGGCGAGGATGTACACCTCCGGGTGTCCGAAGACCCAGAACAGGTTCTGGTACAGGTAGTTGCTGCCGCCGCCGCTGGGATTGAAGAACGTCGTCTGCGCCGTCCGGTCGAGTGCCGCCATCGCCAGCGTCGAGATCAGCACGGGTGCCGCGAGCACCATGAGGACCGCGGTCGAGAGAACGCCCCACACGAAGATCGGCAGCCGCGTCCACGTCAGGCCGGGCGCCCGCATGGTCAGGACGGTCACGATCATGTTCAGGCCCAGAAGCGTCATCGAGAGCCCGACCAGGGCGAAGAAGAGGATGTAGTTGTCTATGCCGGGGTTGGCCTGGGTGGAGAGCGGCGCGTAGCCCGTCCACCCGGTCGGGAAGCCGCCGAAGAAGACCGTCGTCGTCAGGATCGCGCCGGCCGCCATCAAGAGCCAGAACGTGAGCGCCTCGATACGAGGGAAGGCCATCCGCCGGGCGCCGATCATGATCGGGACGAAGTAGTTGGCGAACGGGCCGAGGATCCCGCTCGTCATGACCCCCATCATCATCGTGCCGTGCATACCGACGATCGTCAGGTACGTGCCGGCCGGAAAGGCCTGACTGTGCGGCGTCAGGAGCTCCGTGCGGATGAGCATCGCGTTCAGGCCGCCGATGAAGAAGAACAGCCCGACGCCCCACAGGTACTGGATGCCGACCACCTTGTGGTCGGTGCAGAGGCTGAAGTACCGCGTCCAGCCTCCTTCTTCCTTCTCCCGGAGCGACGGCGGATAGCCCAGCAGCCGCTTGACCGGGTAGTTCAGGAAGCCGAGCCCGACGAGGAAGCCGACGACCCCGCCGATGTAGGCGAGGTAGACGGACAGCTCGTTGTAGTCGATGTCGCCGAAGTAGTCGAGACTCGGGCCGACGATCTTGTGAGCGCCGAACCAGCCCACGTACCACCCGGCGACGCCGAGGATGAGGGCGGTGATGAAGTTGAAGCCGATCAAGCGACGCCACAACGGGCGCTGCGGTGGGGCGGCGACGGCGCTCATCCGGCTCTCCTCGTTGGCTCGGGAAGGTAGCTGTACGCAAACGGGGCTCCTCCCTTGTCGGCCGGCCTGTTCACGTACCCCTTGATCGAGTGGTAGAGCGCCAGAGCTCGGGTGGCCCAGTGCGTGAACGCCCCGTGGTTGACGACGACGCCGTTGTTGAACATGTAGCCGTGCCAGAGCCCGCAGAGCTCCGCGCACCGGACGTGGAACACCATCGGACCCTTTGTGGTGACGTAGGCGACGTTGTCGACACCTGGGTTCGCGTCCGCCTTCACGCCAAGCTCGTAGGCCCAGAAGGAGTGGACGACGTCGAGCGATGTCACATGAAAGGCGACGAGGGTGTGCTCGGGGAGCACGAGTTGGTTCGACTCCATCCCGCCGAACGACGGATAGCGGTATGTGAACTGCCACTGCTGGCCGATCACCTGGACCTGGAAGGCGGTCTTGTGGCCTGCCGGAAGGGCGATCGGATTCGGCCCCTGGCCCCCGCCGGCTCCGTCCTTCAGGAGTTCGTACGTCCCGAAGCCGGCGAGGAACAGCACCATCGCCGACGTGATCACGATCCAGAGGACCTGGATGAGTGAGTCGTTGCGGAGCGGCGGGCCGTCGAGTACCGCCTCGTTACGCCGGAGGTGGAACTTGATCAGTCCGTAGCCGAAGAAGACGACCATGAGGCAGAGCACCGGAGTGACGAGGCTCGTCATCACCTGGTTGCTGAAGGTCTGTCCCTGCGCCTGCACGCTCCCGTTGCCCGGCGGGATGAGCGGGCCGACGTAGATCGCGACGAGCGGCGTTGCGATCGCGCTCAGTACGAGCCACGCGACGACGACCCGAAGACCATGGTTGGTCGAGTCACCGGGGCGTGTTGCGGCTGCCGGCTGGCTCGCCATCAGGCCTTCACGTTGAGGAAGCCGTCCATGTAGCCGATCGTCTGCATCGGCCCGCCGAATCCGAAGACCCACCCGGCTGCGCACGGGACGAAGCACTGCCAGCGGTAGTGGCCCGGCGTCGTCGTGTGGAATGTGAACTGAATCGTTCGGTGCGCGTGTGACAGCGAGCACGGCGCGTAGCCGCACTGGTTCTTCGCATCGTCGGCGACTCCCGGGAGCGCGACGATGAGGCCGAACGCCGGGACGGCGAACGTGTGCGAGGCGTCGTTCGGGTCGATGGCGTTCACCGGCTTGCCGTCGATGAGCACCCTGTTCCCCACCATGCCCTGCGGCCGGGCGAGGTAGGGGTTGCGCAGGCCGCTCGCTCCGTCGAAGTTGTAGATCGTCACGTGGACCGTTGCGTGCGCCGGCAGGTTCCACACGGTCTTGCGCACCCACTGCCCGCTCGTGTCCTTGATGAGGTACGAGACCCAGTCGGGGTTCTGGCTGAGCTGCGGTCCGACGGCGGCGACCGTCTGGATCTCGAGATGGACGACGGGATGGCCGCTCACGTTCTGCACCGGAACGGTGTACGACGGCGAGCCCGCGAGGGTCGTGAGGTGCGAGACGTAGAAGCCGATCCCGACGCCGGCGGCCGTGACGGCCGCGGCGACGAGCAGGAGTTTGACCCCGACCCGCATCGGGCGTGTTCCTACCAGGGCCCGCGCGGCGGCGCTCGGCTCATGACGAACCTGTCACTCCGGTGTCATCTGGGTGTCACCGGGGGTGTAGATTCCGCCCCCGGGAGGTCGGAATGCGGATCCTGGTCATCGAGGACGAAGCCCGAATCCAGGCGTTTCTCGCCCGCGGTCTGGAGGCCGAGGGGTACACGGTCATGGCGGCAGGAGACGGCCGTCAGGGGCTCGACCTGGCGACCCGTACGCATTGGGACCTCGTCGTCCTCGACCTGTTGTTGCCGGGGCTCAACGGCCTACAGGTGCTGCGGGAGCTGCAGCGCACCCGGCCCGAGCTGCCGGTCGTGATCCTCTCCGCCCGCGGCGACGTGCAGACGAAGCTGCGCGGCTTCGAGCTCGGGGCAACCGACTACGTGGCGAAGCCGTTCTCGCTCGACGAGCTGCTTGCGCGGATCCGCGTCCGGCTGCGCGGCACGTCGACCTTCGGCGACGAGCATGTCTTGCGCGGCGGCAATGTCGTCCTCGATATGGCGCGGCGGCGGGCGGGGATCGGCGAGCGGACAGCAGATCTCTCGGACCGGGAGTTTCGGCTACTCCACCATCTGCTCGTGCACGTCGGCGAGATCGTGAGTCGCGAACGCCTGCTCGCCGAGGTGTGGGGCTACGACTTCGACCCGGGCTCGAACGTCGTCGACGTCTGCGTGCGCAGGCTGCGGCAGAAGCTCGGGCCGGATGCTGCGATCGAGACGGTGCGGAATGCGGGCTATCGGCTGGCTGCGGCGTAACTGGCTCGAAGCCGGCTGGGTTGCGTTCGCGGCCGCGAACCTCGCGTTCATGCTGGCCGAGCCGGGCCTTTTTCGTGTCCCGTTCTTCCTGCTCTGGATCTCACTCGTGCTCGTCTACGGCTTTCGGCCCTGGTCGCGGCGGCAGACGCTCCTCGTCGTCGCCGCGATGTCGGCTGCAGTCGTCGGTGTGGTGCTCATGGACGGCTTCGAGGGCGACGAGCTGTCGGGGAAGCTGGTCGCCGTCCCCTTGTTCGCCGTGTTGTTCGCGGCCATGGCCTGGCATGCTCGGCGCCGCGCGGCCGAGCTCGAGCAGGTCGAAGCCGTGGCCGAGATGAGGGCGTCGCTGCTGGAACGGCAGCGGCAGTTCGTGACGGACGCCTCGCACGAGCTGCGGACGCCCGTCACGATCGCGCGCGGCCACCTCGAGCTCCTGCAGCGGGAGCGGCCGGGCGCACCTGAGCTCGAGGTGGCGCTCGACGAGCTCAGGCGCATGGACGGGATCCTGGAGCGACTTCTCCTCCTCGCGCGCGCCGGGCAACCGGGCTTCCTCGCGCCGCGGGCGATCGACATCGAGGCGTTCCTGGGGGACGTCTTCCTGCGCTGGTCGGAGGTTGCCGAGCGGACCTGGCGGTTGCGGGTCGACCTGGTTGGTCTGCTCGTGGTCGATCCGGACGCGCTCCGGTCGGCGCTCGACGCGTTGCTCGAGAACGCCGTCAAGTACACAGACCCGGGCGACGTCGTCGAGCTGGCGGCGTATGCCGACGGCTCGGGCGGGTTCGTGATCGAGGTCTCGGACTCCGGCGCCGGCGTTCCGCCGGAGGCGCTGCCGCACATCTTCGATCGGTGGACGCGCGCGGACGGCGCGCGTACGCGCGAGCGCGGCGGAGCCGGGCTGGGGCTCGCGATCGTCGCCGCGGTCGCCCGTGCGCACGGCGGTCGCTGCTCCGTGAAGGCGCTGGAGCGCGGTACCGCGTTCCGGCTCCACCTGCCGGTGCGAATCGCTCCCGAAAACGCGTCGAGCCCGACGCCGGCGGCTGAGGGGGAGCTGGCCGGCGCCGGGCGAGCCGACGCTTTTGGAGGGCAGGACGGGCTGGGAACAATGGTCGCTGCCGTAGGTGAGAGCGACCTGAGCGGCGCCTAAAAGGTCCCTAAGTCTCGAGTGCGGCGCGCAGCGAGCCGACGAAGGTTCGCAGCGCGTCGGGCCCCTTCTCGGCAGTCTCGACGGCGCGCGACCCGACGACGACGCCGTCGGCGAGCGCGCCCGCCGCGTGCGCGAGTTCGGGCGTCGAGATGCCGAACCCCACGTAGACGGGGACGTCGCTGAGGTCCCGCACCCGCTCTATGAGCGGGGGCAGTGCGGGGGAGAGCTCCTCCCGCGCGCCGGTGGTTCCGGTGACGGAGACGAGGTAGAGCCAGCCATCCGTCGCCTCGGCAGCGGCGCGGATTCGCTCATCGGTCGAGGTCGGGGCGACGAGCTGGATCCTTTGCAGAGTCGGCTGTTCCTCGACCGGTAGGTCGACGAGGATGAAGCTCGACGCGCCGCGCTCCCGCGCATCGGCCGCAAAGCGCTCGTAGCCGTAGGCCTCGAGGATCGCGGCATAGGTCATCGGGACGAGCGGCGTTTCGGGCAGCAGCTCGCGTGTTCTCGCGAGCACGTCGAGGCAGGCGTGCGTACGCATCCCGCGTGCGAGCGCGCGCTCCGACGCGCGACGGATCACAGGCCCTTCCGCAAGCGGATCGGAGAACGGGAATCCGAGCTCTACGACGTCGGCGCCGCCCTCGACCGCTGCCAGGGCGAGCTCGGGCGTCTCCGGCTCGGCCATCAGGTAGATGACGAGCTTCTTCCTCAACGGCGAATCGCCTCAGGCCTGCGGATTCCCATGCCGCGGTCCCAGGTCCGCAGACCGAGGCGGCGATAGAACGGCTCGAGGCCCGCGTCGCAGCAGAGATCCACCATGTACAGGCTGTCGAGGCGCGCGAGCAGGCGGCGCATGAGCTCGCTGCCGATCCCGCGCCCCTGGTACTCGGGCAGGACCTCGAGCAGCGGCACGTACGCGCTCAGCACGCCGTCGCTGATCGCGGTCACGAAGCCGACGACACGCTCGTGCTCGCGCGCGAGAACCACATGGTCGCTTCCTTGCAGCAGCTCGAGGTGACGCTCCGGCGACGGCGGTTGCGGCCAGCCGACGAAGAAGCCCTCGAGGTGCCTCGCCTCGACGCCTGCGGCGGATTCGGAGTACTCGATCAAGACTGGAGCGCCGTGAGCACCTCGGCGAGGTCCTTGTCGCCGCGGCCGCTGAGGCCGACGAGAATCAGCTCGGCGTCGAGGTCGCGCGCGCGTGCGAGCGCGTGCGCCGGCTCGAGCGCGGGGAGGATGCCTTCGGTCCTGGCAAGCCCCTGGAACGCCGCGAGCGCTTCCTCGTCGGTCGCGACGCGGTACTCCGCTCGGCCGGTGTCGCGGAGGAACGCGTGCTCCGGCCCGACCCCGGGGTAGTCGAGCCCGGCCGAGATCGAGTGCGCGTCGGCGATCTGGCCGTCCTCGTCGGCGAGCACCGAAGAGCGCGCGCCGTGGAGGACTGCGGGGCGGCCGCTCCCGAGCGAGGCAGCGCCGGCCGCCTCGACCCCGACGAGCCGCACGTCCTCGTCCTCGACGAAGCCGTGGAAGAGGCCGATCGCGTTCGAGCCCCCGCCGACGCACGCGACGACGGCCTCCGGAAGGCGCTGCTCGACGGCGAGCATCTGCTCGCGCGCCTCGTGCCCGATGACCGACTGCAGCTCGGCCACGAGCTCGGGATAAGGCGCCGGTCCGACGCAGGATCCGATGAGGTAGTGCGTCGTCTCGACGTTCGTGATCCAGTCGCGGATCGCCTCGCTCGTGGCCTCCTTGAGCGTCTTCGTGCCGAAGTCGACCCCGCGTACCTCCGCGCCGAGCAGCCCCATCCGCTCGACGTTGGGGCGCTGGCGACGCATGTCCTCCTCGCCCATGTAAACGACGCATTCGAAGCCGAAGCGGGCGCAGACGGTTGCCGTTGCGACGCCGTGCTGCCCGGCTCCCGTCTCGGCGACGATCCGCCGCTTCCCGAGCCGCCGCGCGAGCACCGCCTGCCCGAGCGCGTTGTTGAGCTTGTGCGCGCCGGTGTGGAGGAGGTCCTCCCGCTTCAGGTAGATCCGCTTGCCCGGGGCGAAGCGCTCGGCGAGCGTGAGCGGCGTCGGACGACCGGCGTACGTCGTCAGCAGGTCGTGGAGCTCGGCGCGGAAGGAGTCGTCGGCGAGCGCCTCGCGCCAGCCGCGCTCGAGCTCGTCGAGGGCCGGGATCAGCGTCTCGGGGACATAGCGTCCGCCGTATTCGCCGAAGCTCATCGCGCTGCCTCGACGAATGCCCGCACCTTCGCGTGGTCCTTGATGCCGGGAGCCGACTCGAGCTGGGAAGCGGCGTCCACCCCCCAGGGGCGCACGGCTCGAATCGCTGCGCGCACGTTCTGCGGGCCGAGCCGCCCGGCGAGGACGAGGCGGTCGCCGGACGCCTTCTGCCAGTGGTCGGGATCCTCCCCTTCCCACGGCAGGTCGGCGACGCGCGCGACCGGCTCGCCGTCACGGAGCAGAACGGCGTCGCGTCCGCGCACCGCGCCCGCCTCTCGCTCGTAGAGCTGGACGAGGTCGCTCCCGCGCTCCTCTGTCTCGCCGACGAAGACGGCGACGCTGAGCGCGGTGTCGGAGACTCGCAGAACCTCGTCCGCCTGGCGCGGCGATCCTGCCGCGAAGATGAAGCCGCAGAGGTCCGCGCCCGCCTCGACCGCGGCGTCGACGTCCTCCTGCCGCGTCAGCCCACAGACCTTGACGAGGGGCCGCGAGAGCAGCTCCTGCAGCTTCGTCCCCGGCTCGGCGTCGCGCATGAGCGAGGTACCGACGAGGACAGCGTGGGCTCCGGCGAGCTCGGCCGCGGCGGCCTGCGCACGGGTGTGGATCGCGCTCTCCGCGACGACGACGCGATCGCGCGGCGCCTTCGCCACGAGCTCGAGCTGAGCGCCGCGGTCGATTCGGAAGGTGCCGAGGTCGCGGGCGTTGACGCCGATCACGCGGGCACCGAGGCGTGTCGCACGCTCGAGCTCGTCCTCGTCGTGTGCTTCCACGAGCGTGTCGAGGCCGAGCTCCTCGGCTGTCTGCATGAGCTTCGTCACGCTCGAGTCCTCGAGGTCGCGAAGGATGAGGAGCGCCGCGTCGGCGCCCGCCTCTCGCACCTCGCGCAGGTGCTCCTCGGTCGAAAAGAAGCCCTTCGCGAGCAGCGGAGCGCCGACCGCCGCGCGCGCCGCGCGCAGGTCGTCGAGCGAGCCCGCGAACGCGGCGTCGACGAGCACGGAGACGGCGCGCGCTCCCCCGAGCTCGTAGGCGGGCACGACGTCCTCGACCCGTGCTCCTGGATCGATGTCGCCGGCCGACGGCGAGCGCCGCTTGAACTCGGCAATCGCGCCGAAGCCGGGTTGGGCGAGGGCGTCCGCGAATCTCATGAGTGGGAGTACTCCACGAGCTCGTCGAGCCGCGCCGCGGCCGTACCGGAGTCGATCGCCTTTCGTGCCAGCGAGATCCCCTCGCTCAGGCTCTCTGCGTGGCCGGCGGCCGCGATTCCGCCCGCCGCGTTGAGGATCACCGCGGAACGATGCCCGCCGTCCGCGCCGGCGAGCACCTCGCGGAGGGCGGCGGCGTTCGCCTGCGGGTCGCCTCCGCGCAGCTCGTTCGGGTCGCAACGCTCGACCCCGAGCTCGAGCGGGTCGAGCTCGTACTCGCTCACGCGTCCTGTAGCCACCTCGCAGACGAGGTTCGGGCCGCACGGCGAGAGCTCGTCGATGCCACCGGCGCCGTGCACGACGTAGGCGCGCGTCGCCTCGAGCTGGACGAGCGCCTCGGCGAGCGTCCGGGCGAGCTCCGGCGAGTAGACGCCGAGCACGAGCGCGCGGGCGCCGGCCGGGTTCGTCAGCGGTCCGAGCACGTTGAAGACGGTACGCGTCGCGAGCTCGCGCCGGACCGGAGCTGCGTGCCGCATGGCGGGATGATGAGCTTGGGCGAAGAGGAAGCCGAAGCCGAGCTCGTCGATCGAGCGCTCGATCCGCTCCGGAGCCAGCTCCAGCTCGAACCCGAGCGCCTCGAGGACGTCGGCGGCTCCCGTCTGCGACGAGGCGGCACGGTTCCCGTGCTTCGCGACGGCGGCTCCCGCCGCAGCCGTGACGAGGGCTGCTGCGGTCGAGATGTTGAACGTGTTCGCACCGTCGCCGCCGGTGCCCACGACGTCGACGAGATCGGTGCGGGAGGGGTTGACGCGGAGCACGTGCTCGCGCATCGCCTCCGCGCAGCCGGCGATCTCGTCCGCTGTCTCGCCCTTGGCCCGCAGCGCGACGAGGAACCCGGCGATCTGCGCGTCGGTCGCCTCGCCGGACATGATCACGGCCATCGTCCCGCGCGCCTCCTCCCGCGAGAGGTCGTGGCCGTCGAGCAGCCGCGCGAGCGCACGCTGGATCACAAGCGCCCCTCGAGGAAGTTGCGCGCGAGTGCGGGCCCGTCCGGCGTCAGGACCGACTCGGGGTGGAACTGGACGCCGACCGCCGGCAGCTTGCGGTGCCGCACCGCCATCACCTCGCCGTCGTCGGCGAACGCCGTCGGCGCCAGCACGTCGGGCAGTCGCGTCGCGGCGAGCGAGTGGTAGCGGCCCGCCTCGAACGGATCGGGCAGCCCCTCGAAGAGCCCCGTCCCGTCGTGTCGCACGGGGCTCGCCTTTCCGTGCACGAGCTCGCGCGCGTATCCCACCTCGCCGCCGCAGGCTTCGACGAGCGCCTGGTGGCCGAGACACACCCCGAGCGTCGGCGTCGTCGGCATCAGTCTCTCGACGATCGCGCGCGTCGCACCGGCCGCGGCAGGACGCCCGGGCCCCGGAGAGATCACGAGGTGGGAAGCGGCGAGGCGCTCCGCCTCGTCCGCATCGAGCTCGTCGTTCCGCCGCACGACGACCTCCGCTCCGAGCGCGCCGAACAGATGCGCGAGGTTGTACGAGAACGAGTCGTAGTTGTCGATCAGCAGGATCACGAGGCGGCGTCCTGCTCCGACTCTGCCAGCTCGATCGCGGCTTCGAGCGCCCGCAGCTTGGCGAGGCATTCCTCGTGCTCGGCTGCAGGATCCGAGTCGGCGACGATGCCGCCGCCGGCCTGCAGGTGCGCGACGCCGTCACGCAGCCAGAGCGTGCGGATCGCGATGCACGTGTCGAGCTCACTCTCCGCCGGAAGGCAATAGCCGACCGCGCCCGCGTAGATCCCGCGGCGGTAGCCCTCGAGCTCGGAGATGATCTGCATCGCGCGCACCTTCGGCGCGCCGGAGACGGTGCCGGCCGGGAAGCACGCGCGCAGCAGCTCGAACGGTGTGACGCCGTCGCGCAGCTCGCCGACGACCTCCGAGACGAGATGCGTCACGTGGGAATACCGCTCCGGCTCCATGAAGCGGTCGACCCGGACCGACCCCGGCACGCAGACGCGGGAGAGATCGTTGCGGCCGAGGTCGACGAGCATCGTGTGCTCGGCGCGATCCTTCTCGGACGAGAGCAGGGCCGCTGCGTCCCCTTCCCCCGGCGAGATCGTGCCGGCGATCGGGTTGAGCTCGGCGCGGCGTCCGGCGCATTTCACGACCGTCTCCGGCGAGCTTCCCACCAGTGCGACGTCTCCGAGCTCGAGCAGGAAGAGGTACGGCGACGGGTTGACGCGTCTCAGCGCACGGTAGAGCTCGACGGCCGACGCCGAGGTGGGGCGGGTCGCCCGCTGTGCGATCACGACCTGGAAGACGTCGCCTTCGCGGATGTGCTCCTGGGCGCGCTCGACACGACGGATGTGCTCGTCGCGCGACGGCTCGCGCTCGAGCGGCCCACGGGGTGTCGAACCGCGCGGCAGCGGCAGAGGAGGGCCGGTCAGTGCGGCCGCATCCCCGCGCAGCAGCTCCGCGACGCCGCGTGCGTGATCGAAGCGGAGGAGGACGTCGGGGACGAGGAAGAGGCTCTCCGGCACGCCCGGCCCGGCGTCCGGCAGCGGCACGGTGGGCTCGAACTTCGCGACGGCGTCGTAGCCCAGATAGCCGACCACCGGCTCTCCGAGCTGCTCCGCCTCCTCGAATGTCGCGAGCCGGGAGCCCGCGCCGACGAAGCTGTACCGCCCCAGCCGGCCGCGCTCGACCGACTCGAGCAGGAACGAGCCGCCCGTGGCCTCCCGCAGGGTCAGATATGCGCCGAGTGGCGTGAGAAGGTCGGTTGCGATCTCGGTTACGGGCATGAAAAAGGCTCCTCGCGGAGCCGGGTCGAGCGGACGGGCTGTGCCGGCGCGTTCAGCGTGCGCGCAGGCTCCCGCCACGCTCGGTGCGCCAGGTCCACCGGTTGCGGACGGAAGTCATGGCCGCAGCGTAGGCAGGGCCTGCGCAAGCGTCAAGCCGCGAAGACGTGCCCGGCATCCTCGAGGATGTCGGCGGCCCGGGCGAGGTCGGCGGAGCGGACGAGAACGTAGTCCGACTCGAAGGTCGAGATGACGAAGATCGGCAGGTCGGCCTCGGCGAGCGGCGCCACGAGCGACGCCACCACGCCGCTGAGCGTGAAGTCGAGCGGTCCCATCACCTCGAGCACGGTCCAGCCGCGGTCGACGCTTTCGCCCCCCGGCACGTCGTGGTCGCGGCAGACCACCGAGACCTCGTGATCGGTGCGGGTGACCGAGCGGAAGGGGCCCTTGTCGACCCACTCCGGCAGCTCCGAGCCGGGCTGGAGGCGAACCACGGCATAGCTGTCGGGCAGCGTCCGCAGCTTCACGCCGTGACGCTATCGCGGAGCCGACCCGAAGCGCGCAGGTAGTGTCCCGCCGCCATGCCCCTTCCCGAGCTGCTCGAACGCCTTTTGACGACGCCTGGTCCCTCCGGGCAGGAGCACGCCGCCGCCGTGGTGTGGCGCGAGACGGCGGAGCCCGTCGGCGAGGTCTCGTCCGATGTCCTCGGCAGCTCGTGGGTCCGGGTTCCCGGCACTGCGGGTGGGCCTTCCCTCGCGGTCGTCGGCCACATCGACGAGATCGGCGTCGTCGTCACGCATCTCGGCGACGACGGGATCGCCGCCGTCCGCCCGATCGGCGGCTTCAACCCGCACGTGCTCGTCGGTCAGCGCGTCGACGTGCTCACCCGCGACGGGCCGCTTCCCGGCGTCGTCGCGGCGCGCGTGCAGAAGCTCCGTCGCGGCCGCGGCGAGGAGCGGAAGCCGGTCGAGTACGAGGACCTCTTTCTCGACGTCGGCGCGAAGGATGGAGACGAGCTGAAGAAGCTGGTGCGGCCCGGCGACGCCGCGCTCTGGCACGGAGCGCCGCTCACTCTGCACGGCAGCCGCGTCGCCTCCCGCGCGCTGGACAACCGCATCGGGTGTTACGTCGCCCTCGAAGCGGCGCGGCGAGTGGCGGAGCGGGGCGGTGCCCCGGGTGACTTCATCGCCGTCGCCGCCGTGCAGGAGGAGGTCGGCGACTTCGCCGGTTCGCGCACGAGCGCCTTCACCACAGAGCCCCAGGTTGCGCTCGCGGTCGACGTCACGCATGCGAACGACGTGCGCGGCGGCGAGCCGGAGGACGAGGGAAGAGTCGTGCTCGGCGAAGGGCCGACGCTGTCGAGAGGCCCGTCGATTCACCCGCGGGTCTTCGAGCTCCTCTACGAGACGGCCGAGGTCGAGAGCATCCCCTTCGCCGTCGAGGTCACGCGCGGCACGACGAGCACCGACGCCGACGCCGTCTATCTCAGCCGGCACGGGGTGGCGACCGGCCTCGTCTCGATCCCGCTCCGGTACATGCACTCGCCGATCGAGACGGTCGATCTGGAGGACGTCGAGCGCGCAGTGCAGCTCGTCGTCGCGTTCGCGCTCCGGCTCGAGCCTGGACTCAGCTTCGCGGGCTAACTTGGGCTCATGAGCCGCTCAGTCATCGTCTCTGCGGTGCGGACGCCGTTCGGGAAGCTCAACGGCGGCCTCGCTGCCTATCCCGCGACCGAGCTCGGTGCGATTGCGATTCGCGCCGGCCTCGAGCGCGCCGGTCTCGAGGGCCGCGAGGTCGACTACGTGATCATGGGCCAGGTGCTGCAGGCAGGCGCCGGCCAAGCTCCCGCGCGCCAGGCGGCCGTGGGCGCCGGGATCCCGATCGACGTGCCGTCGGATACGGTCAACAAGGTCTGCGCGTCCTCGATCCGCGCAGTCGAGATCGCCGACTCGATGATCCGCGCCGGTGACGTCGAGCTCGTCGTCACCGGGGGCATGGAGTCGATGACGAACGCGCCGTACGCTCTCCCGAAGGCGCGCCAGGGCTACCGGATGGGCGACGGGACGCTGCTCGACCTCATGATCTGGGACGGCCTGCGCTCGACGTTCGACGAGCTGCACATGGTGCAGCAGGCGGCAAAGGTCGCGCGGGAGCTCGGGGTCTCGCGCGAGGATCAGGACGCATGGGCGCTGCGCTCGCACGAGCGAGCCGCGGCCGCCCAGGACGCCGGCCGCTTCGACGACGAGATCGTGCCCGTCGGAGACGTGACGGCGGACGAGTCGGTGCGCCGCGACTCCTCGCTCGAGAAGCTCGCGTCGCTGAAGCCCGTCATGGATCCCGAAGGGACGATCACGGCCGGTAACGCGCCCGGCGTGAACGACGGCGCTTCGTGCGTCGTCGTCTGCTCGGAGGAGTTCGCGCAGCGGCGCGGGCTCGAGCCGCTCGCGACGATCGTGTCCCAGGGCTACGTGGCCGACGAGTTCGCGTGGCTCGCGCGCACGCCGGCCAACGCCGGCCGGCAGGCGCTCGAAAAGGCAGGCAAGTCGATCGGCGATGTCGAGCGCGTCGAGGTGAACGAGGCGTTCTCGTCCGTCGCGCTCAACTCGGTGCAAATGCTCGGCGCCGATCCCGAGACGGCGAATGTCAACGGCGGAGCCGTCGCGCTCGGCCATCCGATCGGTGCGAGCGGGGGCAGGATCCTCGGCACGATGGTGCACGAGCTGCGCCGCAACGGCGGAGGGCTGGGCCTGGCCGCGATCTGCTCCGGCGGCGGCCAGGGCGACGCGCTGCTCGTCGAGGTCTAGGCGACGGCGTCGAGGAACTCGACGAGCGTTCGCGCGACGAGCTCGGGCTCGCGCAGCGTCACGTAGTGATCTGAGTCGAGCTCGACGTGCCTCGCGTCCGGCGCTTCGTGCGCCACGAGCGGGCCGATCTCGCGGAAGCCCGCCGGATCGTGCGAGGTCGTCACGATCAGCACGGGGACCGCGAGCGCACCCAGCATCTCCTTCGCCGGCGGGCCTGCGGGCGCGAGCGGCTCGACTCCCTCCGGCAGCGGATTCGCGTCCGGAGTTGCGCGCCAGAGCTGCCGGATCCGCTCGTCGGCGCCGAGCGGCGCCCAGACCTCGAAGTCGATCTCCATGGCCGCGTCGAGATCGCCAGCGGCCTCGGCCGCCTCGTAGCGTTCGCCTTGTTCCTCGCTGTAAGCGGCGCCGTCGTGACCGCCGAGCGCCGGTGCGACGCCGACGACCGCCCAGAGCCGCTCGGGGTGGGCGACGGCGACATCGAGCGCGACCTTGCCGCCCAGCGAGAGACCGACGAGCGCCGCGCGCTCCACATCAAGTTCGTCGAGGAATCCGACGACGTCCTCTTCCCACGACCACGGCACGGCCGGACCCGTCGAGCGGCCGAAGAAGCGGAGATCGGTGCGGATGGTGCGAAACCGCTCGGCGAGGAGGGGAGCGACGGGCTCCCAGAGCCCCGAGTCGCCGAGCCCGCCGTGCAGGAGGAGGACGGTCTCGCCGCTGCCGGCCTCGTCGTACCAGAGTCGGGCGCCGTTGACGTCGGCTACGGCCACGGAGCGACGTTAGCCTCCCCGGCGTGGACTTTCCACACGTTCTCGTCGTCGGCGCGGGCCAGATGGGTGGCGGGATCGCGCAGGTGGTCGCCGCATCGGGCAGGCGGGTCTCGCTGCATGACGCAGCGCCGGGAGCGACCGAACGCGGTCTTGCGACGATGCGGAGCAGCCTCGAGAAGCTCGCGGAGAAGGGGGGCGCGGACCCCGACGAGGTGCTCGCCCTTGTCCAGCCGGCCGACGAACTCGTGCCCGCGGACCTCCTGATCGAGGCGGTGATCGAGGACCCGGACGTCAAGCAGGACGTCTTCCGCCGCGCCGACGAGATCCTGCCCGAGGGCGCGATCCTCGCTTCGAACACGTCTTCGATCCCGATCACGTCGCTCGCCGCCGTGACGTCGCGACCCGAGCGGGTGATCGGGATGCATTTCTTCAACCCGGTGCCCGTGCTGAAGCTCGTCGAGATCGTGCGCGGCCGGGAGACCTCGAACGAGACTGCGACGGCGATCGTCGCGCTCGCGGCGGAGCTCGGGAAGACGCCTGCTGTCGCAAACGACTTCCCCGGCTTCGTCTCCAACCGGATTCTGATGCCGTTCATCAACGAGGCGGCCTGGGCGCTGTACGACGGCGTCGCCGAGGCCGAGGCGATCGACACGATCGCGAAGCTCGGCTTCGCACACCCGCTGGGCCCGCTCGCGCTCGCCGACCTGATCGGGCTCGACACGTGCGTCGCGATCATGGAAGTGCTCGAGGAGGGGCTCGGCGACGAGAAGTACGCGCCGTGCCCGCTCTTGCAGGAGCACGTCGAGGCGGGCCGGCTCGGCCGCAAGTCGGGCCGCGGTTTCTACGCTTACGGCTGATGGACTTCGAGCTCTCCGCCGAGCAGAACGAGATCCAGGCGCTCGCGCGCGACTTCGTTCGCGCCGAGATCGAGCCGCATGCGGCGGAGTGGGACCGCGAGCACCTCTTCCCGCGCGACGTCTTCGCCAAGCTCGCCGAGCTCGGGTTGATGGGTGTCTGCGTGCCGGAGGAGTACGGCGGCGCAGGGGCGGACTTCCTCTCGTACATGCTCGTACTGGAGGAGCTCTCGCGCGGCGACGCCGGGGTCGGCGTGACGGTCGCCGTCCACACGAGCGCGGTGACGCTGCCGCTGCTCCGCTTCGGGACGGACGAGCAGCGTGCACGCTTCGTGCCGCCTCTCGCGCGCGGCGAGCTCATCGGCGCCTTCGCGCTGACCGAGGCCGAGGCCGGATCCGATGCCGCGTCGCTCAGGACCTCGGCGACGCGCGAGGACGGCGGCTGGCGAATCAGCGGGGCGAAGCAGTTCATCTCGACGGCCGAGTACGCCGGCACCTTCCTCTTCTTCGCCCGCACGGATCCGGACACGCCCGGTGCCCGCGGCATCTCGGCCTTCGTCCTCGACGCCGACCAGGTGCGCGTGACGGGGCGCGAGGAGAAGCTCGGCCTCAATTCGTCCACGACGAACTCGCTCGCGGTGGACACCGTCGTCGACGCCGACCGGCTGCTGCACGAGGAAGGCAAGGGCTTCCACATCGCGATGGCGACGCTCGACGGCGGCCGGATCGGGATTGCCGCGCAGGCGGTCGGGATCGCGCAGGCGGCGTACGACGTCGCACGCGAGTACGCGAAGGAGCGTCACGCCTTCGGACAGCCGATCGGCCGGTTCCAGGCGATCCAGCACAAGCTCGCCGACATGTCGACGGAGATCGACGCGGCCCGGCTTCTCGTCCACCGCGCGGCCTGGCTGAAGCAGAACGACCGGCCGCACACGGAGGCGGGGGCGAAGGCGAAGCTCTTCGCGTCGGAGATGGCGCGCCGCCAGAGCGGCGAGGCGATCCAGATCCTCGGGGGCTACGGCTACACGAAGGAGTTCCCGGTCGAGCGCTACTACCGCGACGCGAAGATCACCGAGATCTACGAGGGGACGAGCGAGATCCAGCGGCTCGTCATCGCGCGCTCGATCCTCGGACTGCAGGACCGG
>Ga0335083_10003128_pt1 | contig 21604 bp, 16 predicted proteins | sample Lox_Sample_42_FD_206716 | JGI IMG/M metagenome (GOLD analysis project Ga0335083, IMG submission 206716) | Soil microbial communities from Loxahatchee National Wildlife Refuge, Florida, United States - Lox_Sample_4.2 | ecosystem: Environmental > Terrestrial > Soil > Wetlands | place: USA...
GGGCGGCGACGGCGCCCGCGGCGAACGAACCGAGCGCCGCGAGCACTCGGAGCCGCTTCGAACTCAAGGCAACGGCTCGAGTTCACTCGACGGCAACACCACGTTCTTCGCGATGCTCTGCGCCGTCGTGCACGCATTGACGATGTCGGCGTTGGTCGTCGGCGTACCGCTGAAGCACGAGGAGCTCGGTGTGCCGGCCGTCGAGATGGCGTTCGGCTCGCAGAAACCGTGATTGCAGCTCCCTCCGCCGCAGGCGGAGCCGTCCGTGCACGCGGTGCAACCGTCGGGCGTGCCGCTCGCGCCCGGGATCTGGCTCAGGTAGTAACAGGTGCAGGGTTCGGCGGGCGCAAACGGGCTCAAATCGCCGCCGTCCTCGCTGCGCGTCACCTGCATCGCGCATTCGGGAATGAGACCCACTTTGACCACGTCGGCGAGCGCATCGAACGGCGTCGCGCCGCTCGGCGGCGTGGTCGTGTTGCCGAGCACGAGGTCCACGACGTAGCGGACGGTCGGATCGGTCGGGACGTTCGAGTCGTCGACTTTCGCGATGTACACGGTCGGAGACCAAAGCGTGTAGTGGCCGTCCCGCACGTTTTGCTTGTCGAAGGCGGCCGAGTCGGAGTCCGGGTAGTACGCCGCGTTCTGTCCGAAGGCTTGAAACGCGAGCGTCTGGAGTCCGCCGTTGCGGTTGCCGTCGTAGACCTCGGCTCCCAGAATGCCGATCGTCGCTTCCGCCTCGGTCGAGGTCGAAACCGCCGTGACGACGTCGCTCGAAGCGGCCTCCGCCACGCCTTTCCACTTGTTCGGCGGAACGTCGATGTTCTTCGCCGTCGCGACCAGGGTGCTCTTGGTCGCGGGGCGGATGAACATGAACGCCTCGTCGTTCCAGGGATCGTAGGTGGGAGCGAGGGGGTTCGCGTTCCCGAAACCGAAGGCGTAATAAGCCTCTTCGGCCCAAATCGCCGTCTGGTCGCTCGCCGTGGGTACGACGAACGTGTAGGCCTGCACCGGACCCTGGATCAGACCGAGTCCGGAGTCGTCGGGTGGTCCGCCGAGTCCGCAGCTCTCGACGAAGAGCGCCGAAATCGCGAGGTCGAGCGTGACGCCGTCGGGGGGCGTCGTGCAGGTCGGCTCGGCCATTTGCGGCGTCCACGACGGATCCTCCGCGCTCGAGGGGATGTACTTGAGCGTGCCGTCGGGCACGACTTTGGTGTTCGTGTAGATGTCGTTCGTGAGCGTGCACGACCCCGTCAGATTGAAGACGAGGGTGATGCCGGCCGTGTCGCGCAGCTCGCGCCCGAGGTTTTTGAGCAGGTTCTCCTGCGTGTCGCCGGACTCGACGTAGACGATCTTGCCCGGCAGGCGCGCGCACGTGCCTTGATCGTCGAGCGCGGCGCCGCCTTCACCGCCTGCGCCCGCGGTCGGCTCGACGGAGGTGCCCGCAGTGCCCGCCGCCGGCGGCGCGCCCGCTTCGCCGCTCGAACCCCCGGTGCCGGCCGAGGCGCCCGTGCCTCCGTTGCCGGCACCGCTCGAAGTTCCGGCTCCAGGGCTCGGAACGTCGTTCGACGTATCGTCGTCGCCTCCGCAGTTAGAGAGGGCGATACCGACGACCAGGGGAACGAGGAAGCGCTTGAAGGATCTCATGTTGTCACCACTCTTCGGCGTCGTCAGTTCGCGGGCAGCTCGGCGACGCGCGCTCCCGCTTGCGCGACGTCGTAGCCGAGCGCGGCGGCTTCACGGCGGAAGGGGGCCGCGGTGAGCGCCTCGAACCAGCGCGTGACACGCCGATCGTCGAGCTCGTCGCGCGCGACGACGAGGTCGTAGCGTTCTTCCGCGAGCGGCACGAAGGCGAGACCGAACGCGAGCGCGGCGTCGTTGGTCGCGATGCCCGCGTCGACGAACCCCATGGCCACCGCGCGCGCGACTTCGAGGTGACCCGCGGCGGGCGGCACGGTGCCGCGGGCGAGTCGCTGCGGCAGCCCCGCGCGCTCGAGCTCGCGTTCGAGCAAGAGCTGCGCGCCGGAGCCCGGCTGCCGCGGCACCAGACGAACGCCCTTGTGCGCGAGCCCCGCCACGTCCGAAAGCCCGCGCGGATTGCCCGGTGCGACGACGATGCCGGCCTGCCAGCGCCCGAGCGTGACCACCGAAACCGCGCGGCCTCGCATGGCCCGGCGGACGTGCGGCACGTTCGGCTCGCCGCTCTTCGTGTCGACGAGGTGAACGCCGGCGATGTGAGCTTCCTTGCGCCGCAGCGCTTCGAGTGCCTCGGTGCTCGTGCGCGCGAACCAGAGAAAGCGGCCGCTCCCCGCTCGCGAGTTCAAGCGATCGGCGAGCAAGCCGAGCGCGGGGGCGCAGCCGACGACGACGACATTTTCACGCGTCTCCGCCGGCGGGCGCAACGGCTCGACCCGACGTTGCGAGCGGCCGCGCGCCGCGATGGCGTCCGCAGAGCGTGCGATGCCGTCGCCGTCGAGCGCGTACGAAAGCCAGCGCCCGGCGATGTGAGCGAGCGCCACCCGGCCCGGCGCGGACGGCCCGACCGGCTCGGCCGCGAGCTCCACCTCGACGCTCGGACCGCCGAACAGCGCTTCCACTTCACAATCGAGCGCGCGGGCGAGCCGGAGCGCGACGTCGACGGCCGGGACCGCGCGGCCCGTCTCGATGGCATGCACGCTTTGACGCGTGAGCCCCACCGCGTGCGCGAGCTCGACCTGCGAAAGACCGCGCTTTTCACGCTGGGCGCGCACGCGCTGAAGGGGAGTCTCGATCGCCATTAGTCGCGTTTGCATTACATCAAGACACGTAAACTTGTCATGGATAAACGTCGTCGAATCCGCGAGCATGGCGGCTCGAACGTGTGCATTTCCGTCCCGTTTCTCGCGTCCCGATCGGTTTCGGAGCCGTTGCGTGGACGCTGATGCCGGGCCGGCGCTGCGCGTGGTGTCGCTGTTGCCCTCGGCGACCGAGATCGTGTGCGCGCTCGGCGCCGCCGCGACGCTCGTCGGCGTCTCGCACGAGTGCGACTTCCCGGTCGAAGCGCGGAGTCGGCGCGTGCTCACGCGCGCGCGGGTGGACGTGAGCGGGACGAGCCGGGCGATCGACGCGGCGGTGCGGGCGGTGGTTCACGACGCGCTCAGCGTCTACGAGGTCGACGACGCCGCGCTCGCCGCCGTCGCTCCGGACGTCATCTTGACGCAGGACCTGTGTGAAGTCTGCGCCGTTTCACTCGTCGACGTCGAAGCGGCCGTGGCGCGGCTCGCGGCGCGCGAGCGCGTGCGTGTCGTGAGCCTGAGCCCCGTGCGTCTCGCCGACGTGCTCGACGACGTCGAGCGGGTGGCCGTGGCGCTCGGCCTCGGAGCACGCGGAGAGAGCCTGCGCGCCGCGCTCGACGCGCGTCTGGGCCTCGTCGCGGCCCGGGCGGCGCGGCTCGGCCGGCCGCGCGTCGTTTCGATCGAGTGGCTCGAGCCGCTCATGCTCGGCGGCACCTGGATGCCCGAGCTCATCGCGCTCGCGGGCGGCGCCGCGGTCGGCGCGACTGCGGGTGAAGGGGCCCCGACGGTCAGCGCCGAGCGTCTCGCGGAGCTCGCGCCCGACGTGGTCGTCGTGAAACCGTGCGGCTTCACGCTCGAGCGCGCGCTCGAGGAGCGAGCGCTCATCGAGCGGAGCATCGTGTTTCCGCTCGCGAAGCACGCCCGTGTCTACGTGACGGACGGCAACGCCTACTTCAATCGGCCGGGGCCGCGGCTCGTCGAGTCGCTCGAAATCATGGCTGCCTGCGTTCATCCCGATGTGTTTCACGACTTCGCGCGCAAGCACGCGAGCGTGATCGAGCGCGTCGGCTGAACGGCGCGGCGCGCTCGCCGGCGCGTCATTCGGTGCGACGCGATTCGTACGATCCGCGGTCACGCATTGCAGCCGATTGACGCGGCGATCACTGCCGTACGTTGCATCGGGGCCGTACGGCACTCATCATTCGAGCCCCCATCTAAAGATGGACTTCTTGTTGAGTCTGTCCACCGTTAGGTATACGGATGACGTTCGTGCCGCTGCGCTTGGCCGGCGGCTTTGGCTCAGGCTTATCCACGGAGTGCTCGGCAACGAGGAACGAGGAACGCATGCTTAGGGGGTCGAAACGACGGCAAAACGGTGCTGGCGCGATGTCAGCCGAAAGTCGGTCCGCGCACGGTGTTTCGAGCCCGCTCGGGGGCCATGGCGGCGCTTGAGGACCCGCGCAAGCCTCGAAGACGTCGAGGCGCGACGACCCAGAGCCAGGTGGTGGACGCGGCGCTCGCCGTGGCCGATCAGGTCGGTATCGACCGGCTGACGATTCGCGCCGTGGCGAGGCTCGCCGACGTCCCGACCATGTCGCTCTACTCGCACTTCTCGAGCAAGGACGAGCTCCTCGCGTTGATGCACGCCGAGGTCACGCAGCGTCTCGCGACGGACGAGCGTTACGCCTCGTGGCAGTCGGCGCTCGTCGGCCTCTGCACGCGCCTCCGAACCGTGCTCGTCGCGCACCCGCATTGGGTGCCGCTCGTGTCGCGCACCGCACCCTTCGTTCCCGCCGGCGTGCAGGAGCGGATGCTCGAGCTCATGCTGGCCGACGGCGTCTCGCCCGGCTGGGCCCGCGCCGCGCTCTCGAGCGCATTGCTCGTCGCCAAAGGGCTCGTCTTGCTCGAGCTCTCCGACACCGAAGGGCCGGCGAGCATCGTGCGCGCGAAGGCCGGTGCACCCGCCGGCGCGGATACCGGCAATTCGTCCGACGCGGCGGAAAACTTCGCCGTCGCCCTCCGAACCTACGTGCGTGGTTTGGAGAGCGCGAAGCTCACGACGTTGTGATCGCGGCTCCGAGCGTCAAGCCCCACGGGTCTTCATGGGGCACGATGCCGCACACGCCCTCGGCTCGCGTTCGAATTCACTCCGCGGGGTAGACGCCCTTAACCTTCGTACGCGGCCAGCCGTTGGTACGTTCGTCGGTGGTCGGGCGACGGACTCTTCGTCCGGCGCCGCCTGCGCCGGTGGGTCAGAAGAGGCATGCACGAAACTACTTTCAGGAAGAGCCTGAGCCGCTCGGTTCGGCGTGCTCGCCGCGAACGTGGGCTCACTCAGCGCGCGCTCGCGAATCGCTCGGGCATCAGCGAGAAGTACCTTTCGCGCATCGAGCTCGGTCAGGTGACGCCCTCTGCGCTCGTCGCCTTCCGCCTGTGCGACACGCTCGGCGCCGATCTCGGCGAGCTCGTCTCGATGCAGCCGGCGGACGAGTCGCTCCACATTCGCAAAATCGTCAAGCTCTTGCACGACCGCACGGACGACCACCTCGATTGCGCTCGCCGCATCCTGGTCGAGCTCTTCCGCTGAGGTTCGCGCGCGTCGGCCCTGCTCAACTGGGCGGCGGGTCGACGAACCGGAGCCGCCCGTCCGCGTCGAGCACGACGTTGCGGTGCCGGTGGGCGCCCGTGAAGAGCTCGACTTCACGCACCCAGCGCGAATCGGGATAGTGGTTCACCATGTGCTCGGCTTCGCCGCGCGCCTGGGACGACTCACCGAGCTCGGCGAGGGCATGGACGAGAATCGAGGTCCGTTCGGGCGCGTCCGAGCTCTCGGGAAAGCGCCGGTTGCCCTCGCGGGCGAGCTCCACGGCGAGGGTCGGATCATTGCCGTTCGCGCTCCGGAGGAGCGTCATGAGTGACGGCTCGTCCATCGCGCTCGGCGGCGTGGCCGGCGCCGGCACCGGACGGGGCGGATTCGCTGCGGGCTCGGCCGGCGCGACGACGGGCGGCTCGTCGCCCTGCGCCTCGTCCGGCGCGGCGCCGTTCGTCGAAGCCGGGCTCGTCGTTTGCCCCGTTTCGTGCGACCGCCGGACGCCTGCATACACCGCCAGCGCGGCGAGCACCGCGGCGAGCAAGACCGGCAGGCGGCGGTTCGAACTCACGGGCAATTGCCTACGTCCGCGTGGGCCTTGAAGAGCGCCTGCATCGGCGCCTGCATGGCGGGCCAAACGTAATCGGCGTCGTAAGACCACGCCCAGGCGCCGTCGTAACCGTTCGTGTAGAGGTTCGTGTAGAGATCGTTCAGCGCGATGTTGTCGACGCCCTGAGCCGCGAACTCGCCCATCACGAGCTTCTTGTCGAGGTTCCAGTACGACGCGGGGTGCGTGAAGCACGAGTTCGAGGTGCCGTTCGACATGTAGTAGTGCACCTCGTAAAAATCCAAAGTGCCGTTCTGCTTGCCGCCCGCTTGGATGAGCGCCTGGTCCGAGTAGTACTGATTCTTGCCCGAGACGTTCGAGCAGTAGTCGAAGGTCTGCGAACCGTTCGTCACGAGCGCGCTCGGATCGGCCGTGTGGATCGCCGCCGCGAACCAATTGACGGTCTTCTGAATCGCCGCTTCCGTCGTGCGATACGTGGCCCAACCCGACGGCCCCATGCCCTCCGGCTCGTTGAAGATCTCCCAGGAATAAAGGCCCGGTGTGCCCTTGATCGCGTTGACGAGGGGAGTGAGATAGTTGTCGATGTACGCCTGCCGATTCGCGTCGTTCTCGAGCAAGGCTTGATTGTTCGTGTGCGCGGCGCCCGCGTTGTCCTGCAGCATGTCGAAGGACCACAAGCTGATGTTCACGACGACGCCCGCGTCGTGGGCCGCCGAGAGGATCGCCTTCACGCCGTCGATGTGCGATTGCTGGAGCTTTTGCGCCATCCCGGACGAGTCGTAGCCGGGCGTCGTGGTTCCGTTCGTGTGGAACCACCAGCGCACGACGCGGCCGCCCGCGGCGTACGTGTTCGTGAAGATGGTTTTGAAGGTGGCAAGGTCGGGGTTCGGCACGTCGTTCGCGAAGTTCACCCACGCGATGTTGAGCCCGCTCGCGAATTTGCAGATGCCCGTCGCCCCGCTACCCGTGCCCGCGGCGCCGTTGCCCGCGGTGCCGCCGCCGCTCGCGCCGCCCGCGCTCATGCCGCTACCCGCCGTGCCGCCGCCGGCACCCGTGCGTCCGGCGCCGCCCGCGCTCGTGCTCGCTCCCGCGCCGCCGGGCGCGCCGCCGTTTTGCGAGCCGCTGCCTCCGGTCGTCTGTCCGGCGCCGCCGCCCGGCGCGCTGCCGCCGGTCGCAGCTCCGGCCGTACCGCCCGCCGCGCTCCCGCCCGTCGTCCCGCCGGTACCGGTTCCATGTCCGCCACTATTCACCGTCGATCCGCCCGTCGCGCCGCTGCTCGACGTGCCGGCGCTCGCGCCGCCCGCCGCGACGGCGTTCCCGGCGTGGCCGCCGTGATTGCCGCTCGAGTCGTCATCGGCGGCGCCGCCACCCCCGCAGCCGGCGGCCGTCGACACGGCGGCGAATGCGGCGAGCAAGACGGCTCGGGTTCGCGCCGGCGCGAAGGCTCCGAGCGCCGCGGTCAAGCCAGCAGGGTTGGTTCTTGCGGGACGCACCATGACGGTCTGCTCTCCATCGAGTGAAGGATGGGCGTGGCGACGCGGCGCCACGCTTTCGAACTCGAATGTAGCGTATCTGGCGCGCCGGCGCCGATTTTGCTCGGGCGGCGGCGTGTTTTTCTTATCGGGCGAATTCGGCAGCTTCACTGCACCGTGACGGCTCGGCGGGCGAGTGCGGCTCGAGCGCCGCTCACGGAGTCAGTCGCAGCAATCGAGCCTTCACCGGACGCTGAAATTGCGTGTGAGCCAGACGAACGACCGGGAGCGCGCGCCAGCGCCGCGGCGAGAGGTGGAAGTGCTCTTGCAGCAGGGCTTCGAGCTGAGGCGTTTGGCTCGAGCGCTCGAACTCGGCGACGAGGTAGCGCGTGACGCCGGGGATTTCCTTGAACTCGTCGAGGGCGATCAGCGGCGCGTTCACCGGGTACCCTTCGCCCACGATGAACTTCCCCGGGAACAGCGGAAACACGACGAGCGCCGTGCCGCGCCCGCGCCCGTTCGCGAAGAACGACTGCAGGCCGGCGTAATAATCGGTGCCGGCGTTGAAGCCCGTCGGGTACTCGGCGAGGCGCGCCGCGAGCGGCACGAGGACGATGGGCGACGCGACGACGGCGCGGGCCGCGCGCTCCCAGAGTTTGTTCCCGCCGCGGATCAGGCGCCAGACGGCGAGGAGCGCGGCACACGAGCCGATTTGATAGAGCACCCAGGAGGGCGCGAGGTAGCGCGGGGCCACGGCGTGACCCGACGAAATCAGGAGTGCGACGCCGATCGGCGGAAACGCGACGGCGAACGGGAGCACGCGAGCGATGCCTCGCAGCCGGAAGCCGAGGACGGCGAGCCCGAGCGCCGCGACGCACGCTTGGACGACGTTGCCGCGCGGACGCGTTTGAAAGAACGCAAAGGCGCGCAGGATGCTGTCGGGGAGGTCGTGCGGGTGCGGCCCGACCGAGTGCGTTCGGTAAAAGAGCGCGAGCCACACGGCGCGGAAGGCGACGGCCGCGAGCGCCAGGGCGAGCGCGAGTGACACCGCGGCCCAGCGCGAGCGGAGCCGCGAGGGGACGAGCTGCGCCCGCCAGTGCGGGAACGTGCCGACCGCGAGCGCGCCGATCAGCGCGCAGGCGTAGGCGAGGCCGAAATAGTGCGTCGCCGCGGCCGCCGCCGCGGAGAGCGCCATGCCGACGAAAGCCCTGAAATTCCCTGGATTGCGCAGGAGCCGCAGCACGAACACGAACTCGAGCGTGGTGCAGGCGGAGACGAGCGCGTACTGCCGCGCTTCCGTCGCGTGGCGGATGAAGAAGGGCGCGACCGCGACCGCGACCACCGTGACGAGCGCCTCCGTCTCGCTGAACGTGAGCTCGAGACACAAAAGATACACGGCGACGAGCAGCACACAGCCGAAGAAGAGCGACACGCCTCGCACGGCGAGATCGGACGTGCCGAAGACGTCCATCGTGAGCCGGACGAGCACGTAGAGGAGCGGCGGATGCTCGCGCGAAGGCCCGCGCAGGAGCTCGGGCCACGGCGCGCTCGAGTCGTGGCGAGTCCACACCTCGTCGAGCCAAAACGAACAGCGATTGGCCACGTAGACGCGCAGCACGAGGCTCGCGACCACGACGCACGCGAGGAGCAGCGCGTGCGGATTCCGGACGAGCGTGCGCCCGATCGAGCGCAGCGCGCCTCCGCTCGTCACGGTGTCGTTGGCTTGTTCGGGGCTGCTCATGCGTTGCGCGCGGGGCTCGCGGCGCAGTTTAAGGAAATTGAAGCTCGCGGCGGGTGAAAAGCCGATTCACCGCGTGTCTACCAGACTTCGGGCGGGAGCAGGCGAGGGCCGTCTCACTGGCTGCACGACGTGTTGTCGGTCGGCGAGATGGTGCCCGGGCACTTGGCGGTCGAGCAACTGCCGGCCGAGTTGCAGTAAACGCACTCGCTCGAGTTCGCGCTCGCGCAGTCCGGATCGAGCGCGCCGCAGCCGCAGTCGCAGACGCCGTCCGCGTAGTAGCCGACGCTGCACTTCCACGTGGGCGGCGCCACGATGCTGCACGTCGCGTTGTTCGTCGCCGAGATGTGCGAGCTGATGCCGGCCGAGCACCCCGCCGTCGGCCAGCGCGCGCAGCTGCTCGAGGTCGAGTCGTAGCAGTCCGGATCGACCGCGCCGCAGCCGCAGTCGCAAGTGTAATCGCCCCACTCGGCCGGGTCGCAAATCCAGTTCGACGGCGGGGGCGCGCAACGCGTGGTGTCGGTCGGATCGATGCTGGCCGGACAGCTGCCGTTGCAGTTGCCGCAGCTCATGCACGCCGAGACGTCGCTCGTCGCGCAGTCGGGATCGGGCGCGCCGCAGCCGCAATCGCAGGTGTAGCCGTCCGCGTAAGAATAGGTCCAGCACGACCAGTTCGCGGGCGGCGTCGGCCGCGTGCACACCCAGTTCTTGTCGGTCGTGATGGTGCCCGGACAGGCGTCCTTCGAGCACGAGCCCGAGTCGTTGCATTTGTCGCAAGCGCCCGCGCCGAGCGCCGAGCAGTCGGGGTCGAACGCGCCGCAGCCGCAGTCGCAGTGCGAGCCGTCGTCGTAGAGGCGCGTGGGGCACGTCCACGTCGTCGGCGCTTGGTCGCAATGCGCGTTGTCGGTCGCGTCGACCGTCGCGCAGCTGTACGGCGAACAACTGTCGCCCGGGCAATACACGCACGACGAGCTGTTCGAGGTCGTGCAGTCGACGTCGGGGACGCCGCAGCCGCACTCGCAGATGCCGTCGCCGTAATACGCGTCGTCGCAGGTCCAGAGCGCGGGCACGGCGCATTGCGTGGTGTCGTTCGGGTCGATCGAGCTCGGACACGAGCTTTGCGCGCACGAGCCGACGCTGTTGCAGGTGTTGCAATGGCCGATCGCGGAATCGGTGCAGTCCGGATCCGGAGCGCCGCAGCCGCAGTCGCAGCTCTTGCCGTCGGCGTACGCCTGCGCGGTGCAAGTCCAGCCGGCGGGCAGCGGCACGCACTTCGTCACGTCCGTCTTGTCGATGCTGCCGGGACACGCGCCGCCGTCACAGCTGCCGATCGCGTTGCAGCGAACGCACGCCTCGACGGCGTCGGTCGGACAATCGCTGTCCGTCGCGCCGCAGCCGCAGTCGCAGACGCCGTCCCCGTACGCCCAGGACACGCAAACCCACGTCGCCGGCACCACGGTGCTGCCGCCCGCGCCCGCGCTACCGCCGCGACCCGCCTGCGCGCCAATCCCGCCCATGCCGAAGACGGAGCCCGCCACGCCTCCGTTCCCGATCGTGCCCCCGGCTCCGGCTCCGCCCCGCCCGCGTCCGCCGGTTCCCCCGCCGCCCGTGCCGCCTTTGCCGCTCGCGCCGCCGACGGTGCCCTGACCGTCGCCTCCGACGGCGACGTCGCCACCCGTGCCGCCTTTGCCTCCCGCCGGGCCGCCGCCCACGGCCACGCCGCCTCCGCTCGACACGCCTCCGGTCGCGCCCGTGCTCGAGCCGCCTTTGCCGCTCGAGCCGCCGGTCCCCGTTCCCCCTTTACCGCCGGTGCCCCCGTGCGCGCTGCCCGCGGCGCCGCCCGCCGAAGGGATCAGAATCGGCGACGGCTCGAGCTCACTCTCGCTCTTACCGGCGCAACCGACCCAAGTCCCCAAAAGGCAACACACGAGCACCAGCCCACTCCGTCCAGACATGTGGTCCCATTCCCTCGAAGCGCGCTCGAGCGCCAGAAATTTGTGAAAAATGCCGGCCGCGCCGGCTCGACAACTCCGTCGAGACGCTGCAGCATCCCCGCGTGGCCGCCGAGGCTCCGCCGAACGGACCGGGCGCCGAGCGGGCGTTCGCCTGGTCCGACGCGCCCGAACCTCACGCCGAGCGGCGGCGGGCGATGCTCGAACGCCATCCGCGCATCAAGGAGCTCTACGGGCCGTGCCCGCGCACCAAATTCATCTGCACCGCGCTCGTGCTGGTGCAGCTCGGCGCGGCCTACGCGCTCCGTGACGCGAGTTGGGGGTGGGTGATTCTCGTCGCGTACGCGTTCGGCGGCGTCGTCAATCAAACGCTCCTCCTCGCGATTCACGAGCTCAGTCACAACCTCGCCTTCAAGGCGCCGTGGAAGAATCGGCTCTTCGCCGTGTTCGTCAACTTGCCGGTCGGCGTGCCCGTGGCGGAGACGTTTCGCTATTACCACTTGCTCCACCACGTCCATCAGGGCGACGAGCGGCTCGACACCGATCTTCCGACCGAGCTCGAGGCCCGGCTCGTGCGCGGTCCCGTCGCCAAGCTCGCGTGGCTCGGCGTGCAAGGTCTCGCGTACGCGCTCCGGCCCCTTTTCGTGCACCCGAAGCGCCCGAGCGCGGCCGAGCTCGGAAACGTCGTCGTCGAGCTCGCGTTCGACGTGGCGGTGTTCCACTTCTGGGGCATCAAAGCGCTCGCCTACCTGCCGATAGGTTCGCTCGCCGTCATGGGCTTGCACCCAATTGCAGGGCACTACATCTCCGAGCACTACGTGTTTCGCCCGGGGCAAGAGACGTACTCGTATTACGGGCCCTTGAATCGCATCGCGTGGAACGTCGGGTACCACAACGAGCACCACGACTTTCCGTACGTCGCGGGCTCGCGCTTGCCCGAGCTCCGGCGCCTCGCGCCCGAATATTACGAGAACCTCATGCACCACGACTCGTGGACGGCGACGCTCGTGCGCTACGTGACGCGCCCGGGCCTCGGCGGCTTCAGCCGCATCAAGCGACGCGCGAAGACGTCGTGAAGCGGCGCGCGGCGGAGCGGAACGTCGCGCTCAGTGACCGAACTGCATCGCGACGAACGGCCCGACGACCATCTCCGCTCCGCGCGACAGATCGATGGGCGGCGTGCCGTAAGGAATCGCCGTGTTCGTCGCGTCGCGCCCGAGCGTCTTCGTGACGCCCGGCGTCGTCACCGGATTCGGCGGGAATTCGACGAGGAGCGCGATGCCCGTGTGGAATTTGAAGCCCGGCGTGCTGCCGATGAGCACGCCGAGATCGGCCATGAAACCCGGGCTCACGTAGCTCTCGGCTTGGCTCGTGTCGTGAGTCGCGCCGGGAATCGGGCTCGTCGCCGTCGTCGCCCGGATGTACTCCGCCGTTCGATAAAGGAGCGTGCCGTCGAGGCCGCCCGTCAAGCGGAACGTCGGGTCGCGCGTCATGACACGCGCGCCGAGCCCGAGGCCGTAGCCGTAGCGCACGAAGACGTAGCGCTCTTCGCGCGGAGGCCCGTAGTAGGAGCCTTGCTCCGCGCTCGTGGCAAAAGCGTAGTTCGCCTTCGCGGTCGACGCGTCGCCGGAGCCGAGCAGCATGCCTTCGGCCGCGACGAAACCGAAGCTATAGCCGACGCGCACGCCGAGCCCGCCGCCCAGGGGCGTCGTGCTCGAGCACTCGCCGCCCGACGCGTTCGCGGCGCAATCCTCGGTGATCGAGTTCGTGTTGCCGGGGCCGAACGTGCCGAGGAGATCGACGTCGACGAAGAGGCCCTCGTACGCGGTGAGCTCGTCGCCCGGCTTCACCGCGCCGAGCGGCACGTACGCGATTTGATCCACCACCACGCGCTCGCCCGAGGTCACGTCGAGCGGCTGGCGGTAGACTTCGTAGCCCGGGCGTTCGACGCGGAGCTGGTGCGGCCCCGGAGCGAGGTCGCCGTGCCATTCACCCGCGGCGAGCCGGCGATCGTCGATGTAAATCGCGGCGTCGGCGGCGCCCGCGTTGATGCTCGCGGAGCCGGGCAGCGCGGCGAGCGCGAGCGTGACCGTGGTGGTCTGTCCGAGCTCGACGGGCACGGTTTGCGGCTGGGCGTGCAGCGTGCCGCTGCTCGCCTCGACGAGGTAGGTGCCGGGCGGGAGGTCGGCCTGGAGCGGCAGCGCGCCGGCCGGCTTGCCGTTGAGCGTGACGGCGAGCGGTTCCGTCGTCGGCGCCGTGACCGTCAGGCGGCCGGTGGCGACGACCCGCGAAAGCTCGATGTTCAGCGTCGTCGGCCCCGAGTGCAGATCGAGCTGGCGGCTGACCGACACGAAGCCGGCTTTGCTCACGTCGAGCATGTGCGCGCCCGGGTTCGCTTCGATCGCGTCCGCGAGCGGCGTCACGCCGAGCTCCTTGTCGTCGAACTTCACCGTCGCGCCCGCCTCCGGCACGTCGAGCGTGAGGCGCGCGAGCCGCCCCTCGACGCGCGCGAGCTCGGCCTGGAGCGACGCGCGCTTCGACCCGAGCGAGGCGTCGTACGTCGCGAGCGCCTGCTTCAGCGTGTTGCGCCCGCCGAGCACGTCGCCGCTCAGCACTTCCGCGCGCGAGAGGTCGACCTCGATGTCGAGGTTCGGCGCGAGGTCGTGCGCCGTCTTGAGCTCGCGCACGGCGGTGTCAGCGTCGCCCGTCTTCAGCGCCTGCGCGGCGGTGAAGGCATGCTCGGCGGCCTGCTTCTGCGCCGCGCTCTGGGCCGATGTTTTCGGCTTCCCCGCGGCGGCCGCCGCCACGAACAGGACGAGGCAGGCAAAAAGCCACCGCACGCCGAGGAGTCGCGACTCGCGAAGCATGTCGCTTCATTACGTCGACGTCCCGGCGACCACATCCCCCGAACGGGGGAGCGGCGGCCCTGGGTCACCCGTTCGGGGGATGTGCAAGGCGCCCGGCCCGTGCGAGGACTGAGGGGTGGTCCTTCGTGTTTCTAGCTTCCGACGCTGGGCAATTCCGCTTTCGTTCGGCGCCCTCCTGCTAGGCTGTAGTGACCACAAGCGCCCGAACGGCGAGCTGATGCTCGCCTTCGACACCGACATGGCGGTGCCGAAGGACGTGAGCAGCGTGCAGCTCCAGGCCCAAGTCGGCGATACCGGGCAGCTCCTCAACTTCGACGTGGGTCCGGAGAACAACCACCTGCCCGCGACGTTCGGTCTTCGAACCTCGGACGGGACGAGCAAGGACGTCCAGATCACGCTGCTCGCCAAGAAGGCGACGACGACGCGCGTCGTGTCGAGCGCGACGACCACGATCCCGGCCGATCGCATCGCGCTCCTCCGCATGCCGATCGAGTGGCTGTGCACGCTGCGCGTGACGGACGAGGGCGACGGCACGCTCGCCAACGACTGCAGCAGCGACGAGACGTGCGTCGCGGGGCGCTGCCAGCCCGCTCAGGTGCCCGAGCCGACGCTGCCCACGTACGACCCCGCCAACGTGTTCGGCGGCGGCACCGGGGACGGCACGAGCGGCACCTGTTTTCCGACCGATCAAGCGTTCGGCAACGGTCTCGGCATCGTCGTCACGCCCGACATCGATCTATCCACGTGCCGCATTGCGCTCGACAAGAACGCTGATTCGGCGAATTTCGCGCTGCGCGTGCGCAAGGGCGACGGCATCTGCATCGAGCCCGATCTCTGCCTCATCACGCTGAACAAGGACGCGGTGACCGGCTGGAGCGAAACGGACGCGAACGGCAAAGCCATGTCGGGCGGCGGCTTCGCCCAACTTCCGCCCGCCATCTGCGACGAGCTTTCGGCGACGGCCGGCGCGGTCCTGAACGTCTACCGTGCGACGTTCCGCCCGCAGAAGGTGCCGAGCACGCCGGTGTGCTCGCCGTGGGCGTCGGCCGGCAATGCGCAGGCCGCACAAAACGGCGAAGGCGGCGCGGGCGGGGAGGGCAACGCGGGCAGCATCGATCCTACGACGCTCTGCCCCGCGGCGGGTTCCGGCAAGTCGGGCGCCGACATTGTGGACGACCCCGTCGTCGCCACCTACCTCGACACGGCGAGCGCGCTCAGCGCCCAGCAGGCGAGCCTGCTCTCGCAGATCGGCAAGGCGTGCGTCGACATCGACACGAAGCTCGGCGCCGACGACGTGTGGACCCCCGCGGGCTACGATCCGGACGTTCCCACGCGCGAGAGCGTCAGTTTGGCGTGCGGCTCGGCCGTTCAATCGCTCGGCTACGCGCTCGCGTCGGTCGCGCGCGTGAAGCTCGGCGTCGCGCCGGAGCACTGCCAAATCGACCAGCCGAGCGAAATCGCGTGCGAAGGGCAATGCTCGCCCGACGCGAGCTGCCCCGACGGCGACCGCTGCGCGTCCGCGGACGAGAGCTCGACGTGCGGCGGCGCTTGCGACTCGAGTTCGGTGTGCGAGGGCACGACGACCTCGCTCACGGCGTGCAACGGCAGTTGTGACGGCATCTGCCGGGGCACGTGCGACGGCGGCCTTTGCACGCGCATCGACAACGCGGCTTCGTGTGACGGCTTCTGCACCGGCGCGTGCAACGGCCAGTGCGCCGGCGATTGCACGCTGACCGCCTCGGCCTCGTGCGGCTCCGGGTCGACCTGCCGCGGCGGCTGCGCGAAGCCGAACTCGGACGCGACGTGCGACGCGCCGCTCCAAACCTGCAGCGAGCTCACGCCGAACTGCGGCGAGCTTTGCGGCACCCAAGCCTCGACGAGCATCTCCTGCGTGCCCGGCGGCACGTTCGCGGGCACGACGGGGCTCGACGTGCAGAACGCCGACCTCGAAAAGACGCTGCTCAACGACGTGCTGCCGAACCTGTCGTACCTCGCGGACGGCCGCGATCGCGCGAACGCGACGGCCACCGCCGAAAAGGCCGTCGATTCCGCCAGCATCGTGGCGGGCGCGAAATCGGCCGGGACCGACACGTACAACTGCGCGCGCGCGGCCGACGCGATCGCGCTCGACGCGCTCGCCGAGCTCGGGTCGCTCGGCGACCTCGCGGGGCAGGTGGTGAGCGCCGCCACGAGCTTCGTCCCCGTCGAGGCTCCGCCGCCGCTCGTGTGCGTGGCCGCTTCCCAGGGCGACGACTGCGAGCAGTGCATCGCGAACAACTGCTGCGACGAGCTCGTGAACTGCAGCGCCGACACGAGCTGCCTCGGCGCCGGCGGGCTCGACGATCCGAGCTCCGGGCAGGTTCCGTGCGTCATCGACTGCGTCACCTCCAAGGTTTCCCCCGGCGAGACGCCGAGCGATCAGGTGAAGCAAGCGTGCGCCGTCAAATGCGGCAACAAGGGCAACCTCACGTCGGCTTCCGTCAATCTGCTCGAGTGCATCGACGCGAACGTCGATGCGAGCTGCAGCAAGTGTTACGAGAAGGCCGAGTCGATGAACGGCAACGCCGGCGCGAGCGGTAGCGGCGGGACGAGCTCGAGCGGGGGCGGCACGACCTCGTCGAACGGCGGCGTTTCGGGCGAATCCGGCCAGGGCGGCCGCTAGACCGCGGCTGCCGGACCGCGCCGCTCGCGCGCTACGGCGCTCGGTAGTGGAGCGTCCAATAGCCGGGCGCGATGGTGCCCGGCGCCGTCGCGGCCGGTCCCGGCTTCTCCGGAGCGAGCGCGAAGTACGCCCCGACGCCCACCGCGGCGACGGCGACGAGCCCGCCCGCAATCCACGGCCAGCTCAAGAATTTGCCCTTCTCCGTCTTCGCGATCGGCTCGAGCTCGAGCCTGAGCGTCGTCACCTGACCGGCGCTGATCGCGACGTCGGTCTGGTACGGCTTCTTCTGGTCCGCCGAGAGCGAGAGCGCGTGCGCGCCGGGGCTCAGATTGCCCTGCCATTCACCCGTGCCGACGAAGCGGCCGTCGACGCGGATGGCGTCGCCCGTCGAGGCCACGACGCGCAGCGTGCCCGTCTGCACGTCGACCTCGAGCGTCGCGTCGAGGGTGGTCGGGGTGCCGCCCACGATGTCGCGCTCGATCGTGAGGTCGCGGTAGCCGTCGTGGTGAAAGCGGAACTTGCGGGCGCCCATGTCCACGACGACCTCGGCTTGCGGCAGCGTCGCCGTGTCGACGTCGTCGACGAAGAGCTCGGTGCCGTCGGGCCGCGCCGTCACGGTCACGTGGCTCACGAACGCTTCGATCGTGCGGAGGAGCGAGCTCGCTTCCTTGCGTTCCGTGTCCGAGAGCGCGGGGCCCGCCTCCTTCAAGTACTGCGAGACGAGCAGGTACGTCTTCGCGTAGTGCCGGAGCTGCTTTTCGCTCGCGCCCGCGTTCCACAAGAGGCGCGCGTCGTGCGAGAGCGCGTAGGCGTGCTGGAACTTGAGTGAAGCGCCCGCAAAATCCTGATCTTCGTAGAGCAGGAGCGCCGAGTCGTAGTCCGAGCGCGCTTCACCGGTCAGCGCTTGCGCGAGCGGCGTGGCGGCGGCGTGCGGGGCGCCGGCCGGAGCGTTCTCCGCCCGAGCGTGCAACGAGGCGACGCCCGTCGCGAGTCCGAAACCCAATGCCAAGAAATGCTGAATGTGACGCATGGTGTCCGTTACTTCAATTGCATCGAGAGGCCGTTTTTCTTGTTCTCGGGTGTGGCCGAGAGCGCGCTCGACGCGACGTTTGCACGTTTCGGTTTCGCTTTCAGCGCGTTCGCCTCGGCGCTCGCGGCGCCGGGGTCGGCGGAAGCCACGACGGCCGGCGCGACGGGAGCGAGCGCCGCGGCGACGGTCGGGGCGACCGTGATCGCGCTCGCGGGCGGCGCGGGCGCGACGGCGCGCGCCTCTAGCGCGACCGAGCCTTCTTTTTCGAGCTTCGCCGGAGGGCTCGAACCACGCAGGGCAAACCAGGCGGCTCCCGCGGCGCCGAGCGCGGCGGCGACGACGAGCGCGAACGTTCTCGCGCTCGAGCTCGCGGCGCCCGGGCGCGTGCCCGTCCAGCCCGGCGCGGTCCCGTGGCCGACGCCCGCGGTGACTCCGACGGCGGGCGGCTCGCCCGGCGCGGTCTGTCGCGGAGGCGGCGGCAGCGACGTCGGCGCGACGGAGAGCGACGGCGCCGTGGAAACGGTCGTCACGGGCGGCGCGGACGACCCGCGGGCGGGCGGGATCGACGACGACGAGTACGGCGCGGGCGGCACGCTGCCCACGATGCGGTGCGCCCGCTCGACCGAGCGCTGCGCCCGCTGCGGCGCGAAGGGGGCGAGCGCGGCCGCGAGCTCGGCCACGTCGGCGAAGCGCCGCTCGGGCTTTTTCTCGAGGCAGCGCACGACGACCGCGACGAGCCCCGGCGGTAAATCCGGCCGGAGCTCGCGCAGATCAGCCGGCTCGCCGAGCGTGATGTCGGCGATGAGGCCGGTGATGGTGTCGTTTTGAAACGGCGGTCGCCCCGCCAGGAGTTCGAAGAGCACGGCGCCGAGCGACCAGATGTCGGTGCGATGATCGACGTCCTTCGCCGAACGCATCTGTTCGGGCGACATGTAGAGCGGCGAACCGACGAGCGCCCCGGCGTTGGTGATGCCGGCGAGCGCGGGGTCGAACGCGCTCTTCGAAATGCCGAAATCGAGCACCTTGATGAGCGACGTGCCGTCGAGCTGATGCGCGAGGAAGAGGTTCGCCGGCTTCAGATCGCGGTGCACGATGCCCAGCCGGTGCGCCGCGGCCATCGCGTCGCACGCCTGGATCAGATAATCCGCCGCCTCGTCGCCGTTCAGCCGCCCGTGACGGAGCGTGGCGTCGAGGTCGTGCCCCTCGAGGTACTCCATCACGATGTAGGGCGAGCCGGACGGAAGCCGCGCGACGTCGATCACGCGCGCGACGTGCTCGCTCGGGATGCGCGCCGCGGCGCGCGCTTCGCGGATGAACCGCGCCGCGATCTCCGGGCTGCCGGCGCCCTCGCTCAGCAGGAACTTCATCGCGACGAGCCGTCCGAGCTCGATGTGCGTCGCGGCCACGACGACCCCCATGCCGCCCGCGCCGATCACGCGTTCGACGCGGTATTTCCCGTCGAGCATGTCGCCGACGGCGACGGGCCACGTCACGGCTCGGCTCCCACGGCGAAGAGCCCGGTCGAGAGCAGCCGCACGAGATCCGCCTGGCGCGCCGTCTGCGTCTTCGAGAAAATCTGCTTCAGGTGCGAGCGCACCGTCTCTTTTTCGACCTCGAGGGTCGCGGCGATGTCGGCGAGGGTGCGGCCCGCGGCGACTTCACGCGCGACGTCGACCTCGCGCTCGCTCAACCCGTAGAGCTTCTTCGCGAGCGCCGCGTTGAAGCCCGTCGACTCTTCGCGGCTCGAGACGAGCACGGCGACCGAGTCGCCGCCCGGCGTCGACGTCAGCATGAGCTCGAGCGAGCGGCCGCCGCCCGCCTGGCGCACGCTGAGCGCCACCGGCGGTCGCCGTCCCGTCCCTTTGAGACCCGCGAGCGCGCGCAGGAGCGCGGCGCTGTCCTCGACGAAGTCGCAGCGCAGCCGACCCTGGCACTCCCGGACGCCGTGGCCCGCGGCGAGCCTGTGCGCGGCGCGGCGATTGCGCATCAGGATGCGCGCCTCGTCCGGATCCACGAGCAGCGCGCCCACCGGCAAGAGGTCGAGCGCCGCGACGAGCCCGTCGACGACGGCCCAATCGAGCGGTGACGGCGCCGCGTCGCCGATGCGGGCGACGCCGGCATTGGCCAACGCTGCTCTGCCCAGGGTACGCGCGCTCATTCGCTTCGACACTGCGACCGAAAGTGTTCAGCGAGCAGACTCAAACGTCGCTCTCGCGACGTCAAGAGCTCCGCACGTGGGTGTTTCTTCAGGCCGATTCCGGCCCGTGACGGCGGTGCTTTCGGGGCGTGACTCAATCGCCTTCGCGCGCGCCGGGCGCTCCCGTCGAAACCAAGCGATAGCCGATGCCGAGCGTCGTCAGAATCCGTTCCGGGCGCGCCGGATTCCGCTCGATCTTGTTCCGCAGGAGCTTCACGTAGACGCGGAGGTAGCGCACCTCGTCGAGGTGCTCGGCGCCCCAAACCGCGCGCAGGAGCTGCCGGTGCGTCACCACGCGGTCGGCGTTTCGCGCCAGGACCTCGAGCAGCTCGAATTCCGTCGGCGTGAACGCGACCCTGACGCCGCGCACGAACACCTCGCGCTCGCTCGAGTCGATGCGCAGATCGCCCACGACGAGCTCGCGTCGCTCGAGCATCGGGACGGGCCGGCGCAACGCCGCGCGGATCCGCGCCATCAGTTCGCCTTCGCGAAACGGCTTCGTCACGTAGTCGGTCGCGCCGCTGTCGAGCGCGCGCACCTGATGTTGCTCCTCCGAGCGCGCGGAGAGCACGATGATCGGGAAATCGTGGGTCTGCCGGATGCACGCCGTCACGACGAAGCCGTCGATGTCGGGCAAGCCGAGATCGAGCAGGACGGCGTCGGGCGTGCGGGCCTGAATGTGGCTCAGCGCGTCCGTGCCCGTCGCGGCTTCCTTCACGTCGTAGCCGTGGCTGCGGAGCGCGAGCGAGACCACCCCGCGCATCTCGACGTCGTCCTCGACCACGAGGAGGTGCGAGCGTCTCACGAAAAGGCGACCTCCGTCGCCGGCTCGTGCCCGTGGGCGGCGAGCGGCACCGTGAACTCGACGAGCGCGCCGCCGCCGTTCCGCTCGCGCACGGCGATCGCTCCGCCGTGGGCGCGCACGATGGCGCGACAGATCGTGAGCCCGAGGCCGACGCCGCCGTCGCTCTTCGTCGTGTGCGCGCCGCGGTAGAACTTCTCGAACACCTTTTCGCGCTCGTGCTCGGCGATGCCCGGGCCGTCGTCGGCGACCTCGACACTGACGGCGGCGCCGGCGTGCCGGGCACCGACGCTCACGTTCGCCCCCGGGCCGGCGTAGCGCGCCGCGTTTTCGAGCAGGTTCACGAGCACCTGCTCGAGCAGGAGCGGCTCCGCCGAGACGAGCGGCAGATCGTCATCGAAGTCCACGTCGATCTCGGGCGCGCCGGCGCGGCCGGCGAACTGCTCGAGCGCCGAGTGCACGATGTCCTCGATCGACTCCGGTGTGCGCCGGAGCTCGACCCGGCTCGCTTCGAGCCGCGCCACCGACAAGAGGTTCTGAATCAGCCGGCTCAGGCGTTCGCCCTCGCGCACCATCGAGACGAGCAAGCTGCGCGCGGCGGGCTCCGAAAGCTCGCCGCCGCGCGCGACGAGCGTCTCGCCGGCGGCGATCATGGTGGCGAGCGGGGTCTTCAAATCGTGCGACACGGCCGAAAGCAGGGAGCTCCGGAGTCGTTCGCCCTCGGCCTCGAGCTGGGTCCGCTGCACGGCTCCCGCGAGCTCCACGCGCTCGATGGCGGTCGCGAACTGGCTCGCGCACGCCGACAGCAGGCGGTCCTGCGTCGAGTCGCGTTCGAAGCGGCGCGGGACCTCGAGTCCGACCACGCCGAGCGTCGAGTGGATGCCGACGAGCGGGACCCAGATTTCCATGCCCGAGCCGAGCTCGGCGCGGACGGGTTCGCGCTTGAGCCAAGCGC
>Ga0335083_10003130_pt1 | contig 21583 bp, 23 predicted proteins | sample Lox_Sample_42_FD_206716 | JGI IMG/M metagenome (GOLD analysis project Ga0335083, IMG submission 206716) | Soil microbial communities from Loxahatchee National Wildlife Refuge, Florida, United States - Lox_Sample_4.2 | ecosystem: Environmental > Terrestrial > Soil > Wetlands | place: USA...
TCAGGCGCGAGGTGGCCGCGGTCGCGGCCGGCGGCTGGCGCGAGAAGGGCTTCCAGCCGGTCGCGGGCGGCACGGCCGTCGACAGCCTCGCGCTCGCGCTCTGGGCGCTTTCCCGCGGCACGCAGTACCGCGATACTGTGCTCGCCGCCGTGAACCTCGGGCTCGATGCCGACGCCAACGGCGCGCTGGTCGGCGGCCTCGCCGGCGCGCTCTACGGCGCACGGGGCCTGCCGCCGCACTGGGTGTCCGGGCTCGCGCTCGGCCGGGAGGTCCGGACGAGCGCCGACAAGCTGCTGGCGGCCGCACTCGCGCGCATCGCCGGGGAGTAGGGGGACGGGCCGTGCCGGGGAGGACTCGGTCGCGCCGCGCGCGCCGCGGCTACTGGTGGGTGCAGCTCCCGGACGAGGAGCTGCTCGACGTGCGCTTCTGCGACTTGGGGCTCACGATCGAAGGCTCGCCGCTCGCCCCGAAGATCGCCGAACTCAACGACAACCTCGCGCGCCGCGGCATCCACTTCCGGCCGCACTGCTGGCTCGGCGAGGAGTGGTTCACGCCGGACGGCGTGCCGGGATTCGCGGTGCCCTTCTTCCTCGCGCACCCGCGCCTCAAGCGCCTCGAGCGGCGCATGCTCGGCGAGGTCGAGGGCGGCAACCGCAACTGGGTGATGCGCATCATGCGCCACGAGGCCGGGCACGCGATCGACAACGCCTATCGCCTGCGTCGCCGGCGCCTGTGGCGCGAGACCTTCGGGCCCGCCTCGCTCAAGTACCCGGCGAGCTACCGCCCGCGCCCGGGCAGTCGCCGCTACGTCGAGCACCTCGGCAGCTGGTACGCGCAGAGCCACCCGACCGAGGACTTCGCCGAGACCTTCGCGGTGTGGCTGAAGCCCGCCTCGCGCTGGCGCTCCGAGTACCGCGACTGGCCCGCGCTCGCCAAGCTCGAGTTCGTGGATGCGCTGATGAACGAGGTGCGCGGCGAGCCCGCGCCCGTGCGTACGCGCCTGCAGATCGACTCGCTGGTCGGCGAGACGAAGACGCTGCGCGACCACTACCGCAGCATGCTGAAGCACTACGCGCCCGCGACGCGGCGCGAGGAGGACGAGCTCCTCGAGCGCGTGTTCGCGCGCGCGCCCGACCGCCGGCGGCTGAAGGCCGCGACGTTGCTTAGGCGTCTTCGGCCGCGCCTGCACGCGCTGGTCGCCCGGCGCGTCGACTGCAGCGAGTACCTGATCCACCAGGTGATGCGCGCGGTGATCCGCCGCGCCACCGAGCTCGATCTCTACGTCGAGGGCGACCGGCGCCGCACCGCGCGGCACTGCGAATGGCTGCTCGTCAAGCTCGCGCGCACGTTCGAGCGCAGCGTCGGCCGGCGCCTCACGCTATGAAGCGGCTCAGGATCCTGGTCGCCGTCCACGAGAGCCTGATCCCGCCCGACAGCCTGGCCGGGCAGCCCGAGAGCGCGATCAACGAGTGGCGCACCGAGTTCGACGTCGTCTCGCACCTGAAGCACGCCGGCCACGACGTGCGCTGCATCGGGCTCCTCGACAGCCTGACGGAGCTGCGCGCGACGATCCAGGACTGGAAGCCGCACGTCGTCTTCAACCTGCTCGAGGAGTTCGATGGCATCGCCAAGCACGACCAGCACGTGGTCGCGTTCCTCGAGCTGCTGCGCCAGCCCTATACCGGCTGCAACCCGCGCGGGCTCATGCTGTCGCGCGACAAGGTCCTCTCGAAGCAGCTGCTCGCCTACCATCGCATCCCGACGCCGCAGTTCGCGCTCTTTCGGCGCGGCAAGCGCGTGCAGCTGCCGTCCAAGCTGCGCTATCCGCTGTTCGTGAAGTCGGCGACCGACGACGCCTCGCTCGCGATCGCGCAGGCCTCGGTGTGCGCGGATGCGGCGAGCCTCAAGGAGCGCATCGCGTTCGTGCACGAGCAGACGCAGAGCGATGCGCTGGTGGAGGAGTACGTCGAGGGCCGCGAGATCTACGTCGGCGTACTCGGCAACGACCGGCTGTCGGTGCTGCCGGTGTGGGAGATGACCTTCGGCACGCTGCCCGAGGGCCAGGCGCCGATCGCGACGCGCAAGGTCAAGTGGGACCGGCGCTACCAGAAGCGCCACGGCATCGACACCGCCGCGGCGGTCGGCCTGCCGCCGGAAGTCGTCGCCGCGCTCGGCCGCATGACCAAGCGCATCTACCGGGCGCTGCACCTCACCGGCTACGCGCGCATGGACTTTCGCGTGCGCGCGGACGGCACGATGTTCGTGCTCGAGGCGAACGCGAACCCGAACCTCGCCGCGGAGGAGGACTTCGCGCGCTCGGCGGGGGCGGCGCGGATCAGCTACGAGGACCTGCTCGCGCGCATCCTCTCGCTCGGGCTCGGCTACCAGTCCGCGTGGCGCGTCAGCGAGGCGGCGGAGTGACGCCACTCGCCGCGCTCGTGCGCACGATCCCGGACTTCCCGGTGGCGGGGGTCCAGTTCCGGGACCTGAGCCCGCTGCTCGCCGACGGTGCCGCGCTCGCGGCGAGCGTGCAGGACCTGGTCGCGCCCTTTCGCGGCGATCGCGTCGAGGCAGTTGCGGGCGTGGAGGCGCGCGGCTTCATCTTCGGCGCACTCGCCGCGCGCGAGCTTGGGCTCGGGTTCGTGCCGCTCAGGAAGCCCGGCAAGCTCCCCGCCGCGGTCGAGTCGGTGAGCTACCGGCTCGAGTACGGCCAGGCTTCGCTCGAGGCGCACCTCGACGCCGTGCCGCGCGGGCGGCGCGTGCTCGTCGTGGACGACGTGCTCGCGACCGGCGGGACCGCCGAGGCCGCGGTCGAGCTCCTGGCGCGAGTCGGCGCGACGGTGGTCGGGGCGGCGTTCGTCCTCGAGCTCGCGGCGCTCGGCGGTCGCGCGCGGCTGCCGGGCCTCAAGGTCGCGAGCCTCCTGACCTACTAGCCCTCAGCGCGGCTCCGCGCCGAGCACCCGCTCGATGCGCCGGTCGGGAATGAACCAGATGGCCGCGACGAACAGGTACAGACCGATCGCGACCCAGCGCGACCAGAAGAGGGCGCTCGCGATCGCGATCACGTAGCAGAGGCTCGAGAACTTGCCCTTGCGGTCGCGACCGATGGCCTGGGCGAGCACGGAGTCCGGGCCCTCGGCGGCCAGCAGGCAGCGCGCGAGCAGGTAGTAGGCGACCGAGGCCATGAACATGACGCCGCCGTAGAGCGCGACCGGCACCGCCGCGTAGTGGTTCTCGCCCATCCACGCCGTCGCGAACGGAAACAGCGACAGCCAGAACAGGAGGTGCAGGTTCGACCAGAGGATCGGCCCGGTCACGTGCTGCGCCGCGTGCAGCATGTGGTGGTGGTTGTTCCAGTAGATGCCGACGTAGACGAAGCTGAGCGCGTAGACGAGAAACACCGGCAGCACGGGCCTGAGGGCGGCGATGCTCTCGCCCTCCGGCACCTTGAGCTCGAGCACCATGATCGTGATGATGATCGCGATCACGCCGTCGCTGAACGCCTCGAGCCGCCCCTTGCCCATGCGCGCGTGCAGGCTCACGGGAGCTTCCAGCGGGCGAGCGCGACCAGCACGAGCGGCGCGAGCCAGATCAGCAGGAAGATCGGGAACTCCTCGCGAAACGCGTAGCCCGCACGGCTGACGCCGATCCAGAGGTTCGCCGCCGCGACCGCGAACCAGAGGAGCGCGAACGCCGCGAGCACGCCGTTGAGCGTGGCGGCGGAGGCGCCCGCGACGTAGCGCGCGACCCCGAGGCAGGCGCCGCCGAGCGCGAGGCCGACGATCAGAAAGACCAGCGTGCGCATCCTGAGCTCCCCCGGGGCACCGCCTGCGGCGTCAGCGCCCGAACTCCTCGCGTTCGATCGTCTCCGTCTCCTCGCCCGCGGCGCGCACCCACGGCGCCGCGAGCGGGTCCGCGACAGCGGTCGCGACGTAGGCGCGCGCGACGGGCCCGAGCCCCTCGCCGCCGTAGGTGTTGAAGCGGAACGCGACCGGCAGGTACATCGCATCCGCGGCGCTGTAGGCGCCGAACAGCCACGGCCCGCCCGCGCCGAAGCGCCGGCGGCAGTCGCTCCACAGCTCGTCGAGGCGCCGGATGCACGCCGCGAGCGGGGCGGTCATCGGCACGCGCCGGCCGCGCGCGCGGATGTTCATCGGATACTCGTTGCGCAGCGCCGTGAAGCCGCCGTGCATCTCGGCGGTCGCCGCCCGGGCGACCGCGCGGGCGGCGGCGTCGGCGGGCCAGCCGCGGCCACCGCCGAGCTCGGACAGGTACTCGAGGATCGCGACCGACTCCCACACCGTCAGGTCGCCGTCGATCAGCACCGGCACGCGCCGCGTCGGCGAGTAGCGCGCCACTTCCGCCGCGAACGTCGGCGTGTCGAGGACGATCCGGACCTCGCGGCACGAAAGCCCGAGGTGCTGGATCAGGATCCAGGGCCTGAGCGACCACGAGCTGTAGTTGCGGTTGCCGATGACGAGCGTGAGGTCGGGCACGGGCAAGCTAGCGGCGGCCGAGATGGGCGAGCGTGACGTCCGGGAAGTCGGTGAACAGGCCATCGACGCCGGCAAGCTCGAAGAGCGCGCGCTGCGCCGCCGTGGCGTCGGGCGCGTGCTCGGGTAACTGGTCGATGCGGAAGGTGTAGGGGTGCACCGCGAGGCCGACCGCGTGTGCGTCCTGGACGAGGGAGGTGACGACCGGCGCCGCGCCCGGCGCCGGCCAGCGGAGCACGTGCGGGATCCACGGGCCGATCCCCTCGGCGACGGCGGCGACGCCCGCGAGCCCCGCCGGGGTGCGGATCGCCTCGTAGTCGGTCGCGGCCTCCGCCCAGGCGTTCTCGCCGATCAGCTGCACGAGCTTGAGCTCGGAGCCGAGCTCGCGGCGGATGCGCGCAAGTTCCGCGGCGTCGAAGCACTGCAGGAAGCAGCGGTCGGCGCGCGTCCGGTAGCCGAAGCGCGCGAGCGTCGCGAGCACGATGGGCGCCAGGTCCTTGCCCTCGGCGCGGTGCCAGGCCGGGCTCTTGACCTCGGTGTAGACGCCGGCGTCGCGTCCGGTCGCGCGGTTGAGTCCGCGCACGAGGGTCAGCTCCTCGTCGAGCGAATGGATCCGAAGCGGCAGGCGCTCGTTGAAGCGCCGCGGCCACGCGGGCTTGCCGGCCTCGACCCGGTCGTGGAGCGTGAGCGTCGCGAGCTCGGCGTAGCTGAAGTCGATCACGTACCAGTGGCCGTCGGCGCGCGCACGCGTCGGGAAGACGCCCGCCACGTCGGTGACCTCGTCGAGGACGAGGTCGTGGAACACGACCGGCACGTCGTCCCGGGTCAGCACCACGTCCTGCTCGAGGAAGTCGGCGCCGAGCGCGTGCGCGTACGCCTTCGCCGGGAACGTGTGCTCCGGCAGGTAGCCCGAGGCGCCGCGGTGGGCGATCACGATGGGCGGGCCGAAGGGCCCGCGGGTGGATGCGGATGCCATCGGGAGCGGATAATGCCTGAATGCCGTCCTCGCTGCGCTCGACCTCGACAACACGCTCTGGGATACGCCGCCCGTGCTGGTGCGCGCCGAGGTCGCGCTCTCGACGTGGCTGCAGACGCACGCGCCCAGGATCGCCGAGCGCTTCAGCGTCGGCGAGTTCCGCGAGCGCCGTGCCCGGCTGGCGGCGGCATTCCCCGAGCGCGCGCACGACGTGACCTGGCTCAGGACCGAGAGCCTGCGCGACGCCGCGACCGAGACGGGCTACCCGGCGGCGCTCGCGCTCGAGGCCTTCGACGTGTTCTGGCGCGAACGGAACTCCATCGAGCTCTACGAGGACGTCGCCGACGGGCTCGCGCGCCTCGCGGCGCGGGTGCCGGTGTTCGCGCTCACCAACGGCAACGCCTGCGTGCAGCAGGTCGGCATCGGCCGGTACTTCCGGGGTGCGATCGACGCCGCGGCGGCGGGCGCGGCGAAGCCCGACCGGCAGATCTTTGAGAAGCTGCTCGGCCTCGCGAGCGTGCCGGCGGAGGCCGTGCTGCACGTCGGCGACGATGCGCTCGCGGACGTGCACGGCGCACGGGCGGTGGGGATGCGGACGGCGTGGATGAACCGGACCGGCGAGCGCTGGCCGGCGGAGCTGCCGCGCCCCGACCACGAGGTCCGCGATCTCGCGGCGCTCGCGACGCTGGTCGAGTCGCTGACCTGAAGGATCCGCCCGCGGCGGATCAGGCGCGCAGGTTGAGGAGCGTCCCGAGGATCTGGTCGCCCGTCTCGAAGGCCTTCGCCGAGGCCGCGACCTGGTTGCGGGCCGCGATGGCGTTTACCTGGTTCTGCGCCGACACGGCGAGCGGGTTCGAGACCGCGCCCGCGACGGCCTGGGCGACCTGGTCGAAGGATTCCACGCCCTTGTCGATGCCGTCGCGCGCGTAGTCGAGCGCGCTCAGGAATCCGGGGACGCCGCTGGTGCCGATCGGGTTTGGCATGGAGCCATCATCCGGCGTCGGCGCGCGGTTACAAGCGATCGCACTGCGTCGATCGCGCGTTCGCGACGGGCTTCACGGGCGTTCCGCGAACTCCATCACGGGGGCCGGAGGAATCTGTCAAATGCGATCGTGCCCGCGCGCGGCGCGGGCGCGCACGCGCCGCCGTGCGCACGGCGCGCGCGGCCGGGCCATCAGCACTCGCGCGTCGCGGCTGCTATCCAACATTTCTGCGCGAATGCGCACCCGGCCGCTTTCGCCCGCGGCCGCGACGTGTCAACTTTTAGGCGCGCGTGACGATCTTTGGCTTGTGGACGCTGAGGAGGCACGATGTCGGACGGCACCGTTCTGCAGGTGGCGAGCCTCGAGGAGTACTTTCGCGACGCCTTGCACGGCGCGGCCGGCAAGCAGCACCTGGCGCTCGATGATCACACCGAGCACTACGTCGTGAACCTGCTCACGACCTTTTCCCGCGCGGATGCGTTCTTCGAGCAGACCGCGGGCGGCGCACGGCTGAAGCCCCTTGCGCTCATGTTCGCCGAGGCGCTCGGCGCACCGACCCTTGCGGAGCGCCAGCATGCCTTGCAGCGTCTCGGCGACGTCTCGCTCTTCATCGCCGGGTTCCTGCCGGAAGGCTTCGCCCGCAAGCTCGTCGACGTCGACTACCACATCGCGATGGGCGGCCGTGCCTACGGCTCGCTCGCCGACTCGACGCGCCATTCGGCGCGCGGCGGCCGCATCGGCCGCGTGTTCGCGGAGCTCGCCGCCAAGTTCGGCGCCCTGGTGGATGCGCTCAACGAGATCGCGGCGGCCGCGCGCCCGCCCTCGAACGACGAGCTGATGCGCCTCTACGAGGTGTGGATCCGGACCGGGAGCCCGCGCGCCGCCGGGCGCCTGCGCGCGCTCGGCGTCGAGCCGGTGGCCGCGACGCGGGTGCGCTGGAGCCACTGAGCGTGCTGCTCCGCGAGCTGCAGCGGCTGCTCGGCACGATCAACGACGCCGACGTCGGTGCCGACGTCTGCGACTACCTGATCACCGACCGCCGGCAGCTCGCGCGCTGGCACCCGGCGAGCGCCGCGAGCGGGACGCCGGAGACGCTGCTCGTGGCCGAGCGTCCGGGACGGCTCGACCTCGGGCTCTACCTCGACCCCGAACTCCTCGCGCGCCTCGCGGGCAGCCAGCCGCTTGAGCGCCTGACCGACGACAATCTCGAGGACTTCTGCACGGCGCTCGAGGGCGTCAGCCACTTCAACTGCGTGGTGTTCAACGCGACGCGCGACCGGCCGGTGTCGCTGCTCTCCCTCGAGATGCAGGCCGAGATCGACAAGTACGCGGTGTCGGTGCTGGTCGCGGGCACCCAGCGCGGCGGGCGCCTGGTGCGCGGGCTGCACGCGCGGCTCTTCGGGCAGGTGCGGCTGCGCGAGGGACTCGATGCGACGCTGGCGGCGCTCTACGCGACCGCCAACCGCCACGCGGCGCGGTTCTGCCGGCAGCTCGAGGAGCGCTTCCTCGCCAAGCGGGACGCGCGGGTGCGGGAGATGCTGGCGGAGCTGCGGCGCTTCTACCGCCTCGGCGACGCCGGGAAGCTCAGGTGCGCGGCGGGGGCCTGACGGCCGCCGGCGCCGAGGTCAGCCGCCCGACTCCGACTCGAGACGCTTCTTGGTCTCGATCCAGCGCGAGAGTTCCTTGAGGTCGCGACGCTTGCCGCGCGACTTGCGGACGATGAGCCCGCTCTCGTACGGGTTGTAGCCGCTCTTGACCGCGCCCTTGTTGATCGTGGCGTTGCCGGTCGGGGACGGGGCGTCCTCGGCGACCGAGAGGGCGGGCGCCTCGAACTGGAACGGCAGCACCTCGAGGTCCTGGGACCACTTCCAGACGGCATTGCCCCGCTCGTCGTGGTCGACGCGCCCGGTGGGGTTGTCGAGCTCCGCTGCGAAATCGGGCCTCAGTATCTTGACGGTGTCTACCACGAGTCTCTCGCCGTTTCCCTTAGGAACGACCGGTCTGGGGGCCACTTTAGAGTGCAGAAACCACCGTGGGGGAGGACCGGTGCGTTTTGTGACAGGAGTCACAAAGTCGCCACCGAAATGCGCACCTTTTGACGACTTTCTATCCGGTGGATCAGGTATTTACGCCGAGGCGCGCTGCAGCGCGGCAGAGGGCGATTACGCTCTTTCCGTCGTCGATGTCGCCGTTCAGAGACTGTTGGACCGCTTGCGCAAGCGGCACCCAGCTGACCTCGAAAACCTCCTCCCGTTCGGGCGCCGGCGGGACCGGGGTCAGCTCGCGCGCGAGGTAGAGGTGCACGACCTCGGTGAAGACGCCGGGAGAGGAGACGACCCGGCCGAGCGACTCCCACCGTGCGGCGGTCAGGCCGGCCTCCTCGCGCAGCTCGTTGCGGGCGGTTGCGTCCGGCGAGGCGCCGTCGAGCTTCCCGGCCGGCACCTCCCAGAGCCAGCCGCCCGCCGCGTGCCGGTACTGGCGCAGGAGGCAGACTTCATTGCGCGCGTTGACCGCGACGATGGCGGCGCCGCCCGGGTGCCGGACGATCTCGAGTTCGGCGACGTGGCCGTTCGGGAGCGTGACCGTCTCGAGGTCGAGCGCGATCACGCGGCCCCGGTAGATGTGCTTCATGTTCGCGCTCATGCGGCGATGATCCCATGGGCGGGCGTGCGCTCGGTAGACTCGCGCCGATGAGCCGCTGCCTCCTGGTCTCGGGACTGCCGTGCGCGGGCAAGACGACGCTCGCCCGGCGGATCGCGGCCCGCTACGACTGGCCGCTCCTCTCGAAGGACGACTACAAGGAGCGGATCTTCAATGAGCGCGGCGCACGCGACCGCGCGTGGTCGAGGGAGGTGAGCGCACTCGCCTGGACCCAACTCCTCGAGGATGCGGCCGCCCACGTCGCGCGGGAGGCGGACTGCGTGCTCGAGGGCAACTTCCGCGCGCGGGAAGCGGAGGCGGTCCGTGCATTTGCACCGCCGGCGGAGCTCATCGAGCTCCACTGCGTCGCGGAGTCGGGTGTCCTCCTCGCGCGCTACCGCGCGCGCGCCGTCGACGGTAGTCGCCACCCGGGCCACGTCGATCTCGAGGCACTTGCCGAACTCGAGGCGGAGCTCGAGCGCCCGGGCTTCAGCGTGCTCTACGAGGGGGCAGGGCGACTCGTCTGGGACACGACGGCGGGCATCGATGCCGATGCGGTGCTCGCCGCGATCGTGCGGTTGGTCGGGTCACCGCGCGCCGGCGCGAGGCCGGGTCGCTAGCGCGCCTGCCCGTGGTAGACGGCGTTCGGCATCATGTCGGTCGCGGTCGCGACCCGGTTCGTGAAGTTGAAGAAGCCGACGACGCTCGCGGCGTCCCAGACGTCCCGCTCGCTCAGGCCCACGGCGCGCAGCGCGTCGCGATCCGCTTCACCCACCTCGCTTGGGCTCACGGTCAGCTTGTGCGCGAACTCAAGCAGCGCGCGCTCGCGCTTCGGGAGCTTGGCGATGCGCCAGTTCATCACCAGCATCTCGCCGAGCTCGGGATCGCCGCTGAGCGCGCGCACCGCGGCGCCGTGCGCCGTCAGGCAGTAGTAGCAGCGGTTGGCGCTCGAGACGACGACCGCGAGCATCTCGCGCTCGAGCTTCGAGAGGCCCGAATCGCCGAGCATCAGGTCGTTGTACTGGTTCACGAACGCGCGCAGCTTCGGCGGGCTGAAGCTGTAGGCGGCGAGCACGTTCGGCAGGAAGCCGAGCTTCTGCTCGCAGACCTCGAAGTACTTCTTCATGTCCGCGTCGAGCTTGGCGCGCGGGGTCGGGCGGAGCTTGAGACCGGTCAGGTGCTTCGGTTGCGGCATGGCGCCTCGTTCAGCGCTGGTCGACTTCGTCGACGTCGGTCTGGCCGGTCACGCGGCGACGGATGTGCGACCAGGAGACGCCGACCGCGAGCAGCATCGCGAGGGCCGCGAGCGCGACCCAGCTGATGACGCCGGTGTCCTTGAGGCTGAACCAACCCCACGAGGCGAGGAGCCAGATCAGCGCCGCGGTGAGCGCGGTCGCGAAGACGACGCCGGTCGTGCCGAGCGAGCGCCACGTCGCGTGGATGAAGAACCCCCAGCCACCGAGCAGGAGGAGGCCGGCGACGGCCTGCAGCGGGCCGAGCGAGGGCAGCGTCGTGCCGAGCCAGTGGACGTAGGAGTGGCCGGTCGGGTTGTAGGTCATCGCGACCAGCGCGACGGCGGAGGCGAGGCGCATCAGGAAGCCGCGCGGCGTCAGGGATTCCATGGGCATCGGGCACTTGTCCGCTCGGCTGGGTGGCGGGGAGTGTAGCAGCGCGAACCCGGGCCGCCCCGCGGTCCGACTGGATAAACATACAGGCCATCCGGATAATCGCCCGATGGCCGCCGACCCCCTCGAAGCCCTCAACGACGCGCAGCGCTCGGCCGCCGCCTTCGGCGAGGACGTCGGCGGCCGCTTTGCGGCGCGACCGCTCCTCGTGATCGCGGGCGCGGGCACGGGCAAGACCAACACGCTCGCGCACCGGGTCGCGCACCTCGTGCTCAAGGGCGTCGACCCGACGCGGATCCTGCTGCTCACGTTCACGCGCCGCGCCGCCGAGGAGATGAGCCGCCGCGCCGAGCGCATCGTCGCGGGCGCGCTCAAGGCGGCGCGCGGCGCCGCCGGGGACACGCCGGCCGTGCGCCTGCCGTGGGCGGGGACCTTTCACTCGATCGGCAACCGACTGCTCAGGCTGCACGCGCGCGAGGTGGGCCTCGATCCGTCGTTCTCGGTGCTCGACCGCGGCGACAGCGCCGACCTCATCGACGTCGTGCGCCACGAACTCGGGCTGTCCGCGCGCGAGAAGCGCTTCCCGCGCAAGGACACGTGCCTCGCGATCTACTCGCACCGCGTCAACACCCAGCGGCCGCTCAAGGCGACGCTCGAGGACCAGTGGCCGTGGTGCCTCGAGGTCGAGGCCGAGCTCACGCAGCTCTTTCGCGCCTACGTCGTCAGGAAGCAGGCCGAGCAGGTGCTCGACTACGACGACCTGCTGCTCTACTGGCACGGCCTCGTCGGCGAGCCGCGCCTCGCGCGCGCGGTCGGCGGGCTCTTCGACCATGTGCTGGTCGATGAGTACCAGGACACGAACGTGCTGCAGGCCGAGATCCTGCTCGCGCTCAAGCCCGACGGCGCGGGGCTCACCGTGGTCGGCGACGACGCCCAGTCGATTTACTCGTTCCGCGCCGCCGCGGTCGACAACATCCTCGACTTCCCGGCCAAGTTCGCGCCGCCCGCCACCGTCATCGCGCTCGAGGAGAACTACCGCTCCACGCAGCCGATCCTCGACACCGCGAACGCGCTGATCGCGGAGGCGGATCGCCAGTACCAGAAGGAGCTGCGCGCGCGGCGCGGCAGCGGCGCGCGACCCCGGCTCGTCACCGTCGCCGACGACCGCGGCCAGGCCGACTACGTCATCGACGAGGTGCTGAAGGCGCGCGAGGCCGGCGTCCTCCTGATGCAGCAGGCGGTGCTGTTCCGCTCGAGCAGCCACAGCGACTTCCTCGAGGTCGAGCTCACCCGCCGCAACATCCCGTTCGTGAAGTACGGCGGCCTCAAGTTCCTCGAGGCCGCGCACGTCAAGGACCTGCTCGCGGTGCTGCGCTGGGCCGACAACCCGAAGAACCGCGTCGCCGCGTTCCGGGTGCTGCAGCTCCTCCCCGGCATGGGACCGGCGCACAGCCAGCGCTGCCTCGAGGACTTCGGCCGGCGCGCCGGCGCCTTTGGCGCGCTCGCCGCCTGGCGCGCGCCCGCCGCCGCGCACGGCGACTGGCCGCGGCTCTGCGCGCTGATGACGGCGCTCGCCGCTCCCGTCGCGGCCTGGCCCGGGCAGGTCGAGCGGGTGCTCGAGTGGTACCGGCCGCACCTCGAGCGGCTTTACGAGGCGGCGGGCGTGCGCGCCGGCGACCTCGACCAGCTGGCGCGGATCGCCGGCGGCTATCCGAGCCGCGAGCGCTTCCTGACCGAGCTCGCGCTCGACCCGACGCAGGCGAGCGGCAACCACGCGGGGCCGCCGCTCCTCGACGAGGACTACCTCGTGCTCTCGACCGTGCACTCCGCGAAGGGACAGGAGTGGCGCTCGGTGTACCTCCTGAACGTCAACGACGGGAATTTTCCGAACGAGTTCGCGACCGGCAAGCCCGAGATGATCGAGGAGGAGCGCCGGCTCCTCTACGTCGCGATGACGCGCGCGCGCGACGCGCTGCACCTCGTGAACCCGCTCAAGTACTACATCACCCAGCAGCCGCGTTTCGGCGACGCGCACGTCTACGGCGCCCCGAGCCGCTTCCTGACGCCGCGCGTACGCGCGACGCTCGATGCGCTCGGCAGCCATGCGCCGCTCGCCGCCGATGCGGCGACGTCGGCCGCCGTGCCCGCGATCGACCTCGGCTCGCGGATGCGCGCGTTCTGGGACTGACCGTTGCCGGCGCCGGCTCCGCTGGCCGATACTGGCCGCGGTTCCGAGGGCGGTAGCACCATGACCCAAGACACGCGCATTCCCGGCGACGCTGCGGCGACGGACGTGACCCGGCGGGAGTTCCTCGAACGCGTGGCGCTCGGCGTCGGTGCGACGCTCGTGGCGGGCGGCTGCGAGCCCACGGGCGGGGAGGGCGCGCACGCCGCCCCGCAGGACCTGGCCGGCTACTACCCGCCGACGCTGACCGGCATGCGCGGCAGTCACCCGGGCTCGTTCGAGGCGGCGCATGCGCTTCGCGACGGCACGGCACCGCCCGTGCCGGTCGACACGGGCGAGGTCTACGACCTCGTCGTCGTCGGTGGTGGCATCAGCGGCCTCACGGCGGCGCTCCTCTACCGCGAGCGCGTGCCGAGCGCCCGCGTCCTCGTGCTCGACAACCACGACGACTTCGGCGGGCACGCCAAGCGCAACGAGTTCTGGCTCGAGGGCCGCCTGCAGCTCATGAACGGCGGCACCTACAGCATCGAGAGCCCGCGGCCGTACAGCGCGGTCGCGAGCGGCGTGCTCGAGCGCCTTGGCATCCGCGCCGAGGAGCTGGTCGACAAGGTGCAGAAGCGCGACTTCTACCCCTCGCGCGGCATGGTCGAGGCGGTGTTTCTCGATCGCGAGACCTTCGGCGCCGACTACCTCGTGCGCCACCCGAAGGACGCGCCGTGGGCCGCCTCGCTCGCCGGTGCGCCGTTCAACGAGCGCGTGAAGCGCCAGCTCATCGCGCTCGAGGACGCACCGCCCGACTACCTGCCGCACCTGGCGCCGGCGGCGAAGAAGGACTACCTCGACACGATCAGCTACCAGGACTTCCTGCTCAAGCACGCCGGCGTCGATCCGATCGTCGCGACCTACTACCAGCACCGCACGCACGGACTCTGGGGCGTCGGCATCGAGGCGGTCTCGGCGCTCGAGGGCTGGGCGACGGGACTGCCGGGGTTCCGCGGCATGAAGCTGCCGGAGGGCTCGATCCCGTCGATGGGCGAGACCGCGGCGGGCTTCGCGGATACCGGCGGCTCGGTCGACGTGCACCTGCCGGATGGCGGAGCCACGATCGCGCGGGCGCTCGTCAGGAAGCTCGTGCCGGATGCGCTCCCGGGCTCGACGCTCGAGGACCTCGTCACCTCGCACGCCGACTACTCGCGGCTCGACCGCGGCGGCGCGCCAACGCGCATCCGCCTCGGCGCGACGGTCACCCACGTCGCGAACCTCGAGGGCGATGCCGCGGGCGTGCGCCTCGAGTACACGCGCGCCGGGCGGGCGTTTCGCGTGCACTCGCGCCACGCCGTGCTCGCCTGCTGGAACATGATCATCCCGCACATCTGCCCGGAGCTGCCGGAGGAGCAGAAGGCGGCGCTGCACAAGCTCGTCAAGACGCCGCTGATCTACGCGAACATCGCCGTGCGCGACTGGCAGCCCTGGCAGCGCGTCGGCGCTTCGTGGATCCACTCGCCGACGGGCTACTTCTCCGACACCAACATCAACGAGTGCGTCGCGATCGGCAGCTACGCGTCCTCGACCGATCCGACGAAACCCACGCTTGTGCGCATGCAGCGGACTCCGTGCTCGCCGGGCCTCCCCGAGCACGAGCAGAACAAGGTCGGCCGCGCCGAGATCCTCGCGACCAGCCTCGAGCAGTACGAGCACGAGATCCGCACGCAGCTCGACCGCATGCTCGGCGCCGCCGGCTTCGAGTCGAAGCGCGATATCCTCGCCATCACCGTGAACCGCTGGCCGCACGGCTACGCGCCCGAGATCAACCCGCTGTTCGATCCGCTGGTGCCCGACTCCGAGCGGCCGCACGTGCGCGGCCGCGCGCGCCGCGGCGCCATCACGATCGCGAATTCCGACGCCGGCAGCAAGGCATACATGGACGCCGCGATCGAGCAGGCGCACCGCGCGGTCGGCGAGCTGTTCGGCGCCTGAGTCCTGAGATATCTCCGAGGGGATCCACATGCTTCGACCGACGATGAGCGGCTGCGCCCGCGTGGCCGTGCTCGCGCTCCTTGGCAGCCTCGCGCGACCGGCGGATGCCGGGCTCCGTCGGGCCGACGCCGACCTCATCCTCGTCAACGGCCACATCATCACGGTCGATGGCAGGGACACGGTCGCCGCGGCGCTCGCGGTGCGCGCGGGGCGCATCGTCGCGGTCGGCACGAACGCCGAGGTGCGCGCGCTCGCGGCCGCCGGCGCCCGCGTGATCGACCTCAAGGGCCGCACCGCGACGCCGGGCCTCATCGACAGCCACGCGCACATCGCGGCGGGCGGCGAGTCGGCGGTGTTCGACATCGAGTTGAGCGACGCGAAGAGCATCGCCGAGATCAAGCGGCGCGTCGCCGCGCGCGTTGCGCGGACGAAGCCGGGCGAGTGGATCGTCGGTTCGGGCTGGGACGAGGGCAAGCTCGCCGAGAGCCGGTACGTGAAGGCTTCGGATCTCGACGCGGTCGCGCCGCGAAACCCCGTCTGGCTCGAGCACACGACCGGGCACTACGGCACGGCGAACAGCGCTGCGCTCACGCTCGTGCACATCGATGCCTCGACCCCGAACCCGCCCGCCGGGACGATCGACCACGATGCGGGTGGCCAGCCGACCGGCGTGCTCAAGGAAGGCGCGAAGGACGTGCTGACCGCGGCGATCCCGCCGCCGACCGCCGCGCAGTGGCGCCAGGGCATCCTCGCCAGCCTCGACCTCATGCACCGCGAGGGCATGACCGGGGTCAAGGACCCGGACATCTCGCAGCCCGAGTGGGATGCCTACGAGGCGCTCGCGCGCGAGGGCAAGCTCACCGCGCACGTCTGCGTGCTGTGGCACTCCGGGCTGTCGACGGAGGCGGTCAACTCGATGATCGCCCACCTGAAGGCGCTGCCACGACCGCCGAACGCCGTGTACGACAACCTCGTCTCGTGCGGCGTCAAGTTCTTCATGGACGGCAGCGGCGCCGGCCGCACCGCGTGGGTCTACGAGGACTGGTACAAGCAGTTCACCGAGGTCGACACCGGCAACAAGGGCTACCCGTTGATCGATCCCGACCAGTACCGCGCCGCGGTCGGTCTCTACAACGCCGCGGGCGTGCACGTCTCGACGCACGCGGTCGGCGATCGCGCGATCGACTGGGTCGTCGACACCTACGCGAAGGTGCTCGCGGCGGACCCCAAGCCGGGGCTCAGGCACGGCATCATCCACGCCAACTTCCCGACCGAGCACGCGCTCGAGGTCATGGCCGACCTGCAGAAGCGCTTCGACGCGGGCTACCCGGAGACGCAGCCGCCGTTCACCTGGTGGATCGGCGACAACTACGCGGCGAACCTGGGACCCAAGCGCATCGGGCGCCTGAACCCGTACCACACGTACCAGTCGCGCGGCATCCTCTGGGCGGCGGGCTCGGACTACCCGGTCACGCCGCTCGCGGCGCGCGACGGCCTCTGGGCGTCGGTCGCGCGCACGACCGCGCGTGGCACCTGGGGACCGCAGCCCTTCGGCACCGCCGAGGCGGTCGACATCGGCACCGCGCTCAAGTCGTACACGATCTGGGCGGCGGCGCAGCTCTTCCTCGAGCACGACTCGGGCTCGCTCGAGCCCGGCAAGAGCGCCGACATCGCGGTGTGGGACCGGGACCCGACGGCGGTGCCGACCGCCGCGGTCAAGGACATGAAGTGCGAGCTCACGCTGTTCCGCGGCGCCGTCGTCTACCGCGCCAAGGGCTCGCCGGTGACGGTCTCCCCGGCTAGGGCGCGCGCGGCTTCACGAACCTGAGCGTGAAGCGGTCGCTCTCGCCGATCGCGGCGTAGCGCGCCCGGTCCTTGTCGCCGAGCCGCCAGGTCGGTGGCAGCGTCCACACACCCTGCTCGTAGTCGCGCGTGTCCCTGGGGTTCGCGTTGATCTCCGAGGCGCCCGCGTATTCGAAGCCGACGCTGCGCACGAGCTCGATCGCGTAGGCCTCGTTGACGTAGCCGGTCGGCGCCTTGGGATCCACCGGCGCCGTGGGATCGGCGCGGTGGTCCTCGACGCCGAGCACGCCGCCCGGCTTAAGCGCCGTGAACATCGCGCGCAGCATCGCGGTCGCGGCGGGGTCGCGCGCGAGCCAGTTGTGCAGGTTGCGGAAGGTCACGATCAGGTCGACCGAGCCCGGCGCCACGGGGCTCATGGCACCCGGGTACTGGAAGGCCGCCAGCGTCACGCGATCGTAGAGGTCGGGGTTCGCATCGAGCTTGGTCCGAAACGCCGCGACCCCGTCCTTGACGCCCGGCTGGTTCGAGTTCGGGTCCCAGTGCGCCGCGATGTAGTGCCCGTGGTCGCGCAGGAGCGGCGCCAGCACCTCCGTGTACCAGCCGCCCGGCCCCGGCCAGACCTCCATCACCGTCTGGTCCGAGCGCAGTCCAAAGAACTCGAGCGTCTGGCGCGGGTGGCGGTACGCGTCGCGCGCGCGGTTGGCCTCGGAGCGATGGGCGCCGGCAAGCACGCGGTCGAGTTCGGCGAGCGTCGCCGCGTCGGTGTGCGCACTCGGCGGCAGTGGCGCGGCGGGCAGGGGTGTCGTCGGTCCGGACGGTGCGGCGGGGCGCGTCGGCTTCGAGGAGCAGCCGGTGAGCACGCCGAGCGCGAGCACGAGGCCGAGTGCCGGGATCGACAGGGGCAACCGACGGTGCATGCCACGTCCCCAACAAAAACCCCGCCGTGAAGGCGGGGTCGGAATTATCGCTCGGTCTTGGTTTGGATGAACCGGCTCAGTAGTTCCGGCCGCCGTAGCCCCCACCGCCACCGCCGCCGCCGTAGCCGCCCCCACCGCCACCGCGGGAGCCGCCGTAGCCGCCACCACCACCACCCGGGCGCGGGCCGCGTGCCGGCCGCTCCTGGGCTTCGTTCACACGCAGCGGTCGCCCGCCCATGTTGAACCCGTTCATCTGGGAGATCGCCGTCTGCGCGTCGGAGCTCGACATCTCGACGAAGCAGAAACCGCGCGGGCGGCCTGTCTCGCGATCGTTGATGAGCTTGACCGACTCAACCTTCCCGTGCGCTTCGAACAGCGAACGGACTTCATCCTCAGTCGCTGAAAAGGGCAAGTTGCCTACGTAAATGGTCGTCATCGAAACATCTCACTCGCTCAGGCGTGCCCGGGGCCCGAAGCCTCGGTGCATCGCGGTCCTCAACCCCGGACCACACGTTCGGTACGGACGTCCACGCAATGTCGTGTTCCCCCGCGCCGGCATGAGCCCGAACCGTAGGTCGTGCGCTGAATCAACTCGATCGGGCCAGCAGGAGGAGCGTCGGTGCAAAAAACATACGTTTTTCCGGACCGACCCAGACGCCCGTCAAAGCAGATGCGGCGAATACAACCGCGATCGATGCTACGCGGTCCAAATGGGGCGTGCAATTTTCCGCCATAAAGATCAAGGACTTTGGCAATGCACTGCACAAATTCCGCGATGTCGCGCCCCCACAACAGCGCGACGAGCGTCCCGGGCGGCGTCCGCGGGCCGTCGGGCGGGGTGCGGATTGAAGGCTCGTCCGGTCGCGGGGGTTCCAACCGCCCGCCAATGACTTAGCGTCCGCGGGCGGGCAGGGGGACGGGCGCCGGCGCGCCCGGCCTGATCAGCCGTTCAACTCGTTGTCGGGCTCGAGGTAGGCGTAGCCGTGGAGCTCCGCCTCGTAGAAGCGCTTGAGGCGCTGGCTTTCCGGCACCGACAGCCGGTTCTCCCGGACGGCGCGCTCGCAGTCGCGCGCGAGGCGCGGGTAGAGCTCGTCGGTGTCGTACTCCATGTAGCCGAGCACCTGCAGCGCCGTGTCGCCCTTGACGGTCTCCTCGATCCACCAGCCGCCTTCCTCGAGGAGGCGGATGTGCACGACGTGCGTGTCGCCGAAGAGGTTGTGCAGGTCGCCGAGCGTCTCCTGGTAGGCACCGACCAGGAAGGCGGCGAGGTAGTAGTCCTCCTTGCCCCTGAGCTCGTGCGTCTCGAGCGTACGCTTCGTCTCCTTGAGCGACACGAAGCGGTCGATCTTGCCGTCGGAGTCGCAGGTGATGTCGGCGAGGACGGCGTTGCGGGTCGGCCGCTCGTTCAGCCGGTGGATCGGCATGATCGGAAAGAGGTGGCTGATCGCCCAGGAGTCCGGCAGCGACTGGAAGATCGAGAAATTGCAGAAGTAGATGTCCGAGAGGACGGTCTCGAGGCCCTCGAGTTCCTCCGGGATCGCCTCGAGGCGCCGGCAGAGGTCGCGGATGCGCGCGCAGGTCGCCCAGTAGAGGCGCTCGGCGAGCCCGCGGAACTCGAGGCTCAGGTAGCCGAGGTTGAACATCTGCAGCGCCTGCTCGCGCGCCTGCAGCGAGTCGTGCCAGCACTCGACCAGCCTGCGCTCGCTGACCGAGCGGTAGGCGTCGAAGAGGTCGCGCACCGGCTGGGGGATCTCCCCGCCGTCGCGCACGTCCTCCTCGAGGCGGTTCGCGACCCGGAACTGGTCGAGCGCGCTCGTGCCGAGCACGTCGAACACGAGCACCGAGTGATGCGCGACGATCGCGCGGCCCGACTCGCTGATGATGGTCGGGTGCGGGATGCGGCGCGAATTGCAGACGCTCGCGATGCGGTAGACGACGTCGCTCGCGTACTCGTTGAGCGTGTAGTTCATCGAGGATTCGTAGTTGGTGCGGCTGCCGTCGTAGTCGACGCCGAGCCCGCCGCCGATGTCGATGTACTCGAGGCCGGCGCCCATCAGCTTGAGCTCCGCGTACACGTGCGCGAGCTCGTTGACCGCCTCCTTGACGCGGCGGATGTCCTGCAGCTGGGAGCCGGTGTGGCAGTGGACGAGCTTCAGGCAGTCGAGCATGTCGTTCTGCCTGAGGACCTCGACCACCTCGAGGATCTCGGTGATGAAGAGCCCGAACTTCGACTTCTCGCCGGCCGACTCGCGCCAGCGGCCGGCGCCCTCGGCGGCGAGCTTCACGCGCACGCCGATGTTCGGGCGGACGCCGTACTTCTGCGCGTGGCGGAGGATGAGGCCGAGCTCGACGAAGTTCTCGACCACCGGGATGATGCGCCGCCCGAGCTTCGCGGCAAGCACCACGGTCTCGATGTAGCTGTCGTCCTTGAAGCCGTTGCAGACGATGATCCGGTCGGGCGCGTCCTCGGTCATCGCCATCACGACCAGGAGCTCGGGCTTGGAGCCGACCTCGAGGCCGAAGCCGAACTCCTTGCCGCTCCTGTAGACCTCCTCGACGACCAGGCGCTGCTGGTTGACCTTGATCGGGAACACCGCCGCGTAGCGGCCGCGGTAGTCGTTCTCGGTGATGGCCTGCTGGAACGCCTCGGCCAGGCTCTTGAGGCGGTGCGCGATGATGTCCGAGAAGCGGATCACGAGCGGCGCCGTGAGGTCGCGCGCCTTCAGTCCCTCGACGACCTCCAGGAGGTCGATCTCGCGGTCCGGGCGCTGGTCGGGGCGGACGACGACGTGGCCCGCCTCGTTGACGCCGAAGTAGCCGCTGCCCCAGGCGTCGACCTGGTAGAGCTGCGCGGAGTCATCGACCTTCCAACCGAGCGGCGCGACCATGCGGGGCGCGGGACTGTTCACGTGGCTGCCTCGGCGCGGAACTGCATTCGCGCGCACGATAGCAAACCGGCGCTACATGTAAATGAGTGCGCGCGCTAAGGTCCGCTCGCGATCGGGCGCGCCGGGTCGCGGCACCACTCGCTCCACGATCCCGGGTACAGCCGGGCGCCCTCGAGTCCCGCGATTTCGAGCGCCAGCAGCGTGTGGCAGGCCGTGACACCGGAGCCGCACATGCTGACGATGGCGCTCGCGGGAGCGGAGCCCAAGAGCGCCGAGAAGCGCGCGCGCAGCGTCTTCGCGTCGAGGAAGCGGCCGTCCGCGCCGAGGTTCTGGCTGAGCGGGTGGCTGACGGCGCCGGGCACGTGGCCCGCCTTTGGATCGAGCGGCTCGACGCGGCCCTCGAAGCGCTCGGTCGCGCGGGCATCGAGGAGCACCACCTCGCGGCGGGCGAGGAGCGCGGCGAGCTCGTCGGCATCGAGCGCCGCGTCCGCGTCCGGCGCGCCCCGGAACTCGCGCGGCGCGACCGTCGTCGGCGTCGCGACGAGCGCACGGTGCTCGCGCCGCCACGCCGCGATGCCGCCGTCGAGCACGGCGACGTCGCGGTGGCCGAGCCAGCGGAGCAGCCACCAGAGGCGCGCGGCGTAGCCGCCGCCGGTCTCGTCGCAGGCGACGACCTGAACGCCCGCGCCGATGCCGAGGCGGCCGAAGGTCGCCGCGAGCACGGCGGGGTCGGGCAGCGGATGGCGGCCGCTCCAGGGCGTGCGCGGCGCGGACAGGTCGTGGTCGAGGTGGGCGTACACGGCGCCCGGGATGTGACCGCGCTCGAAGGCGGCGGCGCCCGCCGCGGCGTCGCCGAGGTCGAAGCGGCAGTCGACGATGCGCCACGCGGCGTCGTCGAGGTGCCGTGCGAGCGTCTCGGCGTCGACGATCGTCTGGTAGCTCATCGCGGGCGGCCTCCGTGTGGCGAGAGTGTAACGCGGGCGCCCAGCGGCGCCGGGCGGATTCGGGGCGCGCGCCCGCTTGAGGTAAAGTACGGCTCGCTCGCGTGCCCGGTCACCCGAGCCGGTTCGTTGCCGGTTTTCGCGCCACGGCGCCC
>Ga0335083_10003131_pt1 | contig 21581 bp, 20 predicted proteins | sample Lox_Sample_42_FD_206716 | JGI IMG/M metagenome (GOLD analysis project Ga0335083, IMG submission 206716) | Soil microbial communities from Loxahatchee National Wildlife Refuge, Florida, United States - Lox_Sample_4.2 | ecosystem: Environmental > Terrestrial > Soil > Wetlands | place: USA...
TGGACCACGAGAAGTGCCTGAAGGCCGCCAAGGACGCGGGCTGGAGCATCACCCAGATCCTCAACACGCACGAGCATCGGGACCACACCGGCGGCAACGCGGCGATGGTCGCCGCAACCGGGGCGAGCATCCTCGCGCACCGAAACGCCAAGGACAAGATCGCCGGCGTCGCACGCGGTCTTTCCGCCGGCGACGTCATCAAGGTAGGCAAGACGGTCGAGCTCGAAGTGCTCGACACGCCGGGCCACACGATGTGTCACGTGTGCCTGCGCTCGCACACCGACCGGCCCGCGCTGTTCTGCGGCGATACGCTCTTCAACGCTGGCGCCGGCAACTGCCATAACGGCGGGCATCCCGAGGCGCTCTACAGGACGTTCTCCGACCAGCTCGACAGGCTGCCGCCGTCCACGCTGATCTATCCGGGCCACGACTACATCGAGAACAACCTGCGCTTCACGCTGAGTCGCGAGCCCGACAACCGCGACGCGCAGCACATGCTCGAAAGCGTCTCGGGGCAGGACCCGAACCGCGCCTACGTTTCGACTCTCGAGGTCGAGCGCAGGATCAACACCTTCTTCCGCCTGACGAGCCCGACGGTGATCGCGAGACTGCGCGAAGCCTTCCCGGACCTGCCCGAGCATCCAGACCGGCAAACGGTGTTCCTCAAGCTGCGCGAGCTGCGCAACGGCTGGTAAGACGAACGATCATCCATTTCGCGAGGAGGTGAGCCGTGAAGCTCTACTATCATCCGGTGTCCACGACGAGCCGCCCTGTGCTGCTGTTCGCCGCCGAGTCCGGCATCGCGCTCGACCTCGTGATCGTGGATCTTTTCACCGGGGCGCAGTATCAGCCGGAGTATGCGGCGATCAATCCCAGCTGCCAGGTGCCCGTGCTGGAAGACGGCGACTTCCGCTTGACCGAGAGCTCGGCGATCCTCAAGTATCTCGCCGACAAGGTCGGCTCCCCGGCGTATCCGGCGGACTTGCGCAAGCGCGCGCGAGTCAACGAGCGCATGGACTGGCTCAACACTGGGTTCTATCGCGATTTCTCGTACGGGTTCCTGTATCCGCAGATCTTCCCGTTCATGCGCAGGCCCGACGACACGGTGCAGGCGGGAACGCTCGCATGGGGCAAGGACCTGGCGATGAAATGGCTCAAGGTGCTGGATCAGGGCCTCATCGGGCCGCGCAGCGCCTTCATCTGCGGCGACGACATCACGCTCGCCGACTATCTCGGCTCGATGATGGTCCTGGGCGGCGAGGCCATACGATGCAACCTCGCCGCGTATCCGAACATATCGCGCTGGATGGGCAACATGAAGGCGCTGAAAAGCTGGCCCAAGGTCAACGAGGCGTTCTACAGGTACGTCGTCGAGCCGAACAACGAGAAGGAATTCGTGCGGTTCTGACGGCTTCGGAGACAGTCATGATCAAGGGACTTCACCACAACGCGTACCGCTGCCGCGACTCGGAGGAGACGCGCCGGTTCTACGAGGACTTCCTCGGCTTGCCGCTGTCCGGCAGCCTCGACATCCGCGAGACGAAGAGCGGCCGCAAGACCTCGGTGCTGCATACGTTCTACCGCCTCGACGACGGCTCGTACCTCGCCTTCTTCGAAGCGCCGGACATGCCGTTCGAATGGAAGGCGCAGCACGACTTCGACCTGCACATCGCGCTCGAGGTCGAGCCGCCGGTCCTGGACGCGATGCTGGCGAAGGGAAAGTCGCGCGGCATAGAGACCCGCGGCATTTCCGATCACGGGTTCGTGCGCTCGATCTATTTCCGCGATCCGAACGGGTACGTGATCGAGTTGACCGCCAAGACGCCGGAGCACGCGGGAATGATGGACCCGGCGACCAACGGCGCGCGCGAGATTCTCGAACGCTGGCAGGCGGAGAAGACGCGTGCGTCGGTAGGCGCCGCGTGACCGGCCGCCGGCTGGCCGGTCGGACGGCTACGATTACACGACGGCGCGGTCGCCACGACGCGCACCCATAAACGGCTGGTGCCGGGAGGGAGAATCGAACCCCCACGCGGTTGCCGGCGGCGGATCTTGAGTCAAGACCACGCGGTGTTGATTGCTATCGGCTCCCATTGCAGTCAATGGGGTAACTCCTGGGATCATTTGGGAACTGTCGCCCATCGTTAGCGGCGCTTTCCCAAATTTGTCCCTGCCAAGCAGCTTCGATCCCATTCATGCAGCTGCTCGGGTCCGGACACGAGGTTCCGCGCTGGGCCAGACGTCGCGTTTGGCGATACGCAGTTCATAATCGGACTGCAGATCGAGCCAGATCTCCGGCGAAACGCCAAAGTACTTTCCAAGGCGCAAAGCCGTGTCGGCGGTGATCGCACGCTTGCCATTGACGATCTCGCTTATGCGATTCGTCGGCACGTCGATGTCGCGCGCAAGCGTGTTGATGCTGATGCCGAGTGGCTTCATGAAATCCTCGCGCAGGATTTCTCCAGGCGGAATGGGATCGAGTTTCTTGCTTGCCATGTGGAAACGTTCAGTGATAGTCGACGATCTCGACGTCGTGTGCGTCTCCGTCTCTCCACCGAAAGCAGATGCGCCATTGATCGTTGATGCGGATGCTGTGTTGCCCCTTTCGGTCGCCGCGCAGTGCCTCGAGCCGATTGCCGGGCGGGGCGGTCAAATCCTGGATGACGCGAGCGCGGTGCAGATACAAGAGCTTCCGACGCGCCTGTCTTTCGATCGCGCGAAACCGAGGCACAAGGATGTCATCGAACAGCTGCGCTGTATCGCGGTCCTTGAACGATCGGATCACTCGCTAAGCATATTACGCGTTGCGTAATATGTCAATCGTGTTGCTCTCGGCTGCACAACTGGATTCGGTTTGGTGCCGGGAGGGGGAATCGAACCCCCACGCTGTCGCCAGCGGCGGATTTTGAGTCCGCTACGTCTACCAGTTCCGTCATCCCGGCGGAGCGTGACATTATCGCCAAATTCGGCGGCCCCCGCACGCCGCAGGCCCTAGGATGAGCTCCGTCCGCAACGTGCTGTTCGTGATGTGCGACCAGCTGCGCCGCGATCACCTGTCGTGCTACGGCGGACGCGTGCCCACGCCCAACATCGACGCCCTCGCCGCCCGCGGCGTGCGCTTCGAGCATGCTTACGTGCAGTCCGGCGTGTGCGGGCCGTCGCGCATGTCGTTCTACACGGGACGCTACGCGAGCTCGCATGGCTCGACGTGGAACCGCGTGCCGCTGTCGATCGCGCAGCCTACGCTCGGCACCTACCTTGCCGCCGCGGGCCGCAGCGTCGCGCTCGCCGGCAAGTCGCACGTCACGCCCGATGCCGCGGGTGCCGAGCGGCTCGGCATCGACATCGCCTCAGCGCGTGGCAAGCGACTCCTCGCCGGCGGCTTCGACGAGGTCGATCGCTACGACGGGCACATGCCGCCGGGGCCGGAATCGGGATACGCCGACTACCTTCGCGCGCGCGGCTACGCGAGCGCCGATCCCTGGACCGACTACGTGATCGCAGCCGAGGAGAACGGCCGCGTCGTCTCGGGCTGGCATATGCGTAACGTGCACCTGCCCTCGCGCGTGGGCGCGGCGCATTCCGAGACCGCGTACATGACCGACGTCGCGCTCGACTGGATTCGCCGCCAGGGCGACGCGCCCTGGGTGCTGCATGTGTCCTACGTCAAGCCGCATTGGCCGTATGTCGCGCCTGCGCCTTACCACGCGATGTTCCGCGGAGCCGACACGGGTCCGATCGTGCGCGGCGGGCAGGACGGCACCGTCGACGAGCATCCCGTCGTGCGCGCGTACCGCAGCCACGACGAGTGCCAAAGCTTCGGCCGCGAGGAGGTCGCCCGCCACGTGCGGCCCGCGTACATGGGCCTCGTGGCCGAAGTGGACGCGCATGTCGGCCGCGTGACCGCGGCGCTGCGCGAGTGGGGCCGCCTCGCCGACACGCTCGTCGTGTTCACGTCCGACCACGGCGAATTCCTGGGCGACCGGGGCTTAGGCGAGAAGGAGCTCTTCTATGACGAGGTCGTGCGCGTCCCGCTGATCGTGGTCGACCCCGACGCGCGCGCCGATTCGACGCGCGGAGCGAGCGAGGATCGCTTCGTCGAGGCGGTCGACCTCGTGCCGACCTTCCTCGATGCGCTGGGCGTGACCGCACCCACGCATTGCGACGGCCGCTCGCTGCTGCCGCTCCTGCGCGGCGGGCGGGCGCCGGCTTGGCGCGAGGAAGTCGTGAGCGAGCTCGACTACAGCTACCGGCGCGCACGCCTGACGCTCGGCCGGCGGCCCGGCGAATGCCGCGGGCTCATGCTGCGCACGGCGCAATGGAAGTACGTGCACTGGCAGGGACTGCGCCCGCAGCTCTTCGATGTCGGAAGCGATCCGCTGGAGCTTGCCGACCTAGGTGCGGACGCGCGTCTCGAGCGCGTGCGCTCCGAGCTACGCGAGCGCCTCCTCGCGCGGCTTGCCGCATTCGAGCATCGCATCACCGTCGACGCGCGGGAAATCGAGGCGTATACCGATACGCATCGCGCACGCGGGATTCATATCGGCATCTTCTGAGCTTTCGCCGGATGCGCCGTAGCATCCAGGCTTCCCCTGGCTTGCGGGGCAACCCCAGTGTCGAGCCTCCTTACGAAACGGGCGCGACGTGTTCCGCGGTAAAACCCCCAAGTGCTTGACCTTGTGCGGATCTTTGACGCTCGTCCAGATGTTGCTTGCGGATTCCGTGGCACCGGCTGCCGCGGTGCAGCGGCATCATTCGGCGCAAGGCAGGACGCCGGCATCTGCCTGTGAGACAAGAACCAAGACACGTCGGGAGGCATCATGCGTCTGTCCACGATGGTCTTCTCGGTTGCACTCGTAGCTTCAGCCGCTTCGCACGCCCAGCAGTCCTACTTCGGCAGCGTGAGTCAGGCAGGCGCAAGCCCGCCCGGCTGCGTGCTCCAGCAATACAGCAGCTTCTCGGCACCCGGAGGCGTCACACAGACCTGCAGCGACAGCACGGGCGTCGGCGGCGGCAGCGCCGCGGCCGCGTCGGGCCACGTCGCGGGGAGCGCCAACTCGACGGTGATCGCGCCGGGCGGCTATTGGTCGTCGATCGTGAACGCGGGGTGGTCGGACAGCTCCGTGCTCATCACCAATACCGCGAATCCCGGCTTTATCGGCGCGGTCAACGGCTCGCTCAATTTCGTCTTCGCGGGCAACCTAGGCGGCCTGGGCGCGGACCTCAGCCTTTCGGTGGTCGAGTTCGACGTCATCGTCAACGGGATGGATTTCGCCGCGCAAGTGGAGCACTCCACGCAGGGCGACTCCTGCATCGACGTCAATCTGTCCTTCTGTGCGCTGTACGGCGGCACCTCCATGAACGCCGCCCTGGCAACTCAGACCATTTCATTGCCGGTGGGCACTCCGTTTTCGCTGGAATTCGACCTTCTCATCATCACCGAGGGACTCGGGCTCGACGCCTCGGCCAGCGCCGACTTCACTCGCAGCCTCGACCTCGCGTTCGGCGGAGCGCTCTTTAACTTCGCCAATCCAGGCTACACGGTCAACGCGGGCAACTACATCGTCAACAATCGGTACGTCCCCGCCGGCGGAGGTAACACGGTTCCCGAACCCGCCACTTGGCTGCTGCTCGCAGCGGGTCTCTGTGCCATGGGCATGGCGCGCCGCGAAGGAATGCGCAAGCGCGCGGCGACCCGCGCCTAGACGCCGGAGAAGGCGAACGCGCCGACCACCAGGCCGCCGGCGGCTGTCAGGTACACGCCCCACTGCAGCCACTTCTTGCGCGACAGGAGCGCGATCGCGGCGAGCGCGATCGCGACCTGGAACAGCGTCACCGACTGCGCCCAGCGATGATGCACGTGCATGGAAGCCTCGCTGCGTACGTTGGCCTCCTCCGCCGCCTCCTCGAGGCGCTTCGCCTTGACCTCGATCTCCTTCTTCTCGTCGCCGTAGCGCTTGGCCTCGGATTGGTAGCGCTGCGCCGCCTCGCCCGTGGCGAGGGTGGCGCCGAGCTCCGCCAGGTTCTGCTTGTTGCTCTTCGCCTGGTAGTAGTTCCATTGATCGGAGGCCTCGGTCTTCTTGATCGCGGCCTCGTTCTTGAACAGCAGCGCGTCGTTCTGCGTGGCGCCGCCCTGGTAGCTGAACAGCGCGCCCACCGTGGCGAGGATCGCGGTGGTCACGGCCATGCGCGAGGCGAAGTCGTCACCGCCGTGCTGCGCCTGGTGCTCGACCTCGTGCTCGTGTACCCCGTGCACATGGAGACCTTCTTCCGACATGCCATCACTCCTTCCTCATGCGTTCGTAGGTTACGAATGCGTAGTCGAACCCGCCCTGCGGGTGCACCTCTTCGCGCGACGTGACGCGAAAGGCGGCGCGATCGAACGGGGGGAATCGTACGTCACCTTCAAAATCGCGGTCGATCTCCGTCATGTACAGCACATCGGCCAGCGGCAGCGCGGCGCGATAGAGCTCGGCACCGCCGATGCAGAACACGGGCTTCGGCATGTGCACCATGCCGAGCGCCTCGCGAAGCGAGCCCGCGGCCTGTGCGCCCTCCGCCCCAAAATCGGCGCGGCGCGTCACGACGATGTTCTGCCGGCCCGGCAGCGGCCGGCGCAGCGACTCCCACGTCCTGCGGCCCATCACGACCGCGTGCCCGATGGTGAGCGCGCGAAAACGCGCGAGGTCCGCGGGCAGGCGCCAGGGCAGTGCGTTGTCGGCGCCGATGACGCCGTTTCGCGCGACCGCCGCGATCAGCGCAAGCGTGGGCTCGGGGACCAAATTCGGCTTTCTACGACGGGTCGCGCAAGTGCCGCCGGGGCGCGCGCTCGAGCAAGCCGGCTCCGCCCAAGGCGAAGGCGGTGCCATAATGCGCGCGATTATAGCCAGGTGTTGCCCGCGTGTATTACCCGCGTTCTTTCCTCAAGTTCATACTGCTCGGGTTCCTGCTCGTCAGCTTGCCGCTGGTGTACGCGCTCGCCGAGCTCATCCTCTCGCTCGACCGCCTCGCCACGCAAAGCCGCGCCGAGGTGCTGCAGGCGTCGCAGGCCGCGCGCACCTCGCGCCTGCTGTTCGAGCAGGCGACCACGCTGGAGCGCTTGGCCCGGCAGGAGATCATCCTCGAGGATCCCGCGCTGCTCGAGGACTACGGGCGCATGCGGCAGGAATACCAGCAGACGATGCAGCAGCTGTCGCTCCTGCCGCTCGATCTTGCGCAGGTCACCGCGCTTCGGGCCCTGCACGACCGCGAGGAGGCGCTGTTCAAGCTTCTTGGCTCCCCGGAGCGCTCGCAGGCGGACGTGACCCGCCTCGCCGACGGTTATTCCGCGCTCGTCGAGGACACGCAGGGCATGCTGAACGCGACCACGCAGCTCACGCAGCGCGCCATCGAGCGCCTGCAGGAGACGGCGTCGCAGGGCCGCGAGAAATGGTTCTGGCTCGCGCTCGCCACCGTTGCCATCGCGCTCGCGCTGGGTGTCCTGTTCGCGGTGCTGATCGCGCGCCCGATCCGCCAGCTCGACCAGGCGATCCGGCAGATGGGCACGGCCGACTTCACGCACGCGGTCGAGGTCGACGGCCCGCAGGATCTGCGCTACCTCGGCCAGCGCCTCGAGTGGCTGCGCATGCGCCTGAACGAACTCGAGCAGCAGCAGACGCGCTTCCTGCGCCACGTCTCGCACGAGCTCAAGACGCCGCTCACGGCCGTGCGCGAAGGCGCGGAGCTCCTGCGCGACCACGTCGGCGGGCGCCTGTCCCCCGAGCAGCAGGAGATCGTGCGGATCGTGCGCGAGAACACGCTGTCGCTGCAGAAGCTGATCGAGGACCTCCTCAAGTATCACCAGTCGCGCGCCCTCGAGCCGGTCACGCTCGCGCCGGTCGCGCTGGCGGAAGTCGTGCGCCGCGTGCTGCGCGAGCAGAAGCTCGCCGCGGTCGCGCGCATGATCACGTTCGACACGACGCTTGCCTCCTCGGTGGTGGCCGGCGACGGCGAAAAGATCCGAACCGTGATCGACAATCTCATGTCGAACGCGATCAAGTACTCGCCGCGCTCGGGAACCATCGAGATCAATCTTTTCGAGCAGGACGAATTCGCGGTGCTCGACGTGTCCGACCACGGGCCCGGCATCGCGCCCGCGGAGCGCGACCGCGTGTTCGACTCGTTCTACTCCGGCATGGCGCCGCCAGACGGCAAGGTGAAGGGGTCGGGCCTCGGCCTCGCCATCGCGCGCGAATACGCGCTCGCGCAATCGGGGCGCCTGGAGGTGCTCGACCGCAGCGACGGCCAGCGCGGCGTGCGCCTCCGCCTGCGCCTGCCGTTGTCGGTCGGCGGCGCTCGGCCGCCGCTCGCCGAGGCGCCGCGCTCGCCGGTCACCGTCGGGGGTCCGAAGTGAGGATCCTCCGCCTCGTTTGGGCGGTCGGGATGTGCGTGTGGCTTGTGGGCTGCGCGACCTCGACGGAGCCGATCATGACGCCCGAGGAGGAGTACGAGCCCGAGCGCGTGGAGGTGCCGTCGCCGCTCGTCGAGTATCCGCCGGTCGAGCCGGTGGAGCCGCCGATCGTTGCGCAGACGCCGCAACCCGAACCGCCGGCGTCGGCGCCGAGCGCTACGGCGTCGGACCCGCCGATGGTGGTCGCCACCGTGCCGCCGTCGCTCGTGGCCGTTCCTCCTGCGAGCGTGCCCGCGCCGGCGGCGCCGCCCGAGGACGTCGAGCTCATCGTGCTGCTCGCCGACCTGCAGCGCTACGGCAACTTGAGCAACGACGACGCCAAGCGCGAGCTTGCGAACGTCACCACGATCCTCGGCAAGCAGCGCACCGACGCCAATCGCGTGCGCCTCGCGGTGCTCTACACGCTCGTGCGGGTGAATCCGCAGGACGACCAGCGTGCGCTGCAGCTTTTGGACAACGTGTCGAAGAGCAACCCCGGATCGCCCGCGATCAAGCAGCTTGCGCTCGTGCTCCAGATGCAGATCTCCGGCCGCCAGCGCGCCGTGCGCGAGGAGCAGCAGAAGGCGGACGCCGCGCTGCAAAAGCTCGAGGCGCTGCGGCAGATGGAGCGCGCGCTGATGCGCGAGCGCGTGCGAAGCGGTGGTGGCGGCGGCGGCGGCTCGGGCGGCGGCTCGGGCGGCGGGGGCGGCGGTGGCGGTGGCGGTGGCTAACAAGGAAACAATAATGGAAAGCGACATCCTCCTGGTCGACGACGACCCCGACCTTCTGAAGCTCATCAGCCTGCGCTTGACGTCGGCCGGCTATCGCGTGCGCACGGCCGAGAGCGGCGAGACCGCGCTCGCGGCCATTGCGGTGCGGCGGCCCGCGGCGGTCGTCACCGACCTTCGCATGCCGGGCATCGACGGCCTGCAGCTGTTCGACGCCATCAACCGCCAGCACGCCGGGCTGCCGGTGTTGATCCTCACGGCTCACGGCACGATTCCCGATGCCGTCGCCGCCACGCAGCGCGGCGTCTTCGGATACCTCACCAAGCCGTTCGACAGCCAGGAGCTCCTGCAGAAGGTCGCCTCCGCGCTCAAGCTCTCAGGCGACGATGCCGGACGCGGCAACGCCGCCACGGGCGAGTGGCGCGAAGGGATCATCACCCGCAGCGCGGTGATGGAAGACCTCCTGCGCCAGGCCAAGCTCGTCGCCGAATCGGATGCGAGCATCCTCATTCACGGCGAGTCGGGCACCGGCAAGGAGCTTCTCGCGCGCGCCATCCATCGGGCGAGCCCGCGCCGCGACAAGCCGTTCATCGCCGTGAACTGCGGTGCGATTCCGGCCGAGCTCCTCGAGTCCGAGCTCTTCGGGCACGCCCGCGGCGCGTTCACGGGCGCGGTGCAGGCGCACAAGGGGCTGTTCCAGGCGGCCGACGGCGGCACGCTCCTGCTCGACGAGATCGGCGACATGCCGCTGCCGCTGCAGGTCAAGCTCCTGCGCGTACTGCAGGAGGGCGAGGTGCGGCCGGTCGGGTCGACGCAGGCGATCCCCGTGGACGTGCGGCTCATCTCGGCCACGCACCGCGATCTCGACGCGCAGAAGGACTCCGGCCAGTTTCGCGAGGACCTCTACTACCGCCTCAACGTCGTGTCGCTCAAGCTGCCGTCGCTCGCCGATCGCCGCGAGGACATCCCCGTGCTCGCCGCGCACTTCCTGCGCCGGCTCGCCGAGCGCTACCGCAAGCCCGCGCCCACGCTCGCGCCGGACGCGATGGCGCTGCTCGTCGCCGCGCCCTGGCCGGGCAACGTGCGCCAGCTTCTGAACTTGCTCGAGCAGGCGCTTGCCCTGACGACAACGTCGGTCATACCCGCATCGCTCGTGCAGAACGCGCTCAAGGAGGACGCCGCGGCGCTCATTCCGTTCGAGGAGGCGCGCAAGTCCTTCGAGCGCGACTACCTCGTGCGCCTGCTCAAGATCACCGGCGGCAACGTCACCCAGGCGGCGCAGCTCGCCAAGCGCAACCGGACGGAGTTCTACAAGCTTCTGCAGCGGCACCGCCTCGAGCCGGCGATGTTCAAGGAGCCCAAGACTTGACGGGTTGCCGCACGCCGCCACGCTGAACGTCCAGCGTCGACCTTCTCGCGTGGCGCTGCCGCAGCGCGGCGGGCGCCCACGGACGCACAGCGTTGGGCACGGCCCCGCCTGTGGTGTGCAACCGATGCAAGCGTCTCTTTCCGGTTGTCGGGCCGGGGCGACAACTTTTACCCCAATGAATCAGACGCTTAATGCCGTTGTCATGGCAGGCGTCGGCAAACCGCGACAAAGCGACGCGGCGGCAACGCGTTGTCGCAGGAGCGGAATGAGTGCCGGTGCACGGTGTTTTCCCTCGTAAGGATCGAGCGTGGAGCTCGACCAAGACGCAAGTTAGCATCTTGGCACATGGTTTGCTTGATATTGGGCGGGCAACACGCTGTCCGCACTACGAGGTTCGCGATGGATACGTTCGCACCGGAGTTCTCCAAGTTCTGGCTCGCCGAGGGCAAGACGGCAGCGGCCGACGCCGGCCGCCGCGGAGACGAGGACGCATCGAAACTCAAGGCCGCGCTGGAGGAACTGGCCGATCTCGTGAGCGCAGCGCGCAGCATCGTTTGATCGCCTTCACGCCTCCGGGACGGCGTTAGCCCCGGACCCCGCGGAGTGGGTACAAAGCTCCGGTCATCGGAATCCCCCTTGCCCGCTACATTCCTCCCGGCGGGCTTTTTTTTGTTCCTTTTGCGCAAACGGCCCCATCGATAGTGAGCGCATACTAACAGTCACTCCGGCCGCCGATGCGACAATGCCTCCTTTCATCCGGGGAGGATACGCCATGGGCCGCTGGATCAAGCTTTCACCCGCGACAGGCGTCGAGATCGCCGCGTATCGCGCCGAACCGCCGGGCAAGCCGCGCGGCGGCCTGGTCGTGATCCAGGAGATCTTCGGCGTGAACAGCCACATCCGAAGCGTCTGCGACGGCTATGCGGCAGACGGCTATCTCGCCGTGGCCCCGGCCCTCTTCGACCGCATCGAGCCGGGTGTGGACATCGGCTACACCCCCGAGCACGTCGCGCGCGGGCGGGACCTGCGCGCCAAGGCCAAGGCCGACGATGCGCTGGCCGACATCGCGGCCGCGCGCGACGTCGCTGCCGAGGCGGGCAAGGTCGGCGTGGTCGGCTACTGTTGGGGCGGTTACCTCGCCTGGCTGTCGGCGGCGCGCGTGAACGGCTTCGCCTGCGCGATCTGTTACTACGGCGGCGGCATGCACGAGGCGATCGGCGAGAAGCCGCGCATCCCGGTGCTCGCGCACTTCGGCGACAAGGATCAGATGATCCCGGTCGCCGGCGTGCAGAAGCTCGCACAGGCGCATCCTTCGGCGGAGGTGCATCTGTATCCCGCCGACCACGGCTTCAATTGCGACCAGCGCGGCTCCTACCACGCGTCGTCGGCTGCGCTCGCCCGCGAGCGCTCGCTCGCGTTCCTCGGGAAATACGTGGGCTAAACCGCCACCGGCGCCTTCAGCGCCGGGTGGCTCTGGTAGCCGACGATCTCGATGTCGTCGTAGGCGTAGTCGAAGAGCGTAGCTGGCTTGCGGCGCAGGACGAGCCGCGGCAGCGGGTAGGGCTCGCGCGAGAGCTGGATCTCGACCTGCTCGAGATGGTTGAGGTAGAGATGGCAGTCGCCGCCTGTCCACACGAAATCGCCGACGTCGAGATCGCACTGCGCCGCGACCATGTGAGTTAACAGCGCGTAGGACGCGATATTGAAAGGCACGCCGAGGAAGATGTCGCAGCTGCGCTGGTAAAGCTGGCAGGAGAGGCGCCCGTCGGCCGCGTAGAACTGGAAGAAGGCGTGGCAGGGCGGCAGCTTCATGCGCGGGATCTCGCCCACGTTCCACGCCGACACGATGAGGCGGCGCGAATCAGGGTTGCGCTTGATCTCGGCCACGACGTCGGCGAGCTGGTCGATGTGACGCCCGTCCGGCGCCGGCCACGAGCGCCACTGATAGCCGTAGATCGGACCCAGGTCGCCGTTGGCGTCGGCCCATTCGTCCCAGATCGTGACGCCGTTCGCCTTGAGATACGCGATGTTGGTCTCCCCGCGCAGGAACCACAGGAGTTCGTGCACGATCGACTTCGTGTGCACTTTCTTGGTGGTCAGCAGCGGGAAGCCGCGGGACAGATCGAACCGCATCTGGTGGCCGAATACCGACAGCGTGCCGGTGCCGGTGCGATCCTGCTTGCGCACGCCGTTGTCGCGCACGTGCCGCATGAAATCGAGGTAGGTCCGCATGGCGCGGATTGTAGCGCCCTCGTTCCGGCGCCGTTCGTCGGGCGCCGGCGGCGCCCTCTTGACAGTTGCGCACGGGCGTGATCAATATAACTATAAGACTAGTCATGTAGTCATATCAGCGAAGGAGGGCGACCGTGCGGCAGACCTATGCCCGTGCCATCCCCCGCGCCTGGCGCGGCACGGCCCGCATCTTCGTGGCGCTGGGCGACCCGCATCGCCAGCGCATCGTGCTCATGTTCGACCCCGACGAGCGCCTGACCGTGGGTCAGATCGTCGCCGCGTCCACGCTGTCGCGCTCCGCCGTCGCCCACCACCTCAAGGTGCTGCGCGAGGCCGGCGTGCTGCACGCGGAGAAGGTGGGCAAGGAGGTGTGGTACCGCACCGATCCGGAGGCGGTTCGCGTGGCGCTCAACGCGGTGCTCGATTATCTGGCCGACATGTGAGGCGCCCATGCTCGTCGCAATCGTCTGCGCTTTCGCTGGATGCTTCGTGCTGGAAAGGATCCTTCCGGGCTGGCAGTTGCCGCACGTGGCGACATGGCCTGTCCGCGTGCTCGCGATCAACGCCGTGCAACTGGCCGTCGTCATCGGCGCCGGCTTCACATGGGAGAAGCGGCTGGGCGGCGCCTCGTTCGTTCACGTTTCCGGCGCCCTGCCGCCGACGCCTGCCGGCGTGCTCGCGTACTTCATCGCAACCTTCGTCTTCTACTGGTGGCACCGCTGGCGCCACGAGGGCGCCTGGCTGTGGCGGCACTTTCACCAGATCCATCACAGCCCGCAGCGCCTGGAAGTGATCACCTCGTTCTATAAGCATCCGGTCGAGATGGTCGCCAACTCGCTGATCGGAAGCCTCCTTGTCTACGTCGTGCTCGGGCTCTCCGTCGAGGCTGGCGCGGTCTACACCCTGTGCACGGCGCTCGGTGAATTCTTCTATCACACGAACTGCCGCACGCCGCGATGGGTCGGCTACGTGTTCCAGCGGCCGGAGATGCACCGCATTCATCACGAGCATGGGCGGCATCGCCACAACTACGGCGACATCGTCTGGTGGGACATGCTGTTCGGGACCTACCGCAATCCAAGGACTTGGGGCGGGCGCTGCGGGTTCGATGCGGAGTGCGAGGAGCGGCTCGTGGACATGCTGCGATTCCGCGACGTTCATCGCGAGTCGGGCGGGAAGACGTGGCGCTGAAACCCTTCGTCCTCAATAATGGCGACCGAACCGCGTCCTCGGGCGACGAGGCGCGGCCGCGATCCAACCCACTGCCCGAACGCCCGCCCATGGCCACCCACAACCAATTCGACCTCCTGCGCGAGCGCCGCTTCGCGCCGTTCTTCTGGACGCAATTCCTGGGCGCCGCGAACGACAACATCTACAAGAACGCGCTGGTCATCTTCGTCGCCTACCATGCCGCGGCGAGCGCGGCGCTCGACGCCAACACGCTCGTCAACGTGGCGGCAGGCCTCTTCATCCTGCCGTTCGTAGTTCTGTCGGCGTCGGCCGGGCAGTTCGCGGACAAGTACGAGAAGTCGCTTCTCATCCGCCTCATCAAGATCCTCGAGATCGCGATCATGGTCATCGGCACGCTGGGCTTCTTCGTGCACAGCCTGCTCCTGCTGTTCCTGGCGCTGCTCCTGATGGGCGTGCACTCCACGCTCTTCGGCCCCGTCAAGTACGCGATCCTGCCGCAGTCGCTGCGTGCCGAGGAGCTGGTCGGCGGCAACGGCTTGGTCGAGATGGGCACGTTCGTCGCGATCCTGCTCGGCACGATCGCCGGCGGATTGCTGGTCGCCGTGCCGGGTGTGGGCCCCGTGCTCGCGGGCATCGCCGCGATCGGCGTCGCCGTCGCGGGCTGGCTCGTGAGCCGCCTGATCCCGCTCACTCCCGCGGTGGCGCCGGATCTGACGCTCAACTGGAATCCGTTCACCGAGACCGCGAAGAACCTTCGCTTCGCCTACGGCAACCGCGTGGTGTGGCAGTCGATGCTCGGCATCTCGTGGTTCTGGTTCTACGGCGCGACGTTCCTCACGCAGTTTCCCAATTTCGCGAAGGACATCCTGGGCGGCGACGAGCACGTCGTGACGTTCCTGCTCGCCGTGTTCTCGATCGGCATCGGCACGGGCTCGCTCCTGTGCGAGCGGCTCTCCGGACGCAAGGTGGAGATCGGACTCGTGCCGTTCGGCTCCATCGGGCTCACCGTGTTCGCCTTCGACCTCTGGCTCGCCAGCCGCGACCTGCATGCGACGGCGCTCCTCGGCATCGGCGACTTCCTGAGCCAGCCGCATCACGTGCGCGTGGTCGCCGACCTCGTGCTGATCGGCCTCTTCGGCGGCTTCTACATCGTGCCGCTGTACGCTCTGATCCAGGAGCGCTCGGATCCCGCGTACCGCTCGCGCATCATCGCCGCCAACAACATCCTGAACGCGCTGTTCATGGTGGCCTCCGCCGGCATCGCCATCGCGCTGCTGGGCACGGGCCTGACGATCCCCTACCTGTTCCTGGTCACCGGCATCCTCAACGCCGTGATCGCGATCTACATCTACAAGCTGGTGCCCGAGTTCCTCATGCGCTTCCTCGCGTGGCTACTGATCCACACGATGTACCGCGTGAAGAAGGAGGGCCTCGACAACGTGCCGGAGACGGGCCCGTGCATCGTCGTGTGCAACCACGTGAGCTACGTCGACGCGATCGTGATCGCCGCGTGCGTGCGGCGTCCGATCCGCTTCGTGATGGATCACCGCATCTTCCGCACGCCGTTCCTCAACTGGCTCTTCCGCACGATGCAGGCCATCCCCGTCGCGTCCGCGCGCGACGACCCGAAGCTCAAGGAAGTCGCGTTCGACACGGCGGCGGCGGCGCTGCGCGACGGAGAAATCGTCGGCCTCTTTCCCGAGGGCTCGCTCACGTCCGACGGGGAGATGGCGCGGTTTCGCCCGGGCATCGAGCGCATGGTGCACGACACGCCCGTGCCCGTAGTGCCGATGGCCCTTCGCGGTTTGTGGGGCAGCTTCTTCAGCCGCTCGGTCGACGGCAAGGCGATGCGCCGCTGGCGCGGCGCGTTCTCGAAGATCGCGCTTGTCGCCGCGCCGCCCGTGCCGCCGGAGCGCGCGACCACGGACGCGCTCTTCGCGCAGGTGCTCGCGCTGCGCGGCGACGCCCGTTAATGCCGAACTGCCATGATGATCGCGCTCGGCATCGTCATCGGCTTCATCCTCGGGGCCTTCCCGCTGGGGTGGCCCGGCGGCATCGCGGGCGCGTTCACGGGATTCATCGTGATGCTGGCGTGGCGTTCGCGCACGCAGGCTCGCGAGCGCGGACAGGCGTGGAGCGTGCCCGCCGCGCCCGCGCCTTATCGCACGCCGGACAGCGGCGGCGTGGAGCGCCGGCTGGCCGCCATCGAGCAGCGGCTCGCGGCGCTGGAGACCGGTCGCGCAAGCGTGCAGCCGCCGGTAGCGGAACCGTCCCCGTCCGTGCCGCCGGCCGCCGAGCCGCCTCCCGGGCTCGACGTCGAGCCCGAGCCGCCGCCGCCACCGGAAATCACCGCCGCACCGTCCGGTTTCGCGCGCACGCCGGAAGGAACGCTCGAGCCGGTGGCGCCGTCGATTGCCGCGAAGCCCGCGCCCGCCGCGCACACCGGCGGGCCGTTGCCGTTCGAGCCCGCGGTGCGCATGCCCCTGCGCACGTCCGCCTGGGCGGCCAATCCGCTGTGGGCGTGGTTCACGGGCGGCAATGCGCTCACGCGCATCGGCGTCATCGCGCTCTTCTTCGGCGTCGGCTTCCTGCTCAAGTACCTCGCCGAGTTCATCACGATTCCGATCGAGGTGCGTCTGCTCGGCGTCGCGCTGGTCGGCGCGATCCTCGTGCTCCTCGGCGCGCGCCTTGCCGACAGGCGCCCCGGCTACGGCCTGTCGCTCGAAGGCGCCGGCGCGGGCGTGCTGTATCTCACGACGTTCGCCGCGCTGCGACTCTACGACGTGCTGCCCGCGACCGCCGCGTTCGTGCTGCTCGTCGCCATCGCCGCGCTCACCGTATGGCTCGCGATCCGCGCCGACTCGCAGGCGCTCGCCGGACTCGCCATCGCCGGCGGCTTTCTCGCGCCGTTCCTCGTGGCGACGTCGCCCGGCGAGCCCGCGCTGCTGTTCGGCTACTTCCTGGTGCTGAACGCGGCGATCCTCGCGCTCGCGCTCGTCCGCGCATGGCGTGCGCTCAACGTCGTCGGCTTCGTCTTCACCTTCGCGCTCGCTCTGTTCTGGGGCGAGCGCTTCTACCGTCCCGAGCATTTCGCGACCGTCGAGCCGTTCCTCGTCGCCTTCTTCGCGTTCTACGTCGCCATCGCGATCCTCTACGCCAAGCGCGGCGCGCTGGTGGCCAAGGCGCCGGTCGACGCGATACTCGTGTTCGGCGTCCCGCTCGCGGGCCTCGCGCTGCAGGCCGCGATCGTGCGCGACATGCGCTACGGCGTCGCCTACAGTGCGCTCGCCATGGCCGCGGTCTATGCCGCGCTCTGGCTCGCGCTGCACCGGCGCGCGGAGCCCGGCTTCGCCCTCCTTGCCCGCGCGTTCTTCGTGCTCGCCGTCATCCTTGCCACGGTCGCCATCCCGTTCGCCGCCGATCCGCAGTGGACGACGGCCTGGTGGGCGCTCGAAGCTGCCGCGGTGTACTGGATCGGCTGCAAGCAAAGGCAGCCGCTCGCGCGCGGCTTCGCGCTTCTCCTGCAGCTCGGTGCGGCGTTGAGCTTCGCCGCCGGCGGGTTCGACGCCGGCGAGCGCGCCTTCCTGAACGCGAGCTTCATGGGCAGCATCCTTGTCGCAGTCGCGGCGCTGTCCACCGCGTTCGTCGCGGATCGCGAGCGCGACGCCATCTCGGGCCACGAGCAGGCGCTGCTGCCCTTGCTCATGCTGTGGGCCATGGCGTGGTGGTACGGCGCCGGCGCCCTCGAGCTCCATCGCTACCTGCCGTGGAGGACGATGGTGAACGCGGTCCTCGCCTACGTGGCGGGAAGCGTGGCGGTCGCGCTCGTCCTGCGCTCGCTGCTGCGCTGGCCGCGCCTCGCGTGGTTCGGTGCCGGCCTGCTTCCGGTGATGGCCCTCGCGGCGCTGCTGGACTGGGACCGGCAGCGCACCACGCTGATCGCTTATGGAGGGCTCGTATGGCCCATCGCGTGGATCGTGCACTGGTGGGTCCTGCGTGCCGCCGATGCGCTGCGCGAGGACGATGCGCTGCCGGGCACGTCGCCGTCGACCGTGAAGGCGCTGCTCCGCTTCGCGCACGCCGCCTCGGCTATCGCGCTCGTGGCCTGGACCGCGTGGGAGGCGAGCGAATGGGTGGGGCGCGAGTTCGCGCCGGGCACCGTGTGGGTCGCGTGCGCGGCCGCGCTGCCGGCGATCGTCTACCTGTTCTTCGCAGTCCCGATGCGCGCGTCGCCGGCATGGCCGTTTCGCGACTACCGCGAGGCGTACGCGACGAGCGCGGGCACGGCCGTCGCCGCGCTGCTCGCGGTATGGTTCTTCATCGTCAACGTGACCTCGCCGGGAAGCGCGGACCCACTGCCCTATTTCCCGGTCGCCAACCCACTGGACCTCACCCTGATGGCGGCGCTCGCCGCGCTGTTCGTGTGGACGCGCGGGACGCTCAAGGCCGGCGAGCGCACCCTCTACGCGTGGTTCGGCGCGGCGCTGTTCCTGCTCGTCAACGCGATGGTGTTCCGCGCCGTGCACCAATGGCTGCACGTGCCGTGGCGGCTCGCGCCGCTGCTCGCGAGCAAGCCGCTGCAGGCGTCGCTCACGCTGACGTGGACCGCGACCGCGCTGCCGCTCATGCTGGTCGCCACCCGGCGCGCGATCCGGCCGCTGTGGATGATCGGCGCGGCGCTTCTCGCCGTCGTCGTGGTGAAGCTCTTCGCGCTCGATCTCGCGTCGCTGTCCGGCCTGCCGCGCGTCGTGGCGTTCCTGGGCGTGGGCGTGCTGCTACTCCTGATCGGGTACTTGGCGCCGCTGCCGCCGTCGGGCTCGCCAGGGGAGCGCAGCGAAGCGGGATAGCGATGGAGGCACCATGTTCGATGCACGACAGGAAGTGATCGGCTGGGCGAGCGCAGGTGCGCTCGCGAGCGAGCGCGTGCCCGATGCGCTGCGCGTGGCCGGCGTCGTTCCGTCCGCGGCGCAATGGAGAGTGTTCGTCGAGCGGCTGCTTGCCTGGCTCGGAACCACGCTCATCGCGGCGGCACTCTGCTACTTCGTCGCCGCGAACTGGCACGAGCTCGGCCGCTATGCGAAGTTCGCGACGGTCGAGGCCTCCCTGGTCGCCGCCGTGGCGGTCGCATGCTGGCAGGGGCTCGATGCGCTGGCCGGACGCGTCGCACTGTTCGCCGCCGCGCTCGTCACCGGCGTACTGCTCGCGCTCATCGGCCAGGTCTACCAGACCGGCGCCGACGTCTACGAGCTCTTCGCCGCGTGGGCGCTGTTCATCCTGCCGTGGGTCGTCGTTGGACGCCAGCCCGCGCTGTGGCTCTTGTGGATCGCGCTGGTCGACGTCGCCGTCTTGCTGCTCTTCCGCACCAATGCGGCGCGCGGGATCGACGTGCTCGATCTCCTCTTCACGACTCGGGCGGCGTTGTGGTGGGTACTCGCGGTCAATGCGGCGGCGCTCGCGCTGTGGGAGGCGCTCGCGGCGCGCCGAGGCGGCTGGCTTGCCGAGCGCTGGGCGCCGCGCATCCTCGCCGCCACGGTCGGTGCGGCAGCCACGTTCCTCGTGGTCGACGCGATCGTGGGGTTTTCAAGCCGCGCGGCGGGAGCCTGGCCCTTCGCCGCCTACTTTGCGTTCGCCGCCGCGATGTACTGGGCGTACCGCGTGCGCACGCGGGATCTGTTCATGCTGTCGGGGCTCGTGCTCAGCGCGACCATCGTGATCGCCTTCGCGTTCGTGCGCTATCTCTTCCACAACGACGCCGCCGGTGGATTCTTGCTCACGGGCCTCGTCGTGATCGCGTGCGCCGCCGCCGGCGCCTATTGGCTGCGTCACGTAGGTGAAGCGTCATGACCGATCGCGCCGACTTGTGGAGTCGCCTCGTGGCGGCGAACCTGGTGGCGGGACCGATGCCGGAGACGGCGGCCGAGGCGTCTCCGTGGTATGTCACCGCGATGATCGGCATCGCGGCGTGGGTCGCCTCCCTCTTCTTCCTCGTGTTCGTCGGCATCGCGCTCGCCGAGGTCTTCCGCTATGACGAGGGCTGGCTCCCCGTGGGGCTGGTCCTATGCGCGGCGTGCGCAGTCGCCTTTCGGATCGGCCGGCGCAGCATGTTCGTGACACAGCTTGCGCTGTCGATGAGCCTCGCCGGCCAGGCGCTGATCGCCTATGGCGTGTTGCGGCACCAGACGTCCAACCCGGCGGCGTGGATCGCGCTTGCCGTCATCGCGATCGTGCTGGTGGCCGCGGCGCCGCATTCCGTGCATCGCGTGCTGGCGGCGCTCGCGGCGGCGCTTTGCACGCGCTACGCGCTCGCGTTCGCGGGACTCTCGCCGATGTTCCCGGCCCTGGTTGCCGCCGCGTTCCTGCTCGCGCTCTTCGGCGAGGAACGCGGGCTCGCGACGCGCGCGCTTTGGCATGCCGTTGCCACCGGCCTCGCGCTCGGCGCGCTCGTGGTGATCCCGGCGCAGCTCGGCGAGATCTTCTGGTGGGGCATGGGCACCCACCGGCCGCCGCCCGCCGCGATGTCGTGGGCGGGTGCCTTCGCGCTCGCCGTCGTGTTCCTCGCGGCGATCGCGCGCGCGCTGCACCGGGCCCGCCTCCCGTGGTCGTCGCGCACGTCGGTGGTGGCGCTCGCCGCGGGCGCGGCGCTGGCGCTCGCCGCGCGACCGGTTGCGGGTCTGACGCTTGCACTGATCATTCTGCTCGCGGCCTTCGACGCGGGGCGCCGCGCGCTGGCGGGGCTCGCGATCGCCGGCATGCTGTTCGCGCTCGGCCACTACTACCATTCGATGGACACCACGCTGCTCGCGAAATCCGCCGCGCTTTTCGCGTCCGGGGTCGTGCTGCTGGCGGCCGGGCTCGCGGTGCGTCTGGGCATCGCCGGAGAGGAGGCGGATCATGCGTAGGATCGTGACGATCGCCGCGGCGCTCCTCGTGCTGGGCATCGCCAATTTCACCATCGCGGCGCGCGAGGCGGTCCTCGCCGGCGGGCGCGTCGTCCTGCTCGATCTCGCGCCCGTCGATCCCCGCTCGATCATGCAGGGCGATTACATGGCGCTGCGCTTCCGGATCGAGGCCCAGGCGTTCGGCAGCGATCGCGGCGCGCATCCGGCCGAGGGCGTCATGATCGCCAAGATCGACGCCGACAACGTCGCGAATTTTCGCCGCTTCGACGACGGGACGCCGCTCGCGGCGGACGAGGTGCGCCTGCGCTACCGCTGGCGCGACGGCGCGGCGAAGCTCGGCACGAACGCCTTCTTCTTCGAGGAGGGGCGCGGGAAGGACTACGCAGGCGCGAAATACGGCGAGGCGCGGGTCGGCGAGAACGGCGAGGTCGTTCTCACCGGGCTGCGCGGCGCCAACCGCGAGCCGCTCGGCCCCTAACCCGAAAATAGGGTCAGACCCCATTACAGATTGTTTCAGAAAAAGGGGCCAGGCCTTGTAATGGGGTCTGACCCCATTTCAGGTTGGGAACGCGGCGGCGGCGAGCGCGGGCAGCATCACGCCGGCCGGCCCGCGCAGGACGTCGGTGACGCGCTCCGACAGCAACGTGGAATGCGGATTGATCTCCACGACGCGCGCACCGGCGCGCAGCGCGTGCTCGGGCAGCTCCGCGGCGGGATAGACCTCGGCCGACGTG
>Ga0335083_10003133_pt1 | contig 21578 bp, 20 predicted proteins | sample Lox_Sample_42_FD_206716 | JGI IMG/M metagenome (GOLD analysis project Ga0335083, IMG submission 206716) | Soil microbial communities from Loxahatchee National Wildlife Refuge, Florida, United States - Lox_Sample_4.2 | ecosystem: Environmental > Terrestrial > Soil > Wetlands | place: USA...
AGATAATTCCACGAGCCGCTGCGATACAGAGCATCCGGAGAAAACGCCAGGTCCCTCGCGACGCCCTCGATCTGATAGCCCTGCGTGTTGCCGATGCTCTGAAACGGCAGCATCGACCCGAAGGCCGTGGCTTGAACGCCCGGCAGTGCGGAGGTTTGTTCCAATACCCGGCGCTGATAGTCCAGAGCTTTGACGTTGTCGCGATAGTTCGGGCCCAGCGCGGTTCGAAGAGTAAGCAGATGATCGGAGCGGAAGCCCAAATCCACCCCGCGCAGCTTCATCACGGTCTGGATCATCAGCCCCGCGCCAGTGAGCAGCACCAGCGCGGCGGCCACTTCGAAAACGACCAGTGCGTCACGCGTGCCGCGGCTGCGGACGTCGGCGCCCGATCGGCCGCCTTGCTTGAGCGCCTCATTCATCGTGGCCCGCGCCGCTTGAAAGGCCGGGACGATGCTGAACAGCAGGCCTGTCAACAATGCAAGCGCCAGCGTGAACAGCAGCATTCGCGCATCCACCCGCGGCTGCGCGGAAACGGGCAGACCCTCCGGTACGAGTTTCGCCAGAATTCGCATCCCGGCCAGCGAAAGCGCCAAGCCCGCGCCCCCGCCCACCAGCGAGAGCAGCGTTCCTTCTGTAATCATCTGGCGCACCAGGCGTCCTCGGCCGGCGCCCAAAGCAGCCCGAACGGCGAGTTCGCGTTTACGTGCTACCGCGCGAGCCAGCAAAAGGCTTGCAAGATTCGCACAGGCGATCAGCAGCACACAGCCGGCGGCCGACATCAAAACCACCAGTGCCGTCCCGGTCCTCCCGAGCAGATCTTCTTTGATCGGCAAGATATTCGCGCCAACGTACCGATTCGAATCGGGGTAGAGCCGCTTCAAATGATTCGCGATCGCCTGCATATCGTCGGACGCTTGCTTCATCGTCACGCCAGGTTTCAGCCGCGCCACCACGCTCAGGAAATGGCTGTCTCGATTAGCGCGAAATTGGGGCGTGGCGTGGATGGGAATAAAAAAATCGCGGTCTCTTTCGCGAAAGACGAAGTCGCGGGGCATAACGCCGATAACTTGATAATTGGCGCCGTCCAGCAGAATCGTGCGATTGACTATATCGAGCCCGCCGGCATAGCGGCGCTGCCACAATCCATAGCTGATGACGGCGACATGCGCGTCATCGCGGTCTTCCGCTTCTGTGAAAGTGCGGCCGATGATCGGCCGCACGCCCAGGACGGAAAAGAAGTTTGGAGTAGCCGCAAAACCGGCCAGTTGTTCCGCCGCCCCATCGCCGGTGACCGCTCTAGTGCGCCCGCGCGTAGCGGCCATATCGGTAAAGGAATGATTCTGTTCGCGCCAATCGAAGAAATTCGCCGGGGCGGGAGTGTTGTGTACAAAGCCAATACTGGTCGCGTCCTCGAAGACCATGACCACCCGCTCCGGGTCGTCATAGGGAAGCGGGCGAAGAATGACGGCGCTAACTGCCGAGAAGACCGCCGTGTTGGCCCCGATGCCCAGCGCCAGCGCGCAGATCGCGATAAACGCGAATCCGGGCGATTGACGGAGCAGGCGGGCGGCGTAACGAAGATCGGCGATAAAGCTCGACATGCGGGCATTACTCAAATGCTGGCGAAAGGTTACATCCCCGCCTGGGACCCCTCAATTCTGGACGGTCAGGATTACGCTGGAGCTCGAAAAGCCGTCCTCGGTCGTAGCAACCAGTGGCCAATCTCCGTTCGCGAGCGTCGTCGGCACTTGAATCGCAATCTGATAAAGTCCCGCCAGCCCGGACGCGAGTGCCGCTCCGTACACGGTCGCCGGAACATTGTTGATGGTTACCGTAACGGCCTGGCTGGTCGAATAGGTCTGATCGCTCGGCGTTACCGAACCCGGCAGCGTCACCGGATTTGTGGCGCCGAATCCCGTGCCCCACAAAATCAGAACATCGCCCGGCTTGGCCGGGATCGTGGTCAGACCCGGAATGGTTCCGTTCTTAGCGGCGTAACTGTAGTCCACCCGAGTTGCAATCACCTGGTTGCCGCTCAAGGTGAAGAATCCGGGCGACTCCCCCGCCGTACCGATGAGTTGGGGCGAAGAGACAGCACCGTTGTTGATCACCTGAACCTGGGCGCTCCCGCTTGGCATCGGGGGCGCCAGAACGTTGATCTGCGTCGAACTAACGTAGCTGATGTAACCCGGAAAGCCCGAAAAGCTGACCGTGACTCCGTCCAGCTCCGTGGGCAGAGCGCCGCCCACAATCGACCAGCTATCCTTCGACGACGAGAGATTCGTCCCTTGAATAGTCACATAAGTATTCGGGGCGATCGCTTGTCCGGCCTGGAAACTTGCGCCGTTCACCACTCCGGTGATGGAGGGCGGGGAGGGAATCGTCGCGCTCAGCACCAAAGTCACCGCTACCGTGACGGGCGAGTAGCCTGGAGCCGTGGGAGTGAAGTTGATCGAGCCGCCATAAGTCCCCGCGGCCAGCGCCGTGCCTCCCGGACTGATATTGACGCTAACCTGCGTCGTCCCCGGTGTGCTGCCGGAAGCACCGCTGGTGGCGAGCCATGCTCCACCCTTGGCGGTGCTCGTCGAAATAGTGAAGCCGAGCGACGGACCGCTGGTCGACACCGTCACGTACTGAGGCTGCGGAGTCGCATTGGCGCCGGCCTTACCAGCGAAATATAACGACGCGGCGCTCGCCGAGAGCCCCGGCGCGGCGGCTCCGAAGGCGATCTTACGGATCTGCTGGGCAAAATAATCCGAGACATAAAGATTGCCGGATGCATCCAGCGTGAGCCCGCTCGTGCACCAAGGAATCCAGCGCCAGTCCACCATTGCCATTTTCGCCGCTTCCGCCCGGTTTTCCGTTGCCCGCGATGGTGTTGATGGTTCCGGACGGATCCACTTTGCGGATCCGGGAGTTGCCATAGTCGGCAATATAGATGTTGCCGGCGTTGTCCGCGGCTATTCCCTCGAGATTGTTTCCAAACTCCGCGGTCAGCGCGGATTGGCCGTCCCCGATAAAGCCGTACTGTCCGTTGCCCGCCACGGTGCTGATGTTTCCCGAGGTGTCCACCTTGCGCACGCGCGGTCCGTACAAAGCGTTACCTGCTTCCGTAATGTAGAGGTTCCCTTGCCCATCCACGGCAACCCCCACTGGGACGCTCAGCGTGGCGTTGATGGCCGGCCCGCCGTCGCCCGTGTAGTTCGTGGTGCCGTTGCCGGCTACGGTACTGATGATCCCCTGCGTATCCACCTTGCGAATGCGCTCGCCGACCGTATCCGCGATGTAAAGATTCCCCTGCTTGTCTACTGCCAGGCCCGCGGCGGTCCTGAGCCCCGCGCCGGCAGCGGGAGTTCCATCGCCACTGTCCGCGAATCCTCCTCCCGCGTACGTGCTGATGATTCCCTTCGTGTCTACCTTCCGCACCAGGCCTGTGCCGTTGCTGCTGTCGGAAACATAGAAGTTGCCCGACTTATCCACAGCCACACCGATATACGGCGTACCGCCATTCCACCCGAAAATGGCGCTGGTGGCCGGTCCGCCATCTCCGTTGTTTCCGAAAAACAGCATTTCATTTCCGGCAAACGTGCTGATGATGCCCGACGTGTTCACTTGGCGAACCACGCGGTTTCCGACATCGGCGAAATACAAATTACCCGCCTGGTCGAAAGCAATTCCCGTGGGCATCGCGAGCCATGCATTCACCGCCGCGGCGCCGTCGCCGAAGTAGCCCTGCTGCCCGCTCCCCGCCACGTCCGAAATCACCTGGGCATTGGCGGCCGGAGCGATTAGGGCCGCGACATACAGAACAAATCTGAAACGCATAAGCTGCTTTCTCCGCGCGCTGAATTTCCCACCATCCAAACAAAGCGCGAGGCTCGGGACTCGAATATCCAATCCCAGTGGCCAAATTCTTCCTGCCCATACAATGGCTTGACGACGGACATCTTTTCAGAAATCTTCATGAATAATTCCGACCCGACCGGGCAACCGGCGCATAAGATGCTCCTCCGCGCGTCACCAAAAATCATCCATGCTATCGGACGTGTGACTCAGCGGGTTAGTCATGCTATCCTACGCTTTCAGTTTGGGACCGTCCCGCTTTGCGACAGCGTCCTCTCTACACCCATTCGCACTGAGACCACCACATGAAGCTCACTTGGACCAAGACCGACGAGGCCCCCGCACTCGCGTCGTACGCGCTGCTGCCCATCCTGCGAGCCTACTTCAAGGGCACCGGGGTGGAGATCGAAACCGCTGACATCTCGCTCGCCGGACGTATTATCGCCAACTTCCCTGAGTGTCTTCGGAACGATCAGAAAATTCCCGACGAGTTGACCCGCCTGGGTAAACTGGCCCAGACACCCGAGGCCAACATCATTAAGCTCCCCAACATCAGCGCCTCCATTCCGCAGCTCCGCGAAGCGATTGCCGAACTCCGCGCAAAGGGCTACAACATCCCCGACTATCCCGAAGAGCCGTCCACCGAGGACGAGCGTGCGCTGCAGGCCCGGTTCGGCGTGGTCCTGGGCTCGGCGGTGAACCCCGTATTGCGCGAAGGCAATTCGGACCGCCGTGCTTCCACCTCGGTGAAAGCGTTCGCGCGGAAGCATCCCCACCGGGGAATGAAAAATTGGCCGAAGTCCGGCTCCCTGACGCGTGTCGCCCACATGAGTGACAAGGACTTCTATGGCAGCGAGAAATCCACGACGGTGGGCGCCGCAACCAGCGTCCGCATCGAATTCGTGGACCCAGCCGGCAAGGTGCAGGTGTTGAAGCCGAGCATCCCCCTGCTCCCAGGCGAAGTGATCGACTCCGCGGTGATGAACGTGGCGGCCCTGCGCAAATTCTATGCGGAGCAGATGGACGCCGCCAAAGCTGACCAGGTCCTGTTGTCGCTCCATCTGAAGTGCACCATGATGAAGATCTCCGATCCGATCATGTTCGGGCACTGCGTGGCCGTGTATTTCGCCGACGCCCTGGAGAAGCATGCCGGCGCGATCCAAAAAGTCGGCGCCAACGTCAACAATGGACTGTCCGACGTCCTCGCCAAACTCGCCCAGCTTCCGGCCGCGAAAAAGGCCGAGATCGAGGCCGATATTGCAGCCTGTTATGACAACCGTCCAGCCTTGGCGATGGTCGATTCGCGGGCGGGCAAGACCAATCTGCACGTTCCCAACGATGTGATCGTCGATGCCTCCATGCCGGTCGTGATCCGCGACGGCGGCAAGATGTGGAATAAACAGGACGCGCTCGAAGACACCGTCGCCATGATACCGGACCGCTGCTACGCCACCATCTATCAGGTGATGATCGAGGACTGTAAGAAGCACGGACAGTTCGACCCGGCCACCATGGGCAGCGTATCGAACGTCGGCCTCATGGCTCAGAAGGCCGAAGAGTACGGTTCGCACGACAAGACCTTTGTCGCGCCCGGCAACGGCAGCATTCGCATCGTTGACGCGGGCGGCAAAACACTGCTCGAACAGAGCGTCGAGCGCGGCGATATCTTCCGCGCCTGCCAGACCAAGGACGAGGCCATCCGCGATTGGGTAAAGCTGGGAGTGGAACGCGCGCGCGCGACCGGCGCTCCCGCGGTGTTCTGGCTCGACCCGGATCGCGGCCACGATGCGCAAATTATTCAGAAGGTGAATGCCTACTTACCCGAACACGACCTCTCGGGACTGGAAATCAAGATCATGAAGCCGGTCGACGCGATGAAATTCTCACTGGAGCGAGTTCGCCGCGGCCAGGACACCATCTCCGTCACCGGGAACGTGCTTCGCGACTATCTCACCGACCTGTTCCCGATTCTGGAGTTGGGGACCAGCGCCCGCATGCTCTCCATCGTGCCGCTGCTCAGGGGCGGCGAATTGTTAGAGACCGGGGCTGGCGGTTCGGCGCCCAAGCACGTCCAGCAGTTTGTTAAAGAAGGTCATCTGCGCTGGGACTCGCTCGGTGAATACTGCGCGCTGGTGCCCTCGCTGGAGCTGATCGGGACAAAAACCGGCAACCGGCGCGCGGCGCTGCTTTCGAAAACCCTGGACCAGGCCATCGGCCAGTATCTTGAAGACGCCCGCGAGCCGTCGCGCAAGGTAAACGAGATCGACAACCGCGGCTCGACCTTCTATCTCGCGTTGGCGTGGGCAAAGGCACTCGCCGCCCAGGATGAGGACCGGGAGTTGAAGCAACGCTTCGCTCCGGTAGCGGCCGCGCTGGAGGCGAACGCGGCGAAGATTACTCAGGAGTTGCTGGCGGCTCAGGGCAAGCCGGCAGACCTCGGCGGTTACTATTTCCCAGACGACGCTAAGTGCGCCGCAGCGATGCGGCCCAGCCTTACGCTGAACGCAATCATAGACGGAATGTAGTGGCTTTTGCACCTCCGCGCCGGCGCGCGCCGGACGGAGTCGCTGAAGGCGCGGGCACAAGTCCGTCGGAGGTCATGCGGGGCAAGCTTATCAATGGATGCCCGTTTGGCGCAGTCCTTCACGACCTGCCACACAACCCGCTCCGTTACACCATCCCCCAAGTCTTTCCGGCGCGGCAGACACACCGAAACACGCGGCCTTCGCTCTCGCGAGCCGTGGCAAGCCATGAGTCGACAGCACTCTTGACCCAATCTGGAACCGGCACCGTCCGAATATGCCGGGCTTTGCCGACCAAATCAACAATGGCCCAATGGTCTTCCCGGCGTTGAAGATCGGCAACTCCAGTTCTGCCGCCTCCCTCCGGCGCAACCCGCACCCCAGAGAACACCGAGGAGTGCTCGATCTCGCTTGCCCTTGAGCGTATTCGGATCAGGCACCTGCCTGGTCGGCGGTGAGCCAGTTTCCAAGTCGAACGCCGAGATTCTTAGGCCCTTTAACTCGCCCGATGCCAGCGGCAAGATCGGGAGTGAGCAGTCCAGAATCAGCGGCCTCATTCGCGAGACGTCTTACGGCAGCAAGCCTGCCGTTGATCGTGTCTTGCCGCGTTTCATAAGCAGGGCCTCCATGCCCCAGCAAATGGACACGCAGCGGGGTTGCATCGAATATCGTAGGTGCCGGCGGGTCGTTACACGGCAAAGGCCGCGCGGACGCACGCTCTCACAGCATCCCAGTCGCGCGCACTGAGATGGCCGATTACGCTCAACTCCGAACGGTGAGCAGTCAACACGTAGGCGCGGAAGCAAGACTCCGCTCGGAGTCCGGCGGATCGCCAGTCCTGGAGAACGTAATCAGTCGTGCCTGGCGTTCTCGGCAGCTTCGTCGTGAGAATCCCTACTACTGCATCCGGACGCTCGGCGAGATACGTGGGGCTCGCGATAACCACGGCTGGACGGACCTTGGTTTCCTGGGCGCCGACCAGAACCCAGATCGCCAGGCCTCAATCGCGGTCCTCTGATTCCTCAGTGTCGAGGCGGCGCAGGGATGCGGCCCTGAATTCATTCAGGTCTTCATCGGACCAGGAATCCGACCAGTCGATTCTGTGATTCGGTGCGAGTTCCGCTAACCGCTGGGCCAGCGCGGACAGTTCCGTAGCCGTGTCTGGGGGCAAGCGTCGGAAGGCATCCACCAACGAGGCTTCCCGCTCGTTTAACTGCATTTCCATATCCCTATACCCAGTATATGGCGTTCCAACACTGGGACCGCTGCCACATGGACGTATTGTCGCTATTCGCAGAAGTGCCCGTGGATAACTCCCGTGACGTCGGTTTGCGTCCGCCCATTCCGTCAGATAACGCGCCTTCAGGGAGCCGGGCTGACCGAATTGTGGGTCGTGTCAGCTTTTTTGTGTAAACGATGTTCTCCGACTTTCTCTCCTTGATGCAGTAAACCACATTTGAATTTGCCATGGCCCAGCGGAGCGCAGCCCGGCGCCGCGGTGTTTTGCGGCGCGTTTCGGGCGGAGCGTAGCTGGGCCATGGCAAATTCGGCCGGCGGCGCCTCTCATACCCGCTCCAGTGCCGGCATCCGCTCTGGCCACAGTATCTGAAATCTATTCAGCGCCTCCCGCCACCCTTGCACCGTGTGCCATTTCTTGGCCACATTCTGCAGCGCCAGGTACAGCAGCTTCAAGGCTGCCTCCTCGGTCGGGAATGCAGCCCGCGTCTTGATCACCTTTCGCAACGTCATGTTCAGCGATTCCACCGCGTTGATGGTATAAATCACCTTCCGGATCTCCGGCGAGAAGGCGAAAAACGGGATGATCCGCGCCCAGTTCCGCCGCCAGATCTGGCTGATGGTCGGGTGACTGGCGTCCCATTGCCGCGCGAACGCTTCCAGTTCCTGCTCGGCCGCCTCCGCCGTCGGCGCGCTGTAAATCTGCCACCAAAACCAGCGCCATTTGAGACCACCGTGGATTAATAAGCGCGGCCCCAGTAACGTTTTTCCAACTCGAACAATCGCCACACCCTCAGTCATTTCGCTCGCCCCACCCACAGCCAGCCTCGCGCCCCATGCTATGTCCAAACAGAGGCCAAACAAATGTCAACACCTCCGAACCCCGTCCTGGACCCCGCGGCCGACCGCGCCATGTATGAAAACCGAATGCGCGCCGCCGCTTACCGTACCGCCGTTAATCGGGCGAACGCCCAGCATTCCACCGGCCCTCGCACCGACGCCGGCAAACAGCGTTCGTCCATGAACGCCATCCGCCATGGCTTGACCGCCGCCACCGTCGTCCTCCAATCAGAAGACCCGGCGGCCTACGAAGCCCATCGCCGCCAGTTCTTCGCGGAGCACCAACCCGCCACCCCGACGGAAACCCAGCTCGTCCAGGAACTTGTCGACACCTCCTGGCGCCTCAATCGCATCCCCCTGCTTGAAGCCGACCTGCTTAACCGCGCCGCCAATCCGCCCAACGAGCAAGCCCGTATCGACTTCGACATCGTCGACGCCCACCGCCTGATCAACAACCTCTCCATCCAAGGCCAGCGCCTCTCCCGCCAGTTTCAAAAAGCCCTCCAAACCCTGGGCGAGATCCAGACCGCCCGCCTCGATCGCGAACGCCGCGACCTAAAGAACGCCGCCTCCCTGCTCGAATTCCATAAACATAAAGGACTTCCCTGGGAACCCTCCGACGATGGCTTCGTTTTTTCTAAAGAGCAAGTCGAACTCTTCGCCCGCCGCGCCATCCGCCAAAACGACGCCCGCCACGTCGGCTATGTCCGCTTCGACATGTTCCCCAGCCCCATGCAACAGGTGTCCTTGACCCGGCACGCATGAAATTGCGATGACGCCCGGCCCCAAAAACCTTCTTCTTCACTTACAGTGTTTTGCGAAAAGTTTATCGTTTACGCCGCGCCGCTCGGTATGTTAATCTATCAGTAGCTTGCATGAACCGCACCCAACCCGTGGTTCTCGCTAATCCTCCAAACGGAGCTAACAACACCCAAGAATGAGCTTTACTGTCTTCCTCGGAAACTTACCTGTGTGGGTTACCAAAGACGATATCAAGTCCTGGTTAACCGCAGAAAATCTGGCCTTCGACGACGTGAAGGTAATCCGCAACCCCGAAACACAGGAGTCCAAGGGTTTCGCCTTCATCGATACGCCCAACGCCGAAGAAATGAATCTGATCATCCGCCGCTTCGACCGCGCGCCGCTGGAAGATCGGCTCCTTAGAGCCAATCAGGCGCAACCGCCCAAGTCCAAAGGCCAGGGTCCCGCTGCCGCCAGTCCCGCGAATCGAACCAACGTCGGTCCGCGACGCGAACGCGGAGGCAAAAAACACCGGAAACATAACCCCAACGGTCCCCAAGGTCCGCATAGCGCATTCGCCGAAGAGTTGGCTAAGGCGCTCTAAGTCTTTTTGGTAGGTCCCTCCTTCCCTTAGCCCACCTCGCAGTAAGCCCGATTTTCTTCTCTCTCACAAGAACTCTTTTCAGTGCTATACTCGATGCACCCTGTAACATAGGGCAGCGCTTCGTTTTTTATTCGAGAATCCGCTCGTATGGGGGTGGTTTCGTGAGTTTGCTCATACTTCGTGCTTTATTTATGCTGGTACTGGCCGCCGCCGGCTGGTTCCTGCGGCCGTTCGATCTGCCTGATATCTACGCCGCCGCCACCGGACTGGCGATCGGCCTGGCAATCGTTCTGTTCGAAATCCAGGTTCGCAAAACCACCCTCAAGCGATTGTTTGGGGCGGCATTCGGTTCCCTGCTCGGAATCGTGGGCGCTTACCTCATTTCGCTGATCCTGGCCCGGGCCTTCCCCAGCAACTCCACTACGCTCTCGTTCCTCCAGGTCATGCTCCTGCTGTGGATGGCTTACGTCGGCTTGGTCGTGGGTGCCAGCAAGGGCGAGATGCTGAACTTGGGCGCTCTGGGCGGGCTGTTCGGCGGCGAGCAAACCGCCGGCCAATCCTTCAAGATCCTCGACACCAGCGTCATCATCGACGGCCGCATCGCCGATATCGTCGAAACCGGTTTTCTGGATGGCTCCTTGGTCATCCCGCAGTTCGTTCTGCGCGAGCTCCAGCTGGTCGCCGATTCAGCCGACTCGCTCAAACGCAACCGCGGCCGTCGCGGCTTGGACGTCCTCCAGCGCGTCCAAAAAATGACCCAGATCAACGTTCAGATTCTCGAAGACGATTTCCCCAACGTGCGCGAAGTGGATATGAAGCTCATCGAGCTCGCCAAGGCCTACGGCTGCAAGATCGTCACCAACGATTTCAATCTGAATAAGGTTGCCCAGCTGCACGGCGTCGACGTCTTGAACATCAACGAGCTGGCCAATGCCCTGAAACCCATCGTACTCCCCGGTGAAACCATGCGCGTCTTCATTTTGAAGGAAGGCAAGGAGTACAACCAGGGCGTGGCCTATTTGGACGACGGCACCATGGTGGTGGTGGATAACGCCAAAAAGATGATCTCGCGCACCATCGATATTTCTGTCACTAGCGTGCTGCAAACCACGGCCGGTAAAATGATTTTTGGCCGCTTTGACGAACGCGTGCACGGTGTTCATGACAAGAGCCAACCGCCCGAGCGCTCGCATGGAACTCCGCGCGACCAGCCCGCCTCGGGATCCCACACTGCCGAAGCCCGCGGTTCAGGCGTCACCGCTGCCGGATAGCAGGACCTGACATGAAAGTATCCGTGATCCTCCCAGCCGCCGGGCTGGGAACTCGAATGGGGCGAACCGCCCCCGAAAAGGCCGGCACCAGCCGCAAGCAGTTTATGCTGCTCGAAGGCTCGCCCATCTTGCTGCACACCATCCGGAAATTCGTGGACACGCCGGAAGTGGCCGAGATTGTCGTAGCGCTGCGCTCCGAAGACATGGGCTGGGCGCGCGACTTGCTCGCCGCCGAGCGTTTCTCTAAGCCCGTGCGCCTGGTCGAGGGCGGCGACAGCCGTCAGGAATCGGTCGAGCATGCGCTCGCCACCCTGGGCCCCGGAACTGAGCTGGTCGCCGTTCACGACGCCGTGCGCCCCTTCATCGAGCAGCCCGTGCTCGAAAAGGTTTTCGCCGAAGCGGCCGAAACCGGCGCGGCTATCGTCGGTATTGTTCCGGTCGACACCGTCAAGCAGGTGCATCGCAATAAGATTCGGCAGACCATTCCCAGGGAGCGCCTGGTTCTGGCTCAGACTCCGCAGGTCTTTCGCTACGACTTGTTGAAGCAGGCCTTCGCCAAGGCGCGCGAGGACAACTTTACCGGCACCGACGAGTCCAGCCTGGTGGAGCGGCTCGACCAGGTGGAAGTGAGCGTGGTCATGGGCAGCGACCGCAATATCAAGATCACCAAGCCCTCCGATATGGACCTCGCCCGCCTGTTCCTGGCCGAGGAGATGGCCGCGCGAGTTTCGTCTTGAGCGATCCCGGCTTCCCCCAGCTCCGAATCGGGCAAGGCTGGGATGTGCATCGCATCGCGCCGGGCCGGCCGCTGATTCTGGGCGGCGTCACCATTGCTTCCGAATTCGGCCTGGAGGGCCATTCCGACGCCGACGTGCTTTCGCATGCCGTCACCGACGCGCTGCTCGGCGCGGCCGCCCTCGGCGACATTGGAATGCATTTTCCCGATTCCGACCCGCGCTGGAAGGATTCCGATAGCCTTCGATTCTTGCAGCACGCGCGCGACCTCGTGATCGCCCAAGGATACGAAATCGTCAACGTCGACTCCACCGTGATTCTGGAGCGCCCCAAACTGAAGGATTACCGCGCCGCGATTCGCGAAAAGCTGGCCGAGACGCTCCATCTCCAGGTCGATCGAGTCTCGGTAAAATTCAAGACCGCCGAAAAACTGGGACCGGTCGGCGAGGGCCGCTCCGCCGAAGCGCAGGCCTTGGTCACTTTGGCTTATCGCCGCCGGTAAACGGCAATGTCGATGCCCAAGCCCGATTCGCTGTAGACGATGCGGTGCGAACCCAGCGCTTCAAGCTCGGACGGAATGCTGACCGGAGAAGCGCCGCTTACCAACAAGACCGCGCCGGGATTCATCATCCCGGCCATGCTCGCTAATGCCAGCGACTGCTCCACGCGGTCGTACTCGCCCAGCGCGTTCAAAGCCACCACGATATCGAACGCTTGACCGGGCGCGGTTTCTACGGACTGCGTCACGATATCCAGATCGTTCACGCCGATTCGCGCGCCGGCCTGCGGCTTCACCGCGATGGCCCGCATGTTCACGTGATGCACGCCGGCAGGAACCACCGCCGGCTCGGCCGGGCTGCCAATCAGCTCGCCAAAGCGGTTCCAATAAGAGAGCGCCCCCGCATTCCAGCCGGCCGCGATGTTCAGCGGCAATTGCAGGATGTAATGGCCGCTCCGAAGTTTTGCCGTGATGGCGCGCAAATGCGAAAGCACGAACGGGTTCATGTCGATGAGCGACAACTGCACTTCGGACGCGCGTCCCAGATCCAGCCGCTCAACTGCTTCGAGAATCGCGAACGGCTGGATGGTTTGGGGCGGATAAAAGTCATACCCGTCCGGACGGCCGGAGAAATCCAGTTCGGGCGAAATCAAAGCCACGCGGCGAACGTGAGCCGGCGCGGCAGCGCTGCTCTTCAAGGCATGCAGTGTCTCGGACATTGCGAAGTCCATGAGCAGCGGCGCGGCGGCATCGCCCATTCCCGCGTTCGCATGGTCCAGCGCCGACCGCCGCAGAATGCCTCCCAAAAAAGCCGGAAGCTCTTCTTCAGTCACCCGGAGCCGGCGCAGGAACTCGAGCACGTCGCGCCAGCGCTCGTCGTCGCGAGTGTCCAGGCCTTTGATAAAGTCATCGATTCGCGCGCGCGATACCGCGGTCAGATCTCCGGCGGCATTCACGGCGTCTTTTTGGCTGAGCAGCACTGGCTGCGTAGTGAACGAGCTGCCGAAAACGATCCAACCGCTAATCAAATCCTCGACGCTTTGATCGGCGCGGCCCCGCAGTTCCCAATCGCGCTGGCGGATCCAGTTGTCCCACGCGGTCGCTGTGGGGAAGTCGGGCATCTTCTCATCGGCAGTTGTAATGCTCGCGGTCAAAGGCTGGATCTGCTGCCAGCGCAGGTATCGAACTCCTTGCGCGGAAGCGCAGATCGATCCGGCTACAAAAAGAACGCAAGCCATCGAGCGCGCCATAGATGATTGACTACCATTCTAATGGGCGCTGCCACGCTTGCGCCGAACCGCTGAAAGTTAGCCCACGCCGCTATTGGCGGTGGTGATGCCTCTTGTACCGGTCATAAACGTATCCGGTCGCACCGCCGGCCGCGCCGATGCCAACACGCTTAGCAGTACGGACGTGTCTCCTGTGCCGGTGAGAGTGATAGTGCCGGTACGAAGAATATCGATAAGAACCGCACGCGCATATGCACCCCTCCTTACCTGGACCGAGAGCACATGGTGTGCCAGTGTTACGTTACTTCCCAAACGTCCAATCGATGCCGGCCAACGGGACAAAGTCGTGCAGCCAGCCATTGATCTTTGCGCCCGGGGCAGGCATAAACAATTTGTCGGGAAATGGAGTGGCGTAGTAACGGAAATCGACCCGGACGAGCCAGTGCTCGTTGATCGAGTATTTAAGCCCGCCACCAGCGCTCAGCAGACCTTCCACTTCATTGGCGTGAGTGAGAAATGCAAAATTGCTCAGCGGCTGGGCGAGGTACTCGGCGCCGGTCGCCTTATAGTATTTGATGCCGCCGCCGGCCGCTGCATAAGGACGAAGCTTGCGATTGCGCGGAGTAGCATAAAACAGAACATCGTAGTGCACGGCATGCGCTTCGGCATCCATGTTGACTTCCTGTCCACCAGACTTTAACTCCGCGTCTCCATCGCGAAACGTATAGCGCATTTCGCCGCCGAAGTAGTCGCCCATATTTTGCCCCAGAACGGCGCTGAGGGAGAGGCGCGGTCCGAAACCGGCCTGCACCGAGCCTGAACCGTTGGTGATGGTCGCATCATGATAGAAGCCGAAGCCGGCCGCGCCGCCGAGCGACCATGTTTGTCCTAAGCAGGAACTAATCCCCAGAATCGAGAGCAAGAGCAATCGGTAGGAGTACATGTAACCTCGCTACTACCGATTTTAGGCTGGCTCAAGAGATTGTCGCACTCCGGCGATTACCTTATTTGGCGCACTCAGCGCCATCAGCGCACCAGGTGGGGAATATCTTCCGGCTCTTTCGCTTCCACCGGCACCTCGGGTCCCGTGATCAGCCGCGCGCCCCGATTGTAGGTCAGGTACAGGAAACCCCAATGGATGAAAACGAGTACCCGATTGGAGAACCCAACTAAGTTCATCAAGTGCACGAACAGCCAGGTGAACCAGGCGAGCAACCCCGAAATGTGGAGCCCGCGAATATCGGCCACCGCGGCCGCGCGGCCGATCACCGCCAGGCTTCCTTTGTCGACGTAGTGAAACGGCGGCGAGGTCTCGCCATTGAGCCGTCGCTCAATCAGCTTGGCCGCGTAGCCACCGCCTTGGATGGCCACCTGCGCCACACCCGGCAGAAGCTTGCCGTCCTGTTCGAAATGCGCCAAGTCGCCGACCACGAAGATCTCTGGATGGCCGGGCAAAGTCAAATCCGGATTCACGATTACGCGGCCGGCGCGATCCCGCACGGCCCCGGCGCGCCGCTCCAGCACTTCGCCAAATGCCGAAGCGCGCACGCCCGCCGACCAAATAACAGTCCGGGCATTGATCCGCTGCATGCCGGCACTGGTCTTTACATCCACGCCGGTTGCATCCACTTGAGTGACGAGCACATTGGTTCGAGGCGTGACACCCAGGTGAACCAGCGAAGCTTCGGCCTTCCGGGACAAATCCGCAGGATAAGTGGGAAGCACGCGCGGGCCGCCTTCGAGCAATAAGATGACCGCTTCCGTCGGATCGATGGAGCGAAAATCGCGGCGCAAAGTATCATGCGCGATTTCTCCGAGGGCGCCGGCCAGCTCGACGCCGGTCGGGCCCGCGCCAACCAGGACGAACGTCAGCCACTCGCGGCGCTTTTGAGCATCGTGCTCGCGCTCGGCGGCCTCAAACGCAAACAGGATCTTATGCCGAATCGCGGTGGCCTCTTCGATACTCTTCAAACCGGGCGCCGACTGCTTCCATTCGTCATGGCCGAAGTAGTAGTCGCCGGAACCTGTGGCGACGATCAGCGAGTCATATTCAATTTCACCGTCGAGAAGTATAGCCCTTCGGCGCCCGACGTCCAGATCGATGGCTTCGCCCAGCAGCACCTGTGCGTTTCCCTGGCGACGAAACACGGCTCGCAAGGGCGAGGCGATTTCACCTGGTGACAGCGAGCCGGTAGCTACCTGATAGAGCAGCGGCTGGAAAAGATGAAAATTGCGGCGGTCGAGTAACGTTACTTGAACCGGCGCGCGCTTGAGAGCCTTGACGGCGTACAGCCCGCCGAAGCCACCACCCAGGATCAGGACTCGATGCTTGGTTTCCATCGCAGCCTCCCGCTCCGACCTTGAAGCTGTTAGATGCTTCCTCCACTATGATAGGTTCAGCATGAAATACAGGACACTGGGCCGCACCGGGTTTCATATCAGCGAGATCGGTTACGGAGCCTGGGGCATCGGCGGAAAACTGTGGCAAGGCGGCTCGGATGACGAATCGCTGCGGGCTTTACACCGCGCCATGGAGTTGGGGGTTAACTTCATCGACACGGCGCTGGTTTATGGCGACGGGCACAGCGAGAAGCTGGTGGGCAAGGCTATTCGCGAGGCGCGGCATCGCATGTACGTGGCCACCAAAGTTCCTCCCAAGAATCGGGTGTGGCCGGCGCGGCCGGGCGTCGCGATCGAGAGCGTCTTTCCGTTCGATTACATCCTCCGCTGCACCGAAGAGAGCCTGCGCAACTTGAGAGTGGACACCATCGACCTGCAGCAGCTGCACGTCTGGAATCCGGAATGGCTGGATCAGGACGACTGGCGGCGGGCCTTCGAAGAACTGAAAATTTCGGGCAAAGTGCGGGCGGTGGGCGTTTCCATCAACGATCATCAGCCGGATTCGGGGCTAAGCCTGATGCGCAGCGGCTCCATCGACGCAGTGCAGGTGATCTACAACATTTTTGATCAGACACCCAAGCAGAACCTTTTTCCGCTGGCACACCAAATGAACATTGGCGTGATTGCGCGCGTACCTTTCGATGAAGGCGCCCTCACCGGTGCGATTACGGAAGCGATGGCTTTCGATCCGAACGATTTTCGGTCGGCCTATTTCCGCGGCGACCGGAAGAAGCAGGTGGTGGAACACGTGAGGGCGTTGCAACGGGACTTAGTCGGCTCGGATGGATCGCTGGCGGACACCGCACTTCGGTTTGTGATTTCCGAGCCGGCGGTTTCCACGGTAATTCCGGGGATGCGGACCGTGCGTAATGTGGAGCGGAACGTAGCCGCCTCGGACCGGGGACCGCTGGACGCGGCTACTCTCGATATTCTCGAGCGGCATGCCTGGGAGAAGAATTTCTACCGGTAGTGCAATGACCGATCCGCCCTCCAACATGTCGCCCAAGACGTTTGCCAGAATCGGCGGCGCGATTTACCTCATCATTATTGCCTTGGGTTTGTACGGCGAGTTATTCATACGGAATAGGCTCATCGTTTCCGGCGATGCCACGGCCACTGCCGCCAACATCGCGTCGATGGAACCGTTGTGGCGTTTCGGCATCGCAGCCGAGTTCTTCTTGCTCTTGTGTGCTGTGACTTTGACCTGGATCTTCTACGTCTTGTTGCGGCCCGTCAGCGGAGATCTCGCCTTGCTGGCGGTGTTCTTCAATTTAGTGTCGATGACGTTGGAAGCGGTGATACAACTCAGTTTTATTGCCGCGCTGTTTCCGCTCGGGAAGGCTGCCTACTTGAGAGCGTTCACGCCGGAGCAACTTGCCGTCATGGCGCACTTGTCGGCCAGGCTGTACAGCTACGGCTTCGGTGTCAGCCTGATCTTCTTCGCTTGTTACTGTCTCGTCATGGGGCGCCTGATCTTCAGATCCGGCTATTTTCCGAGGGCGCTCGGCGTTCTGTTGCAGATCGCCGGGTTGTGCTATCTGACCAATAGCTTCGCGCTGCTTCTGGCGCCGGACTTCCAGAATCGGATTTTCCCCGCTATCCTGCTACCGGCCTTTATCGGCGAGTTGTCTCTCGCTGTGTGGCTGAGCCTGAAGGGTGTCGACGTTGCGAAGTGGTTCGATTGCAGGTCCAAACAACAAGCTGGGCCCGAGGCACGATCCGTGATAGCCTAACACCCATGCGCTGGCTCATTCTGCTTGCGGCCTCGGCCGCTTCTCTACTGGCTCAAACCGCTGCTCCGAACGACAGCGGCGTCTCGGTAGGACACATGCACCTGGTGGTGGCGGATCCGGATGCGCAAAAGAAGCTGTTTGTCGGCGTGCTGGGAGCGCAGGTAACGAATGCCGGATCGCTCGAAATGCTCAAGTTTCCCGGCGTGTTCGTCGTGGTTCAAAAGGCCCGCACTGCGCCTAGCGAGGGTTCCGACGGTTCCACCGTGAATCACTTCGGCTTCATGGTGAAGAGCTATGCCGATACGAAGGCCAAGCTGACTGCCGCTGGTGTAACAAGCTTCCCTCTCGACCACCCCGAGCAAAAGCAGTTCATCGCGGAATTTCCCGAGAAGGTGCGGGTCGAGTTCACCGAAGACGCGGCGTTGAAGACCCCGATCGCATTTCACCACATCCATATCGTGACCACCGACATCGACAGCCTGCGCGCATGGTACATCAAGACCTTCGGCGCCAAGGCCGGCAAGCGCGGCGATTTTCCTGCCGCGATGCTTCCGGGAGGCGAGGTGGACTTCCGCAAGGTCGACACTGCGCCGGCTCCAACCAAGGGCCGCTCGCTCGATCACATCGGCTTCGAGATCAAAGGGCTCGAGGCATTCTGCAAGAACCTCGAAGCGCAGGGAGTGCCCTTCGATCTGGCCTACCGCGAGATGCCGCAGCTTGGCGGGCTGAAGATCGCGTTCATCCTGGATCCAGTTGGAACGCGCATCGAGCTGACTGAAGGGTTGAACGCTCACTAAGGCGATGGCGACGCGAGCGCTGGTACTTGGTGGGGGCGGGCCGGTGGGCATCGCCTGGGAATCGGGATTCTTGACAGGGTTGGCCGAAGCGGGACTGGACCTTTCGGACGCCAACTTCATATTAGGTACGTCCGCGGGATCCGTGGTTGGCTCTCAGTTGGCGATGGGACGCCCGGCAACAGCGCTGGCTTCGCCGTTTTTGAGTGAGCGTCCGGACCAGCAGACATCTTCGCCCAGCCAACTGCTCGGTTCCAGTCCGCCGGATCTCTCCGTTCTGATTCAAAAGATGACTGCAGCCGTTTCAGGCAGCGGCCCGGCTGAGCAAGCGCGCGCGGACATCGGCGCTTGGGCCTTGCAGGCACAAACGGTGAGTGAAGAGGCCTACATCGGAAGCTTCGGGCAAGCCATCCGCGATTATCCTGAGGGTTCGTGGCCGGATCGATTCGCATGCACCGCGGTGGACACCGCCGATGGCGCCTTTGTGGTTTGGAATAAAGACTCGGGAGTCAGCCTGGGCCGTGCGGTGGCCTCCAGTTGCAGCGTTCCCGGAATCTTTCCTCCGGTTACCATCCGCGGCCATCGCTACATGGACGGAGGCATGCGATCGGCCACCAATGCGGACATGGCCAAAGGTTACGATGTCGTGTTCGTGCTGGCTTTGACAGTGAGTGCGGCGGCCGCTTCGCCGATGGCCGAAGCATTTCGACGCCGGTTAGAAGCGGAACTCGATGTGGTGCGGCAGGGCGGAAGGCGCGTGGAGTTGATCCTTCCCGATGCCGCCAGTCTGGAGGCGTTCGGCCTCAACCTGATGGACTACCGCCGCAGGCCCGCCGCTGCCAAGGCCGGATTGGAGCAGGGGCGCGCACAGGCCTGTAAACTGCAATCGCTCTGGCGCGCCGCCTAGCCGCTACTTCTGCTGCGGCGGCGCTTGTGGCGCCCGCTTGGGATAATTGGCGCGATATTGCTGGTGACAGACAATACAGGAGTCGGCCAGTTTGTCGTTGACGGCCAGGATTCCATCCATGTTCTTGGCAAGCGCGGCCCGATATGCGGTTGCGGCCAGATCGATCATGACTTTGGTTTCCTTGATCCAATCGCCCTGGTCGCGCTGCCGATTGGGCAGCAGCATGAGGTTGCCGGACTCGGCCAGCATCAAGGCCTGGGCGCGGATCGCGTTCCATTGGACGTCAGTCTTGGGCGGATCTCGCTCTATATAGAACAGCGCATCTGAGGTGGGATAGATAATGCGAATCATCAACTCGCCCATGGATCCCACTGGCTGGAAGGAAGGGGCTTGGGCGACCGCTGCACCAGCCATTACAAAAAGAAGCAATCCGACTACCCGCATTACGCCTCCTGCTTACTGGCAAAACTTTCGATCCACCGCAGTCTAGCACGCTTGACGTTGCAACACGTAACGTGCCAAAATCGGCAGACCGGGCTAGTCAGGACGTGGGTCGAACATTTATGTTCGCTCCGAAACGTACCATGTAGCGCGTGGAGGAATCGTTCTCATGCAGAATCGGTTTATCGTGTTCGGCGCAACAACCGCTCTCTTGCTGGCGACGCTGCCGGCGTTTGGACAAGCAGCCTATCGAGCGCCTCGGGGTCCAGACGGGCACCCGGACTTGAACGGAATTTGGCAGGCCCTCAACACTGCCAATTGGGACCTGGAAGCGCACGCCGCCCATGAAAGCCCCATAGTTGAAGCCGGCACTTTGCTGGCGGAGCCCGGCGGTCTGAGCGTCGTGGACGGCGGGACCATCCCTTATTTGCCACAGGCGCTGGAGAAGAAGAAGGCCAATAACGAGCACCGCATGGATCTCGATCCGGAGGTCCGCTGCTATTTGCCAGGCGTTCCGCGCGCCACCTATTTGCCCTATCCGTTTCAGATCTTTCAGAGCGAAAAATATCTGGCCATCGCGTATGAGTACGACAGCGCGTTTCGCAACATTTATTTGAAGGACCCAGGCCCGGCGCCGATCGACACCTGGATGGGGCAATCCTTCGGGCATTGGGAAGGCGACACGCTGGTGGTGGACGTGACGGGATTGGATGAGCGCACCTGGTTCGACCGGGCCGGCGATTATCACAGCGACTCATTGCACGTGGTGGAACGCTACACCCCCATGGCCCCGAACATTCTCAACTACGAAGCCACGATTGAGGATTCGAAGGTCTTTTCGAAGCCCTGGAAGATCAGCATGCCCCTGTACCGGCACGTGGAAAAGAACGCCCAATTGCTGGAATTCAAGTGCGTCGAGTTCGTCGAAGAGCTGATGTACGGGAAATACCGCAAGAAGTAGACGAGCGGTAGGGAGTACCGGCAAAGAACGTTGACGCCGAGTCGGGTTTGGACTGGCGCGCGTTACCACTCATCGGTTCCAGGCGCTACTTAGTTTGACGGGTCACTGGCTCGTCCCACAACAACCCCCGGGCCTGACGGAACCATCCATCCCGCAGCGCGGGAGCCCTGCAAGCGCGTGTCGCTGGAGAAGACTGGAAGCCGAGGGAAGAAGACGTATGATCGAAGATATGGCGCAAGTCCACATGAGCGAAGAGGAAGTGGCGAAGAACTTCGCCGCCGCTCTGGAGAAGGTTCGGCAAGGCCTTGAGGTTGTGGTGGAACATGACCATCAAGCTGTCGCCGTGCTGCGCCCAGCTGTTCCGCCGCGCCGCAAGCTCTCGGAAGTTTTGGCGCGGATGTCCAAGAACTCAACCGCCACAATGGATGCCGGCTTTGCACGTGACGTCGAGGCCGCAATCGAGGGCCATCGCGAACCGCTGGAACCGCCGGCGTGGGATTGATCCTGGATTCCTCGGTTGTGATTGCGGCCGAACGGCTGGGGCAGACCGCATACCAAATGCTGGAAGCGATCAGCCAGCAGAAGCAAGATCCGGAAATCGCGATCTCGGTTGTAACCATCGTGGAGCTGGCGCACGGAATCGCTCGCGCCGATACGCCGCAGCGCCGCGCTGGACGGCAGCAGTTTCTAGACGATCTATTGGCGGGCATGCCGGTTCAACCTGTAACGATAGCGATCGCTCTCCGCGCCGGACAAGCCGACGGGCTGATACAGTCGGCGGGCAAACGCATGGCGCTCGCGGATCTGCTGATCGGATCAACT